>Ga0209048_10004286_pt1 | contig 13671 bp, 12 predicted proteins | sample FrelakmetCRP12CR_FD_187146 | JGI IMG/M metagenome (GOLD analysis project Ga0209048, IMG submission 187146) | Freshwater lake sediment microbial communities from the University of Notre Dame, USA, for methane emissions studies - CRP12 CR (SPAdes)... | ecosystem: Environmental > Aquatic >... | reverse complement strand
TAGTTCGATTTAATGTTATTTCGCGAGGGTCATTGCTCGAGCAGCATAGGATCAACGATCTAACGAGTAATATGATCTCCTTGCCTAAGCCTCCGATTGCCCCTCCGTTACCACTCGCATTCAAAGATGCGAGACGATGTAATCAGACGATCCATGGCTAACGAGTTCAGTGTTGCAGAATTCAATATGGGGTAAGCCAGACGTAATCAGATTGGCCAAATCATCCAGCGAACCTTGCAACTGAGATTAGGTTTTGACTTTGGCGATAGCTTCGATTTCAACCATCATATCAGGATGTATAAGATCTTTGACGCCGATCAGCGTACTTGCCGGGCTGTCAACGTAGAAAGTGCCCCAAAGGTCGCGGTGACGAACAAATGCAGGCATGTCTGTCGTATATAATGTGAACTTAATAACATCGGCCCAATCGCATCCTGCAGCTCGCAGCACATCGTGCAGATTGTCAAAGCATTGCTGAATCTGAACGCGAATATCGCCGACGCCAACAATATTCCCTTGAGGGTCTCTGGCGGTAATTCCAGCGGTATGGAGCAGAGCGCCTGTCGAGATAACACCGAGTGAAAATTCGACTGTTTTTACCCAGGGCTTGTTGTCGACGTTTACGATCTTTCGGCTCATTGTCAGGTTTTCCATAACCTCGATTGGTCTATGCGATGATATGTTGATGTATTCAGGCGTGCATCAGTTCAGCATAAATATCAGTTGCCTGTTCAATTTTTTGCACGTGACAATATTCGTCAACGCAGTGAGCAGCTGACATTTCGCCAGGTCCAAGAATAGCGACCGGAGGATTGTCGTAGCCAGGCGCCAGCACTGAGGCATCGGTGAAGAAGGGCGCAATTAAAGGTTCGACATGGCTACCGGAAACTGAAGTAGCTATTGCAACAACGTCTTTAAACCACGGCTCTTCTGGATTTGTGAAGACTGCTGGGAGATCTAGGACGGCGGCAACTGAAACTCCTCCACCAGCCTCAGTGATTTTTTGGATAAGATTATTATGATTGACTTCAGATGTGGTACGAATATCCAATCCAATCTCTGCATGATCGGGAACGACATTTACGTTTTCTCCGCCACGGCAATACCCAATATTAAGACTCGGATTACCCAGGTGGGCGTGGGTCTGCACGCCGAAATCGAAATGACTAAGTTTGCCGATTATGTTTGCTGCCTTGACAACAGCATTGTCACCTAATTCAGGCATTGAACCGTGGGCGGCACGCCCCAAGACCTGCATGCGCAACCACAATACGCCGCGGTGGCCGAAGCAGGGGATATTCGATGTCGGTTCAGCGACTACAATTGCGCGTGCCGCGCCCAGTACACCCAAATTGAAGAGGTGGCATGCGCCTTCGCATCCCGTCTCTTCGCCGGCTGTTAGAACAAGCTTTAAGCCTGCCTTTCTTGTTGCGGGGGATCGCAGGCTTGCTTCTATGATTGCGCCAATCCCGCCCTTCATGTCGGTCGAGCCGCGCCCATAGAGTTTTCCGTTGCTGATATCTGCGCCAAATGGATCGATGCTCCAGGCGGCAGTTCCCAACCCGACTGTGTCGAGATGACCAGTAAAGCATAGTGGTGGGATGCCATCGCGTCCTGCCATATCGGCGATGAGCGACGTGCGATTGTCGGCGAGCTTGTAGATTTTTACAGAGAATCCTGCACCCTCAAGAATGCGACCCGTATAAGTAATCGCATCAGCTTCGTTGCCTGGAGGATTGACTGTATTGAATCGGATCAAATCTTGCGCAATCCGAACAGCGGTCATATGGGTCATCAGGTAATCCTAAAAGTACGCCAGTTTTTCGAGTGCCAGACTAGAATGTCGGTGGCGTACATATCCATAGTACACGCGTGGTGATCTTCCCGGGGTTTCGGTAGCCATGCTTCAGGCTCGACTGAAAGAAGAAGCAATCGCCGGGTCCAAATTTATAGCTAGTCTTCTCAACCTTGAGTTCGAGTTCGCCCTCAAGAATGAAGCCTATTTCCTCTCCGAAGTGCTCAATAAATCCATCCGTATGTCCATTGGGTTCTACACAATGGATATTTGCCTCGATCAAGCCGCCAGGCTTCGCGGCGACAAGACATTCGAGAGCAATGCCTGGCCCCTGAGTTAGTGGATCTGTCCGGATTATGGGGTGCGTGTGCGCCCGAACGATGTGAACCGGAGAGTCACCCGGTGGCTCCGCAAAAAGAGCCGCAATATTTATGTCGAGAATGCCGACAATACGATGCAGCATTGCGAGCGAGGGTCGGACTTTGTCGTTCTCAAGCTTGGATAGAAAGCTTTCAGAGCAATTGAGACGATCCGCCAGTTCGCGTAGCCGAAGTTTCTGAGCAAGTCTTGCATGCTTCAGGTGACCACCAATTTTGACTTCGAACACCGTAGGTACAGCGGATACACCCTTTGGCTTGTGCGCCATTTTTTTTGGAGTTCTTGCTGGATTGGCGATCGACCGCAAAGTTGCGGCACGCGCATGTGCGGACGCCATTGCGTTTCCCTCGATGAATTCGTCAGATTGAGGAAATGAAAAGCAACATTGGCAACTACGAACAAGCAAAAGCAAGTTGATGACAGTTAGTCAAGAGACTTGACAATACCAAAACGACGGGCCCTAAATTATAAATCGTAGCAGTCGCTTCTGCGCGCGGAGGGTAACATCCTTGCTGCACATCAATGGATTCTCGGCGAGCTACGGCCAAGTATCCGCGTTGCGCGAGGTTGATCTGCATGTTGATGCGGGAGAGGCAGTCTGTTTGCTCGGCAGCAATGGTGCTGGAAAATCGACATTGATCCGCTCGGTTATGGGCCTCGGTCCAAGCGTTTCCGGTGAAATGCGCTTCGAAAAAGCTGATCTATTTTCTGCAGGCGTCGAAGATCGGGTCCGTAATGGACTAGCGGTTGTTTTCGAGGGACGTGGAATTCTGCGGGGAATGACGGTCCGCGAGAATCTTCTGATGGGGGGATATTGCCGGAGTCCGGATCAAGTGACCTCTTCGCTAAAAGACGTGATGGCGGCATTTCCAATACTTAAGGAACGCCAGAGCCAACCTGCAGGGACGTTAAGTGGTGGCGAACAGCAAATGCTCGCGATTGCTCGCGCGCTTATGGCGCAGCCCAAAATGATCATGTTGGATGAGCCCTCGATGGGTCTTGCGCCGATCATTCTCGAAAAGGTGTTTGAGACGATTGCTGAGATCAATAAGCGCGGCGTTGCAATACTTCTCGTTGAGCAAAACATGCACATGGCGCTGAGCGTATCGAGCCGCTTTTATGTCCTTGATCGGGGGGCGATTGTGCTGGAGGGCGTGGTTAGAGACGGCGTGCTGATAGCGAAAGATGGAACGGTTCTGCAAGAAGACGAAATAGAATCTGCATATCTGGGGGAGAAGTCATGAGACACTGGAAGACAATTGGGTTTTCTGTCGTTGCATCTGCGGCGATTCTGGGGTGGTCATTCAATGCACTCCTCGTCAACGCGCAAGAACGTGTCGTCAAGGTGGCGTACGTTGGCCCTTTGACAGGACCAAATACTGCGATGGGTATCGGCACCCGCAATTCGATGGAGCTGGCTATCCGCGAAGCCAATACAAAGAAGATTCTTCCATTCAAGCTGGAACTGGTTTCGGAAACGGATGATTCAAAACCATCGACCGGCGTTGCGGCAGTCCAGAAACTTTGTAACGATCCGGACGTCGTCGCAACTTCGGCGCATTGGAATAGCCCAGTCGCCCTCGCTACCATTCCGTACTTCAAAGAATGTCATCTTCTTAATCTTGTGTCTGGCGCATCAGTGGACGCCCTGACACAAGGCGGCGTGGAGGAAATGGGCCGTGTGAGTACTCCATTCGGCTACCTGCTTCCGCATCTTGCGGAAAGTCTGGTCAATCGTTTGAAGATTAAGACGATTGCAATCGTGAAATCTCGTGATGCATTCGGTGATGCAGGTACGACCGGATTCGTACCAGAATTTGAAAAGCGCGGCGGGAAAGTTGTTGCCATCGAAGATTATAATGTGGGCGATCGTGATTATACTGCAATCCTGACCAAGATCCGTCAGCTTAACCCTGATGCCGTCTATCTCTCGGGGCTTACAACCGAAGCGGCGCTCGTCGTTCGCCAAATGCGCCAACTTGGCATGCAGATGCCATTTGTTGGTCACGCCGGTTGGCAGACATCGACGTTCATCGAGGCAGCTGGACCTGCAGGGCAGGGCGCAATTGTCGTCACTTCATTGCCGTTCTTAAATGAACTTCCGGATGGTGAGGGTTATGCCAAACGTTACGCTGCGGCAGGTTTCCGGGAACCACATGAGGCATACGGGCCGTTCGGTTATGCCGCCGGCCAAGTAATGGTTGAACTCATGAAGCGTTATGGGGCGGATCGGAAGGCAATCGTTTCTGGTCTTCGCAAACTTAAGGATGTTGAGACGATCTTCGGCAAAGGCAGCTTCGACGAAAGAGGCGAGCTTCAGCCAAAGTATGTCGATATGGCGATACTGAAGGATAAGGATTGGGTTCAGCTTCCCAAATAAGATTTGACCGCACTCTATCCTAATGTTCTCAATATTAGTGAACGAAAGACCGTCGATTGATCGAGCTAATTCTTCAGCACGCAGTGAATGCGCTAGCTCTATCTGCGATATACGCGCTTATCGCGATAGGCATCAGCCTTTTCTTTGGCGTGATTGGCATCGTCAATCTTGCCCACGGCGAAATTGCTACGTTAGGCGTGTTCGTATCATTGGCGGTCTTTCAGTTGCTACTCGGCGGCGGCGCAGTCGATATTACAACCGTCAGCTTTAGCGTTGCGGCGGCGAACTTAGCGGCACTTGCCGCTGGCATAGCCGGCGCCGCAGTAGGTGGACTCTTTTTCTATCGTCTCGCATTCTATCCGCTACGGGATGCGCCACCGATTATTGGACTGCTGTGCTCAGTCGGAGTGGGTTTCATCATCCGTGAGAGCATTTTGAATTTCTATCCGGACGGACGAAATCCGCAGCCATTTCCAGCTATTATTCCACCCGATCTCATTCAGATCGGCGGGGTGATCATACAATATAAGCATATTGTCGTAATCGGCGTCGCGGTTCTGACGATGCTTTTGCTTGCTTACTGCGTCGAACGAACCAAATTCGGCCGCGCGATGCGAAGTGTTCTTAATGATCGTGAAGTGGCAAGATCACTTGGTGTCTCTGTTATCGCAGTAACAGTTGCAGTGTTTGCATTGGGCTCGGCGGTTGCTGGGTTGGCCGGAGTGATGAACGCCCTTTATTACAACATTGTTCAATCTGATATGGGGACGCTTTTAACGGTCAAGGGCTTCACCGCCGCTGTAATTGGCGGGCTCGGGAATTTCTATGGTGCGCTGTTAGGTGCACTGTTAGTCGGATTTATTGAAGCGCTAACTTCGGGTTTCTTGCCGTCAGGCTCAGCATACAAGGACATCGCTGTTTTTGGCGTTTTAATTGCGATCCTCGTTGTAAGGCCAAATGGATTGATCGGCCGGCCGATTTCTGAACGCGTGTAGTCAATATGAGCGTTCAGCCAGTTTCGAATCCTGTCCCGCCGCTCATTTCCAGGGGCATTCTTGTTTTTTTAGCAATCCTCTCGGCCTTCGCGCTGTTCGCCCTGTTCTTATTGAAAGCAGAAGGTTGGGGGCTACTTGCTGCGGCGATTGCGTTGATCGCACTATTAGCATTGCCAATCGCGCGTAATGTTATGTCGGTCGTCATTGAGTTTATACGAACTCGACCCATTCTCACAGTAATATCATGTTTCGTCGGAGCTCTCCTTTTTCCGTTCTTTCTCGCAAACGATGGTTACTGGATTCACGTTCTTTCCATTGCGATGATTTTTTCGATAATGGCAATCGGTCTGAATGTTCATTTGGGTGAGATCGGCTTGGTAAATCTAGGTTATGCTGGTTTGTTCGCCATTGGTGCCTACACCGCAACACTGTTCACGCAGGCAGGTTATTCTTTCTGGCTGGCGACACCGCTTGCAATGACAATGTGCTGGTTAGTGGGTGGTTTGCTCGGTGCGTGCTCAGTTCGAACGACAGGCGATTATTTTGCGTTGGTAACGCTTGGCTTTGGATTAATTGTCCAGCAGCTAATCATTAATTTGACTTGGCTTACGCAGGGCAACAACGGAATCACAAATATCGCCGCGGTCACAATTTTTGGTCATTCGAGCAAATCGCCGATCAACCTTGGCTTCATGCAACTCGCTCCGCAAGTCAATTTCTATTATATCTGCCTTGCCGCACTTACCGCATCCGCTCTTCTCGCCGCCCGATATCAGAGCGTTTGGATTGGTCGAATGTGGACTGCCCTTCGGCAGGACAGCATTGGCGTCGCGAGCTTCGGATTAAATGTTCCGTATTTCAAAGTGCAAACCGTAGCATTCGGCAGCATGTTTGCCGGTCTCGCAGGTTCTCTATTTGCGCATGAAATTGGCTTCATCTCACCGGATGATTTCTCGCTTCTTCAGTCGATCGAAGTGTTGGCGGCAGTTATCCTCGGTGGCATGGGAAATATTGTTGGGGCAATTATCGGCGGCATCCTTCTTTTCGTGGCGCCAGAGAAGTTGCGCTTCGTTGGAGATTACCGACTGCTGATATATGGCGGTTTACTTGTAATCTTATTGATCTATCGCCCACGCGGACTATTTCCCGATCCGCGTCGCCGCTACGAGAAATTCTAGGTGTGCGATGAAGGCGGACTCTCCACTTTTGCAGATTACTGATGTCAATAAAGCGTTCGGTGGCTTGCACGCTGTTTCCAATATCAATTTGCACCTCAATCAGGGCGAAACACTCGGGATCATCGGTCCAAATGGATCCGGGAAAACGACACTCTTTAATCTGATCACCGGGCTTATCCGCGCTGACAGTGGCGAAGTTCGGGTTGCAGGCGAGGACACAAATCTCCTGCATATGCGGCCTTGGGAGGTCTTCAGCATTGGGATTTCGCGAACATTTCAAAACGTCCGTCTCGCGCTCGGTCAGACGGTTCTTGAGAACGTAATGGTGGGCGACTACCGCGAAAGTCGAACCTCCTGGTGGACGGTTTTAGTTCGACCAGGAATCGTATCGCTGCGCGACGCGAAGATGAAAGACAAGGCCATGGAAGCGCTGCGTTTCGTTGCTCCGGCACTCGCAAACACACCTCATCGCATGACCGGAGAACTCTCCTATGCTGATCGTCGTCGAATAGAGCTGGCTCGCGCCATCGTTGGCAGTCCACGCATCATGTTGATCGACGAGCCGGCTGCCGGGATGAATGCACGAGAAACAGACGAAATAGGCGAAGATATCAGAAAAATTAGAGCCCGAGGAATTTCCATTCTCGTCATCGAGCACAAAATGAAATTCGTAGCATCAGTAGCGTCACGCATTGCGGTATTGAACTTTGGCCGCAAGATTGCTGAAGGTTCCTATGAAGAGATCAGGACCAACCCGGATGTTCTTACGTCCTATCTCGGTCGAAAGGGTGATCATTTAGCTGAGGTCAAGCACTAGTTCAAAGAACTCAAACACGAGTCAGAAAGATATGTCGAATAGGATATCGAAAGAGTCTTTTCTTTTTGTCGGCGGCCACGTCAACACGTTTGATTCCCTAAATTCAAAAGCCGATGCCGTTCTAGTTGAAGAAGGAAAAATAGCGGCCGTCGGTTCCCTGGCAAATGTTCGCCAGCGCGCCCAACCGGGCGCCCGGGAGATCGATATTAACGGCGCGACGGTGTTTCCGGGTATGATCGATACCCATCCACACCTGCTTCACTACGGCTCATTGCAAGAACCGTTGGTGAATATTCTCGATGCAACAAGCCACGACGATATCGTTAGCCGAATTAAATCCCGTGCGCAGACTATGCCCGATAGGGAATGGATTATGACCACCCCGGTTGGTGATCCGCATTATTTCATCACGCGTTCTTACAAAAAGTTGAGAGAGGGAGAGCTACCGAAGCGCGAAGTGCTCGACAAAGCGACCAATCGGCATCCTGTCGTTATCCAGGCTTGGGCGCCCTCACTTCCGAATGCGATCACATTTAACTCGATGGCATTGGAGATGCTTGGGATTAATAAGGAAACACCGGAACGGATCAGCAACGTTTGGATCGAAAAGGCGCCCGATGGCTCTCCCACTGGCCGGATGTTTGGGTCGGTGACGAATTACTACAGTAATGATCCGTTCGCGAACGAGCTATGGCTCAAGATTCCCTTCTTGAAATTCGAGCTCCTCGTTCCCGGGACCAAGACCGCATTGGCGGCTTACCATCGTCTTGGTGTGACGGGCGTCTACGAAAATCACATGATGGATAAGAAACTAATCGATGCTTATCGAACTATGCGCAGGAACGATGAGTTGCGCATGCGCGTGATGACATCACAGGAAGCCGAATCCTATGGCATGCCCTGGAGTAAGCCCCGAACAATGGAAGACTTCATGGGCCGATTGGAAGATGCTGCACGATCGATTCAACTCGATGACGATTGGTTCCGCTTCAACGGCGTGACAATTATGTGGGATGGAACGTGCTTTCCGGGCGGCATGTTGATGCGCGAGCCTTATCGCGGACCCTACGGCGAAAAAACGAGCGGTTATTTTCACATCACGCCGGAAAAGGCCGAGATCGTGATGCGCTTTTGCGCCGAGAAGCGTATTCGCCTCAACACGATGTGTATGGGTGTTCAGGCTCATGAAGAAAATCTTTCACGTCTGGAAAAACTTGCCGAACAATTCGATATCCGGTCGCTTAAGTGGATCCTTAATCACGCAGTATTTATTGAACGGGAACAAGTAGCTCGTTATTCAAAGCTCAATATGGACTTCACTACTTCCATGTCTTTCTGCTGGGGAAAAGGCGAACTCTTCCGCAAACGCATCGACAATGTGAATTTTGCTGATTTGATGCCATTACGTCGTTTCTTTGATGCAGGTTTCGCGGTAGCTGCTGGTTCTGATTGGGGGCCCAAGAATCCGTATGAACAGATTCAGTTAGCAATGACTCACGAATTTGCGGGTTCCGGATACCGAAATCTTGGCCCGGATCAAAAGATCACTCGTGAAGAAGCTATTGGCATGTGGACGCGCGATGCTGCGCGAGTACTGCAGTGGAAAGGCATTGGATCGATCGAAGTTGGAAATCATGCTGACATCGTGGTCGTTGATCGAGATCTGATGACCTGCGACGTCGAGGCAATCGGTGAAACAAAGATCTTGCTTACCTTAGTTGGTGGTAGCTCGGTTCATGATACTGGCTTACTTCAGTAAATTGCAGCGATGCTGATCAGCGACATCCTGTGGCAACAGGCGGCAATGCGGAAGGAAAAAACCGCCGTCATATGCGGTGGTCGCCATTTTACATATAGCGCTGTCGCGGAGCGTACAGTTCGCCTTTCCAATGCGCTAAGAGGGCTCGGAATAAAGGCGCATCAGCGTGTCGCGGTTCTAGCAACCAATAGTGCCGAGCATATCGAAGCTGTCTTCGCGATTGCGACAATCGGCGCTGTATGGGTTCCGCTAAATTTTCGGCTTACAGCGCCGGAACTGGCGTACATTGTCGATGATTGCGAGGCGGTCGCCGTAATTTACTCGTCCGATCTCTCCTCAAGCGCGGCCGGATTGAGAGATTTGGCAAAGCATGCGGTGCATTGGATTTGCATCGGCAAATCGAGCATGCCAGCTACGCATGACTTTAATGATCTGCTCTCGAAGGCGAAGACAACTCCGGTGTCAGCTGGCGTTCAAGCTTCGGATCTTTTTTCGATCATGTATACGAGCGGCACAACGGGTCGCCCTAAAGGCGTGATGTTGCCCCATCAGCGGTTTTTTTTGGGGACCGTACTTAGTACAATCGCGCTCAAGGCCACCGAACAAGATGTAAAATTGCAGGCTATCCCACAGTTTCATGCGGGCGGGTACATTTATCAGCTTGCTCATCTCGCCGCCGGTGCCACGATTGTCGTCTTACCGCGTTTCGACCCAAGTTTAACTCTCGATCTCATTGCGGAAGAGCAGGTGACAGCTGCTGGTTTTGTTCCTTCTATGTTGCTCGCCTTACTCGAAGATCGACGATTCGCGAGCACAGATTTCAGCAAACTTGAGCGGGTGATGTATGGCGGTTCGCCCATTCCGGAGGATCGATTGGCGCGTGCCGTCGAAACGATGCAGGCAAGATTCCTACAAACATACGGTCAAACGGAAGCTGGAGTGCTTGTTACAGTGCTCGATGACCAAGATCACTTTCGTGGTCTCAGAGAAAATCCAGAGATTCTTCGGTCGTGTGGTCGCGCCATGCTCGGTTATGAAGTGAGAGTAATCGATGAAACTGGCGAAACAACTGACGGTGTTGGTGAACTCGAGGTAAGATCCGGTTCGCTTATGACAGGATATTGGCGTCGCGAAAAAGAAACGGCCGAAACCCTCGTGAATGGTTGGCTTAGAACGGGCGATCTAGCGCGGCAGGATAAAGAAAGCCGCTTCTACTTAGTCGATCGTAAGAAGGATCTCATCGTCTCGGGCGGAGAAAATGTTTATCCAATCGAAGTTGAGCATGTTCTTTCAAGCCATCCGAGTGTTCTTGATGTTGCTGTTATTGGTGTTCCTGATGACAAATGGGGGGAGGCGGTAAAGGCGATTATCGTGCTTCGACCCGAATCTACATTTGATCAAGCCGGCGTCATAAATTATTGCCGCGACAAACTTGGTGGCTTTAAGATCCCCAAATCAGTCGAAATAATCGAGGCGCTCCCGCGCAATGCGTCGGGCAAAATTCAGAAGAATTTACTTCGCGACCGCTATTGGGCTGGCCGCGCACGCAAGATCTAAAAAGCCAATCTCTAAACGGGGCTATTTGGATCAAATTTCGGTGCACGTTTTTCGAGGTGCGAGGCGAGACCTTCTTTGACTTCCGTGCCAGCGAAGCCAAGAAACTCAAGCGCCAACGATGTATCGAATGTCGGCCCAGCCATTCGAAGCCAATTATTCAGCGCATACTTGGTCCAGCGGATTGCGCTCGGCGCTCCCGCGGCCAATCGCTTTGCGATTTCTAGAGCCTTCTGGTCGAGCTGCTCGTCATCTACGGCTAGAGAGATCAAACCAATTTTCGCTGCCTCCTCGCCAGAAATTGGGTCGCACAGCAGCAAATAATATTTCGCCCGCGCCATGCCGCAAAGAAGCGGCCAAATAATTGCAGCATGATCGCCCGCTGCTACGCCGAGCCGAGTATGGCCATCGATGATTCTCGCAGTTTTGGTAGCAATGGAAATGTCAGCCAGCAGCGCGGCAGTTAACCCGGCGCCGACAGCAGGTCCGCGAATCGCGCTTACAATTGGTTTTGAGCTATTGACGATATTGTAGACGAGGTCGCGAGCTTGCTTCCAATGCGCCGCACGCTTCAGGGGGTCGTTAACGTTGTCCTTGATGAGTTGGAAGTCTCCGCCGGCTGAGAATGCTTTTCCCGCTCCCGTCAAAATTGAAACTGAAACATCAGGGTCGGCATCAATGTCGCGCCAGATTTCAACAAGCTCCAAATGCATCTGTTCATCGGTAGCGTTCAGTTTTTCAGGGCGATTTAGCTCTATTCTAAGGATACGGTCCGCGGGAGACGTGATGTTCAGTCGTGAGTAAGACGCATATCGGTTTGACAATTTGGCCTCCTTCGAACAATTCGAGAATAATAATCTGACCGGTTTTGTAGATCAGTCAACAAAGTTGATCGGGTTATTTGACTAATAGTCGAAGAATAAGTTTGCAAAATTCATATTTGAAATATTACCTTTTTACTGTCATGCTTTATCAAACCGAGTTCACTGCGCAGGTCGAGCCTCATTAGGACGATGCAGTTGGATCGTCGGAAGGCACATCTACGGGGGTCTTTCATGGCCACAGAAAAATCGGTCAACGTCGTTTCGGAAGGAATGGAACTTGAAATTTTCGGCGGTGGAAACCGGCGTCCACGACGTCAGCGGCCATCGCTAACATATCGTGAGGCAGCGCGCGATACACCTGTATTTTCAGAAACTGATGTGCTTGTGGTGGGCGGCGGTCCTTCCGGAACGTCAGCGGCGATCGCTGCCGCACGCCTTGGTGCAGACGTTACGCTCATCGAGCGTTACAATCATCTTGGCGGTCTCTCGACTGGTGGTCTGGTCATCTGGATTGATCGCATGACAGATTGGAGTGGCACACAGGTCATAGCCGGTTTTGCAAGCGAACTATTCGATCGGTTGCCCAAAGATGCTGTGATGGGGCCGCCGCGGGCTGACTGGGGTTCGAAAGATGCGGCCACTGCAGATTATTGGTTTTACCGTTCCGCGGCGTTCCAAGACATTGTTACCTGGTCTCCAACGGTCGATCCCGAAGCTCTTAAGACGTTATCGATGCAGCTAATGATTGAGAATAAAATTCATCTCACGTTGCATGCATTAGCCGTTGCACCAATTGTTGATGGCAGCATCATGAGAGGGGCTATTTTTGAAAGCAAAGAAGGCCGCCATGCCGTGCTCGCTAAGGTAGTGATCGACACGACAGGAGATGCAGATCTCCTGTCACGCGCCGGCGTTCCGTCGAATTCTGATATCGACAAAACCGATATTCATCACTGCATCAATACGGCGTTCATGTTGGGCGGCGTCGACATGGAACGTTGGACGGAGTTTCGGAAGTCGGACAAAGCTGGTTTTGCGGATTTCATGAAGCGGGGCCGCGATAAGCTCGAATTTTTTGAAAAGCCATTCTTCTCTTGGCGCCCCGATATTGGACTTTTTATGGGTCCACGATTGTCGGGTTACAGTGCTGTTAATGTCGAGGATCTGACGGAAGTCGAGATCAAGTCACGTCAATTGACGGTTGGTCATCTCGAATTCTATCGAGCCCAGGCTCCAGGATTCGAGAATGCTTACCTATTGCTTGGAGCACCGCAAATTGGTGTTCGCCATAGTCGTCGGTTCGCAGCGGAGCGTATGGTAACCCGAGCACAGTGGGATGATGGAACAGTATGGGAAGACGAAATAGGCGTTTCTACTTCGTTGGCTCCAAAGTGGAGGAATATCTCGGTGCCTTATGGCTCCCTTTTGCCCGTTGCGTTAGACGGTGCGCTAGGGGCTGGCCGTCACGTGGCGTGCGATGCTAGTTCGCACACGTTCCTTCGAGAAATTCCACAGTGCTGGATGACTGGCCAAGCCGCCGGCGTTGCGGGTGCGCTCGCCGCTAATTCAGGTCTTCAACCGCGCCAACTGGACTACCGTCTCATTCAACGTGAGTTGCTGAAGCAGGGAGCCTATCTGTCGCCGTCGGTCGCGGCAGCAGCAGGAGCGACTGTTATGGCGGCAGAATAAGTTTGCCGCGGTTTGCCGACAGCTTAAATTTGCTGATCATCACCAGCGCGCGATGCACGGTTTCAATTGGCCGTATGAATCAGACGCCGAAAATACAAGACTAGGCTTTTGTAAGCGCGATTTTACGCGAATCGGGAAGGGGGACTCCGAGCGATATCATATCTACCGTCAGCGACGGGAATAATGCGGAAAAAGCTCAAAATGAGCGCGACGAAAAACGGGAGGAACACATGTTACCTAAATTACCATGCGGACTACTTTTGGCCGGTATCTTAGGTTTGGCGCCAATAGCGGAACTTCAT
>Ga0209048_10004285_pt1 | contig 13672 bp, 12 predicted proteins | sample FrelakmetCRP12CR_FD_187146 | JGI IMG/M metagenome (GOLD analysis project Ga0209048, IMG submission 187146) | Freshwater lake sediment microbial communities from the University of Notre Dame, USA, for methane emissions studies - CRP12 CR (SPAdes)... | ecosystem: Environmental > Aquatic >... | reverse complement strand
AGGGCTTCTTTTGCCTTGGAATGCCATTTTGAGCGCTGTTCTTCATAGTCTTCTTGGGTAAAATTTTCCGGAAGTTGCTCAGTAACTTCATGCCTTATGGGGATGACCTGATCAAGCCGACAATAATTGACGTTTCTCTGCGCGTTTTCAACACGCTGTTTCAATAAATTAAAGATTCTTGGATTACAACGTTCCCAACTATTATCGTTAAGGTATGTTAAATCATGGCCGTGATTTTGGTTACCATGGTGATCATCGGTAAGGTACCAATTGATCCCAAGGGACCTATAATCGGCAGATAGAACATCTAATAGGCCATATTTTATATAATCCTTTTTATCGCCGTAATATCGATTTTTCATTTCTTCCCTACCGCTGGAAAATCATAGGTGTCCTTGTAGTATCTCCGTTGGGTTTCGCTTTGCTCTACCCAACCTACAGCTCTAACGTTTCAAAACCCATCGAAATTCGTTTGCTTTCTTATACCATCATACCCTTTGAACCGCCAGGCAGGCGTTCCCGCCGCCGAAGGTAAAGCCGGTCAGCAGGCCCTGATTGATTTCCCCGGGCCGGGCGGGCAGGTAGCGCCGGTCCCAGGGAGTTCCCGATTCTAATTGATCCGGGTTCACCGTGGGGGGGATCATCTGGTCCCGGATGGCTAAAAGGAGTATAGCCAAACGAAGCGCCCCCATCCCGGCATATTCCCCGGCGAAATATTTCAACGGGGAAAGGGCTATCCCGGACCAGTCGTATTCGAAGACCTCCCGCAGAACCCGGAATTCCAGTGGATCCAGTTCCCCTGAAAAATCGGCCGAGAGGCTGATCAGGTCCGGCGTCCTCCTGCGATCCCCTCCTTTTACCAGGCATTCCTGAATTACCATTTTCATGGCCCGACCTTCCTTTTCAAAGTGGCCCGCACGGGTCACCCCGCTGTTTAGCGCAAAAGCGGCGACCTCCCCATAAATCGGGGCCCGGCGGTAGAGGGCCTGCTCCCGGCGTTCCAAAACCAGAACGCAGGCCCCTTCTCCTAAAACCAGCCCTCCTCCCAGAATAGGATTTATGGATGAATTCAGTCCCTTTAACACCGAAAAGGCATGCATAATGATGGGAGAAAGCTCATCCACCCCCACCACCAGGATGGCCTCGGCCGATCCGGCCTGCAACTGCCGGCAGGCATAGATCAGGGCCAGTTCGGCGGAGATTAAATTCTGGCAAAAGGTGGTGATGGGGCCTCGCAAGCGATGATAGAGGCTGATGTGGCTGCCGGCCGTATTGGGAACCGTATCGGCAAATAAAAGGGGATTGGCCCCCTGGGGGCCCCCTTCCATGAAACTGACAAAATATTCATCCGTCAGCCCGGAATTGCCGTAACCCGTACCGGCAAAGACCCCTATTCGATCCCGATTGAGGTCATTGATCTCCAGTCCGGCATCCTGCAGGGCTTCCAGGCTGGCCACTACGGCCAGACGGGAAGCCCTGCCCATTTTCCGATAAACCAGGGGCGAGAGATAATCCTTGGGGCGGAAACCTTCCACCTCCCCGCCGAAGTGGATCTTTGATTCCAGGGGGTCGAATTCTTGGATCGGTTTAATCCCGGATTGGCCGGCCAGAAAATTTTTCCAAAAGGTCTCCCGCCCTATCCCCAGGGAACCGATAATCCCAATACCGGTGACGACTATTCCGGTGCTGGCGAGTCCGTTCATCTAAGTTTGGAAAAAATAATGGAACTGTTATTGCCCCCGAAGGCAAAGGCGTTGCAGAGTACGGTATCCACCCCTTTTTCCCGGGCCTGGTTGAACACTACGTCCAGGTCGCAATCCGGGTCCCGCTCCTTAAAATGCAACGTGGGGGGCAGGACGCCATGAAGCAGGGCCAGGATGGCCGCCTCGGCCCCCAGCACCCCGGCGGACCCCAGGCAGTGCCCGATCGATGATTTAATGGAGGTGACCGGGATCCTGGAGGCCCGCTCCCCGAAAACCTGCTTGATGGCCCTGGTCTCAATGGGATCATTGGCCGGGGTGGCCGTGCCGTGGGCGCTGATGAAATCCACGGCCGCCTCGGTGATCCCGGCCTGGAGGATGGCCCGCCGCATGGATAAGACGGCGCCGTAGCCTTCGGGATGCGGCGCCGTAATATGGTGGGCATCAGCCGAAGTGCCGTAGCCCAGGATCTCGGCATACATTTTCGCACCCCTGGCCTGGGCCTTTTCCCGCGGTTCCAGGATCATCATCCCGGCCCCCTCTCCCAGCGAAAGTCCCTGGCGCTGCCGGTCAAAGGGCCGGCAGGGTTGGGGATCCAGGGCCTTAAGGGTATTAAATCCGGAAAAGGTCAATTGAGAAAGCGATTCGGCCCCCCCGGTTACGGCGAAATCCGCCAAACCGTCCCTAACCCAGTCAAAGCCTAAGCCGATGGCCGTGATTGTTGAAGAGCAGGCCGTGTTGATGGTGGCCCGTGGACCGGTTAATCCGTAGCGGTTGCCGATCTGATCGGCCAGACCGCCGAAGGGGAAAGACAACAGAAAGGAAGGGTGCCTTCCTTTCTTTCGCTGGTGGACTTCCTGACGATAGATCTCGGTGGAATAAATCCCCCCGGCGGCGGCCCCCAAAAACACCGCCACGCGATCCGGAGATTCAAAACCATTTTCCAGGCCGGCATCCCCAAGGGCCTCCTGAGCCGCTATCAAGCCAAACAGATCCGCCCGGGAAAGCCGCTGAATTTCCCGCCGGCTGAAATAATCGGTTCCGGAAAAATTACGTACTTGGGCGGCTATCTGAACCCGGAAGCCGGTGGGGTCGAAAAGATCAAAAGGACCGATCCCGGTTCGGCCGGCAATCAGGTTTTTCCAAAATTCAATCCGGTTGCGCCCGATTGAGGCAATAACCCCTAACCCGGTGACCACCACCCGCCGGGGATTCACGGATGAACACCCCTTCTTTGTCGAAAAGGCAGCCAAAAGACCCCTCTAGGACGCTTCGTCAGTCGGGGCCAGAAGATGCTCCTGAGGACCATGATGCTGATCTGATAGGTGTCGGCCACGGGTCGATAGTGGGAACGGGGCCGGGGGGGGCGATCGCCATAGATGGCCGGAACGGCAATGGAGGCAATCGTAGCGCCTTTCTTAGCCAGTTTGATCAACACCTCCGTTTCCAAGGCAAAGCCGTCGGCTTTCAAAGGCAGTCCTCTTAGCCACTCGGCCTGGTACAGGCGGAAACCGCTCTGGGAATCCGGCACATATTGACCCGTGGCCCAGCTCAGACAATAGGTTCCCACCAGATTGGGATAGTAGCGGATTTTGGGTATCCGCTCCCGGTCTCCCAGTCGCGAGCCGATGATCACCTGGGCCGCCCCCTTTCGATATTCACCGATCAGGGCCGGGAGGCACTCGGGATCATGCTGTCCGTCCCCGTCCATGGTAATGATGGCCTCAACCCCACGATCCAGGTAATAGGCGAACCCGGTTTTCAGCGCTCGGCCCTTGCCGCCATTCGTCTGAAAGGATATTACCTGCGCCCCCTGTGCCCGGGCGGCTGCTTTGGTTTGGTCGGTTGACCCGTCGTCCACCACCAGGATATCCTGGACCCACTTCCGGGCGCCGCGGATAACCCCGACCAGGGGTTCTTCGACATTATGGGCGGGGATGATTAATCCGAACCGTTGCATAAAAAACAGTGCGAAAGGGCGACTTGGCGAATAAAAACAGGTTATTCATCCTGCCACAAGGTGAGTTCTCCGCGAACCAGGAGGGTTTCCCCGGCCCGGACCTCACCGGAAAAACGATGGAGCTTTCCCAAACTATGGGTTTTTTCGATGGCGATCAACATCCGATCACCCTCCCGGGGGAGTTGAAAAAATAAAACCCGATCCATTTTGAGTAGATATCCCTCTCGACCCTTAAACGCTTCTTCGGGGGGTTGCCGGCTGATTAATATCAATCCCGCCGCCTGGGCCATCATCTCCACCAGCAGGGATTGACTAAAGAACGACGGAACCCGGTCGGAAGAGAAAAAACTGTCGGTTGACCAATTGGCCGCAAAAATCCCCTCCTTTCCCGGAACGATCCGTTCGATCCGATCAATGAAGAGAAAGGGAAATCGGTGAGGCAGGTCCTCCGGAGACAGCATGGAAAATATTATTTTACTTTGGCTCCCGGCGGGACCGCTCTTTCCGGGACCACGACGGTCAAGCTTTTCCCGTCGCCGGCCGCCAGGAGCATGGCCTGGGACTCCACCCCCATCAGTTGGGTGGGCTTTAAGTTGGCCACCACCACGATGGCCTTGCCGACCAGATCTTCCGGGGCATAGTCCCGGCCAATTCCCGCCACCAAGGTCCTTTCTTCCCCCAGGTTGATTTTCATTTTTATCAACTTGTCCGTCTTGGGTATCCGTTCGGCGGACAGCACCTGGGCTACCCGCAGGTCCCATTTTTTAAACTCCTCAATCGACATCAGGGAAGGGACCTTCATTTCTGCAGTGGGGACCTTCCTGGGGGGAGGCGGAGGCGTTTCTTTCTTGACCTCGATGCGGGGAAACAAGGCCGTTCCTCGCGCCAATTGGGTTCCCGGCGCCAGTCGCCCCCAAACCAGTTCCACCTCCCAGTCAACCGTCTCCTTTTCCGGCCCGCAGCCTAATTGTTCCAGCATAGACCGGGCCGTTTGGGGCATAAAGGGGCTGAGCAGAATCGCCGTTTGCCTCAGGGTTTCAGCCAAAAAATAGAGCACCGTCCGCAGCCGCTCCTTTAGGGCCGGGTCCTTGGCCAGGGCCCAGGGCGCTTGGGTGTCGATGTATTTATTGGCCCCGTCAATCACCTCCCACAAGGTCATCAGGGCCTTGTGAAAGGCCACTTTCCGGACCTCCTGGCTGACGATTTGCCGAACCTGGAGCAAATGGTCCTTCATCCGCTGCTCCTCAGACCCCGGCTCCCCTGGTTCGGGGATGCATCCCTCGCAGTATTTTTCGATCATGGTCAGGGTCCGGCTGAAACAATTGCCGAGGTTGTTGGCCAGATCGGCATTGACCCGCTGGATCAGGCTCTCTTCACTGAACTGGGCATCCAAACCAAAAACCATCTCCCGCAAAAAGAAATAACGGACGGCATCGGCCCCGAATCGGTCTTTGAGCTGCTGGGGACGGATCACGTTGCCCAGGCTCTTGGAGATTTTGGACTGATCCAGGTTCCAGTAGCCATGGACATGCAAGTGACGATACGGTGCGATTCCGGCGGCCTGGAGCATGATCGGCCAGTAAATGCCATGGGGCTTTAAAATATCCTTGGCGATGATGTGCTCGACCGACGGCCAAAATTTGGAAAACAACGGGCCGTCGGGGTAGCCCAGACCCGCCAGATAATTTATCAGGGCGTCAAACCAGACATAGGTTACGTAGTTTTCGTCAAAGGGCAGGGGTATCCCCCAGGTCAGGCGGGACTTGGGCCGGGAAATACACAAGTCCTCCAGAGGTTCTTTCAGAAAGGAAAGCACTTCGTTGCGGTAGCGTTCGGGACGGATGAACTCGGGGTTTTCCTGGAGGTGCCGGATGAGCCAGTCCTGATAGGCGCTCATTCGAAAGAAATAATTGGCTTCCTTGATGAAGGTCAGCGGGGTCTGGTGGTCCGGACAGCGTCCGTCGACGATTTCCCGTTCCGTGTAAAATCGCTCGCAACCGAGGCAATACTGTCCGCCGTATTCGCTGAAATAAATGTCCCCCGATTCGTGAACGCGCGATAAAATGGCCGTGACGACGGCCATGTGCTCCGGATCGGTGGTCCGGATAAAATGATCGGGTTGAATATTCAGTTCCGGCCAGGTTTGCCGAAAAAGCTGACTGATGCGGTCGACGTAAGGTTGAGGATCTTTCCCTTCCTTCTGGGCCGCCTGGACTACCTTTTCCCCGTGTTCATCGGTCCCGGTCTGGAAGCGGGTTTCATACCCCTGGGCCCGGTAGAAACGGTTCAGCGTATCGGCTACGATGGTACTGTAGGCATGGCCGATATGGGGTTCGGCGTTGACGTAATAAATCGGAGTGGTCACATAAAAAGTGCGCGCCATAATCGTTGATCACCCCTTGTCCTTTTTATTTTCGGCGACCCCCGGAATGAGTTCGGACACCTTGATAATCTTTTCCTCTCTCTCGGCGGTTTCCACCAGGATCGTCCCTTCCATCACGTTTTGTCTCAGCACTTTCACCGGTCCCAGCGGGCTCATAATGGTTTTACCCACCTTGGGAAAATCCTTTTTCAGTTGCAGATAGGTTTCATATTCATAGGTCAGGCAGCACATCAAGCGGCCGCAAATCCCTGATATTTTGGTGGGGTTCAGGGGCAGATTCTGCTCCTTGGCCATCTTGACCGAAACGGCCGCGAAATCCGGCAGGAACGAAGCGCAACATAACTCCCGCCCGCAGGGGCCCAAACCGCCGATCATCTTGGCCTCGTTGCGCACCCCGATTTGACGCATTTCGATCCGGGTATGAAAACGATGAACCAAGTCTTTCACCAGTTCCCGAAAATCCACGCGGCCGTCCGCGGTAAAATAAAAAATGACCTTGCTGCCGTCGAAAAAACACTCCACCCGGACCAGCTTCATTTGCAGGTTACGTTCCCGAAGGTGCTCCAGGCAAAAGCTGAAGGCCTCTTTCTCGCGCTCCTGGATTTTATCGTCTTGGGCCAGGTCCTCCGCGTGGGCCAGGCGGAATATTTTTTTGAATTCTCTGCCTCCCTCGGGGGGATCGACCTTGAAGGGCCCCCGAACCACTTTCCCCAGGCCCAAGCCCTGTTCAGTCTTGACGATTACCTTATCTCCGCCTTTCAACACGAAGTGGCCGCAATCGAAATCATAGATAGGCCCCGCCTGTTGAAACCGTACACCGACTATTTTTAAGGATTCTTTTTCCATAAAATCCACTTAGATTTTCTATTTATTATACGATAGGAAGTAAAATTATATAAGCGAAAAATCAGTGTGCGGCCCGGGCCATGTTGATCCAGAGCATCTCCCAGGTCAATTGGGGGTTGACCTGCCGGAGCAGATCCTGGGCGGCCTGGGTAATCAGGTCGTAGCTTTTGAGCCAGGTTCTTTCAGGGCAGCGAAAGGCCAGTCCCTTAAGCCTTTCTTTATGTTGCGCTGGCAGAAAAACGAGATCCTCCAGGCCGTTACGAATCCAGAGGATATCCCGCAAGCAGGTACTGCCGATTTCCAGGGCCTCCTGCATCTGCTCCCGGGAACCCAGCCAATCCTTCACCCCGGCGATTAAGGGGGACAGGCGGCCCAGGGACAGGGACTCCAACTGCCGCAGCCAGGATTCCAGATTTTTGTCCCAGGATTTCTCTTCCGAAAATTTTTCGAATATATGATAGGCCCGCCCCAAACTCCCCCCGGAAGCACGGCTGATGACCTGGGCTTTTTCGGGGTCTGATCCCTGGTCTCTGATCAATAGGCGGCTGATCAGGTGAGGCGATAGGGGGCTGAAATTAAGCCGCAGGCACCGGGAAACCAGGGTGGGCAAGAGCTCGCCCGGATCATTGACCAAAAGGACAAAAATATTTCCGGACGGCGGTTCCTCCAGGGTTTTCAAAAAGGCATTGGCGGCCCACACATTTAAGTCCGACGCCTTATCCAAAAGGATCAGGCGATACCGGCCTCCGAAAGGCGGGTAGGCCAGTTGTTCCTCCAGTTCCCGAATTTGATCAATGGTGATCTGGGTTTTTTCCGGTTTCAGGTGTACCAGGTCCGGATGGCAATTTTTTGCTATTTTCAGACAGGAAGCACAGGAGTCGCAGCCTCCTTCCGGGCCCGGCTGCCGGCAATTCAGGGCCTTGGCCATTTCCAGGGCCGTCTTTTTTTTCCCTATCCCGTCCGGACCGGTAAACAGGTAGGCATGGTGGACTTTGTCCCGGTCCAAGGCCCGCCGCAGCAGTCCGATGGCCCGGTCTTGTCCCTGAATGTCCTTAAAAGACATGGGCGCCGGGGTCCTCTCGAAAAAGATGCCGCTGGATTTCCTGGTGAATTTTTTCAGGGGAAGGGGTGGCGTCCAGGACCCGGAAGCGCTGGGGTTCCCGCCGGGCCAGAAACAAATACCCCTGCCGGATTTTTTCGTGAAAGGCCAGGGCCTCTTCTTCAAAACGGGATTCCCGCAGGCCCTGGGCGGACCGGTGGATCCTTTTCCAGGCCCGAGGCAGGCCGATAGCGACCGGGCAGTCCAGCAAAAAGGTCAGATCCGGGACCAGGGAATTCAATACCAGGGGGCGCAACTTTTCCAGGGTCCTCAGGTTCAGTCCCCGGGCCCATCCCTGGTAAACCAGGGTGGCATCCCAGAAACGGTCGCAGATCACCCAATCCCCTCGGTTGAGGGCCGGTTGGATTTTTTCGGCCACATGCTGGCACCGGTCGGCCAGGTAGAGAAACAGTTCCGTTTTCGGCTGGATGCGTTTATTGCGCTGATCCAGCAAAATCGTTCGGATCTGTTTTCCGATGGCCGTTCCCCCCGGCTCCCGGGTCACCAGACAGGACAGGCCCCGCTCTTTCAGGACCTTTCGCAGCCGTTTAATCTGGGTGGTTTTACCGGAACCTTCTATTCCTTCAAAGGTGACAAACAAAAGTTATGATTCCTTAATCGAATTTATTTTCGTATCAAACCCTCATGCCGGGGGCGGGCACCACGAAGCATGAAAATATTCCAAGTTTTCGTTTTTCGTAGGGCCGGCGACCCCGCCGGCCAGATGGGTGAGGGATAAGATTCCCTGCACATCCAAGGTTAGGCAACGGTGGCCAAATCCGGCCCCTACGAAAAACCACTTCGTCATTCAATATTCGGAGTTCGATATTCGAAATTCGTTTATATTTTCATGCTAAATTCTGGCGAACATACTCGGCGGCGTTTTTGAAAATGAGCAAGCCCTGCCCGTCTTCTTTATCCAGACTTTTTCCTTCCCGTCCAAGCGCTTCTTTGATCAGGGTCCAGCGGGGATGGTTGGTCCAATGATGGAAGGCCTCAGGATGGGGCATTAACCCAAAAATGCGTCCGCTGGGGTCGCAAATTCCGGCGATATCCATCAATGAGCCGTTGGGATTTTCCGGGAAGCGTCCCTGGGCCCTTTCCCCCGCCGGCAGGGCATAGGACAGGGCTACCTGCTGCCCGGCAACCAGTTGCTCCAGCACTTCGGGGGGACCATAAAACCGGCCTTCTCCATGGCGGATGGGCAGTTCAATATTTTCAATTCCCCGGGTAAAAATACAAGGGGAATTCGGATTGCCCCGCAGTCGCACCCAGTCGTCCCGGAAATTTCCACCATCGTTGGCGATCAAAGCCACCAATCTTTTCCCATAATCGTCGGCGAAACCGGGCAGCAACCCCAGGTTGACCATGCCCTGAAACCCGTTACAGATACCGATGATCAATTTGCCGGCCGAGATAAAGGCCTCCAGGTCTTCCTTCAACGTATATTTGAGCCGGGCGGCCAGAATAACGCCGGCCCCGTGATCGTCGCCCCAACTGAAACCGCCGACCAAGGCCAGGAGGTGATAGTCCTGAAGGTTGACTTTATTTCGATCCTCACGGGAAGCGATCAACTGGCTAAGGTGGACCCTTTCCGCCTGGAACCCGGCCAGGGACAGGCTATACTGGGTTTCCCAGTCGCAATTCAGACCGTATCCGGTTAAGACCAACGCCCGCGGACCGTTCATGCCAGGTCTCCGAAGGGCCGGTGGAAGGCGGCCCGAAAATTTTTCAGCCTTGTTTTTATCAGGTTTTGTCCTACATTCTTGAACAGAATCCGCTGTGTCCTGGTCACCAGCCCCACCGGCCGGCAGATACAGCCATTCATCAGGCGTTCAAAGGCCTCCTGCTTCTGCCGGTCCACCGTCAGGATGACCCGGCCGCAGGTCTCGGAAAACAATATTTTGTCCGGCCGCAGACCCGGCGAGGCCGGGACCCGGGACAAATCCACTTCCAGACCCAGATCCCCGGCCAGGGCCATCAGGGTCAGATGGATCCCGAGTCCGCCCCGATAAATCCCGTGGGCCGCCGAGACCAGGCCTTGTCGGATGGCTTCCTGGAGGGCCAGATAATGGCCTCTTTCCTTATCTCCCTGGAAGCGGGGCACCTGAAGACCGACATAGCCCATCATTTCATAATACTCGGATCCTCCCAGTTCGTCCCGGGTTTCCCCTAAAATATAGATGAGATCTCCGGGAAATTTAAAATCCAGGGACAGACACTGGACCACATCCGCCACCACACCGGTGGCGGTGAACTGCAGGGTAGGCAAGCCGGAGACCCGGTGCGCTTCCCCGTAAGGCCCCTGGATATAACCGTCCACATACATACTGTCTTTCCCGGACAGCAGGGGGATGCCGAAATGGAGGCAGACCTCCTTCAGGGCCTGATTGGCCCGCACCAGTTGGGCGGCCTTCAGCTTCCCATCCGGATTCTCCTGAGGATGGTACTGGATGGCCGGCCAGCAGAAATTGTCCACCCCCCCGATCTGTTCCAGGTCGGCCCCCACTACCAGAAGCCGGCGGACGACCTCGTCGATGGTGACGGCGACCATGGCGTAGGTATCCAGCACCGAGTAGGTCGGGTTGAGGGCCTGGGTATAGGCCAGACCGCGCCGGGAGGGGAGGTGCGGCCGTAACACCACCGCGTCTCCCGGGATATCCCGGAATTTGCCGACCAGGGGCTTAAGGACGCTTCCTCCCTGGACCTCGTGGTCGTACTGACGGGCAATCCAGTTTTTGGAGGCTATATTGGGCCGGGAGAACAGGTTCTTCAGGAGGGTCTCGTAATCCGTCGGTTCCTGAAAAACCGGTTCAAAAAATCCCCTTTTTTCCGGGGGCTGCCATTCCGCTTCAAAAATCCACTGGGGAAAATCGCTTTTCAAAAAATCCAGGTCCACATAACCGCAGGTTTGGTTCTGATAAAGTAAATGCACCTTGCCGGAGTCGGTATAACGGCCGATGACCGTGGTTTCCACGTCATGTTTTCGGGCCAGGGCCTGGAACTTTTCCCAAGTTCCCGGTTTCAGGCCCACGGTCATCCGTTCCTGGGATTCGGAAACCCAGATTTCCCATTGATCCAGCCCGTCATATTTAAGGGGAACCTGGTCAAGATGCACCTCGCAGCCGTTGCTGAACCGGGCCGATTCCCCTACCGAGGAAGACAAGCCCCCCCCGCCGTTGTCGGTCAGGTAGGTGATCAGCCCCTCATCCCGGGCCTCCAGCAGGAAATCGTGCATTTTTTTCTGGGTGTAGGGGTCGCCGATCTGGACGTGACCGGCCGGGGTGTCGGCGCTGTAAACCTCCGAGGAGGCCGTGACGCCGTGGATCCCGTCTTTGCCCACCCGCCCGCCGCACATGACGATCAGGTCCCCCGGTTCGGTGCGTTTCCGGTCGGTGGGCTCCCCGTTGATTTGGGCCGGCATGAAACCCAGGGCGGCCACAAAGACCAGGCATTTCCCCAAATACCCGGGATGGAAAAAGACCTGCCCGAAGGGAGTGGGAATCCCGCTCTTGTTGCCCCCGTCCCGGACCCCTTCAATGATACCGTCCAAAAGCCGCCGGGGATGCAGGCGGGGCGAAAGCGGTCCGGAGTAGTCCCGGGGGCCGACGCAGAACCCATAACTGCCCATGATGAGCTTCGAGCCCTTGCCCGTGCCTAAGGGGTCCCGGTAAACGCCCACGATCCCGGTCAGTGCTCCGCCATAGGGTTCCATATTGGACGGACTGTTATGGGTCTCGGCCGTGATCACGTAATGGTGCCGCTCGTCAAACCGGGCCACGCCGGCATTGTCCCAGAGGACCGATACCACCCAGTCTTTTTCCCGCTGAATTTGCAGGGTCGGGGCCTCGATAAAGGTTTTAAAAAGATTATCAATCAGGACTTCTTCTCCCGAGTCCAAATCCCGGTACTTAAAGAGGCCCTGAAAGGTATTGTGGTTGCAGTGATCGCTCCGGGCCTGGGAGATGTATTCCAGCTCCACGTCGGTGGGCTGCGAAAGGCCCACGGCTTTTCGGGCGGCCTGGACCTCCGGCTTGTTGAAATAGGCTTGAATAACCTCTAAATCTCCGGCCGGCAGGGCCCAGGACCGTTTTTTATTAATCTCTAACAGGAGGTCCAGGGAATCCACCGGGATCACGGAAACCGACGGCTGGTGCCGGAGGGCGACCTTGGGGATAGGCCGGCCGATCCCGGCTTCCGGGTCCCAGTCCGACCGCTGAAAAAGTTTCCATTGCTGGATCAAGTCATTGGCCAGCAATTCCCGGGCGATAGTTTCCACCTGCCTTTTTTTTAAGCGGGGGGCCTTCAGTTGGTATTGCCGGGAGGTATAAATGGCTTCCCCTTCCGGGAGGCGAATTCCCAGCAGGGCTTCGACGGCTTCCCGGGCCGTGCTGCCCGCATTGTCCCGCACCCCAGGCAAATAACCGACCCAGATCAACCAGTCAAAATTCCCGGCCAGCGGTTTAAAGGAGGAAACCTGGGTCACCGGATTGGTAAAGATACGAACCCGGACGTCTTCCAACTGCTCATCCGTCAGCGAGGTGTCAAAGGTCAACACCTGGAGGGTACGGACCTCCTCCAGGGTCAGGCCCAGATAATTCCGGGCCTTTTTCCGCAGGTTTTCCCCCTCGGGGTCCTTTAGCTCGGGCTTTAGGGTAATTTCTAATCGTTTGGTCATTTTTTTATCTGCCCTGACGAATATCTAAAAAAAGGTCTCTCTGCGATCTCTGAGCGCTCAAGTGACCGGAAGAAACAATGGAAAGAATTAGACTTATCGCTTACAGATTTCTCAGAGAGGATCTTGAATCTTTATAATGGGATTAAAGGGATAAAGTCAATTTATTAAGGAGAAGGGAAAGGCCTAAACGCGCAATAATTTGAAAATGCTTCTAATTTTGTCATTCCCGCGCAGGCGGGAATCCGGTCCTCTCCTTGCACCCTGAGAATATAAATTATCGAATTAACGGGTTTCGAACCACCAGATCGGGGAACCGATTGAAGTCCCTGTCCGCGGTCCATAATTCCCGGACCCCATGAATTTTACAGAGGGCCGCTACCCGGGCATCATGAACTCGAGGCCCGGTCACCATCCCGGCCTTGATGATAGTGCGTAACGCAGGCCAGTACCCTTCCGGCTCGGCCAGCAACGCCAGACTCGGAGATTCCAGCCAAGCCTCAACCTGATCCAGGGCGGTTGACAAAGGCGTAGGCGGGGCATAAATCCGGGGGTGGGTGACAATGGCCAGGAATTCATGAATACACGGCCAGGGAATCGCCCAGAGCGCCCGTCCCTCCGCCAACCCGGTCAGGAGGGTCCAGGCTGCTTCATGCCAGGGGGAATCCTCACGATGGGCATATACGAGCAGGTTGGTATCGACGGCGATCATGACCCCCGGCCTTCATAAGCCAGGTCCCTGATTTCGCTCCAGGATCCCTCGGACAGTTGAGGCTGAAGCCCGCCTCCCTTGAAGGTGGCCTTTCGGAGCTGAAAAGGTTTCTCTTCTTTACGCTGCGCCAACACTTTGCGCAACCCCTCTTCGACCATGGCCTTGACCGTGGTATTTTCCCGGGAGGCGATTTTTCGGGCCTCATCCAGAAGGGCATCTTGAATATCTACGGTTGTTTTCATATTGCTATATGTATCATATTGGCAATACAACTGTCAAATAAATACCAGAAAAAGG
>Ga0209048_10004284_pt1 | contig 13672 bp, 7 predicted proteins | sample FrelakmetCRP12CR_FD_187146 | JGI IMG/M metagenome (GOLD analysis project Ga0209048, IMG submission 187146) | Freshwater lake sediment microbial communities from the University of Notre Dame, USA, for methane emissions studies - CRP12 CR (SPAdes)... | ecosystem: Environmental > Aquatic >... | reverse complement strand
TACGGATTTCGTACCAGCGAGGCGATCGAACTCGCGTTATATCATAACCTTGGTGCACTACCCGAGCCGGAAACAACCCACAAATTCTGCTGAGGAACCTGTTTTGAGGGACTGTGTCGGCAGCCCTGTTGGGGCTGATGTTCGGTGGCTTCCCCCCTGCCCTGCCCACTCGCCAGGCCCAGCCTGTGAGAGCCTCCCGGCTTGGTTTAACTTACGCCAGTTTCAGGTTACAACGTGGCCCGGCTCAAGGACGATCTCCGAAGGGCCTCGCAGGGGCAGGCTCCCCTCGCCGGACCATTTGTTGGAGTCCCGGCTTCAGCCGGAATCCGGACCGGCTAAAGCCGGAACTCCAACAGGCGGCCGCCAGGAGTCGGCGTTACCCCCACTTGAACCATATGCCAGTTTCCCCTGCTCTGTCCTGATCGAACTTGCGAAGCACATCGGGATGCTGATGCCAGGCTCTCCTGGAACCTGATGACCAGCGACAGGTGCCACCCTGTCAGTGATCTTGCACCGGTCGATCACGTTCGGGGCCTCAAGTCTCATGGCATCGAGGACCCAAGTCAGCGCAGGCATCAAGGCTCCATGTCACCAAGCAGACCATCTTGATCGAGGACCTTGGTGCCTTGACATCAATATTACCCAGATATCAAGCCGTGCGGGGGTCCTTTTTCGATTGAGACCAAGGGAACCTGCTTCCAAGATCCCTCACGTCCGAGGATCCAAGTGATCAAGCGATCGAGGCGTCCAGGTTTGATGGTGGTTACTTCAAGATGGCAACTTGGCAACTTGGTTCCCTAGCGCCGAGGTCCCAAGTGCTGATGTCACCAACGGCGACTATGGAGCAATGTTCCAGCGCACCGACACACCTGATTCGCCATGTTGTCAAGCCGGTGCAAGGACCAAGGTTCAGGATGTGCCTGGCTGGCCTGGCACCATTTGAACTTGGGCCTTGTGACGCCTTGACTTCGTCGATGCCTTGATCGCTTGAAACCTTGGTGCTTGTGTCATCGAGGTAGAAGTATTCCAGGGAGCCGTGGAACCAAGTTACCAAGCTTCAGTCCCGCTCAGAGGTTGGCTCAGCAGGAACCAGGAAAGCTGGGCTTGGTTCAACTTACGCCAGTTACAGGTTACGACCTGGCCTGGCTCAAGGACGGTCTCCGAGGGGCTCGCAGGGGCAGGTTCCCGTGCCGGATCTTTCGTTGGAGTGCCGGCTTCAGCCGGAATCCGGACCGGCTGAAGCCGGCACTCCAGCGAGTCGCGACCACCATGAGTCGGTGTTACCCCTACTTGAACCATTGCCGAAAGCTGGATACCTGGGCACCTTGATGAGAAGGTTGGCTTGGAACCTTGGCACCAAGTTCCCCATGAGACCAGCCTGTTCCCATGACCAAGCGGCCTGTGGCAGCTTGACACGTTGATCACACGCTGGCAATAGACCGAGTTGGTCCCTCTGCCAAGGGACATGGGCCGTCATGGTCGCGGCATCAACTCGGAACCTTCAAGCCAAGCAACCCGGAAGACCATGCCGGAGAAGGTACCCCGATTGCCGATATACCATGTAGACCAAGATCCCTGGTCCTCCATGGCGTTCAAGGCACCAAGGAAGCTAGGAACCTGGGAACGCGGGACCCATAGGGCATCGAGCTTCATGGTCATCGAGGTCTCATGGATGCCTTGGTACCATGGCACGTCGTTGACTTGAAACCCGCAAAACAGGGGATCAAGGGATCAAGGAAGTGAGGAATCAATCGTCCAGGCGAACAAGGTCCCTGGTGAAACCTGATGGCTATATTCCTTGTTGCATTAGCGCCTTGGAAAATGGGGACCAGGAAACTTGATCGCATTGGTGGCTTGGCAACTTGAGATCCATGAATCAAGGACCCAGGGAACCATGAGGCCTGGGAGTCCAGGGATCAAGGTTTCAAGGCGTCAGGAAGAAAGGGAAACCTGGAACCTTGGTGCCAAGGCACCTTGAAAGCGACTCTCCGGGGGAACAGGGAATGTCGGAATCGAGGGATCGATTCAACGAGGAACCTTGGTCAAGCCGATAAGGCATGGGAAATCCAGGGTTAAAGCAGTTGGCGAAAGGAAGTCGCCAGGCAGGGAAGGGGGGGCTCATGCGAAGTGTCGCGGTAACCAACGCGAAAGGGGGCGTGGGGAAGAGCACGACGTCAATCAACCTGGCCGCCGCGCTGGTGGAGCTTGACCAGCGAGTGCTGGTGATTGACGCCGACCCCTCCGGGAATGCCGCCCTCGGCTTCTTCCCGCGGGGCTCACCCACGGTGGGATTAGCCGATGCGCTGCTCGAGGGACTACGGCTGGAGGATGTCGCCGTGGTCACAGCTTACCCAGGTCTGCATGTCGTGCCGCCGGGTGATCGGCTTAGCACGTGCTCTGACCAGATGGGATCCACTCAGGGATTGGGCACGGGCCGCGAGTTCCGCATCCGTCGCCTGCTCAAGGCGCTGACTGGCTATGATGCCGTGATCGTCGATACCAGCCCGGTCCTCACGCCACTTAACGTGGCGATCCTCTACGCGGTCGCCGAGATCCTGATTCCGATCGACCCGTGCATCGCCGCGCTCGCAGGGGTACGCACCCTGGAGGATCTGGTTCGGACCGTGAGTGAGTTCCGCATGGAGTTCACTGACGCCGGCCCTTTGACCATTAGCGCTGTCCTGATCACACGCGCGGATCGGACCCTGGTCTCCAAGCAGATCGAAGCCGAGGTCCGGAACTACTTCGGCCCTCTTGTTTACCCCCGCGTAGTCCCGGCCTCGGTCAAGTTCCGTGAAGCCTACGCTCGGGGGATCCCTCTTGTGAACTACGACCGGTTCAGCGCAGGGGCAGCAGCCTACAGGGCCGCGGCGACCGCCTACCTCACCGGGAGCGGCCAACCCGATCTTACAACCATGGCGGCAGTTGATGACGAGGAGCCAGACCCCGAAGACGAAAGCTCGCTTTTTCGAGAGGCATCCTGAAGCGGCGGATGCCGGCCCCACCGGTCGGCGCGGACCCTACTCAGGACGGGCGGTTAAGACGAGCGGACCGACGCCGGCATCCAAGCGGACCGGCAAGCCAGATGGGAAGGGGAGGTAGATCATGAGCAGCTCGACGCGACGTGGTGGGATACCGGGTCCTGAAAACCGGACCGGCCTGACCCGTCCCAGCATGACCGAAGCTGAGTTCGAACGCAGGCTCGGTTCTCAGCCAGCCACGGCCGAGTCCTCGGCTCCTGTCACGATGGGGAGCGACCCGACCGACGGGACAGAGATGGAGAGCGCGGTCCGATCTTCGGCAGCCACGGCGCGATCCCGGACCCCCCGATCAAAGCCCGTCAAGCCCCGGCGGGTTCAGCGGATGTTTGCGATCGAGGAAGAGGTGGATAAGAAACTCTGGCTCTACGCCATCCACATGGGCAAGGATCGATCCGAGGTCGTCAACGATCTGCTCCGGCCGATCGTCGCTTCCATGGTCTTGTACGATTCGCGCGATCGACGGGGTGGACGGACCGTAGAACTTGCCGTTGACCGGGCAGGGGACTCGGAGACTGAGCTGCAGAATTAGAAATCAGTGAGAAGCTCATGCGTTACCATGAGCTTCTTGCCACTGGGGATTGATGACCGAACCAGGCAGCCGACAGTCAACTCCCGGCATCCGGGAAGAGCAGGGCCTGGTTCGCGCCGTTCTTGGCCTGATGGATTCGGGCCTCGAGCGCAGCCAGGCAGAGAGGCTCGAGCATGTTCTTCCAACGGCCCAGGCCCGGGTTTTGAACCTTGACGGCCGCCAGGATGGATTCGCGTTCAGCAGCCGGAAGCTGTTCCCAGACTGCGCGGAGCTTGGTCTCACGGGCACTGTCTCGCTGGACCTGGGCCTCGGCATCTGCCTTGCGCCGGGCATCCTGGTGTGTGCGTTGCGTCTGCTCCAAGGCACAACGCGACCGAGCAGGTCGGGATTGATAGTCACCAGGTGTCTGATAATCGGATCGGATCGAAGCGACCAGGTAACCGGCGGGGTTCTTGCCGACCCGTTTATCCTCGTTGTGAATCAGCCAGTCGAAAACCTCGATCTTGGCTCGGATCCGGGTTGGGGTATGGGTTTCAACCAGTTCCTGGGCGGTCTTGGTTGTGATTCCTCGCGACCTGAGGGCATTGACCAGTTCGACCGGTTCGACCGGTTCTTTTGAGTCTTTGGGCTCGGTCCCGACGGGAGTAGCACCGGCACCTCGAATCAGGATGATTCGCCAAGTACCTCGCTTTACGTACGAATACCGCTCGTCCGGGCTGAGCGGCTCGAGAAACCCAAGCTGTTCAAGTTCCTCGAGGGCCGGTTTGAGTCGCCGTTTAAGCTCGGTAGGTGCATAGGAACGGCTTAACCCGATGTGCTCACACGCCAGCGTCCGTAAGTCGAAGTCGAGGCGGCACCGGCGATAGAAGCGTTTATCCAGGAATCGATACATCCGCTTGGTCGTTGGCAACCGGAGCTTGAGATAGAACTCAAGATCGAGCTGCTTGAGGTTGCCGGTTTGGAAACTCTGGAAGATCACTTCGTTCCATCGAAAGCTCGACAAGGGCAGGGGGGGCCGCTCCGTTTTTGAGGCAGAGCGTTCCCCCTTGGCTGACTTGCTTGAGCGGGCCGACGTCCGCCATCGTTCGCGGTCGTAGAGGGTTACATTGTCGAGCACATGGAATTGCTCATCGACCCAGCTCTTGGCCGCGTTGTCCCACCAGGCCTTCTCGTACATCAGGACAACACCGACCCACCGGTGCAGCGCTTCCTCGATTCGCCGATAGCTTTGACCGCTTTGCGGCCAGCCCAGCAGTTCGATCAGCTCGTAGCGCGAAAAGTGAACGCGAGCGTCAGTGAAGTTGCTTCGTCGCTTGGTGAGTTGGATAAGGCCTACCAGGACCTCGTCGTCAAGTGAGGTTGGCAGACCGTGCTTGTGGGTCCCCATGATTGTGAGCCGGCGGACAATCGGCTGGCTGTCCCGCCGTTCTAGCCGATCCTCGAACACCAGCGTGGTCTGGCCGTGGGGAATGCGATCAGTCAAAGCGGCGATCGGGAATTCCGCGAGGTTCAGCTCGTCCTTCCAGCCGGCATCAACCAGGGCTGGGTTCTCCTCGCCGGGCGACTCAAAGCCACCGACCTCTTCGACGGGTAGTTCCCACTCGTCCATCCCGATGCTCCTGGTGCTGAAATCCGCAAGGTGCTGGACGGAGATTCGTTTTCTCTTCTCGGTTTCCTGGGTGCGAAATCAAGAAAGCAACAACAAAACGGCGTCGGCCGTGTTGTTGTCTTCTAGTCTTAACAAGAGTCTAAAACAAATTCTCCGCAACGCAAGAGGTTAGAGAAGAAGAACTTACAATCCGTAAGTATGTCCGGTTAATCGGTACTGGTATGTCCCATTAATCGTGGGTGCACGCCCAAAGTATGTCCGGACTATCGTGGAAAGTATGTCCCATTAATCGCTAGTTCAGCCGCTATCTATGTCTGGTTAATCTGAGTGTACGTATGTATGCTAAGGTTCGAACATCGTTAGTGTACCCATGATCCATTTACATCCTCTGCAAGTTTTGTGTCGGGTTCGTCAGGGTTGGCGTATGTCTCAAATTTACCAGTGGTTTGTGTAGAATGACGTTGGTGCAGGGCCATGCGTTGATACTGGGGCTCGGCCAGGTACTCCACCGGACAGATGCAGTATGTCCAGTTCATCGGTATGATCACGCGCACAGTAACTCGCTGGTACCGCAACGGAAGTATGTCCGGTTCATCGGTATGGACATTTGCATCCTGAGGTCAGACTGAGACATGGGAAGTATGTCCGGTTCATCGGTATGTACGTTTGCCTCGCAGGTCGATGCCGAGAAGCCAAGACTAAAGTATGTCCGGTTCATCGATATCGAGGATCCGGTTCAGGGGAGGATCGGTGTTCTCTAGAGTCAACCGTGGAACCGATCTGACCATCGCACCAGGTTGATGTTTGGGGGGGATGAATCGTAAGCTCTAGGTAGTTGCAACATCAGTGAGAAGACAAATCTCAGGCTGCAGCTTGCACCGCTGTTCCGCCTACGTTGAGGGCCATGCTGTATGGGGGCGAAGACTGCCAGGCGCCTGGTAATCCTGGTCGTGACGATTCTTGTGGTGAGCTTGACGATCTTCCTCATTCAGAGATATCAAGTTTCGAGGATGAATCGGTCGGTTCTTGCGCGCGCTGCTCAGGCAGGGAAAGACGGCAATTTCGAGGAGGCAGGGCGGCTTTATCAACAGCATCTCGAGGTCGCCCCCGACGATCAAGACGCGCAATTAAAATATGCGGATATTCTCTTAAAAGGAGTTAAGAATTTCAGCCGTCAGAATCAGGTCACTACAATTTATGATCAGATCGTGACTCGAGATCCTGGACATGCCGACATTCGTCGTCGACTGGCCGTCTTGAACGTCGAGATGGGACGTTATGACCAGGCCCGGCCGAATCTGGATATCCTTCTGAAAACTGCGCCGGCCGACGGCGAGCTTCACTTCCTGCTCGGCCGATGCCTGGAGGCAGCAGGCGATGCCACCAGGGCGGAGGCATCTTACCAAGCTGCAATTGCCAATGGCGCCCCCCAGCGGCTTGAGGCCTACCAGTGGCGAGCCAGCCTCCTGAGGAGTCAGCTCAACAAGCCCGAAGAGGCCGATCGGGTCATTGAAGAGATGGTGCATTCCGACCCAGGCAACTCGCGGGCGTACCTCGAGCGCGGGCGCTACCACCGCCGCTTCGCCAAGACCCTCGATGATATGAAGGCCGTCACTGACGATCTTCAGCGAGTCCTCAAGCAGTCGGCCAACGAGCCTGAAGTCTACGTCGAGTTGGCCACCGCGGCTCAAGCGATTGGGAATACCCAGGAAGCACGGCAGGTTCTGGAGACCGGCCTTAAAGCTCTGCCACGTGACCCCTCGCTCCATGAAGCCTTGGCCATGGTTGAATTTCGCTCCGGTTCAGTTGACACTGCGATTGCCCGTCTCCGCGAGAGTGTGCAACTCTTACCCGATGAGGCAAGTCTTCACTGGACTCTGGCGAACATCCTGGCTGAAAGGGGAGATAGAGCAGAACTGCAGACACAGATCGACGAACTGCGGCGACTCAACTACTGGCCCATCCTTATCGAGTTTCTCGAAGCCTATCAGCAGGCCAATTCGAACGACTGGCAGAAGGCCCGCCAGACACTGAACAAGCTCCAGGCCCCTCTGGATTCTGTGCCCGACTTGAAGTCTCGGCTTAACAACCTTCTGGCCCGCTGCTATAGCCACCTGGGTGACAGTGAGCGGCAGAGAGACGCTTACCGGCGCGCAATAGCCGCCAACCCCCAGTACATGCCAGCACGGATCGGTCTGGCTACGAGCATGGTCTTACGGGGTGAATTTGAGCAGGCGATCGAGGAGTATCACAAGATGGCAGACCAGGTGCCCCAGGCCTGGAGCCCCCTGGTCCGCCTGCTGATTGCCCGGAACCAGCAGCGGTCTCCCGGCCAACGCGACTGGAAGGAGGTAGCCAAGCTGATCAAAATGGCGAAGGACCTCGGGCCAAATTCAAGCGAGTGGGTACTTCTCCAGACCGACCTGCTGTTGGCCCAAGACAAGACCACTGAGGCCGAGACCTTGCTGGCCGACGCTCGTTCACGGTCTCCTCAGGATGTGGAGCTATGGGTAAAGTCGGCCGACATCCTTAGACGGCAGCGTAAGTACTCCGAGGCCGGAACGCTTCTGGATCAAGCTCGTAAGATCGGCGATACGGTCAGCCTGCGGCTCGAGCGCGCGCAGCTCTTGGTCGCTCAGGGAGGTGCTGACCTATCCAAGTCTCTCGGCGCACTGGCGGCAAACTCCAACTCCTTCTCGCCTGATGAACGTCGGCGGTTGCTCGAAACACTGGCTGCGGAAATCATCCGCTTGAATGATCTTCCTCTGGCCGAGAAAATCTTGCTGGAAGTGGTGGACCTCGATCGCAATAACCTTGAGCCTCGCTTGCGCCTGATCGATCTTGCGTTCCAAGCCAAGAACAACGATGTCATTGAGACTCGACTCAAGGAGATCAAGCAAATCGATGGACCTGATGGACCGACCGGGCGATATCAGGAGATCCGATATGCATTCTGGCGAGCTGAGCATACCACCAACAGGGACGAGCAGAAGGCCCTGCGCAGTAGCGCGAGGTTGTTGATCAATGACCTGAACTCACGCCGCCCCGACTGGCCGCAGATTCCCCTGGCTCTGGCCCAGCTTGACGAGCAGGAACTGGCCCAGCCCGATCTCGATTCTGCCACCAGGAAGCGCAAGGAGGATGAGGCTGCCAATCACTATCTTAGGGCTATTGAGCTAGGCCAGAGGAGCCTGGCAATCATTCGCCGCGTTACCGACCTGCTTTACAAAGCGGGACGCTCCTCCGAGGTGACCCAGCTCTGGGATCAGCTTCCCACTATGAGCCTCTTGGGGGGCAACCTGCAGCAACAGGTTACTGCCGAGGCGCTGCGCAACCGTGATTACGAGCGAGCGCTCGACTTGGCCCGGAAGGCAAAAGCGGCCAACCCCGATGATTTTCGGGAGCGGCTCTGGCTTGTGCAAGTTCTCCTGGCCACTCAGCGCCCAGATCGCCTGGCTGAGGCTGAGGCCGAGCTTCGCGGTGCCATCAGCGCCGCTCGCTCTGATCCTGATCGATGGATGACCATGGTCCAATTCCTGGCCCAGACGAAGCAAATGGAGAAGGCAGAGCAGGCTGTCCGTGATGCCAAGGTAGCACTCAAGGACAAGTCGCCTATCGGTCTGGCCCGGTGCTGTGAGGCGCTGGGACAAGCCTACAAGTTGGCCGGCCAGGACGCTCAGAAGACCAAGATCTGGTATGATGCAGCGACTCAGTGGTACAAGACCGCTCAGAATGCCAAACCGGATAATTCCGCGGTAACTCACCAGTTTGTGGAATTCCTGCTTCGCTCTGGGCAACTCAAGGATGTGGAGTCACAACTGGCAGCGATTCTGGAGAGGGATCATACCGGGGATCCCCGAAACGCTGCCGAGGTGGCCTGGGCCAGGCGCACACTGGCACTGACGTTGCTGATGAACGACAACGATTATCGGCAAAGCCGCAAGGCTCTGGCCCTTCTCGAGCCCATCGTGAAGGCCACCGATGGACAGGGAGCCGCGGATGGAGCGGCTCGCAAGCCCGATGACTTGAGAGTTCTCGCCAGGGTTTACCAGGCGCAAGGGACAAAGGCTTACCAGGAGAAGGCACGGAAGATTCTTGAGGAACTGGCCGATGCCCAAGCGGTCGTTCCTGAGGACCGTTTCTTGCTGGCCCGGATGTACAGTAATGATGGCGAGTGGACCAAAGCCCACGAGCAGTACCGTGCACTCTTAGCGCAGACGGAGAACTCACGAGACCTCGACGTCATCATGCGTCGTCCCGACTACCTTGCGCAATTCATATCGGACCTTCTCAGCCATCACGAGTCGGGCCACGATCAGGAGGAATTGAGCGAAGCACAAGAGCTGATCGAGAAGCTGAAATTGCTGAGATCCGACACACTGGCCATGGTGGCCCTCGAAGCCCGCATTTACAAAGCTCAAAATCAGATCGACAAGGCCGTCCAGCTGATTCAGACCACTGCTGGTCGTGCCAACCTGCCTGATGGAACGCAGCTGGCTCTGGCCAAGCTAGCCGAGGATCTGGGTCAATTCGATCTGGCCGAGCAGCTATTGCGTCAGTTGATGGTGCGGTCGGAGCGTGTTCAGAATCGCCTGGCACTGACCAAATTCCTTGGACGCCGTGGCAGGGCGAAAGAGGCGCTCAATGAGTGCGAGCAGCTCTGGAAAGTAACCACTAACCCTGAAGAGCTTGTTCAAAGCACTTTGGATGTGCTGTTTTCTTCTGGGGGCCAGCGTGTTCCGGCTCAGGTTGAGCGGGCTGCTGGCTGGATCCAACAAGGACTGGAACAGAAGCCAAAGTCCTCCATCCTGATCATCGCCTTGGCCAATCTCCGCGAGCGGCAGGGCCGGTTCCAAGAGGCAGAGGCGCTCTACCGTCAGGACATCGATCAAGGGGAGGGCGATGTCGTTGCGCTCAATAACCTTGCCTGGTTACTGGCGATGAGGAACGAGAAGGGGAATGGAGCACTTGACCTGATCAACCGTGCGATCGCCCGTCGTGGCCCAATCGCTGAGCTTCTCGATACGCGCGGGGTCGTGTACATGATGACGGGAGACACCCGGCATGCAATTGAAGACCTGGAACGGTCGACCACCCTCGATCCCACTGGCCCGAAGTACTTCCATCTCGCGCAAGCGTATCTTCGAGCCAGCGACAAGACGGCAGCTGCACAGAGCCTGGCTAAAGCCCGAGCCAAGGGGCTAGAGCCTGATAACCTCCATCCTCTGGAGGTCACCGTTTATCAGCAGGTTGTCACCGAGCTTGGGGTGAAATAAGAGCGAGGTAGGAAATCCAAGCGGCAGAGCTTCTACGAGGGTAAAGGCTTCCATCGTCCCTCGCCTCGGCCAAGTCCGGCACGACTCTCGTAATCTCGCTGTTGCCAGGATATTTCTATCTCTAATTCCTGGACCCCGTTTGTTGGGCCGAGGGCGATTGAGCCTCTCGAATGAGTTCTATAAGGTAGCGTCCATAGTCGTTGGGGAGCTTCTGAGCAAGCAGCTCCACCTGTGAGTCACTGATGAATCCCATCCGGAAGGCGACCTCTTCAATGCAGGCGATCTTGAGGCCCTGTCTGGACTCGATGGTCTCTACGTAGTTCGCAGCTTGGATCAATGATTCAATCGTACCAGTGTCGAGCCAGGCGAATCCCCGGCTAAAGACTTCAACTCGGAGCTGTCGGATCTTAAGGTAAACCCGATTGACATCCGTGATCTCGAGTTCACCCCGTGGCGACGGTCGCAACGAGGCCGCGATGTCGAGAACCTGATTGTCGTAGAAATAGAGCCCCGTCACTGCGTAGTACGACATTGGTCGCGCTGGCTTTTCCTCGATCGAAAGGACTTGCCTCTTGGAATCAAACTCGACTACCCCGTAACGCTCGGGGTCCTTGACTGGATAGGCGAAGACCGTTGCCCCAATGGTATGGCTAGTCGCGCGTTTCAGCATTCTCTGAAACCCTTGGCCGTAGAAGATGTTATCCCCCAAGATCAGAGCCACAGGGTCCTTGCCAATAAAATCGCGACCGATCAGGAAGGCTTGTGCCAAGCCGCCCGGGTTCGGCTGAACGGCGTAATGGATGGAGAGACCGACTTGACTTCCATCTCCCAATACTCGCTCGAAGTTCTTGATATCCTCCGGCGTCGAGATCAAGAGAATCTCGCGAATGCCGGCAAGCATCAATGTGGAGAGAGGATAGTAAATCATCGGCTTGTCGTAGATGGGCAAGAGTTGCTTGCTGATGGCCCGAGTGATCGGATAAAGCCGCGAGCCCGAACCACCGGCGAGAATGATGCCTTTGCGAAACATACTCGGTGTGTCTCACTGTGTTTCAACCCATTGCCAAGGCCTGAGGCACCTTGAGGCTGAGTACTACACCCATCCGACCGCATTGTAACACGACACGGGACTTCATGAGAAATCTCATGTCTTGAGCGGCGGGTAAACCAGGCATAGGTATCGAGGGCTGTGATCATGGCTTCGGGATTTCCTCATTCTCTCGTGGACAGCAAATACCAGGTCCCAGATAATGGATCATGACAGTGATCTGTGCATGAATTTGATGTCGACGCGAAGCCACGATCACGCAGGCATCAAGAGACAGGCTTTGATGGGTGGTGCAGGCCAGTTAGATTGAGCGGCCATCCTGAAGTTTGACGGCTGTCGAGCGCTGAAACTTTCCCCGACCTTCTTGTCGGGATCTCATTGGATTATGAATTTGTTCTTAAACGCGTGTGGCATTTCGGGGCCGCTGCAACTTGCTGTTCGAGGTCCAAGCTCGAACGAGAGTGGGGTACGGCTACTACATCACCCTTTTGCGTTGATCGGCCGTGATCAGCGTGCGGACGTGCCGCTCGACCACAGTCTTGTGAGCCGGCGTCATGTCTATCTCCAAATCATCGAGAAACAAGGCTTCTGGATCGATCTAGACAGTCGCTCGGGCACATTCAGTAATGGGCAATTGCGAAAATTCGGTTGGCTTGAACTTGGTAAGACCATCCGGGTCGGTCCCTTTGAATTGCAGCAGCTTCCGCAAGGTACTTCGACACAGGAAGACCAGACTAAGGAGCCGGGATCCAGAATCTCTCCCTTGATTGCCCGGTCGCATGGCACCCAGCCGCTGCCCGAGGTCGCCTTGGAGTTTCTGAATGGGCCCTCACGTGCGGCCTCATGGCCAATGAACCGTGTGATGTCACTGATCGGGTCAGCCAGTGGCTGTAAATTTAGGCTGGCCGATGCCAGCGTTTCTTCCTTCCATTGCAGCCTCCTCAGGACCTCACTGGGATTATGGGTCGTTGATCTGCTCGGACCTGACAGTGTCAGTGTCAACGACGCGCTGGTGCGTTATGCCTTGCTCGCCGACAATGATGTGCTCAAAGTAGGTCGGTACTGTATTCGTGTCCATAGCCGGTTCATCGAACATGACCAAGGAGGATCTAACTCGGCCAACACCCAGTCTATGACAGTTCCTGTGTCACGACCCCTGCGGCGAAATCCGCTGGAGCCCGTTTCCCCTAACAAAGGCTCGGGACTCTCTGGTTCTCCGGTCCTCAGGCCAACCCCCTGGCAGGTATTGGCCCCGGGACTCCTCATGCCGCTACAGTCTGGGCAGCCGTCCAACATCGAATGGGTTTCAGCGACGAACGAGCCGATTCGATTGGTAAAGGGGGACATCGAATCAGTGCTGGTTCCACTGGTGAACCAGTTTGGCATGATGCAGCAGCAAATGCTCGACCAGTTCCAGCAGGCCATAGCGATGCTAGTTCAGATGTTCGGAAACCTGAATAGTGATCACATGGATACTATTCGCGAAGAACTCGACCAACTCCGAGATCTGACCAAAGAATTTCAGGCTTTGAAGCTCGAGTTGGCTGCACGTTCACAAGATCGGTCGCCCATGACGGGAACGGCTACCTCGACGGAGTCTGGCGCCCTTGAGCTTGAGGCACACGGTGTCGACACGGTCTCGGAAGTTGAGGAGCAAGGTAACTCCGGGAATGATGGTTCAGTCGATCCAGTTGCTGCTCGAATCGGTCTAGTCTCAGGACTGGCCCCACCGGTCTCCGCTCCTCTATGCGGTTCGAGGGCTTCTACGTCCAAGCCTGTGTCCAACGCCTCGTCGTCCCAAGTCCCGCTCGGTACTCCCTTCTCCCAAGCTCCCGTCGACTCTTCTGGCTCAGGACAGCCCGATACCGGATCAGCTCAGACAACAGCAGGAGGATTGAACCCGGAGTCAGACCGTGATGTCATCATTTGGCTTCACCAGCGCATGATGACACTTCAGCAGGAGAGGGAAACCCGCTGGCAGAAGATCCTCAAACTCTTGCCCGGCCTTTCCTGAAGCGCTCCCGGGTTGGATCAGCACCACTTGGGGTAAAACCATTCCAGAGCAGCTTACAGCTCACGTTCCGCACATCGGGCAATGATTATCCCCGAATTTTAGTCCCCATGTGCGGTGGGCGGTGATGGCGGTTGAAGCGGCGTGGGGGCGCGGGG
>Ga0209048_10004283_pt1 | contig 13673 bp, 8 predicted proteins | sample FrelakmetCRP12CR_FD_187146 | JGI IMG/M metagenome (GOLD analysis project Ga0209048, IMG submission 187146) | Freshwater lake sediment microbial communities from the University of Notre Dame, USA, for methane emissions studies - CRP12 CR (SPAdes)... | ecosystem: Environmental > Aquatic >... | reverse complement strand
CGCGCTACCAATGGCGCAACCCGGTGATGTTCGTCGTCTATATCGGCAGCATCCTGACGACGATCCTCTGGGTCCAGGCGCTGACCGGAAAGGGTGAGGCTCCCGCCGGCTTCATTCTTGCCGTCACGCTCTGGCTCTGGGTCACGCTGCTGTTCGCCAACTTTGCCGAGGCGATCGCCGAAGGCCGCAGCAAAGCGCAGGCAGCCACGCTGAAGAGCGCGCGCAGGGATACCATCGCGAAGAAGCTCGCGAAACCGCAGCGCGACGCCGCACGGACGCCAACGCCGTCGGCGAACCTGCGCAAGGGCGATATCGTCTACGTCGAGCAGGGCGACGTCGTTCCCGGCGACGGCGAAGTGATCGAAGGCGTGGCCTCGATCAACGAGAGCGCGATCACGGGCGAGAGCGCACCGGTGATCCGCGCCGCCGGCAGCGACTTCAATACCGTGACTGGCGGTACCGTTGTGCTCTCCGACTGGATCATCGTGCGCATCAACGTCAATCCGGGCGAAGCGTTCCTCGACCGGATGATCGGCATGGTCGAGGGCGCGAAGCGGCAGAAGACGCCGAACGAGATTGCGCTGACCATCCTGCTCGTCGCAATGACGCTCGTTTTCCTGCTGGCCACGGTGACAATCCTTCCTTATTCCCTGTACAGCGTCGAGGTGGCCAAGGCGGGCACGCCGGTGACGATCACGGTGCTCGTCGCGCTGCTCGTCTGCCTGATCCCGACCACGATCGGTGGCCTCCTGTCGGCCATCGGCGTTGCCGGGATGGGCCGGATGATGCGCGCCAACGTCATCGCCACGTCGGGTCGGGCGGTCGAGGCCGCCGGCGATTGCGACGTGCTCCTGCTCGACAAGACCGGCACGATCACGCACGGCAATCGGCAGGCTTCGGCCCTCTACGCGGTTGCGGGGGTCGCGCCCCAGCGCCTGGCCGAGGCGGCCATGCTCGCATCGCTCGGCGACGAGACGCCCGAAGGGAAGAGCATCGTGGCGCTGGTCAAGCGCGCGTTCGGCCTCGAACCACCTCCGCTCGAGCCCGGTCTGTTCACGATCATTCCGTTTTCGGCCCAGACGCGGATGAGCGGCGTCACCTACCGCGCCCTCGATTTGCGCAAGGGCGCGATCGACGCCATCGGCAGCTGGGTAAACCTGCAGGGAGGTGTGCTCGATGCGGAAATCAAGGCGCGGGTCGACGACGTGGCGCGGCGCGGTGCGACCCCGCTGGTCGTCGCCGAAGGCCGGCACGTTCTCGGGGTGATCGAGTTGAAGGACATCGTCAAGACGCACATAAAGGAGCGCTTCGCGGAACTGCGCCGGATGGGCATCAAGACGATCATGATCACCGGCGACAACAAGCTTACCGCCGGGACGATCGCCGCCGAGGCAGGCGTCGACGACTTCCTCGCCGAAGTGACGCCGGAGGCCAAGCTCAAACTGATCCGCGAAATTCAGGCCGAGGGCAAACTGGTCGCAATGACCGGCGACGGCACGAACGACGCACCGGCGCTGGCGCAAGCCGACGTGGCCGTGGTTATGAACAGTGGCACGCAGGCGGCGAAGGAAGCCGGCAACATGGTCGACCTCGACTCGAATCCGACCAAGCTGATCGAGATCGTCGAGATCGGCAAGCAGCTGCTGATGACGCGCGGCGCGCTGACGACGTTCTCGATTGCCAACGACGTTGCGAAGTACTTTGCGATCATCCCGGCCGCGTTCGCCAGCACCTACCCGGTGCTCGATACTCTCAACGTGATGGGACTGGCGACGCCCAATAGCGCAATCCTGGCGGCGGTGATCTTCAATGCGCTGATCATTCCGGCACTGATCCCGCTCGCGCTGAAGGGTATCAAATATCGGCCCGTCGGCGCGGCATCGATTCTGCGTCGCAATATGCTCGTCTACGGCGTAGGCGGCGTCCTGTTGCCATTCGTCGGCATCAAGCTGATCGACATGCTGCTGGTCGTCCTGCACCTCGCGTAAGGCAAGGAGAATGATCATGTTCGGACAATTCCTCCCGGCGCTGCGGATGCTCGTGGTTCTCTCCATACTGACGGGCATCGTGTACCCGTATTTCGTTACCGGCATCGCGCAGTTCGCGTTTCCGGCGGCCGCCAACGGGAGCCTGATTTCCGGGGATGGCAAGGTCGTCGGGTCGACGTTGATCGGCCAGCCGTTCGACGACCCGAAATATTTCTGGAGCCGGCCGTCGGCAACGTCGCCGCAGCCTTACAACGCCGGCGCCTCGAGCGGGTCCAACCAGGGGCCGCGCAACCCGGCGTTGGCGGACGCGGTGAAGGACCGCATCAAGGCGCTGCGCGACGCGGATCCGGGCAACGCGGCACCGGTGCCGGCCGATCTCGTGACCGCGTCCGGCAGCGGTCTCGACCCCGACATCAGCATGGCGGCGGCCGAGTACCAATTGCATCGTGTCGCGAATGCACGCGGCATGTCCGAGGACAAGGTTCGCGCGCTCGTCAGCGGGAGCACCTTCGGTCGCACCTTCGGGATCCTGGGCGAACCGCGCGTGAACGTCCTGGCGCTCAACCTCGCGCTCGATCGCTCCGGTCGTTGACCGCGCGGTCGTTGAGCTTCCAAAACCCGATGGGCTTGATTGCGACCGCGGGGAAAGCCGCCCCGCCCCCGATCGACGGCGCGCTTGCTACACTTGGCCTCGATTCCCTGATGGCCACGCATGCAGAACGAGCGTCCCGATCCCGACCAGCTCCTCGCTGAAGTCAAGGCGCAGGAAGCCGCGGCAAAGCGCGGGCGCCTGCGCATCTATTTTGGTGCATCGGCCGGCGTCGGCAAGACGTACGCGATGCTCGCCGCCGCCCGAGCACTTCGCAACGAAGGCAAGGACGTCGTCCTCGGCGTCGTCGAGACCCATGGGCGCAAGGAAACGGAAGCGCTGCTGCAGGGCATCGAGGTCCTGCCACTCGCCGAACGCGAGTATCAGGGCCGCAAGCTGCGGGAGTTCGACCTCGATGCGGCGATCGAACGCCGTCCGGCGCTGATCCTGGTCGACGAGCTCGCGCACACCAACGTCGAGGGGTCGCGTCACCCGAAGCGGTGGCAGGACATCGAAGAGCTGTTGGCGAGCGGCATCGACGTCTTCACGACGCTGAACGTTCAGCACCTCGAGAGCCTGAACGACGTCGTCGGCGGCATCACGGGGATCACCGTGTGGGAGACGGTTCCGGACACGTTCTTCGACAATGCCGACGAGGTGATGCTGGTCGACATTCCCGCGGACGATCTCCTCGCGCGCCTTGCCGCCGGGAAGGTCTATGTTCCCGAGCAGATCGAGCGCGCGGCGCGCAACTTCTTCCGCAAAGGCAACCTGATGGCGCTGCGCGAACTGGCGCTCCGCCGCACTGCCGACCGCGTCGAGGACGACGTGCAGGCCTATCGGTCCGACCAGGCAATCGAGCGCGTCTGGAAGACCGGGGCGTCGTTGTTGTGCTGCATCGAGCACCAGCGCGGAAGCGACGATCTCGTGCGCAGCGCGGCGCGCCTCGCCAGCCAGCTTGGCGTCGAATGGACCGCTGTCTACGTCGAAACGCCAGCGCTGCAGCGGTTGCCGCCGTCGGAGCGCGAACGGATCCTGCGGACGGTGAAGCTCGCCCAGGAGCTCGGCGCAAAGACCGCGATTCTGTCGGGCGGGGACAACGCGGCGCTCGTCGTCGAGTACGCACGTACACACAATTGCTCGAAGGTCGTCCTTGGGCGCGGCGAGCGGAGCGGCCGGTGGCGCTGGGCCCGCGGCCTCGCGCAGCGCGTGGCGAAGCTCGCGCCCGATGTCGACCTGATCGAGATCGGCCGCGGCGAAACACAGGCGCCGGAAAGAACGGCTGACGTCGCGACGCCGGTGGAACCGGAGGACGCGCGGCGCGACGCCAAGCGGCTGCGCTACCTGTGGGCGGCGACCTCGTGCGCCTTCACGACAGTCATCGCCACCGTCCTGCTGCCCTACTTCGACCTCGCCAACATCGTCATGCTGTTCCTGCTGACGGTCGTGCTGGTGGCGCTCAGGTTCGGGCGCGGCCCCGCGATCCTGGCGGCATTCGTCAGCGTCGCCGCATTCGATTTCTTCTGCGTTCCGCCGCGCCTGTCGTTCGCGGTGAGCGACGCGCAGTACCTGCTGACGTTCGCCGTGATGCTCGCTGTCGCGCTCATCATCGGCCAGATGACCGCCGGCCTTCGCTTCCAGGCACGGATCGCCTCCTATCGCGAGGAGCGCGCCCGCTCGCTCTACGAATTCGCGCGCGAACTGTCGAGCCTGCTCGAGACCCAGCAGGTGGTGGACACCGCCGCAAGCGTGATCGCCCGGACATTCCGGACCGACGTGGCCGTGCTGGTTCCGGACGACAAGGAGCGCGTCGCCGTGCGCAACGAGGGCGGCGTGGCGCTCCCCGTGGACATCGGCACCGCGCAGTGGGCGTACGACAAGACTCAACCCGCCGGTCTCGGTACCGATACGCTCGCGGGCAGCGCGTTCCTCTACCTGCCTTTGCGCGCGCCGATGCGCACGCGCGGCGTGCTGGCGATCAAGCCCGAGAATAGACGCCTCCTGCTCGTACCGGAGCAGAGACAGCAACTCGACACCTTTGCGGCGCTTGCCGCGATCGCGCTCGAGCGTGTTCACTACGTCGAGGTCGCCCAGCAAGCGCTCATTCAGATGGAATCCGAACGGCTCCGCAACTCGCTGCTCGCCGCGCTGTCGCACGATCTGCGAACGCCCCTCGCGGCGCTGGTCGGTCTGGCTGAGTCGCTGGCGATGACGGCGCCGGCGCCGTCCGGGGCGCAACTCGAAACCACGCAAGCCATCGCCGACGAGGCGCGCCGGATGAACGCGCTCGTCAACAATCTCCTCGACATGGCGCGTATCCAGAGCGGCGCCGTGAAGCTCCGCCGCGAGTGGCTGCCGTTGGAGGAGGTGGTCGGCAGCGCGCTCAAGTCGGCGCAATCGGCGCTCGCCCGCCACCGCGTGGAAGTCGAGCTCGGCCGGGATCTGCCGCTCATCGAGGTCGACGCAACGCTCATCGAGCGCGTTCTCTACAACATTCTCGAGAACACCGGCAAGTACACGCCGGACGGCTCGATTGTCCGTCTCACCGCCGAAGTGGCCGGCGACGATCTGCTCGTTGCCATCAGCGATAATGGGCCCGGCCTGGCGAAGGGCCAGGAAGAAGCGATCTTCGAAAAGTTCGTCCGTGGCACGCGCGAGTCGTCCACGCCCGGAGTGGGACTCGGACTTGCGATCTGCCGCGCGATAATCGAAGCGCATCGCGGAAGGATCTGGGCCGAGAACAATGCGGCGGGTGGCGCCCGCTTCTGTTTCACGCTCCCCTTGGGCACACCTCCCGCCGCACCGCGCGAGGAGGGTCGAAGCGGGGAGACGTCGTAGTCATGGGTACCCGATGACCCCCACGTCGCCGGTCGCGCTGCTGGTCGAGGACGAACGCCAGATCCGGCGGTTCGTTCGCACGGCCATGGAGGCCGAGGGTTGGCACGTGTCCGAGGCCGAAACTCTGAAACAGGGCCTGATCGAAGCCGGAACGCGAAAGCCGGACCTCGTCATCCTCGACCTCGGCCTCCCGGATGGCAACGGCATCGAATTCATCCACGAATTCCGGGGCTGGTCGTCGGTTCCCGTGATCGTGCTCTCGGCGCGGGTCGACGAGACCGACAAGATCGCGGCTCTCGACGCCGGCGCGGACGACTATCTGACCAAGCCCTTCGGCGTCGGCGAGCTGCTCGCGCGCGTCCGCGCGACGCTGCGCCGGCAGACGCCGGCAGCGACGGACAGCGACGGCAGATTCCGGTTCGGCGATGTGGAGGTCGACCAGGTCAATCGACTCGTCCGCAAGGCGGACACCATCGTGCATCTGACGCCCATCGAATATCGACTGCTCACGCTGCTGATCGGCAACGCCGGCAAGGTGCTCACCCACCGTCATCTGCTGCGCGAAGTCTGGGGACCGAGCTTCGTCGAGAGCAATCATTACGTCCGGATCTACGTCGGACACCTGCGGCAGAAGCTCGAAACGGACCCCGCGCAACCCCGCCACATCCTGACCGAGACCGGCGTCGGCTACCGTTTCCAGCCGTAATGGCGCAACATTCCACAAAGAACAATAACGGAACGGTCCCCATCCATGCCGAAACTCACAAGACGCCCGCGCGGGCGCCTCGCAACGCTGACGTTGTCCGCACTGGGCGTCGTCTACGGCGACATCGGCACGAGCCCGCTGTATGCGCTGAAGGAAGTCTTCGGCAGCGCGCATCATCCGGTGCCGATGGACGAGCGCGGCGTCCTCGGCATTCTGTCCCTGGTCTTCTGGGCGCTGATGGTCGTGGTCTCGCTCAAGTACATCGTGTTCATCATGCGCGCGAACAACAAGGGCGAAGGCGGCATCATGGCGCTGATGGCGCTCGTGCTGCGCGGAGAGAAGGACCCGGGGCGCGCGCGTTTCCTGATGCTGATGGGATTGTTCGGCGCCGCCTTGTTCTACGGTGACGGACTCATCACACCCGCGATCTCGGTGCTCTCCGCCGTCGAAGGCCTCGAAGTTGCCACGCCCGCGTTCAAGCCTTTCGTCATACCGGTCACGCTGATCGTTCTGTTTGCGCTCTTCCTGTTCCAGAAACGCGGCACGGGGAGCGTCGGCGCACTGTTCGGCCCGATCATGATCGTCTGGTTCGTCACGCTGGCGGTGTTGGGCGCGATCGGCATCGCGCGTGCGCCCCAGGTCCTGGCGGCGCTGAATCCGCTCTACGCGATCGGGTTCCTCGCGTCGCACGGCGTGCTCGGCTTCCTTTCCCTGGGTGCAGTGGTGCTGGCACTGACCGGCGCCGAGGCGCTCTACGCGGACATGGGGCATTTCGGCAGCAAGCCGGTGCGGCTCGCGTGGTCGACGCTCGTGTTACCGGCGCTCGCACTCAACTATTTCGGGCAGGGCGCGCTCCTCATCACCGATCCCAAGGCCGTGGAAAGCCCCTTCTACCTGCTGGCTCCGGCGTGGGCGCTCTACCCTCTGGTCGCACTGGCGACCGTGGCGACGATCATCGCATCGCAGGCGGTGATCTCCGGTGCCTTCTCGATCACGCAGCAGGCGATGCAGCTGGGCTACGCGCCACGAATGGAGGTCCAGCACACGTCGAGCCACGAAATCGGCCAGATCTACCTGCCTGGCATCAATCGAACGCTGTTTATTGGCGTCGTCGCGCTGGTGCTGGGGTTCGGATCCTCGACAGCACTGGCCGCGGCCTATGGGATCGCGGTCACGGGCACCATGGCGATCACGACAGTGCTGGCGTTCGTCGTCGCGCGGCGGACATGGCGTTGGAGCCTGCCCGCCAGCGCCACACTCTTCGGCGTGTTTCTGCTAATCGACATCGGCTTTTTCAGCGCCAACGTTATCAAGATCGTGGACGGTGGCTGGTTTCCCCTGGCGTTCGGCCTCGGCGTGTTCGTGCTGATGTCGACGTGGAAGCGCGGCCGGGAGCTGCTCTACCAACGGATAACGGCAGATTCGATTCCCCTGCCCGCTTTCGTTAAGAGCGCGTCCCTCGAGTGCACGACCGTTCCCGGTACCGCCGTGTTCATGACCGCCAACCCCGATGCGGTACCGCATGCGCTGCTTCACAGCATCAAGCATTACAAGAGCCTGCACGAGCGGGTCGTGCTGGTCACGGTGCTCACGCTCGACGTGCCTCATGTGCCACCGGCGCAGCATGTCGTCATCGAGACGATCAACTCGCAATTCCACAAGGTCAAGATCTATTTCGGGTTCATGGACGAGCCGGAACTGCCGGAGGTGCTCGAGTGGTGCGCCGAGCAGGGTCTGCGGCTCGACATGATGGACACGTCGTTCTTCCTCGGCCGCGAGACGCTCGTCCCGACGATCGGCGCGGACATGGCGCTGTGGCGCGAAAAGCTGTTTGTCGCGATGTACCGGAACGCGGGTAGCGTTGCGAACTATTTTCGCCTACCGCCCAATCGCGTGGTCGAGCTCGGCTCGCAGGTCGTGCTGTAGCGGGAGTGCGCTTCGCCCGTGCGCCGAGCGACGCCCGCCCCGCCTACGGCGCCAGGTAGGCGAGCGTGAGCAGCAGCATCAGCAGCAGCCACAGGACCAGCGCGCGCCAGACGAGGCCGACGGCGCTCGGCAGCAGGTCGGCGTCGGGCGGCTCGCCCAACCCGAGCTCGGGCCGGAACTCGGGCTCCGCGCCCGCGACCGGCAGCGGACCGCCCAGCAGCACGCCCAGCGCGCCGCCCCCGCTGGCGAGCACGATGCCCGCGTGCTCGCCGCCTTCCTGCGTCATCCACGCCTTCGCCTGCGTGCGCCAGCAGAATGCGGCGTCCTCGAAGTCACCGACGATCGCGAACGACAGTGCGGTAAGCCGCACCGGTATCCAGTCGAGAAGCCACAGCAGCCAGCGGGCGGGGCCGCCGAAGATTGCGCGCGCGTGCGCCATGGGAGTCGTGTCGGCGTCGCGGACTTCGTCGCGCCACTCGTCCGCAAGCAGCGCCGCCGCGCGGTAGAGCAATGCGCCCGCCGGCCCCGGCAGCACCGTGAACCAGAAGAGCGCGGCGAACACCTGCCGATAGGAATCCAGCAGCCCGCGCTCGATCGCGAGCTTCGCGATCTCGCTGCTCGAGAGCTCGGAGGTCGCGCCGCCGCGCCACGCGGCGAGCGCGCGCCGCGCGCGGGACAGCTCGCCGGCCTTGAGCGCCTCCTGCACGTCGGCGAATACGTGGCTGAACCGGCGGAATCCCATCAGCACGTAGAGCGCCACGATGTTCCACGCGAGGCCGAGCAGCGGATGCAGCGCGTCGAGCGCGAAGAAGATGCCGATGGCGACCAGCACCGGCGGCAGCACCGCGACCGCCGTCGCGATCGCGCCGTGCTGCGCGGTGCCGCCGTTGAGCTTGCGCTCGACGGCGCGCGCGTAGCGGACGAACAGCTGCTCGAGCGCCGCCCGCCAGCGCAGCGCGCGCCACTGCTCGAGGCCGAGCGCGGCGAGGACCGCGATGAGGTTCATCGGCGGAGGAGCTCCTTGCCGGCTTCGCGGAACAGCGACGTCGTCACGTCTTCAGCTCCTCGCGGTCGCGGTACTGCTCCAGCGCGTCCGGATTGGCGAGCGCCTCGATGTTCCTGACCTCGAGGCCGTGCACGACGTTGCGCACGGCGAGCTCGACGATCTTGTTGCTCTTGGTGCGCGGGATGTCGGTCACCTGCAGCACCTTGGCCGGCACGTGCCGCGGCGTCGTGCTGGCACGGATGTGCTGCTTGATCCGGTCGACGAGCGCCTGGTCCAGCGTCATGCCGTCCCGCAGGCGGACGAACAGCACCACGCGGACGTCGCCGGCCTCGCCCGGCGGCCAGTCCTGTCCGATCACCAGGCTCTCGACCACCTCGGGGAGCTGCTCGACCTGGCGATAGATCTCGGCGGTGCCGATGCGCACGCCCCCGGGATTCAACGTGGCGTCGGAGCGCCCGTGGAAGATCATCCCGCCGCGCACCGTCAGCTCGACGTAGTCGCCATGGCACCACACGCCGGGGAAGCGCTCGAAATAGGTCGACAGGTATTTCGCGTCGCCCGGGTCGTTCCAGAACCGCACCGGCATCGAGGGGAACGGAGCCGTGCACACGAGCTCGCCCTTCTGCTGCGCTCCGGCGGGAATCGACCGGCCGTCGTCATCGTAGACGTCGACCTGCATGCCGAGGCCGCGGCACTGCAGCTCGCCGCGCCACACCGGCAGCGTCGGGCAGCCGAGCGCGAAGCAGGAGACGATGTCGGTGCCGCCCGCGATCGACGACAGGCAGAGGTCCTTCTTCACGCACTGGTAAACGTAATCGAAGCTCTCCGGCGCGAGCGGGCTGCCGGTCGAGAACAGCGTGCGCAGGCTCCCGAGCCCGTAGTCCTTGCAGGGCACGACGCCGATCTTCTTGGCGTGGTCGATGTACTTGGCGGACGTCCCGAAGTGCGTCATCCGCTCGGCCTCGGCGAAATCCCACAGCACCTTGCCGCGGTCGATGAAGGGCGAACCGTCGTAGAGCAGCAGCGTCGCGCCGGCGCCCATCCCCGATGCAAGCCAGTTCCACATCATCCAGCCGCAGGTCGTGAAATAGAACAGCCGGTCGCCGGCCTTCACGTCGCCGTGCAGCAGGTGCTCCTTGAGATGCTGCAGCAGCGTTCCCCCGGCGCCGTGTACGATGCACTTCGGCTCGCCGGTCGTCCCCGACGAGAAGAGGATGTACAGCGGATGATCGAACGGCAGCCGCGCGTAGTCGATCGGCCCGGCCGCGTGCGGCGCGAGGAAGTCTTCCCAGCCGACGGCGCCGCGAACCGGGCCGGCGCCCTGCGGTCGCTGCCCGCTCGCTTCCAGGTAGGGGATCACGACCACGCGCTCGACCGTGGGCAGCTTCGCGACGATCGTCGCCACCTTGTCGCCGACGGGCAGCGGCTTGCCGTTGTACCAGTAGCCGTCGACGACGAAGAGCACCCGCGGCTCGATCTGCCCGAAGCGGTCGAGCACGCCCTGCACGCCGAAGTCCGGCGAGCACGACGACCAGATCGCGCCGAGGCTCGTCGCGCCCAGCATCGCGATGATCGCCTCGGGCATGTTCGGCAGGTACGCCGCGACGCGGTCGCCCGCAACCACGCCCTGCGCCTTCAGCGCTGCGGCGACGCGCGACGCCCCCGCGACGAGCTCCGCGTGCGTGACGCGGCGCGAGAGCTTGTCCTCGCCGCGGAAGACCAGCGCATCGCGGTCGTCGTCGCTCGCGCGCCGCGCGAGCAGGTTCTCGGCGAAATTGAGCCGCGCGTCGGGAAACCACTTCGCGCCGGGCATCCGCGCCGGGTCGACGAGCGTCCGCTCGCCGCGCGTGCCGATGATGCCGGCGTAGTCCCACATCGCGCGCCAGAACGCCTCGCGCTCGTCGTTCGACCAGCGCCAGAGCGCCGCGTAGTCGGGAAACGGCCGGCCCGTGGCCGCCGCCACCCTCCGCGTGAACTCGGTGATGTTCGCCTGCGCGATGCGATCGGGCGACGGCTGCCAGAGCAATGCGTCGGTGGTCATCGTGGCCTCCGGTCTCTTGCGCGATATCCCGTCGGCATCGTCAGCCCGTGCCGGACGCCGGCGCGCGCGTTCCTTCCAGCGCCCGGAGCGGCGCCGCGACCGGTTCCGGCAGGGGCACGCTGCGGCCGCTCGCGAGATCGATCCAGACGATCTTCGCGGCACCCTCGGCGTACTTCCTGCCGTTCATCCAGATCTCATAGTAGCTGCCCACGCTCGTGCGGCCCGGATCGCCCAGATACATCCGCACCTCGACGTCGCCGGGGTAGACGAGCGGCTCGAGAAACGTGCAGCTCGCATTGACGATCACCGGACCCGTCCCCTGGTACGGGTCCCGGTCCGGCTGCAGTCCGTAGATCCATTCGATGCGCGCCTGCTCGAGGTAGCGGAAATAGACCGTGTTGTTCACGTGACCGAGCGCGTCCATGTCGCCCCAGCGGATCGGCTGGCGCGACGTGTGGACCAGCATCCTCGGCTTCTGCGTCACCGCGGTCCTCCCGTCTGCGATCGGCCTCCGGCGGACGCTCCGCCGACACCACCGCCGTCGCGGCGCATCGCGGCCGCCGTGAGCTCGGCGATATCGCGCACCGCGATCTCGTCCTCCTTGCCCAGCGCCGACACGCCGTCGGTCATCATCACCGCGCAGTAGGGGCACGCGGTCGCAATGACGCGCGGCGCACGCGGCAGCGCCTGCTCGACGCGGGTGACGTTGATGCGCTTGCCGATCGATTCCTCCAGCCACATCCGCGCGCCGCCGGCCCCGCAGCACATCGCCTTCTCGCGCGTGAGGTCGAACTCCAGCGGGACGTCGCGCACGATCTCGCGCAGGATCCGGCGCGGCGCCTCGAACTCGCCGTTGTGGCGGCCGAGGTAACAGGGTTCATGATAGATCACCCGCTCGGCGTTCGGCTCGAGCCGGATGCGCCCGTCGGCGACGAGCTGCGCGATCAGTTGCGTGTGGTGAACGACCTCCCACCGACCTCCGAACGCGGGATACTCGTTCAGGAGCGAGTTGAACGCGTGCGGGTCGCAGGTGACGATCCGCGTGACGCCCAATCCGTTGAGCGTCCCGGTCAACGCCGTCGCCAGCTGCTGGAACAGCATCTCGTTGCCCGCGCGGCGCACGCACTCGCCGGTGGACGTCTCGGCCGCGCCGAGGATCCCGAACTTCACGCCGGCCTGCTGCAGGATCTGCGCGAACGCGCGGGCGACCTTCTGCCCGCGCGGGTCGAACGACTCGGCCGAGCCGACGTAGAACAGCCAGTCGAGCCCGCGCATCCGCTCCGCGCTGTCGACGATCGGCACGCCGAGACCGTCGGCCCAGTTGCCGCGCGTGTCGGCCGGAAGCCCCCAGGGGTTGCTCTGCGACTCGTAGGCCTCGAAGACGGCCTTGAGCTCGTGCGGGAATTCTCCATCCATCAGCACGCGGTGCTGGCGCATCCGGAAGAACCGCGGCAGGTGCTCGAGCTCGATCGGGCACGCCGCCTCGCAATAGCCGCAGGTGGTGCACGCCCACAGCGTATCCTCGCCGATGACTTCACCGACGAGCGGCGGCAGCGCATCCTCGGCGGCGGCGGCCGCGAGGATCGGCTCGCGCTTCTCCAGCAAGTGCCGCTTGAGGCTGTCGTTGACCCACTTCATCGACAGCGGCTTGCCCGTCAGGAACGTCGGGCAGGCGTCCTTGCAGCGCCCGCACTCGGTGCAGGTGAACGCGTCGAGGCCTTCCTTCCACGTGAGGTCCTTCGCGGTGCGCACGCCGACGCGCATCGCCTCGGCGTCGGCGCCGTCCGCCATCATCTTCTCCAGATCGACGAACGGCACGGTGTTCGCCGGGCTGCCGCGGCGGAAGAACAGCGCGGGCAATGCGGTCACGATGTGGAAATGCTCGCCGGTCGGCAGCAGGACGAGAAAGGCGAACACGACGACGAGCTGCGTCCAGTAGGTCAGGTGGTAGCCCGCCGCGAGGGCACCGGGCGACAGCCCCGCCAGCGCCGCCGCGACACGGCTGCCGGCGAACGCGTAGTCGCGCTCGTGCGCGATGCCCGGCGTGTTCCCGGCGAAGAGCGCGAACCGGAAGCCGTCGAACAGCAGGTCGGTGATCATGATCGCGAGGATCAGCGACAGGACCAGGAGCGCCTCGCGATTGGCTTCCAGGCGTTTCGGCTTCAGCACGAAGCGCCGCCAGAACGCGTAGGCGAGCGCGCCCAGCACGGCAATCTCGACGCCGTCCTTGAGCGCCGCGAACCAACCGCCCGCCGGGCCGGGCCAGACGAAGGGCTCGTGGTAGCCGATGACGATCAGCTGCAGCTTGCGCGCGAGGAGCGCCATGAAGCCGAGGAAGATCACCGCGTGCATGACGCCGGGCTTCCAGTCCCGCCGGATCATCCGCGACTGGAGAAAACCGTTGGTGACGACCGCCATCAGCCGGGCGCCGGGATGGTCCCAGCGCACCTCGGGCGCGAGGTGCGCGACGATGCGGAGCTTGCGCGCGGCGAGATAGCCGAACCCCGCGAACGCGACGAGCATCAGCAGCGTAATCCCGAGGGGGCTCATCGGCGGATCCGGTCGTTGCGGGCAGGCGC
>Ga0209048_10004282_pt1 | contig 13674 bp, 12 predicted proteins | sample FrelakmetCRP12CR_FD_187146 | JGI IMG/M metagenome (GOLD analysis project Ga0209048, IMG submission 187146) | Freshwater lake sediment microbial communities from the University of Notre Dame, USA, for methane emissions studies - CRP12 CR (SPAdes)... | ecosystem: Environmental > Aquatic >... | reverse complement strand
TAGGCTATTGGAAAGATGCCGCCGAGACGGCGCGCACACTCGATACCACGGGCTGGCTGTCGACCGGTGATGTCGCCGAGATAAATGAGGATGGCCGCATCTTCATTCGTGGCCGCCTCAAAGAAATCATTGTTCTATCCATCGGCGAAAAGGTCAATCCAAACGTCGTAGAAGCGGAAATCACCCGCGATCCGCTATTCAAACAAGCCATGGTGGTTGGCAGTCGCCGTCCATTTCTCGCTGCCGTTATCGCATTGAACACCGAAACCTGGAGACTCTTCGCTGCCAGCAAAGGCCTTGACCCGCATCAGCCAAATCACGCAGCCAGCAAGATCGAAGTGCTTGCAAAAATTACATCGCTTCTCGTCGCCTTGCCAAGATATGCGCAGGTTCGCGCTGTGCATCTAACATTAGAACCATGGACGATCGAAGCTGGGTTGCTAACGCCGACGCTTAAGGTCAAGCGTGACGTGGTTGTTCCGCTGTTCGCCAAGGAAATCGACGATTTATACGCTAAACAGTAAGATCTCTGGGTTTTTGTCGCTATAGAGCGGCGCAATCTCGCCGTCGATGAAGCCCAGTGTGCTGTAAATTGATGACCTGATCCAAACCCATGCGAAACAGATCGCCTGACCGCGTCGCCTCGTACATCTTCCGCCGCATAGTTTCCTCCGATGCAGCCCCCAGAATCACTGAGACAACAGCTAAGATGCGATGAAAAATCTCGGGTGCGGCGCACGAAAGACGAGAACCGGGATGGTGCTGTGTGTCAGCACCTTGACGGCTTCACTCCCGAGCACAATAGCAGAAATCCCGCGCCGGCCATGCGAAGCCATAACAATCAGATCGCATGATTTCCGTGTTGCCGTTTCGATAATGGCCAAGTAGGGATGATCGTGCTCGACATGCATCGTGTCGCAACTCACACCGGCTGCCAACGCGGACTCCGTCGCCGCGCTAAGGTATTTCGCAGCAAGAGTCGCTGTGCGTTTCGCGTATTGTTCCGGCGTATCGGCAATCACACCCGGCTCGACCGCTAACGCGTAGAACGGCATTGATACGGTCATTACGGTCACTTCCGCATTAACGGACTTCGCCAAAGCCATGCCGTAGTCGATTGCTTTTTGTGATAGCTCCGAGCCGTCGGTAGGAATCAAAATATGCCTATACATGCGTTAACCTGATTGTTGTTAGTTCCCCGCTAGGCCATCGCAAATCAGTAGTACTGCTGCAGTTTCGGCAGGGACCAGCGGAGCTCAGCTCGTACCCGACATATGGAAAAGACTTACAAAAATAATGCGGCCATTTTCAAAATTGACCATGACTTAGATCAATTTGTGTGGAGTTGGTGTGTATATGTGGTTACGTACACGGTCGTGTGCATGGGGCGGGTGCCCGCATGAGCGCTGGTTGGCTATCGCCATATATGCAGATAGCGCTCTGCTTAGTTTGTTTATTCGCGCTAACAAACCACTATCGAAAGCGCCTTAAAATAATGGCGGGCGAGATGAGGCGTGCAGAAATCATAACGCTTCTTGCTAGGAAAAGCTCAAACAACTGACCCCGGCATTGGCTAGATAAAATCGTCACGGGCACTGTTGCCATTATCGAGCAGATTGCCGCCCGCGAAAAATGCAGCGTGCACACTTGAGAGTTCATCTAGAAAAATACGCACGCGCATGTAAACTACACGATCGTGTCGCTACGGAGACCTGTGAGGCTCCATCGCCACGTTTAGAGGCGATCAGCGAATGATCTCATCCCATGCCGGACACGGGCGCTCCCCGACCGGAATAAGCCATGCCTTGTAGTTCGTCTTGTCGATGATCTCGGTAGGCAAAATGATCTTGTCCGGCACAGTCTGCCCCTTGAGGTGGCGCAGCGCCGCCTGGGTCGCAAGGCATGCCATCTTGAACGTGTTGAAATCGACGGTCGCGAGAATCGCGCCGATCTCGACCTGCTTCACCGCCTCGAGGATGCCGTTGATACTCATCACCACCGCAGTGCGGTCGGCAGCCTTCAGGGCGTCGAGCACGCCGAGCGCCATACCGTCGTTTGCGACCAGCGCCGCATCGATCTGTTCATGGTCCTTGAGCATCTTGGCCATGACATCGCGCGCATCGGGACGCTGATAATTGCCGATTCCCGACCCGAGCACCTGAATGCCGGGAAACTCGGCGAAGGCACGCTGATAGCCGCGCAGACGGTCGCGGTTGGTCGGCGCTGCCGGCACACCCTCGATGACGACGATGCGGCCCTTGCCGCCCATCTTCTCAAACAGATAGCGAGCCTCCTTGTAGCCGAGTTCCACGTCGTCCGCACCGACGAAGGTGACGAACTTTCCGGGCAGAGGATTGGTGAACAGCACCACCGGGATATTCGCGTCATTGAGCTTTTTCACCGGCTCGATCATGGCCTTGTCGTCGACGGGTGTGAACAAAATGATGTCCGGCCGATCCTTCAACACCTGCTCGATCTGCGCAGTCTGCTCTTCGACATTGTCAGGTTTTTCAGGAACGAAATGAATCGTCCGCGCGTTCGCCGCTTTCGCAACCTGATCGGCGCCGATGCGAAAGGCGTCGTAGGCCGGGTTGGTGAAGTTCTTGGTGAAAACCGCGATCGTCGGCTGTTGCGCTGCGGCCAAGCCGGCCCCCCCGAGCAATACGGTTAGGCCCAGCCCGAGCGTGATGAGAAGTCGCATTCGCCTCCTCGTAGTCTTTTTTCGCTTCAGCATTGCCGAATGAAGCTTCAAGGGGTGAGCATGCCTAGCTTTGCAGTCTCCAGCAATGCCAAATGCCGCGCCGGACGACGCAAAGGCCTGCACTCTTCAACATCGTGCGAAAGCCAGCGCCGCGGCCAAGTGCCACGATCCGGGATGATGCGCGAGGCCACGAATCGATTCCAGATGAACAGGATAACCAGCGCACCGACGGCTGCGCCAATAAATCCGGCGCCTTGATCGGATCGATAAATGCCCCGGCAACGCCGAGCGAGTCGGCGAAGCCCGAGCTCCCGCGTCGTCAACATCCGTGCGAAGGCTTCGTCAACATTTTCACTTGGTAGCCACGTCGTCCCATTTCGGGCAGACGCGCGCCTCAACCGGCACATCAAATTCCTTGAAGTTGCTGGCGTCGACCACCGACGGCTTCAAATACATCTCGGCCGGCACGGCTTGCTTACGCAGGCTGCGGATCGCAATAATAGTACCGAGGCAACCCTGCATGAACGGATCAGCCTGCCCGCTGGCCAACAGCTTACCCGCCTTCACCGCATCGACCGCTTCTTTTGTGCCGTTTATGCCCACCACAATCGCCTTACGGTTGGCGGCATCGAGCGCCTCGATCGCGCCGATCGCCATCGCGTCGTTGGCGGCCATCACACCGTCGATCTGTGGGAAAGACTGCATAAGGTTTTCCATCACCTGCAGCGCATTCAACCGCTGAAAATTGCCAGACTGTGAGGCGACTAGCTTCACGTTCGGAGTGGCCTTGACCACGTCGTTAAAGCCGCGTGTGCGATCCTGATTGGAGATCGATCCCTTCACGCCTTCGATGATGACGACGTTGCCTTTGCCGTCGAGGGCCTTCATCAGAGCTTGCGCCGTCGCTACCCCTACCTTGTAGTCATCGATGCCGACAAACGAGACAATCTTACCCCCCGCCATATGGTCAGTAATATTGACGACGGGAATTCCAGCGGCATTCATCTTCTCGACGCCCGGCACCAATGCCTTGTAGTCGACCGGGGTGAACACGATCACATCCGGCTTCTTGACTATGACGTCCTCGACCTGGCTCAGTTGCTCGGGGATGCTGTCGGGCTTGGTCGGCACGTATTGGATGACTTTGGCACCGAGTTGCCTGGCCGCATTTTCCGCACCGACGCGTACGTTTTGAAAAAACGGATTTGTCTGATTCTTAGTGAAGACGGCGATCGTCTCGCCGTCAGCGCGAGCCAGTCCCGCGCCCGCTCCGATCGCAACTGTTGTCGCAAGAATCACGTAACTCGCCTTCATGAAATTCCTCCCCCTAGTGCTGGATTGCATCATCGTTCGAATGTGGGCCGGTTTACCGGGTCACCTTGCATCACGCAGCTTACATCGGCTGCCCACATGGCTGGCGGCCACTTCGCGAGCCTGAATTGCATCGTTCCCATACGCCCAGACACTGTGGACCGAGGGTCTGGCCTTAGTTAAGGTGTCGTGCACCAAGTGTAGAGCGAGCATTGATGTGCATCAACTGGAACTTCGCTGCCGCCCGTATCCTTCAAAATTATCAGCGACATAGAAGGATCGGCAAGCGGATGCCCCGTCGGATTTGATCCAAAGCGAATGGGTGGCGCGTGACAGTCGTTCCTTTGCTCGAATTGTGCGGGATTTCCAAGGAATTCCCCGGCGTCAAAGCGCTCGACGATGTGTCGTTCGAAATTCGCGCTGGCGAGGTGCACATGCTCGTCGGTGAGAATGGGGCCGGAAAGTCAACGTTGATGAAAATCCTGTGTGGCGCCTATCGCGCCGACCTGGGTTCGTTTTTCCATCGCGGCAAACCAGTCACAATCAATGATCCCGCTGCCGCGCGCGCATTCGGTATTGCGGTCATTTTCCAAGACTTCACGCTCGTTCCCTACCTCAATATTGCGCAGAACATATTTCTCGGCCGCGAATTTTCGGGCCGGCTGCCTAGCCTAATTGACCGACGCCGCATTCATACCGAAGCAAAACGTGTTCTCGACATGATTGGGTTCAATATCGATCCACGCACACCGGTACATGGACTCGGTGTTGCACAGCAGCAGATGGTTGAAATCGCCAAAGCGCTATCGCAGGACGCCCGCATTTTGGTCATGGATGAACCAACCGCGGCCCTTTCTGACCGCGAGACCGAACTACTTTTCGCAATGATTGCTCGATTGAAGAAAAATGGTGTTGCAATAATTTATATATCGCATCGTTTATCCGAAGTATTTGCTCTCGGGGATAGAATCACGGTTCTTCGTGACGGACGTAAAATTGCCTCGCTTCTGCCGGCCGAGACCACGCCGGACCAGCTCGTGACTCTTATGGTCGGCCGACCGGTGGATACGACCTATACGCGACTCGCGCGTCCGACCCCCGGCGAGGTGGCGCTCGAAGTCAAAAATCTCTCTGGCCCCGGCGGGTTTGCGGATGTCAATCTGACTGTACGCGCTGGCGAAATTGTCGGCTTAAGCGGATTGGTCGGTTCTGGTCGCACCGAGGTCGCACGCGCGATCTTCGGCGCCGACCGTGTGACAGCCGGAGAAATCAGGCTATTCGGCGAGCGCGTCGGCGGATCCGCGGAGGATTCTACACGTCGCGGCATGGCCCTGATCCCGGAGAACCGTAAGACACAGGGTCTCGCGCTGGCTCGTTCCGTGACCGATAACATCGTCCTTGCTGGGTTGCGCAAGTTGTTCCCATCGGGGTTTTTCATACCAAGTCGAGCAATGAAGGCAGCACGCGCGATCATTGAAAAATTGCGAATTGCCACACCAACGCCGCGCCGACCCGTCGCCACTTTGTCCGGTGGTAACCAGCAAAAAGTTGTCATTGGTAAGTGGCTAAACGCAGATGCACGATTTTTTATTTTTGATGAGCCGACACGCGGTATCGATGTCGGCGCTAAGGCTGAAATATTCCGGCTTCTCGATCGATTGGTCCACAATGGTGCTGCCATTTTAATGATCAGCTCTGAACAGATCGAGATTGTACATATCTGCGATCGCGCCTATGTGATGCGCAGTGGGCGTATTGTCGGCGAACTCTCACATCACGAACTCACCGAAGCCAATATTGTTCGCCTTGGGATACACCAATGAGCACGCATAGGCTTAGTCCAGTATCAATATCGATAGCTCGGGTGCCAGGAGTTGCGATTGTGCTCGTAGTATTGTGTGCAGTTTTTGGCACAACGAGCCCGGGATTTGCAACGTCTGCCAATATCGCGAACATCCTCACACAATCGACGATCCTTTTGCTGCTCGCCCTTCCGATGACAGTTATCATCATGACTGAGGGCCTCGATCTTTCAATCGGCGCGGTACTCACTTTCGCCTCCATCGTACTTGCCATCACGGTGGTGACGACTGGCTCACCTATGCTGGCGTTTTTGGCGGCGCTGGCAGTTGGATTGTGCTTTGGCCTCGGCAACGGCGTGTTAATCGCGGCGTTCGACATCCCGCCATTCATCACCACACTCGGTACGCTCGGAATCGCGCAAGGCCTGTCGCTGGTCGTGACCGATGGGCAAAGTGTGGTCGGTATTCCTCGGTCTATCGAGAACATCTATTCCGGAACTGCGGCCGGCATTCCATTGCCGATCATTATCGCCGCTCTTGCTTATTCCGTCACTCATGCGCTGCTCTACCACACGCGCTTTGGCACTTATGTCTTCGCGCTTGGCGGGAATCGTGAGGCCTTGAAAGTCGCCGGTATTTCCGTGCGCGGCATGCTTATCCGAGTTTACGTATTCGGCGGTTTAATGGCGGGCTTTGCAGCGCTGTTGATGACGGCACGGTTGAATTCGGCACATCCGACCGCCGGGATCGGTATGGAGTTTGACGCCATTGCCTCTATCGCGGTGGGCGGAACCTCGTTCGAGCGCGGCAATGGATGGCTGCTCGGCACGTTGCTTGGTGTTATCGCCGTGGGCGTGCTGCGCAACGGCCTCAATCTGCTTGCGGTTCCATCATCCGCGCAGGTCGCCTGTATTGGCGCCCTCGTCATCATCGCACTGTTTATCGACGGATTGCGGGCCGAGCGATGAATACCGCCACTGCCAAAGTCGTCCGCTCGCGCCTCGCTTTATCGCGCGACGTTATGCAGGCGTTCTACCGCCTACTCGCTGTGGTGCTGCTGTGCGCAATGTTGGCGACGCTAAGTGATGTTTTCTTGACCGCGAACAACATTCTCAACGTGCTGCGGCAAACGGCGCTTTTGTTCCTGATGGCCTCCGGCCTCACCTTGGTGATCCTTACCGCTGGCCTCGACCTTTCGGTTGGTGCGAACGTCGGGCTGTCTGCATGTTTGGCGGCGAGCGTGATCAAGGTTACCGGTTCGGCGTCGCTCGGGATGGCAACCGGCATCGGCTGCGGCGCCATGATCGGACTTGCCAACGGCGTATTGGTAACGGCGCTCAGGATTCCATCATTTATCGCCACCTATGGCATGATGTGGATGCTCACCGGCGTTACTTATTACTACATGGCCGGAGAAACTATTCACGGCTTCCCACCGGCTTTTCGTCAACTCGGCAGCGGCTATCTACTCGGCGTTCCAATGCCGGTTTATGTCATGGTGTTGTTCTTATTGATCGGCGCGCTGTTCGCGCAGCGCACTATCTGGGGCCAGCAGATCTATGCGATCGGCGCCAATCCGGTCGCCGCGCGCCTTTCCGGCGTGCCGGTCGAGCGGCGTCTCGTGCTGGTGTACACCGTGAGCGGAGCGATGGCAGGGCTTGCCTCGCTGATCATTCTCGCGCGCATTAATTCGGCGCAAGGGGACATTGGCGAGGAACTGACACTGCCCGCGATCGCCGCGATTCTGGTCGGCGGAACCTCGCTATTCGGCGGCTTCGGCACGGTAGCGGGAACGCTGATCGGTGCGCTCTTCCTCACGCTCGTTCTCAACGGCATGAATCTTCTGCAAATAAATTCGTCGTGGCAGCCGCTTGTCACCGGCCTCATCATTCTGCTCGCGGTTTGGATTGATACCCGCACGCGCCGGATCGGCGAATAGGCAGCAACAAACAAAATTTTACCACATCAACGAAGAAAAGGGAGTACGAAAAATGAAATATTTGGTCATCAGCGTAATCGCCGTGCTGACGGCGCTTTTCTCGGGTGCGGCGCGTGCCGACAATGAGACCATCGCCGTGTTCACCAAGAATCTGACTAACCCTTATTTCCAAGCCGTCCGTGTCGGAACTGAAACAGCGGCCAAAACGCTCGGCGCCAGAGTCATTCAATATATTCCAACCAAGCCGGACAGCATCCCCGAGCAGCTGTCACAAGTTGAGGACGTCATCGTAAAGAAGCCGGATGCGATTATCTTCATCCCGGTCGACTACAAGGCGTTGGTTCCGGCGGTTGAGAAAATAAATGCCGCTGGCATTCCGGTCATCAACATCACCGACCGCTCCGCAGGTGGCAATTTTGTCGCCTTTGTCGGTGCTGATGACTACAGCATCGGACTTGCTATAGCGCGGCGTTTGCTTACGGCCATCGGCGGCAAGGGCAATGTCATCATACTTGAGGGCGTCAAGGGCTCACTGACCAGTACGAATCGCGTACGCGGGTTCAACGATGCGCTTAAAGAGAAACCCGACGTCAAGCTACTTGCTTCTCAGCCGGCGAACTTTCAGCGGCTAAATGCGCTCCAAGTTATGGAAAACCTAATGCAATCGTTCCCATCGATTGACGGCGTGCTGGCGGCAAACGATCCGATGGCAGTCGGGGCGATCGAGGCACTCGAAGGCGCCAACCGTAAAGCGTTAGTGGTGGGGATTAACGGGAGCAAGGAAGCAGTCGAATTGATCAAGTCCGGCAAGCTGCTGGCGAGCGGCGATTTTAATGGCTTCATCCAGGGCTGCATCGGCACGCAGATCGCCGTGCGCAATCTGCGCAAACAGCCAACGCCGAAAGAAGTTATGTTGAAGCCGGTCGTGGTCGACAAGACCAATTTCACACCCTATGAGATGCCGGTCGAGCAGCGAGCCTGCCCGACGATCGAACAGATCATCTCAAACTAAAGGCGATGGGGCTGCGCGGGCCGGCCGCTATGGCCGGCCCATGGGTAAACTTCATCCGAGTATGCCGCCGTGGGTGCGATGAGTTCCCCGCTGCAGGAGAAAGATTTCGATGCGAAAGCCAGGATTGATCGTCGCGCCTTTGACACCGTTTACATCCGATCTCAAACTGGATGAGCCGGCGCTGCAACGTCAGATCGACTACGTTGTGAGGGACTGCGGCGCGACGATGGTCGTCGCAGCGGGTGTCGAAACCCAAGAATACACATACCTCGGTTTCGAGCAGCGCAGGGCTCTGATCCACCGGACCATCGAATTCGTCGACGGGCGCGTCCCGGTCATGGTCGGCATCTCTCATCCGTCGTTCAAGACCGCGATCGAGCTCGCACATGACGCCGAGAAGCTTGGCGCCGCCGCGGTGCAATTGCTCGCGCCACTGCGGCCATTCGCCGGCCCACCGACGCAGGCCGACCTGGTCGCCTACTTCGAGATGATCGGTCGCGAGACCGGTCTTCCGATCACGCTCTACCTCAATCCCGGCCCCGGCGCCGACGTCTCGATCCCGGACACCATCGCGCTCGCGAAACTGCCCCGCGTGCAGCTCATTAAGGAAAGCTCACGCGATCTCGCGCGAGTGTCGCGGCTGATCGTGGAGATCGACCGCGCCGGTCACGCTCGCTATTTCACCACCATGCAGATGCTGCTTGCCACGCTGCAATTGGGCGGCTCCGGTGCGACCATGCCGCCGCCCGGCTCGGAGATCGCGCGACACCTCATCGACGCCTTCGTGGCCAAGGATTTCGAGCGCGCCGCGGAATTGCAGCTCCAGTTTGCGCTATTTCCGTCCAAGTGGATGCACCGCGGGCTTGCGCCGGCCATGAAGGCGGCGATGAATTTGATCGGCGTATCCGTCGGCGAGCCCTACCCACCCTATGTGCCGCTCAGCCGCGATGAGATGGCGGCGCTGGCGGCGGTGCTCCGTACCACTGTCCTGGCCGACCGATTGCCGGTGACGGTCGCAGCCTGAATATCGGAACGCATTGCGAGGACCCATGAGTCAGCAACAGGTGGCACCGCCGAGCACACCGTATGGCGCGCCGATCCTGCTCGAAGCGGCAAAGAAGGCGATGGCGATGGCCGAAGCCGAGGCAACGAAGAACAATTGGGGCGTCGCGATCGCCATCGTCGATTCGGGCGGGAACCTGGTGATGTTGCAACGGCTCGACAACACGCAGCTGTCCGCCGTCCGCATCGCTGAAGCCAAGGCGCGAACCGCGGTCGAATTCCGCCGTCCGACCAAGGTGCTGGAAGATGCGGTGGCGGGAGGCGGCGTCGGCCTTCGTGTACTGACCTTCGGCGCCAGCGTCGCCGAAGGTGGCGTGCCGATCGTCTCGCGCGGCAGGATCGTCGGCGGGATCGGCGTGTCCGGGGTCGCGTCCCATCAGGACGCGCAAGTAGCGCAGGCCGGAGCCGACGCGCTCAAGTAGCGGACGAGCGTGCCGTTCAGCGGAGAGCGTCGAACCGTATTATTCCAACATTCTCTGTTATACTGGCCCAAAAATATCGCCGGGCAGATCATAATAAATGCAGATCAATTTCCTGTCCGAGTTTTCGGTAGGCACACGTGCCTCTATAGTTGGTAGATGCGACGGGCGGTGCCGCCAAGCACTGCCTGCTGTTCGGAGGGCATGAGATCCGAAACCAGTTCGGTGATCCCGCGCCACACCTCATTGAAGGTGCCGCCCAGCACCACGACAGGCCAGTTGCTGCCGGCCATCACCCGATCGGGGCTGAATAGGTCGAGTACATGATCGGCATAGCGGCGAACTTCCGCGGTTGACCATTGCCACTTCATCACCAGAGCCAGTCCGGCCGAAAGCTTTACCGACATGTTACGCAGTTTGGCGGCGCGCGCGATCTGGGTCGCCCAGGGTTCCCAGCCACCTTCGGGCACTGGCGGATTGCCCATGTGATTGAGCACGAACTTTAATTCTGGCATCTCGCGGGCCACCGTCAGCACCGATTCGAACTGCTCGTCGTTCACCGGTATAGCCTCGAACACCAGATTGGCCTTCGCCAGAAAACCGAGCGACTCGCGCACGGTCGGCTGTAGTAGCCACTCGGGATTGGGCTCATAGGCGATCAGATGGCGGATACCGACAAGTTTACCGCGCGGCATCAAGCTTTCTAGCGCCGGCGCGCATACGGCTGGATCGGCGAGAGGCACCCAGCCGACCACGCCGGCGATGTAATCGATCTCGCGCGACAGATCGAGATATTCGCTGGTTTCGTCCAGATCGTTGAGCGACTGCACCAGAATGGTGCTATCGACGCCGGCTTGCACCAATTGCGGGCGCAGATCCTCGGGAGTGAAGTCCACATCGAGACGCGTGCCGACCGACGGCGGAAACTTGTGCGCGCGCTTGCCGAACGTCCAAAAGTGCTGATGGCAATCAACGACAGGCATTACGTTACCTTCGAAAAGGGAGGTTCAGATGGCTACTTCATATTCATATTCGGCAACCAAACCGTCTCAACGGCGTCTGTATTCGGCACGCCTATATAGCAGAAAATCACGAGGCGATCGGATTCCCCGCATAGCAGAACAAGGAATTATTTGGGCGGAACATGGAATTCCGGAGCAGCAATAGGAAATTTCACCTGCTAAAATTTAAATCATCGCGCGATAAGGTTTTCGGCGCACACCTACGTCGGATGAAATTTTTGGAAAGGACGACCGCAGTCCCCACACCTCCGTTTGCTACTGCCCGGCCGCCGCACTAGTATTTCGTTCCCGCCCCCCCGCCTCGGAGTCTCGATGCAGTCCCCAAAGGCCTTCACCCTCGCGGCGCATGGCGCAAAAATGCCGGCGATAGGCTTCGGCACCATGGAACTGCCACACCGCCCATCCGAACTGGTCGCCGCCGCCATCGCGGCTGGCTACCGCCACATCGACACGGCGCGCAAATACGGCACGGAGGAGCGTGTCGGCGAAGGCATCCGTGCGAGCGGCATCGCGCGAAACGAGCTGTTCATCACCACCAAGGTGACCGAGGAGAACGCACGCGAGGCCGATTTTTTGCATTCGGCGGAGACGAGCCTAAAGGCGCTCTGCCTCGACCATGTCGACCTCCTGCTGGTGCACTGGCCGCAGCCTAAAGTGCCGTTCGCCGAGACGCTCGGAGCACTCGCCAAGGCCAAGCGGAGCGGGCTCACGCGCCATGTCGGCGTGTCAAACTTCACGCTCGGGATGCTCGAGGAGGCGGTGAGCGTCTGTCCCGAACCGCTCGTTACTAACCAAATCGAGTACCACGCGTACCTACCGCAGGACCGCATGCTCGCGGCGCTGCGCCGGCACGGCATGATCCTTACCGCCTACTGCCCCGTCGCGCGCGGCAAGCTGCTCAACGATCCTGTCGTCGGCGAGATCGCCAAGACGCGCGGGAAGACGCACGCCCAGATCTGCCTGCGCTGGCTGATCCAGCAGCCGATGGTCGCGGCGGTGCCGCGCGCGCTCGAAGAGGCGCACATCGCGGAAAACCTCGACGTGTTCAATTTCTCGCTCAGCGACGAAGAGATGCGGCGCATTTCCGCGCTGCGCAGCCGCAATATCCGCATCGCCGATCCGCCCGAGCGCGCGCCCAAGTGGGACGTGGAGACCGTCGCATAGCCGGCGCCTGTCTGCCGCTGTCACGGAGGTACCCGCGCGAAAACACGTCGTCATCCCGGCACGAGCGCTTGAATCGCGGTGTCTGGATTGCGGTGACTTGACATTATTACTGTCGAAGAAACTTTCCTGATGAAATAGTCGGAAGCTTTGCCGCCATACACACAACTCGCGCACATGATGCTTAAATTACTACCACTCCACTATCGCCCTCATGGTCGCGGGCCGTTTCCAGGTATTTGGTAACGAGAAGAATTTACCAGTAGTGCTGAGAACTGTGTTGCGGATTGAGACGCGCCAACATACGATGGATTTTACCGTGGCCTTTAACGCGGACATTTCAGGGAAGTAAACGTCAGAGTTGCACTTTGTCTTAAAGCGCAATGGCCGTGAGCGTCATGCGCGGGGATTAAAGCCAGCGCGCGCGGGGGACCGATGGGTTACGCCTCTCGCGAGAAAACTTGTAAAAATCTGCCTGCGCCCATGCGGTGCAGCCAACGAAGGGCATGTATTTGTCCGCATTCAGTTCATCGGCCAAACAATATCGCCCCGCCGTAATTGGCGGCAATGCGATGTTCGTCGGCACGCGCATCCTTGAGCACTGCCACAAAGAACCTAGAGGGAGGAAGTCATGACTAAGTCCAATATTTCACGACGAACACTCATGGGAGGCGGCGTCGGGCTTACTCTCGCAAACTTCATACCCGGCACAACCCCGCTCGCTTTCGCGGCGTCTTTGGAGGAGCGCACGGTCGCGGCAGCTAAGGCGGCCGGAGCAGCCGATGTCAGCGGGATGATCTGGTCACCCTACCTGGTGCCGATGCAGCCGGTGATCGCGGAGTTCAAGAAGCAGACCGGCATCGGTATCGGCGGGGTCCAGGATATTTCGATATTCGACGCGCCGCAGCGGGCGATGGCAGAAGCGCTCTCGCGCTCGCCCCAATTCGACTTCATCCATATCGATTCCAACATGATCCCGTCGTTGGCATCCGCCGGCTACCTCGAACCGCTCGACGAGTATATGAAAAAGGCGGACTTCAAGATCGAGGCCGTCGCTGACTATGCCAACTTCATGACCTACAAGGGCCACACATACGGCATTCCGACCGATGGTAACGTGCATATCCAATATGTGCGCAAGGATCTGCTAGAGGATCCGGACAACAAGAAGCGCTACGCCGACAAGCACGGCAACGAGCTGAAGTTCCCGGAGACCTGGGAGGACGATTTCAGAATTCAGCAGAC
>Ga0209048_10004281_pt1 | contig 13675 bp, 16 predicted proteins | sample FrelakmetCRP12CR_FD_187146 | JGI IMG/M metagenome (GOLD analysis project Ga0209048, IMG submission 187146) | Freshwater lake sediment microbial communities from the University of Notre Dame, USA, for methane emissions studies - CRP12 CR (SPAdes)... | ecosystem: Environmental > Aquatic >... | reverse complement strand
ATGGTGCTGAGCATCCCAACGCCGAAGGCCATGATCATGAAGGTCGCCATTGCGAGATTGCGATCCTTCAGCAGATCGATTTTGAGAATGGCATCCGGTCGATTGATGCTTCTGACCACGAATGCCACGAGGCAGCCAATCGAAATGATCGCCAGGGCGACGATGAAGTTCGACTGCAACCAGTCTTCTTGGTTGCCGCGATCGAGCAGCATTTGAAGACTGCCGACACCGACCGCGAGCAAAAGAGCGCCGAGCCAATCCGCGACCACGTTGGACCGAGGCGTATATTTGAGGAAAGCAGTGATCAGCGCCAGATTGACGATCCCGATCGGCAGATTGATGTAGAACACCCAGCGCCACCCCAGATGGTCGGTGATAAAGCCGCCAACGGTTGGCCCCATGATCGGTCCGAGCAGGATGCCGATGCCCCAGACCGCCATCGCCTTTCCACGCTTCTCGGCAGGATACGTATCCACCATGATCGCCTGCGACAGCGGAATGACACTGGCGCCGAATATGCCCTGCAGGAGACGGAACAACACCATCTGGGCCAGCGTTCGCGATTGACCACAAAGCATCGACGCGATCACGAAGCCCACGACACTGACGAATATGACGCGCTTTCGCCCGAACCGCTCAGCAAGAAACCCGCTCGTCGGGATTATGATCGCCTCGGCCACGATGTAGGACGTGAGAACCCAGGTGATCTGATCCGGCGTCGCACCAAGCGCGCCCATCATATGGGGCAACGCCACGTTGACGACGGTCATGTCGAGGATGACCATCAGAACGGCGAGAAGAATGGCCGCCGACGTCAGAATCTTACCGATAGGGCTCGAAAGAACCGAGTCACTTAGCGGCACTGTTCGAACCCTTGCTGCTTGTCGTGTCGACAGTGACCGCCGCCGATGCACCAAGCCGCATGGTCGGATCGTTCGGCTGCAAGGTGAGAGAAACGCGCACTGGGAATCGTTGCGTTACTTTTACCCAGCTCCCGGTGGCATTTTCCGCAGGCAGAAGAGAAAAGGCGGCAGCGCTCGCCGGGCTGATCGCCTCCACCTCACCCGTGAACTCGTGTCCGGGGAAGAGATCGATGTATACGGTTGCCTTCTGACCCGGTTCGATGCGAGCGAGATCCGTTTCCTTGAAATTTGCGTCGACCCACCATTTCGAGTTGTCGACGATTGGGAAAAGGCCGACGCCAGCCCTTGCGATCGTACCGGGACGTATGAGCACACGTCCGACAATCCCATCAACGGGCGCCTTTATCGTGGCGTGGTCCATTTCCAGACGTGCCTGATCGACGGCGGCCTGCGCCTGACCGATGCTCGCCTTTGCCGCCGGAGATTGCGCGGGGGCTGGCGAAGCTTGTTGCTGCGCGAGGCTAAGGCGCGCCTCAGCGGCCTTCAGCGCAGCATCGAACGGCGCCGGGTCGATGCGCAAGAGGACATCGCCGGATTTGACGGAGGCGTACTCCTTGACGTCCACTTCGGTGACCTCTCCGGTCACGAGTGGGGCGATCTGAACAATATTTGCCTGCACGTAAGCGTTGTCGGTCGACGGATAAAGCGTGAAATATCGCCAGTAGGCGTAGCCAAACCCTCCGATCGCAACAACGACAACCAGACCAACGATCGCCAGCCGACTACGAAAAAAAGCGCTTATCCGATGCGATAGGCGCACGCCGTCATGGGCATCCGCCTCGCTCGGTTCTTTCTGTCCTTGCGAACCATTAGAGGATGCGTCTTGCATCCAAGTCCTCCCAAGTTATGTGGCTGAAGCGCCCGGCGACGCGAAAGTTGCTACTAAAGGCCCATTGCCGCACGAGTGGCGCAGAGTTGCTCTTCAAGAAGGGCATTGTGGCGGCTCGAGCGCTACATGCCAATCCATGAAACACAGCAAAAAGAGATTTTCGCTGCGCCAAGATGACGTTGGCTTTGGCCGAAGGTCTGATTCCGACGGCCTTTGATCGAATTGTCGGCAGCCCTCAAAATCTCGCCGCCATAGCCGTCTGGATAAAGCGAGGTAGCGTCATTGATCTGGCGGCTGATCGCAGTATCCACAGCTCATATGTGGTATGTAATGTTGCATGCATCAAGGCTGGGTGCTGGTCTATCGAAGATTAAACCGCGCTGGATTCCTTCAGAATGATAACAGCAGCGCAATTGCGTGCCGCCCGTGCCTTGCTCGGTATCAATCAGCAAACCCTGGCAGGTCTCGCTGGCGTGTCGCTGCCGACCATCCAGCGCATGGCAGCGAGCCAGGGAAATGTGCACGGCGTCGTCGATACGCTAACCAAGGTCGTTGAGGCTCTGAACCGGGCGGGCGTTGAGCTCATTGCCAACAATGCTCGCAGCGACGGCAGAGGCCGCGGCGTGAGATTGCGCGAGCCGAGCGAGGAGCGCTTGCCAAAGCCAAATCTCGCCGTCAAGGGCAGGAAGGGAATAGCCGGACCACGTAAGGCACCATGAGTTGTAAGGGGCTGCGCTGGAGGCAGTTGAAGACTATTGAGTGGGGCCAAGTGAATGGCTGCGATGTTCGCACTCGGATGCAGCGGCTTCCTGCTAGGAATTGCTGTTCTCGGCGTTGCCATGTCGCAGGCACGCCACGCAACCACTGTCGTGTATTTCCTAGCCCTGATCGTTAGCATCGCGGCTTTCGCCAACGCCGTCGGCTTTCCGCTCACCGCTCCGTCGCCGTCCGTTGCCACGCTGCCCCTTGGCTTGCCGTGGCTCGGGTCACACTTCCGCATCGACGCACTATCTGCCTTCTTCCTGGCGCTCATCAATTTCGGCGCCGCGGTCGCAAGCCTCTATGCGGTGGGCTTTGGCAGCACGAACAAAATCCAAGTCGCTCACCTCGTGGGCTCTGGTCATGGCGCATCATAAGGAGGGCGACAACGCGCATGCGGGCTTCATCTATCTCATCATGGCGAGCTTCGGCACCGCGGCCCTTCTGCTGGCTTTCGGATTATTGGCGGGCGCGGACGGCGATTATCTGTTCGCAGCAATCCGCGAGCACCGTCACGCTGAGCTTGTCTCTGGTCTCGTGCTTGCGCTCGCCCTGATCGGAGCTGGTTCCAAGGCGGGACTCATACCTCTGCACGTCTGGCTTCCCCTAGCCCATCCCGCCGCGCCCAGCCACGTTTCTGCGCTGATGAGCGGCGTGATGACGAAGGTCGCCATCTACGGTTTCATCCGCATCGTCATGGATTTGCTAGGCGCGCCGCAGTGGTGGTGGGCGATCGTGGTCTTGGTGATCGGAGCCATCACGGCCGTGCTTGGCGTTCTTCAAGCCCTGATTGAGAAGGACATCAAGCGGCTTCTCGCCTGCAGCACGGTGGAGAATGTCGGCATTGTCTTCATCGGCCTTGGTCTCGCGTTGGCTTTCGCGTCCAATGGCTTCAACACGGCTGCGGCCCTAGCGCTGACGGCGGCATTGCTGCACGCCCTCAACCACGCGCTCTTCAAGAGCTTGTTGTTCTTCGGTGCCGGCGCGGTGCTTGAGCCACTCACGAGCGCGATATCGAGCTCATGGGTGGTCTCATTCATCGCATGCCGCAGACGGCCCTCTTCATGCTGGTCGGATCAGCCGCCATCTCGGCCTTGCCGCCGTTCAATGGCTTTGTGTCCGAGTGGCTGATGTTTCAGGCGGTTCTCGTCAGCCCTCAGCTGCCTCAGTGGGGCCTCAAGTTCTTCATCCCTGCCGTTGGAGCCATGATGGCATTGGCTGCCGCTTTGGCCGTTGCGTACTTCGTTAGGATGTACGGCGTGGCGTTTCTCGGCCGGCCGCGATCTCAAGCAGCCCTTGTTGCTAACGAGACCGACAGATGGTCCCTCGCTGCCATGGCCCTGCTTGCGCTCCTTTGCCTTCTGTCTGGCATCTTCCCGGGGTTGCTGATCGACGCGCTGGCACCAGTGACGACGCAGCTAACATCCGCACACATGCCAAGTCAGACTTCGGAGATATTGCAGTCGTTGGTGCCGATCAGCGAGAGCCGCAGCTCATACAATGGATTGCTGGTCTTCATCTTCATTTCCTTGTCGGCTGCAGCAGCGGCGTTCGCCATCCATAGGCTGGCCACGCGATCCCTGCGGCGAGGCCCCGCGTGGGACTGCGGCTATCCAGATCCCAGTCCCATGACGCAATACACGGCTGCAAGCTTCGGGCAACCGATCCGCCGCGTTTTTGGAACCACGGTATTCAGGGCATCCGAGCATGTCGACATGCCATCGCCAGGTCAGACACGTCCGGCCGTGTACGAGGCTCGTATCCACGACGTCATCTGGGAGACGCTTTATTTGCCGATTGCGTGGACGGTTGAAGTCCTCAGCAAGCTTCTCAACAAGGCGCAGTTCCTCTCGATCCGAAGCTTCCTGAGCCTCGTGTTCTTCGCGTTGATCCTCCTTCTCCTGGGGCTCGCAATATGGCCCTGATCCTCGACATCGCGACGCAAGGCGCGCAGATGATGCTGGTTCTTGCCCTGGCGCCGCTGCTGACCGGCTTCGTTCGCAAGATCAAAGCGCGACTGCTTCTACGTCAAGGGCCGCCTCTGCTGCAGCCATACCGCGACTTATTGCGTCTGGTACGCAAAGAGGTCGTGCTCGCCGACAACGCCTCCTGGCTATTTCGAACGGCGCCCTATCTGATTTTCGCGGCCACCTGGGTCGCCGCAAGTCTTGTACCGACCTTTGCCGCCGGACTGATGTTCAGCTGGGCGGCAGATCTTATCGCCATTACGGCCCTCCTTGGCAGCGTCCGATTTTTCCTCGCGCTCGCCGGGATGGAAATCGGAACGAGCTTTGGCGGCATCGACTCGAGTCGCGAAGCCATGTTCGCGACACTCGCCGAGCCGGCGATGATCATGATGGTCTTCACCGTCGCCCTGCTTGCAGGCTCGACGCAACTCTCGACCTTCTCCACCTACATGGCTTCTTCCGACGTCGGCCTGCGCGTCTCTCTGGCACTCGCCCTCGTCGCTCTCATCATTGTCGCGATTGCCGAGAACGCCCGCATACCGGTCGATAATCCCGCGACCCACCTGGAGCTGACCATGGTGCATGAGGCGATGGTTCTCGAGTACTCCGGAAGGCACTTGGCCGTCATCGAGCTTGCCGCACAATTGAAGCTTCTGCTCTATGCGTCACTCATCGCGTGCCTGTTCATCCCGTGGGGTTTGGCGAAGCCCGAAGCGAACGCCGGAGACCTCGCGATCGGCGCGGTGACATACCTTGCCAAGTTGACCGCCCTCGGCCTTATGCTCGGCATCTTCGAGACCGCGATTGCCAAGATGCGCGTCTTCCGTGTCGCGGACTTCTTGGGGATTGCCCTGATGCTTGGCCTTCTCGGCACGCTGCTGCTGTTTGTGTCGAGGAGCTTATAGCAATGGACCAACGCCTGATTTTCGACATCGCGCATCTTCTGGCCGGCGGCCTCGTTCTCATCAGCTTCCTGCTTCTTTACCAGGACCGCATGTTCGGCCTGTTGAACATGTTCGCATTGCACGCTTTCGTGCTGTCGCTGTCGGTTGCCTGGCAAGCGTTCGCACAGGACGCCCCACATCTTTACATCACGGCCGCAATCGCGCTTTGCCTCAAGGCGATCGTGATCCCGATGCTCCTTCGCCGCCTCGTCGTGCGCCTCGACATCCACCGCGAAATCGAGACCGTCGGCGGTATCGGCCTCACCATGCTGTTCGGCATCGGTCTCGTCGCCTTGTCCATGGTCGTCATGCTGCACGTCACCGAAGGCGCCGACCGCTTAGCGCGTGAGGACCTGGCGCTGGCGCTGTCGGTCGTGCTGCTCGGTTTCCTGATGATGGTGACGCGCCGCAATGCGGTCAGTCAGGTCGTCGGCTTCATGTCACTCGAAAACGGCCTGATCCTTGCCGCAGCCGGTGCCAAGGGTATGCCGCTCGTCGTCGAGATGAGCATCGCGTTCTCAGTGCTGGTGGCGTTTCTCGTCATCGGCATCTTCCTGTTCCGCATCCGGGAGCGCTTCGACACTGTCGACATGCACGCGCTCGATCGATTCAGGGGAGAGCGCACATGATCGCGTTCTCGCTCGACGGACTTGCCCTCATCTTATTGATTCCCGCGGTCTCCGCCGCCGTACTTTTGACGCTCCCCGGCTACGTCGTGACGTCAAAGCTCAATGTCTTAGCGAGCTTTCTAACGCTCGTTGCCGCACTGTCGCTGCTCTGGCGAAGACCGGAGGGCGGGCTGCTTCTGCACGTCGACGACCTCAATATCGTTTTTATTGTGCTGAACACCTTCGTCGGATTCACCACCAGCGCATTCAGCGCCAGCTACATTTCCCACGAAGTCGAGATTGGCCGTCTGACGCCCGCTTACCTGCGTTTCTATCACGCCATGTATCAGGCGCTGATGTTCGAGATGAATCTTGCACTCGTTGCAAACAACCTCGGCCTCATGTGGGTCGGTATAGAGTTCGCGACTTTGACGACGGTGCTGATGGTCGGCATCTATCGCACGCCCGAGGCCCTCGAAGCGGCCTGGAAATATTTCATCCTCGGCAGCGTCGGTATTGCTCTGGCGCTGTTCGGAACCATTCTGCTGTATCTTGCTGCCAAACCGTTGCCCGGCATGGAAATCGAGGCCATGGCCTGGACCAAGCTCATGCCACGCGCGGATACGTTCGATCCCGCCCTGCTCAATCTGGCATTCGTGTTTCTTCTCTTGGGCTACGGCACCAAGGTCGGGCTCGCGCCGATGCATGGCTGGCTGCCCGACGCTCATGCGGAAGGTCCGACCCCCATTTCCGCGGTTCTGTCCGGCCTGCTCCTCAACGTCGCCCTTCACGCCCTTCTCAGGTTCAAGATGCTGCTTGCCGCCAATGGGAAAGCCATCGCTCCTGGCCCGCTGATGATAGCGATGGGTCTGATCTCTCTGCTGTTCGCAGCCCTCATGCTCTACCGCCGGCGCGACATCAAACGCATGTTTGCCTACTCCTCGATCGAGCACATGGGTATCATCGCCTTCGCCTTCGGCATGGGCGGACCTCTGGCGAACTTCGCGGGTCTCCTGCACATGACCATGCACAGCCTGACAAAGTCTGCGATCTTCTTTTCCGTCGGCCATATCGCCCAGGTGAAAGGCACGCAGAAGATGACCGAGATCGGAGGCTTGACGGAGACCCATCCCGTGCTCGGCTGGGGGCTCGTCGTGGGAGTGATGGCAATCGCCGGCCTGCCGCCTTTCGGCATTTTCATGAGCGAGTTTCTCTTGGTGACGTCCACCTTCGCCAGGCAGCCGATGCTCGCAATACTGCTGGTGATCGGCATCATCCTAGCGTTTGGTGCATTGCTGCAGAAGCTCAACACGTTGGCGTTCGGCGAGCCGAAAGGCGGCCTAGCACCCGTCGAGGCATCTTACGTGCCAATGTTTTCGCATTTTGCGCTGATCCTGGCCGCTGGCGTCTATCTTCCGGCCGAGCTTGTAGCGTGGTTCCAGAACGTGGCGCGGTTGCTGAAGTAACGCGGGAGAACGGATCATGCCTGCGCTCGACGACATGTTCGCAAAATGCCAGATCGCGGCGCCGGCACGTCCCTGGCCGCGTCTGACAGTCGCTGCCGAGAATTGGCGCACAGCGGCAAGCGAGCTGGCCGCCGGACGTTGGACGCTGCTTGCCCTTTGGGCGGAGCCCCGCATCGTGCATATGGCCATTCTCGAGGACGCCACGAACCGCATCGCCATTCTCAGCCTGCCGTGTTCTCAGCAGGGTTTCCGATCGATCGGCCGCTCGCACCCGGCCGCCATTCGGCTGGAGCGTGCCATCCACGATCTCGTTGGGCTCGTGGCGCAGGATTCGCCGGACCCTCGGCCTTGGCTCGATCACGGACGCTGGAAACTTCAACATCCCCTGGCCAATAAGCCAACGCGATCGCACGGCCAGCCGACATATAACTTTCTCCCTGTCGACGGTCCCAATCTGCATCAAATCGCAGTCGGGCCCGTGCACGCCGGCATCATCGAGCCGGGCCATTTCCGCTTCACCGCGAGCGGCGAGACGGTCGTCCGCTTGGAGGAGCGGCTCGGCTATGTGCACAGGGGCATCGAGCGCCTCATGATCGGCGGCACGATCGAGCATGCGGGCCGTCTCGCTGGCCGCGTTTCGGGCGATAGCACGGTCGCATATGCGCTGGCCTTTGCCCGGGCCGTGGAAGCGGCAACCGGCACCGAGGTCTCATCACGTGCAGACTACATGCGAGCCGTGATGGCGGAGCTTGAGCGCATAGCAAACCATCTGGGCGATTTCGGCGCAATCTGCAATGACGCAGCCTTTGCGCTGATGCTGGCCCATCTTGGCGCCTTGCGCGAAAGGGTGCTCAGAGCATCGATGGCCGCCTTCGGCCACCGCCTCATGATGGACGCCATCGTTCCCGGCGGGCTTGCCCGCGACATCACCAGCGAAGGTGTCCGTGAGCTGCGCAACCTGTTGAATTTCGTCCAATCGGCTTTCCCGAAGCTCGTCGAGCTCTACGACAACACCACGTCGCTTCAGGACCGGACCGCGACGACCGGAATCGTATCAGCGGAGCTTGTGCGCTCGTTTGGTGCGGGCGGATACTTGGGCCGCGCTTCGGGACGCAAATTCGACGCCCGGCGCATTCCGGGATATTCGCCCTATGATGCTCTCGCCTTCGATGTCCCAGTTCGCGAGGACGGCGATGTCAATGCGCGCGTCTGGATCAGAATTCACGAAATCGACCAGTCGATCCGTCTGGCCCGGCAGCTGCTTGAAACTTTGCCAGAGGGACCGATCGCAAATGATCCGGCGAGGCTCAAGGCTGATGTTGCCTGCGAAGGCGCTTCCCTCGTCGAGGGCTTCCGCGGCGACATATTCGTCTGGTTGCGCATCGATGCCCAAGGCATCGTTGCCAGGTGCCACCTTCGCGACCCCTCTTGGTTCCAATGGCCGCTTCTCGAGGCGGCGATCGAGGGCAACATCGTTGCTGACTTTCCCTTGTCAACAAGTCATTCAACTGCTCCTATGCGGGGCACGATCTCTAAGGCCGTTGTCCCATGCGCAAGACCCTGCTCTCGAGTCTGATCTACGGTCCACTGACTGAGGCGGCTCCGCAGCCTGACGAGAGGGCGATGGCGGAAGTCGCCCTGAGCCTCAAGCGCGCCGGCCGGCGCAGGCTGGGCCGCAGCCTTTCCATCCGCGAGATCGATGCCGGCTCCTGCAACGGTTGCGAGCTCGAGATCCATGCACTCAGCAATCCATTCTACGATATCGAGCGCTTTGGTCTGAGGTTCGTAGCGTCGCCGCGCCACGCCGACGTCTTGCTCATCACCGGCCCCGTCACCCACAACATGCGCGAGGCATTGGAGCGAACCTACCGGGCCACTCCTGAACCCAAATGGGTTGTCGCCGTCGGCAATTGTGCGTGCACGGGCGGCATCTTCAGCGGCAGCTACGCCTGCGTCGGTCCGGTGTCGGCGGTCTTGCCCGTTGACGTCACAATTCCCGGCTGCCCACCACCGCCGATCCAGATTCTCAAAGCCTTGCTCGCGCTCCTCGTAGGAGCGGACAAAGGCGCTTCTCAAAACATCTAGCCCCAACGCTGCGCGCAAGTTCGTATTATGCTGATTTTTTGTCGCTCGGTCTCATGAGCTGCCGCCGAGTTTCGTGGCCATGGCGGCGATGGTGCGATCGTAGACATCCGCCTTGTTCCATTCGGCGAGAACATCGTAGTTGCCAGATCCTGGCTGCCAGGACTTGCCGCGCTGCCAGCCATGACTTGAGAGAAAATTTGCGGTCGAGGCGAGGATGTCAGGGACGCTGTGCACGAGATCTCTGCGGCCATCGCCATCGAAATCGATCGCATACCGGACATAGGGCGTTGGCAGGAATTGAGTCTGACCGATTTCGCCGGCCCAGCCGCCGCGCAACTGACCGGGCGACAGGTCGCCCCGGTCGACAATCCGCACGGCGTCGAGCAACTGGCCGGTAAAGAAATCGGATCGGCGGCAGTCGTAGGCCAAAGTGGCGAGCGAGCGCAGGATCGAATAATGGCCGCTACTGTCCGCGCCATAATGGGTCTCAAGCCCCCAGATGGCGATGACGACAGAACTTGGTACCCCGAAGCGTCGTTCAATGCGCTCCAGCGTGGCGCGGTGCGTTTTCATGAGCGACCTGCCCCGGCTGATCAGCGCTCCGTCAACGCGGCGCGCATAGAACTGCTCGAAGCTCAATTTGAAGGAACGCTGCGAGTGGTCGAGCCGGATCACGGCCGGATCGTATGAGACGCCCGACAGAGCCGACGAGATCGTAGAGGCCTTTATGCCTTCCGCTGCCGCTTGCGACCTGAAGTGCTGCAGCCAGCCATTGAAGCCGGCGCCGCCATTGCCGCACTCAGCGGCGAACCCGGCGGCCGGATTGGCAAGCAGCAGCCACACGATGCTCGCGAATTTTACCCGAGCTTGGCTTATGGCGCTGGCGTGATGCACGCATTGCTTCCTTCCCGCGAAGAAGCAAATCATATAACCCCCCGCAAAATGCGGTCAAAGAGCGAAAGCTCTGCGGGTCCGCGAAAAAAGACGTCTCAGAGAACAGCCTATGGGCGCTCGGATAGGCAGTGGGTGTGTGAACACCCACTGCCAGATCAAAAAATGACCTTTGCTATTTCTTGACGCAGGTTTTCGTCGCCTTGTCCCACTTCATATCGGGCTTCTTCAGGCAATCGGCCTTTGTCTTCGGTGCCGCGTCATCGGCATAGGCCGCAACTGGGGCTGCCAAAGCCAACAAAAGCCCAGTGATGATTGTGTAATTCATCGCCTTGGAAAGCATGTCACTCCTCCATTGAAATCCGGTCGTAACGGCCGATGCCGCAGCCTTTAGCCGGATATCAATGGCGAGTTTTTGAGGCTCCCCCATACATTTTCGTAAGCACTGCTGGAACTCAAGACGAGCAATTTTAAGCGTGCCGCAGCACCCTATTCTTGCATCCCGCGCAAGGCCCCGACGCGCGCATAATTTTCGCTGCAATCCCCGCGATCTCAACTCGACGCGCACAACCGGCTAACCACGCCTGGCGGTTGCATCTAACAAATCATTAATCTGGATGACATGAGCAGATGTCATTTGCGCTCCTATATGTGCCACGCCGCCATCTGGCGGCGTGGCAACGATCACAGGATGTCGAACGATGAATGTCGAAGAGAGGCAGCTCATTGCTGACGTGTTCGCTCAGCTCCGAGACGCTGGCCGAGGGCCGAAGGACCAAGATGCAGATCGTTTCATCCAAGACTTGGTGAGACAGCTTCCCGACGCTCCCTATTTTCTGACGCAGTCTGTCATCGTTCAGCAGCAGGCGCTGGAGCAGGCGGACGCGCAAATTAGCTCGAGGAGACCATTCGCAAAACGCAGAACGCCGATCGTACATCGGGCGGCAGTTTCCTCGGTGGCGTACGCGTTCCAAACACCGGCGGCCGCGCTGCTGCAACGGGCGATGATAGACCCCAGCAGCAAAGCGCGAGTCCTTGGGGCTCTAATCCTTCGCCCCCTTCAGCGACAGCGCAAGGCGGCTTTCTTTCGTCGGCACTCTCCACCGCGGCGGGCGTGGCCGGCGGTATGTTCTTGGCCGATAGCATCAGGAATTTGTTCGGAAGCGTCGGCGGTCGATCCTGCGTTGGCGCGGATTCGTCCGCTCTCCGCGCTGATGAGCAAGCCGCCCTCGATCGCGCTCAAGATGACGCGCAAGATGCACAGGATGATGCGGCAAAAGCCCGCCAGGATCTCGCCGCCGACGACGCCGCCCTCGACGACATGCAGGACGCACAAGACGATTCAAGCGATGCAGGTTGGTCTGATGACGGCGGCCTAGATGCCTGACGAAGTTGGTCTCGATCTTGAACTCAAACGGGAGCACTCGTGCCGTCAACGTCAACGACGGCTCTGAAAGCATGCCATGTCGCATGGCCAAGAAGGGGAAAGGCCACCACGAGACCAACGAACAGCGTCACAATCCCCTGCGCCATGAAGCCGGCAATCAGTGCAGCCCAAAGGAGCATGGGGCCGATGTTGAGGCTGACCGCGCGCACGCTCGTGACCATCGCCGAAACGGCATCGATGTCTTTTACGAGGAGCAATGGCACAGCGACCGTCGAGACGGAAAACACGATAGCCGCGAGCACGGCTCCAGTCAGAGTGCCGCAGACAAGAAGGCCCAATCCTGCGTTCGTAAAAAGGAGGGTGTGCACGAGCTCGCTTGGAGGCGGAGCCGCAGCACCCCCCAGGAATAGCATCAGCAGCAAGAAGGCGAGCAGTATCCAAAGGACGAAGGCAAAGAACAGAACGACACCAAAGAAGGCCAATCGTCCATAAGCGGCCGCGCCGATGTCGAAGGCTTGGAGAAATGTGATCTTCTCGCCCTTCTCCAAACGACGGCTGGTCTCGTAAAGTCCCGCAGCCAAGAGCGGTCCCACCAGCACAAACCCTGCGGCGAGAACCGGTATCGCCGATTGCGCGTCGATGAGGCTCAAACCGAAAACGAGTACCCAGGCCATCGACGTAAAGATGGCACCATAAGCCAAGCTGACAAGCGGCACGGTGCAGAGATCCCTCCAGCCACGGGCGAGCCAATCCCAAGGAGCGTCAAGAGGCACACGACGAACTGGTAAGCCGAGCTGCGTTGCGCTTGTGCGCGGCGACGGAAAATCGGCATCTGCCCTCATGGCCTCTATCTCCCTTGAGTCCGGCTTCTTTTTATCGGTTAGGCGGCGAGTTCAAAAAGTTCGCTAAGAGCCACGCATTTCGCAGTACAAACGTTGATCGGGGTCAAACCGACTGAGATTTAGCGGCATTCGACCGTTGGCCGTGCGCGGCCCATTAGCATCTCTACGACCGTGACCGCGACAATTGGCAGGGTCGTCCGCGCCGCGCCCGATGTCAACGTTGACGCGTGCGCTCGGTGCTTTAAAGAACGCGAACCGGAAGGGAACGAGTATCGTTCGGCATACTGGGCGAGCGACTGAATATGTCATACTTGCCCTCGGGGACTAGTCGGAGGGAACCCATGAAAATGCGCACGGTGCTGCATGTTGCTTCCATTGCAGCCACTATGGCGTTCGTCGCCGGCACGACGGCCGAAGCCTTCTCAAAGAAGGTGAAGAATGCGTGCGCCGGGGACTTTGAGAGTTTCTGTTCTCAGTATGCGCCCGACAGTCCACAGTTGCGCAGATGCTTTCAGAGCAATAGCAAACAGCTCAGCAGGGAATGCGTCTCGGCCCTCGTCGACGCCGGAGAAGTGCCGTCCAGGTATCGAAAGAAGTGAATTGCTTGCTTATCGAACGCAGGCCCATCTCGGGCACACGTACTGACATCAGGGGCTGCCAAAAAATTCTCTACGCGACCAATTTATCGATCTTCGCAAATCGGCTGAGGCTCAGCCAAGCGCTCAAGTCGGCCGCAAGCTTCCTGTTTCCCGTAATGTTAAGCCCACCTGCATCTTTGGCGACAAAAGCCAGAAGCAAACGATGATCAAAAGGATCACGGACGCCATGGTCGAGATCGAAGGCGAAGCCATGCGCGGTGTGACCTGGGTCCGTGTGCACGAGGTTGCAAGCGGAAACTGGGGCATTGGCGGCAAAGCTCTGACCACCGCCGACGTGAAGGCGCTCCAAACTCAAGGCAGCTAAATTCACGGACG
>Ga0209048_10004280_pt1 | contig 13675 bp, 11 predicted proteins | sample FrelakmetCRP12CR_FD_187146 | JGI IMG/M metagenome (GOLD analysis project Ga0209048, IMG submission 187146) | Freshwater lake sediment microbial communities from the University of Notre Dame, USA, for methane emissions studies - CRP12 CR (SPAdes)... | ecosystem: Environmental > Aquatic >... | reverse complement strand
CGTATCCGGTATTAGCTCAAGTTTCCCTGAGTTATTCCGAACCGAAGGGCACGTTCCCACGCGTTACTCACCCGTCTGCCACTCTGTATTGCTACAGCGTTCGACTTGCATGTGTTAGGCCTGCCGCCAGCGTTCGTTCTGAGCCAGGATCAAACTCTCAAGTTTGAGATTTGTCCCGACTGGTCACTTCTCTTGACGAGTCCCAAGCACACTTGCCTCCTCGTCTCACGACGAAAAAGACAATGGTGTACTTAGAATACGTGACCGTCAGAGTGTCTCATCGACTGCCCCCTCGAAAGGAGGCGGTCCGCAAGGACCTCCGCCGTCCACGTTTCTCTTTCTTCCGATTCGATTGTCAAACAGCGTATTCATTTAGCGCCGGGCGTAGAACCCTCATGCGGAGACGCCTCTTCGTCCCGACCTTGCAGCCGGGAGGCTGATGCCCATTATTCCGAAGAAGAGGCGACGTCCATCGGCTGCATTGCGCAGCGACGCCGTCGATGGAATGGTTTCTAGACCGTAGAGCCCCCTGCTGTCAACACCGCGGTCGAAATTCTTTTCAAAACCGTCACGCGCAACCGGAAACCGAGCTTTTTCATGCCATTGCCAGAAAGTAAAGCTGACGCCGACGCCCCAATTGGGCCATAATGCCAAGGCTTCGTCACAGAGTCGCGGCGCGTCGATCTCCGGCCGCATCGGAATCATGCGGAGCCGAAATTGGGCTCAGGCTGAATAGGCCCCATTGAATGGTTTTAAAGCATCACAGGCGCTTTGGCTCGCCGGCTACGGCAAGCGTCGCTTGGACAGAGATCGGCGAAGAACCGGCAATCGAGGCCGATGGTCGCCGCCATTCCGCGGACGACAGACGCCGGGTGTCGATTCGTTGGCTCGCCGGAACCGTTTTGACCGGATTTTCGGGCGCCTTGTTGATCAGCTCCGCCGCCTACACTGCGCTCGATCAGCAGACCCGCTTCGCGGACGCTCCGACCCGCGCGCAACTCGGCCATAAGGGCGATTCTGACGAGCAGATCGTGAACCCGAAAAAGGGCGATCGAATCATGCGTGGGGTCGACATGGTTGCGGCGAAGCAGACTTTCCGCACATCGACCACCGCAAAATCGGGCGACAAGGAGGTGGTGCGCACAAAAGCTTTTACCCATGTCGCGACTCCGCTCACGCTCGCGTCGACGAATTTCGCCGACGAGGTGCCGCCGTTTAATCCGATCAAACTCATAAGCGACGCACGCGGCGCCGCGGACAGCGCCGCCGAGCCGGACATCGCTCCGGACGATGCGGAAGTCTCCTTCGTTACTCACGATCTCGCCACGGCGACGCTAGACCGGCAAAGCGCGATCCTGTCGCTGGAAGAGGCGCAGGCGCAGGTCAACGAACAAGTGAAATCCAGTTCGACCGCAGGCGCCAAAGCCGCCCTTCCCATGCCCGGCCAACTGCTTTTATCGCGCACTAGCCGCGCTTCGCTTGATCCTCAGGCGCTCGCTTATGCAACGCCCGGCGCGCCTTCGATCGCCGCGCCTTTCTCTTCCATTGAAGTGCGCATGGTTCCGGAAAACGTGACGCTTGCGCCGCGCGCCACCGCTCAGCCAACGCAAATGGAGGAAAAACTCGTTGTATTGCGGCGCGGAGAGAATCTCATCGACACGCTAGTCGTGAACGGCGTGCCATGGGCGCGAGCGATGGCGGTGATTTCGGCGTTCAAGAACCGACGCGGCGGCGGCGCGCCGCACGAAGGTCAAAAACTGAAGCTGCTCTTCGCCGATTTCGATGGATCTGGCGGAAATATGGAGCTCGCCCGAGTGTCCGTCTATTCCGACGATCAGCTCGAATCGATGGTCGCCGCAACGGATCGCGGCGATTTCGTGCAGGTCCCGACAACGGCTACGCAGGTCGCAAAAAAAGGGAAGAAGCCGGGGCCCAGCTCTGACGAGTTCGACTCCGACGAAGACGATTCCGGGGCGATGCGCCTATACGACTCGCTCTACGAGACAGCGCTCAAACAGGAAATTTCGCGTCCGATCATCAACGAGCTTGTAAGAGTTTTCGCCAACGACGTCGATCTTCAGCGCGGAATCTCCGGCGGCGACTCGCTTGAAGTTTTTTACGATGAGAACGAAGAAGGAGGCGGACGCGACGCCCTGCTCTTCGCTTCGTTGACGACGCGCGGCGAAACCTTCCGCTACTACCGCTTTCAGACCCCGGACGATGGTCTCGTCGACTACTATGACGAAAGTGGCCGATCGAGCCGCAAATTTCTGATCCGCAAACCCATCGCGACCGGCGAAACGCGCTCGGGCTTTGGCATGCGGCGCCATCCGATTCTCGGCTACTATAAAATGCACACCGGCATCGACTGGGCGGCGCCGATCGGCACGCCGATTCTTGCGGCCGGCAATGGAACGGTGATCAAGGCGCAGTGGGATTCAGGCTATGGCCGGCGCGTCGAAATTCAACACGCGAATGGCTATATCACCACCTACAATCACATGTCGGGCTTTGCGCGCGGCTTGAAGGACGGGGCCCGAGTGAAACAGGGCCAGATTGTTGGTTTTCTGGGCTCCTCCGGCCTTTCGACCGGGCCGCATCTTCACTACGAAGTCATGGTCAACGGACATTTCGTCGACCCAATGCGCGTGAAGCTTGCCCGCACGCGTGAATTTGATGGCCGTCTGCTAACTGAGTTCAAGAAAGAGCGCGACCGCATCGACTCTCTTATGGCCAAGGCTCCGAACAATCCTCGCGTCGCAGAGCGCCAGAGCAAGTAGCTCCATCCCTTCAAGCGGCGTCTGAATAAACCGCCTGCGAACGCAACTGCTTCACGCAAGAGAGCATCGCGCTGAGCGACGCAAAGTTCTGGCGGTTCAGCATTCTGTCAGGGAATTCGATCGAAAATTCCTTTTCGAGCTCCAGCATCACCTGAATGGCGTTGAACGGAGTGAGCCCAATCTCATAGAGGTTCGCCCATGGCGCGATAAGGCTCGCGGCGACCGGCAAATGGCCTCTGACGTCGAGCGCGTGGCGGATGATCTCGATCATGTTCGTCTCCTCTTCGGCGATTTGGCCTCCCTCCAATTGGGAGCTTCATGACCCTAATCGGCCTGGCGGGAGACCGCCGTGCGGAAACGCACACGCCATAGCGGTTACGTGACTTTTTCGGCCTTGAAACCGTAATGCCTGAGCAGCGGCTCGATCGTCGGCATCCGGCCGCGAAAGGCGAGATATGCGTCCGCGGCCTCTTCGCGGCCGCCCGCCGAATAAATGCTATCGCGAAGTTTGCGCGCGACCTCAGGGTTGAAGGGGTCGCCCGTCTCCTTGAAGGCCTCGAAGGCGTCCGAGTCGAGCGCGGCGGCCCAGAGATAGCCGTAATAACCGGCGGCGTAACCGTCGCCGGCGAAAATATGCGCGAAATGCGGAATACGATGCCGCATGACGATCTCGCTCGGCATGCCGAGACGCTCAAGCGTGTCGCGCTCGAACGCGCCGAAGTCGAGATGGCGTCCGGCGCTCGATTCATGCAGGCCGATGTCGGCGTAGGCCGAGGCGCAAAACTCGACGCTGGCGAAGCCGCGATCGAAATGGCGTGCGGCAAGAACGCGCTGAAGCATTTCCTCCGGCAATGGCGCGCCGGTCGCAACGTGGCGCGCGAATTCGCGAAGCACCTGCGGCTCCAGAAGCCAATGCTCGTAAAGCTGCGACGGCAGCTCCACGAAATCGCGCGCGACATTAGTTCCGGAGAGCGAAGGGTAAGTCACATCCGACAACATTCCGTGCAAGGCGTGGCCAAATTCATGGAACAGCGTATGCGCCTCGTCGAGACTTAAAAGCGTCGGTTCTCCCTCCGGCGCCTTTGTAAGGTTCATCACATTGACGACGATCGGCCGCGCTTCGGCGTCGAGCTTTTCCTGCTGCCGAAATTCCGACATCCAGGCGCCACCGCGCTTAGACGGACGCGCAAAATAATCGCCAAGAAACAAGGCGACATGATTTCCGCTCGCGTCGAGAACCTCGAAAGCGCGCACCTCTTCGCGATAAAGCGCGAGATCTTGGCGCTCGACGAAACGCAATCCGAAAAGGCGCTCGGCGACATGGAAGCCCGCCTCGATCATCTTGTCCAGCGGGAAATAGGCGCGCAGCGCCGCCTGATCGAGATCGTGCCGCTGCTTGCGCAATCGCTCGGCGTAGAAGCGCCAGTCCGGCGCGGCGATCCGAAAATTCGCGCCTTCTGCGTCGGCAAGGGCTTGAAGCTCGTCGCGCTCCGACCGCGCTTTCGCCAGCGCGGGACCCCAGATTTGATCCATGAGTTCGCGGACCGCGCGTGGCGTTTTCGCCATGGAGTCGTCGAGCTTGAATTCCGCGTAATTCGCATAACCGAGCATGCGCGCGCACTCGTTGCGCAACTGAAGAATTTCGGCGGCGATAGCTCGATTGTCCGTCTTCCCACCGCCTTCGCCGCGCCGCGTCCAGGCGTCGAAAAGCGTTTCGCGAAGATCGCGCCGCGTCGAGGATTGCAGGAAAGACTCCACCATGGAGCGCGATAGATTCACTGCATATTTGCCTGTCTGCCCGCGACTTTCGGCGAGATGCGCTGCGGCGGCGCGAAAAGGCTGCGAAAGCCCGTCGAGATCACTCTCCTCGAGGATCAAGAGATAAGACGCTTCGTCCTCCAATACGTTTTGAGAGAAGTCCGTCTGCAGGCTGGCGATTCTCTCGAGCGCGGCCTTCATTCGCTCGCGCTCCGCGCCAGTGAGCCGCGCGCCCGCGCGCACGAAGTTCTTGTGCGTCAACTGCAGCACGCGCGCCTGTTCTTTTGTCAGACCAAGGGAGTCAATCTTTTGAAACAAGGCGTCGACGCGCGCGAACAAAGCCGCGTTCAAGGAAATATCGCTGTTGTGCCGAGCGAGCGCGGCCGACATGTCCCGCTCGATTTCCTGCATCTCGGCGTCCGTGTCGGTCGCGGCGAGATTCCAGAACACGGCGCCGACGTTGCGCAGCTTGCGCCCCGACCGCTCCAGCGCCGCGATCGTATTGTCAAAATCCGGCGGGTCCGGATTGTCTGCGATGAGGTCGATCTCTCGGCGGTTATCGGCAAACGCCGCCTCGAACGCTGGTCGATAATATTCGGCCTTTATCTTGGCGAAAGGAGGCAGGCCGAAGGGCGCCGTCCAAGACGCCAGCAAAGGATTTTCTTCGTGCGACATATTGGGACCATGTGAGAGGACTTTTGCCGAACAAATTATGTCGCGTCCGCGCAAAACGCCAGCACAAGCTCCGGGCAGATTCGCTCATGCGAAGCCCAGGACGCTGCGCAGCTCTTCCGGCCTAACGCCTGCCTCCCGCATTTGCCGCAGATTTTTCGACTCCCGGCTCTTTGCAAGCTTTTCGCCGCGCGGATCGAGAATGAGTTCATGATGACGGTAGACAGGCGCAGGCAGATCAAGCAACCTCTGTAACAATCTGTGCAGGCTCGTCGCCGCCAGCAGATCCTTTCCCCGCACGACATCCGTAACGCCCTGAAGGGCGTCGTCCACGACGACGGCGATATGATAGCTCGTCGGCGTGTCCTTCCGCGCAAGAACGACGTCGCCCCAGTCGAAAGGCGCCGCGCTGATCGCCGCCTTTGCGCCATTCGCGCTGTGCTCAAGCCATTCCATCTGCGCGCCGGCAAGCGCCGTCGCCTTCGCGACATCGAGACGCAATGTGACGCCTTTGCCCAGAACGTCGCGCAGCGGTCGTCGTGGCTTGTCGCGGCATGTTCCGGGATAAAGCGGGGCGGCGTCGGGATCGCGCGGCCAGTTCTTGCGCTCCGCGACGGCGCGAGCGATGTCGCCGCGCGAACAGTCGCAGGGATAAATGACGCCGAGCGCGTCGAGTCGCTCCAGCGCGCGCACGTAATCCTCGAAATGTTCGGACTGGCGCCGCACGGGCGTTTCCCAGGAAAGGCCGAGCCATGCGAGGTCTTCATAGATCGCCGCTTCGAATTCGGGCCGGCTGCGGCCCCGATCAATGTCCTCGATGCGCAGAAGGAAACGTCCGCCGCACTCCTGGGCGAGCCGAAAATTCAACAACGCAGAATAGGCGTGGCCCAAATGCAGATAGCCGTTGGGCGATGGCGCGAAACGGAAGACTCTCTGGAACGCCCCGCTCATTTGTTCCGCCGCATTTTTGCGCAGGCCAGGCTAGCCGGTCTTGCGGCCGCGCGACTTTTCTTCCACCACGGCCAAAGCGGCGCGAAACGCCCCGTCAATGTCGAGGTCCGTCGTGTCGAGCACGAAGGCGTCGTCCGCCACACTCAAAGGCGCCGCGCCGCGTTTGCTGTCGCGCTCGTCGCGCTTTTTCACATCGGCGAGTATGCCGGCGTAATCCGCCTCCTCGCCGCGCGCGGCAAGCTCCAGCGCGCGGCGCTGCGCGCGCGTCTCGGGACCCGCCGTGACGAAAATCTTCACCTTCGCGTCGGGACAGATCACCGTGCCAATGTCGCGGCCGTCGAGAACCGCGCCTTCCGCTCGCGCAGCGAAATTGCGCTGCATGTCGATGAGCGCAGCGCGCACTTGCGGATCGGCGGCGACGACAGAAGCCGCCTCCCCCATCTCGCGAGTCCGCAGTTTGGCGTCGTCGAAATCGGTGAGCGACAATCCGCGCGCGGCCGCGACGGCGGCGGCGGTGTCGCCGAGCGGCAGGCCTTCGTCCAAAAGCGCGCAGGCGGTCGCGCGATAAAGCAGGCCCGTATCGAGGTGCGGAAGATTGAAATGGGCCGCGAGCCGCCGCGCCAGCGTGCCTTTGCCGGACGCCGCAGGGCCGTCGATGGCGATCACGAGCCCGCTCACGCGAAGCTCGCCCCGAGTCCCTCCATGAGGACGCGGAATGCAGGAAAGCTCGTGGCGATCATGGCCTCATCGTCAACGGTCACTTCACGTTCCGACGCGAGCCCCATAACGAGAAAACTCATGGCGATGCGATGATCGAGATGGGTTTCGACGAAACCGCCTCCCGTGACTGCGCCAACGCTCCCGCGCACGATCAGATCGTCGCCGTCGATCGAACAATCGACTCCATTCGCTTCGAGACCCGCCGCAATCGCCGCGAGGCGATCCGACTCCTTCACGCGCAATTCGGACAGCCCGCGCATCCGCGTCTCGCCTTGCGCGAAAGCTGCAGCGATAGCGAGGATCGGATATTCGTCGATCATCGAGGGCGCACGCGCCGCGGGAACGTCCACGCCGCGAAGCGGGCCCGTCGCCTTGACGCGAATGTCGGCGACCTCCTCGCCGCCGTCGTCGCGGCGGTTTTCAAGCGAGATCGAGGCGCCCATCTCCTCAAGCGTCGTCAGAAGGCCCGAACGCAGCGGGTTGGTCATGACGCCTTCGATCACGATTTCCGAATCGGGAACGATCAACGCAGCAACGAGCGGAAATGCGGCGGAAGACGGGTCGGCCGGCACGCGCACATGACTCGCGCGTAAATCGGGACGCCCTTCTAGCGTGATCTTGCGGCCGTGCTCGCCGTAGGGCTCGCTCGTCAGCGTCGCGCCGAAATGCAACAGCATTTTCTCGGTGTGATCGCGCGAAGCCTCGTTCTCGATCACCACCGTGCGTCCGGGCGAATTGAGTCCGGCGAGCAGCACGGCGGATTTGATCTGCGCGGAAGCGACTGGAGTCTTGTATTCGATCGGGTAGGGCTCGCTCGCGCCCTGCAGCACAATGGGACAGCGTCCGCCCTCGGCCTCCTCCAGCACGCGCGCGCCCTGCAGCGCCAATGGCTCCAGAATGCGCCGCATCGGGCGCTTGCGCAAAGAGGCGTCGCCATCGAAACGCGCCGTGATCGGATGGCCGCCGACGACGCCCATCATCAAACGCGAGCCCGTGCCGGCGTTGCCGAAATCGAGCGTCTCGACGGGTTGCAACAGCGAGCCGAGCCCCGCGCCGAAGACGCTCCATGAACCTTCGCCGTGGCGCGTCACGCGCGCGCCGAGTTGGCGGCAGGCTTGCGCCGTGCGCAGCACGTCCTCGCCTTCGAGCAAGCCTTCAATCGTCGTTTCGCCGACGCACAGCAGCCCGAGGATCAGCGAGCGATGCGAAACAGATTTGTCGCCGGGCGGCCCAACGCGGCCTTTCAACGGCCCCGAGCGCGTGGCGCTGAGCGGCGCGGCGGGCGGATGAGACTTGATCGCGGCTTCCAATTCAATGGCCCTTGGCGAGTTTCGCGCGACGCTACCGCGCCGGCCCCCGAAGCGCGAGATACATGGAGCGGGCGATGGGAATCGAACCCACGACATACAGCTTGGGAAGCTGTCGTTCTACCACTGAACTACGCCCGCGCATTCTTTGTGTAACGCGGGCGGCGGCGGGTTTCAACGTCGCCGCCAACTCCGCCATCCCGCAAGGGCGCAATCAACCTCCCCCTTGCAGGGAGGTCGACGACCGAAGGTCGTCGGGTGGGGGCGACGACGACACGTCTGAACGCATTTTTCCCCACCCGGATTGCTCCGCAAGCCACCTTCCCCGTCAAGGGGAGGGACGCGCGCCCGTTCATTCAACAGGGCATATGCAAACGCGCGCAAATTCCGTCACCGCCTCACATTCGGATTCCGCGCCTCGCTCTTTTCTTTTTCCAATTGCTTCAGCTTTTCGCGGATCGGCCCAAACGGCCCATATTTATGCTGCTCTTCGCTGAAGCCATCGGCATAGGGCCCATAAGGCGCGTCGACCGGCTTGGGCAAAAGGTCCGGAAAATCCTGCTCGGCTCCCGCTTTATGCGGACGCGGCTGCGAGACGATATAGGCCGCGACGTCCCAGGCCTGCTCCGGCGAAAGGCGCGGATAAAGATAATCGACGCCGTCCGGCATGTTGGAATGGGCGAAATTCCCCGCCGTGATCAGCCGCGCCATGCCGGCGGCGTCGTTGAAGCTGCCCGCGCCCCATAAAGGCGGAAAGGCGTAACCGAACGCGTCTCCAGCGCTGCCGCGGAGCACGCCCTGCCCATCAACATTGTGACAGCCCTGGCAATAGCGCTCGTAGACAGGCTTGCCGCGCGCGGGCTCGGCGGCGCGGTCAAGCTCCGGCATTGAGCCCGCGCCGAGGCCCGACAGTTTCTCGCCCTTGCGAACGCCCGCGGACAGAAAATCGATGTAAGCGACGATGGCGCGCATCTCCGGCGACTCGAGCGGCAAAGGCCGTCCGTTCATGCTGCGCGTCATGCAGTTGTTGATGCGGTCAGGCAGGCTGATTTCGGCGCCAGAACGCGCGCTATAGGCGGGAAAATCCGCCGCCAGGCCGAATATGGGAAGACCGAATTTCTTCACGCCGGCGCCGAGATGGCAATTTCCGCAGGCGAGATTGTTCCCTGCAAAACGCGACGAGCGGCCCGCGACGTCCGGCCCGATATGCGCGTAAGTCGCGGTGATGAGATCGCGTCCGCGTTGGATAAGGCGGCTAACGGACCAGATTTTCGGGCTCGCCTCGCCCATTGGCTCTGCGACTGCGAACGGCGTGCGCGCGGCGACGATGCACGCGGCCCCGATCAGCGCGACCGAGAGAGCGGATAGAAATTGCGACCGAAGGAATTTGGCTCCGACTATGGGATTACGGCGCCTCGAAATGTTTCGAGAGTTTCAAATCCTGGCCCTGATAATTGGAGACCCCCGCCTCGCCGTAAAGCGCCGGCGGCGCCTCCGGCATGGTTTCATAGACCAGCCGTCCGATGAATTGTCCGTCTTCCAGAATGAAAGGAACTTCGCGGCTGCGCACTTCAAGCACGGCGCGGCTGCCGGGGCGCCCGCTCGCCGTATGGCCGAAGCCCGGGTCGAAGAAACCTGCGTAATGCACGCGAAACTCGCCGATGGCGGGATCGATCGGCGCCATTTCGGCGGCGAGATCGGGCGGAATGCGCAATCTCTGGCGTGAGGCGAGGATGTAGAAATCTCCCGGATCGAGAATGAGGCGGCGGTCGGCGCGCACGGGTAGCCGATCCCAGTAATCGTCGATGCGATAGGCGCCGATGCGGTCGACGTCGATGACGTCGGTGTGCTTTTGCGCGCGATAGCCGACGACATCGCCCAATGTCTCGGCGCTGAGCGCGACGCGGAGAACGACTCCTTCGCGCAGGTTCAATTCGCCATCGACGAGCGGCGTGACAGAGTGAATGCGCTCCAGCTCCGCGTCAGACAATGCGAAACTCGTGCGCTGAGGTTCGTCCGCGTCGTGAAGCCGGAAGCGAATCTGATTGAGCCGGGATCCCGCGCGCACGCGCACGCTGAAACTGCGGGGAGACACTTCGGCGAAAAGCGGCCCTTCGTAACCGCCTGTGACGAGATCGAAACGCTCGCCGTGGTCGACAATCAAGCGCGTGAAAATGTCCAGCCGCCCGGTGGAGCTTTTCGGATTGGCGGCGCCGGAGACGCGCGCGTCGAGCTTCAGACTTTCGAGCAGCGGGATGACGTAAAAGCACCCACGCTCCAGGACGGCGCCCTCGCCTTCGAGAGGAATTTCGTCGTATTTGAGCGCCGACAGGAGATCGGCGACGGTGCGGTGTTTCCCCGGGAGAAAACTGGCGCGCACGCGATAGGCTTTGGGTCCGAGCCGGAGATCGAGACTTGCGGGTTGATATTGTTCGTCGCGTAATGGCGCAGCGGCGCGGATCAAGCCTTTCGCAGCCATGGCGCGAATATGCCCGCTCGCCAGAACGCCGGATCGGGCAGGAAGCGCGGACGCTGCATCATGCGCCGGGCCAGACATCGCGTCCGCAATCATTCAACAACTCCGCGCTTCAATGAGGCCCAGTTTAAGGCCTTCGCGCCATTAACCAAAACGCTGCGCGGCGACAATATTGACAGCCTGCCCCCGATCGGCAATTTTGCACATACGTGGTTATTTGAGCCGGCCGGCTTGCCGCCACGTAAAATAAAGCGCTAAAAGGCCGGGTCTCCTCGGGAAACCCGCTTTTTTGAGCCGCTTCTGCGTGAGGCCGCGCGCGCATTTCGTGCGCGGTTTGAGGAGATGTGAATGAGCGGGGAACCACCGAGCCGCGGGCCGGGCGCCGAGAAGAAGACCGGCGTTCGGCCTTTAAAGCCTGCAACACAGCTTGTGCATGGCGGCGTGTTGCGCTCGCCGTTCGGCGAGCTGTCCGAGGCCCTTTATCTGACTCAGAGCTTCGCTTATCCGACGATGGAGGCTGCGGAGGCGCGCTTTAAAGGCGACGATCCGGGCTTCATCTATTCCCGCTTCTCAAATCCGACCGTCACAATGTTCGAACAGCGCATGTGCCTACTCGAAGGCGCGGAGGCCGCGCGCGCGACGGCGAGCGGCATGGCGGCCGTCACGGCGAGCCTGCTCGCGCTGCTCAAGGCGGGCGATCATGTTGTCGCCGCGCGCGCATTGTTTGGCTCATGCCTCTACGTTGTCGAGGATTTACTCCCGCGCCTCGGCATCGCCTCGACGCTGGTCGACGGCGCCGATCTTTCGCAGTGGAGAAAGGCCGTCCGAAAGGAGACCAAGCTCTTCTTTCTTGAAAGCCCCACCAATCCAATGCTGGAAGTTTATGATCAGCCGGCCATCGCGAGTATCGCGCATGATGCCGGCGCGAAACTCGTCGTCGACAATGTGTTCGCGACGCCGCTCTTGCAAAAACCCTTCGAACTCGGCGCGGACGTGGTCGTCTATTCCGCCACAAAACATATTGATGGGCAGGGACGCTGCCTCGGCGGAATTATACTCGCCTCACAACAGACGATCGACGAAAATTATCACAATTTCCTTCGGCAGACGGGGCCGGCGCTTTCGCCCTTCAACGCCTGGGTGCTGCTGAAAGGGCTGGAGACACTGCCGCTGCGGGTGACGCAGCAATGCGCGAGCGCGGCGAAAATCGCCGATTTTCTTGCCGGGCAAGCGGGCGTGACGCGGGTTTTCTATCCCTATCGCGACGATCACCCGCATGTCGCGCTGGCGCGTGCGCAAATGAGCGCAGGCGGAACGCTGGTGAGTTTCGAAGTCGATGGCGGCAAGTCGGCCGCCTTCAGGCTCGCCAATGCGCTGGAGATCGTAAAAATCTCAAACAATCTCGGCGACGCCAAGAGTCTTGTCACGCATCCGGCGACGACGACGCATCAGCGGCTGACCCCGGAAGCGCGCGCGCAGCTCGGCATAAGCGATGGCTTGTTGCGCCTCTCGGTCGGGCTCGAGGACGTCGACGATCTGATCGCCGATCTCGAATGCGGATTACGCGCCGCGCACAAATAGTCGCTTCGCCTCGAAGAACGACGCGGCTAGGCCGATCGACGATCGTCCTTCTCCGGATCGAGGCCATAGGCGCGAAATCGTCGCCTTTCATTGAGGGCGCTCTCGCCCTGCCCGCTTGAATTCGCAACGACGCGCAGAACGGAAGCCTCGCTCAATGCGAAGTCGGCGAGGAAAATCGAAGACGCCAGCATGGCTCCAAGCGTTTCGAGGCTGACGCCGCTCACAAATTCTATGTTCAACATGGTTGCGCCCCATGGCCGCGCAATGTGCGCGATTTCTTCAAAAGCCTAAGCTTTGGCGCGCAAAGCTCGCGCGTCTTTGCGTCAAGAGCCGGCGAGGCGCGGTCCGCCACCGTCCAGGATGAAGGAACCCGCTGGACGGGCGCCTCGCCGGCAGAGCGGCGCTGCGTCGAATGAAGCGACGCAGCGCAAGCGTTAAAGCGACAGTCCGACGAGGCGGTGAAATTTTGCTCGCCGTTCGAGATTAATGGGCGGCCCGCGCCTTTCCTGCGCGGCCCGGCCGCTGAAGCGTCCCATCAAATTCCCCGGAGCAGCCCTTTCTTCTGCTTTTGGCCCGGATTCCGCAGCGCAAGGCGCCGCGGCGTCGGGTGGTCCTTGCGGCAAGGCGCCGTCTTCGTTCCCGGATGATTTCGGCATGGAAGGTCTCCCGATCGCCGTCGCCGGCGAATTGATTCAATTGCGCTCAAGTCAATGCGGGCTCTTTTCAAAGAGACGGCATCGACTTCAATTGCGCGGTTCTTGAATGATCAGGAGATCGTCGGCGGCGCTCGCGGCTGATGCGGGGAATTCGGGCGGAGAGCCGGCAAGGCGCGGTCCGCCACAATCCAGGGCAAAAGCGCAGTCCACTGGACAGGCGCCAAGCCGACAGGATTGGGCCTCGCCTCAAGAGGCGCAAGGCCGCCGCAACCGCTCTGGCACAGAAGACAGGAGTCACGATGGCCTTGACTGGGGCCCGGAAGCTCGTCGGATCCGGCGGCGCCGCCGGATTGAAGGCAAATCTGGAGAGAGGCGCGGGTGTCGCCCGACGTGGTCGCAAGCGCAATATTGCCTACGGCCGGCGCGAAGGCCTGAACCGCCAACGCCAGCGCAAACAATAAGACGCAGTACATTTTACGTCGCATGGGAACTCGCGTGACGGATACAAAAAAGCCGCCCCTTTAAGTTTAATTCTCGCGCGTTTTTGACATTTCTGCAAGGCCGTCGCCGGCCTTGCAGCATATCCACTGGCGCGGCCGCTCGTCGCCGGGCTCCGTGCATCGGGGCTCACATCTCGTGACAGAGCGAGCTCCTCGCTGCCGCGCGCGCCCATGTGGTGTTGCCCGTCGGCTGATTTATGTTCTTGTCGTCGTAGATGACTTGCGTGCGCTATTTCGTTGTCGAAATCGTGCTCCCAACGCAGGCCGAAGACGT
>Ga0209048_10004279_pt1 | contig 13675 bp, 7 predicted proteins | sample FrelakmetCRP12CR_FD_187146 | JGI IMG/M metagenome (GOLD analysis project Ga0209048, IMG submission 187146) | Freshwater lake sediment microbial communities from the University of Notre Dame, USA, for methane emissions studies - CRP12 CR (SPAdes)... | ecosystem: Environmental > Aquatic >... | reverse complement strand
TTCTGCCTGCCGATAAAACAGAAATCCCCGCCTAACTCCAAAAGAAAAGTCTCCAGATGCCGGATAAGCGCCTCCTCCATCTCGGTTTCGGAGTATTCGTTCTTGAGGCCAAGAAATTCAAGCACATAGGGGTCTTTGATTTCCTCCTCGGGATGAACTCGATCTTCAGGCAATGTTTTTTGGCCTTTGGTCAACATGGCCGCCTTATTTCGGGACAAGGCTACCCGTTCATAGAACTGGGAATTGATCTGCCGGTCGAGTTGCCGCACCGACCAGCCGCCGCGCAAGGCTTCGGTTTCGTAGAAACGTCTGGCATTTTCATTCTTCACCGAAAGCAGCCGGACATAGGCTGACCAGGGGAGAGGGAAACATTCTGCTGTGGAGCGCAGGACGACCTCGGCTTGGGATGCTTGCGATTTTTTAGACGACCTCTGAAGAATTGCCTGATGGTCCTTCGATTCGAGCAAAGCCTGGGATTTTTTAGACGGCGTCTGAAAAATCCGGTTTGCCGGCCAAAGCAGATAAAACTTCTTCATCTGACTGAGATTAACAGCCCCATAGCCTCGGCCGAACTTTGCCGTCAAATCTCCTGAAAGCCTCTCTATAATCGCCAGTCCGTAATCCGCCCTGAAGTTGCCAGCTTGCTCGGACTCAACAATGCGCCTTCCAATAATCCAATAGGCCGCTGCCATGATGCTGTTAACCGAACGGGCCGCCGACCTCCTGGCCGTATCAATGACGTTGGAAATATCCCCGAGGATTGAATCGTAATGGCCGGCCGAGACGTTTGTGCGTTTTGTCGGTTTATTTGTCATTGATCCCTCTCCAGGCATGCCAGCAGTTCCAAACAGGCCATAATGGCTGCCACAGCCACGCCCAGATGTATAGCTTGGCCGTCGGGATGCTGAGCGCGGTTCCGGAAATTATGGATCGCGTCAATTAGGACATAGGTATCTTTTGATGTCGTTTTTGCCTTGATCTCAAAATTCCTGTGGCTACCTGTAAGCAATCCCAAGAGACGAATCTGGTCCAGTGGATCTGTCGGAACATTCCAGCAATTTGATTGCATCATGGTATCAATCAATTTGTGTCCATTTCGTGGATGCTCTGTCCAGTAGGAAACAATAACCTGGGGAATGCACATGGAAGGCCCGAATTCACGCTGCCAGATCAATTTCAGGGCACAATCTCTAATATTATTGAGGTTGTTCAGGCAGTCGTCGGGATAGTCCGGGATGTCATTAATGACCTGCTCGACCAGATGATGTAGCCGATCATCAAAACGGGTGATATGGCCCAAGCGCCGCTCAAGTAGGCTCCTAATATTGAGGCGATAGGCTTCCCACGCGCCAAAGAGTCGCCCCATACTGCCAGAATCCTCTTTTCCTCCCTGAAGATAGAGATCAAGCATGCGACATGAAGTTGTTAGCTTATTATTCACCTGCCGGGTGAAGCCCATCTCAACCAGGCAATTGCCTTCCTGCTTTCCCACTTCGGAAAATTTCAAATCACCGCGTTCCAAAAGATGAGCATAAAGGTCTTTGGCCCCGGCAGGGCAATCCTGCCACATATCGCCAATTATTTCTTTCAAGGAGTCAAGCGCCTTATTCGCGCCCTTATTGACGTCCTCATTGTCAACCGACCCGCTCGGGATATCGGTAACGATCTGGTTCAAGACTCCTAGAAAAAACGGAGGGAGGCCCGCAGACCAATTGAACAGTTCGGTTTTAGCTCCTGCTTGGAAACGATGATCCGGCAGCAAACCGATAATTGTATCCCGATCCTGGTCATCGAAGGGGCCGACCCTGACCGGGCTCATATCGAAGATATTCCAGAAGGGGCTGCTGATGGCGTCTTGGCTCCGGATCAATTGGCTTAAGGGTCTCCGGGACACCGTAATAATTTTATGTTTTCTCCCGTAAAAAAGCGCTCGCATCTGGTCCCAAAGGTGTCCTGTCAGCTTCCCTTGGCCCAGTGGTTTATCAAAGCCGTCCCACAACATGAGGATCGGTAACCCCTCTTCATCCAGCAATTCCATAACTTCCGAGAGATTACTGAAGGAGTGTTCCTTCAAGTGCCGGCGATATTCAGAAGCCTTGGCCGGCACTCGGGATAGGCTTTCCACTAGTTTGTCGCACAATTCTGCGATAAAATCCTGGTCTGACTGGGGTGCGACACGGCCTAAATGCCAATACAGCACAAGCTGGTAAGGGGAAGGGCCTTTGGTGACACGTTGTAAGAGGGCCTGGATAATGACGGTTTTCCCAATATATCGCGGTCCGATCATGGATAAATTGCTTGGCGTAGGTTTTGTCAGGCCATTCCATATTCTCTCCATGATGCCGGCACGGCCGAGCATGGGTGGGACATCGGCTCCCAGGATGGGAAACCGCGGGTCACTCATTTTGATCCTCCTTTGCCTTTCTTTTTATCGCAGAAAAATCGTGCTGCTTTTCAATCCAGTTTCCCATTAGCGGAATAGTCAGGACATAGTGCCCACCCCCGGCACCGCTTACCAGTTCTATCAATTCGAGTTCCCTCAGATAATCGAGATCCTTGATTAGAGTTTCATCTGTGATATCGATCCCATTTTCTAAAAGCCGCTCTTGAATCACCTTAAGTCGGAGCGGATCCGGGCTCTCGGATTCTTTATGGCAAAGGACCAGCAGGAATCGTCTTCGATCCGACCCGGCATAATCCCAGAGGCTGGCAAAATGTTCATTGTCTTGGACCAGGGCGTTCCCAGCCTGGTCTACCAAATCAAGCGTCACTGATTGTTTTTTTAACTGCGCGGCCATGTCGAAAATACGATTGCATAAGCATTGAAGGAGGTATGGCTGGCCGGAAGTAAGAAAGACCACCCTTTCAACAGCTTCCTTTGAATAGGTCAGACGGCCCTTGACGGGTTCGGTAACCAACCGGCGGGCATGCTCCGCTGGAAGAGACGTCACCCCAAATCGTGTACCCAATCCATATAGAACAGACCAGTGGGCCTCGCGCAGCCTCTTCATTCGCCTCGAACCGGTTAAGATAGCGGAAAATATAGGGAAGGTTTGAAGCAAAACTCGAATATTTTCTGGGACTTGTGGCGATGTAACGCCGCTTTCGATACCTTCCTGGAGTTTGTCAAATTCATCCAACATAAGGAGAAGGCTGAGATTATGTTCCTCCAAAGTTTCCAGGGCAACTTCCAGGTAGTCCCGAAAATCCGAAAAAGGCGATACCTCACTGATCCCTAGACGACAGGCCTTGGCTATGCCGAGTTTCTTTCCCAGAGGCAGCACGCTTCGATCTGGGAGAGGCGTTTTATCCCCCAACGATTGAAGCCCATTGGCAATGCTTCTGGCCATCCCTCTAAAAACTTCTACAGTGGGCACGCCCACTCCTTCTCGGCTGCCCTCCATATCCTGGAGGCTACAATACACACCAAGCCAACCCGGGATAGCACCCGTGCCTACTAAATGAAAAAGCACCGAGGATTTACCTGATCGACGGTTACCTTCCAGCAGGACAACGTTGCCACTTCGGGTAATTTGCCGCCGGATTTGTTCCAGTAATTCATCGCGGCCAAAAAAGACATCATTGCGCTTCGGGCTGACCGGGTCTCCGCAAACATAAGGACTTGCCCCTACTTCCGTTTCGGTCTGGTCTTTATCGGTTGGTTTGGTTATGAAATCCAAGGCGATTTCACGAACTCCAGCCACGGGTACTCCATTGATGGTTTTAGCTGCCCAGGAAATTTCTAGACTTAAACTGCCGGATTTTTTTGGAGCAATTCCGGAAAGTCCAACGATAGTTTTCGATTTTTCGGCCAGATAAGGAGTTCCGCCAACGCCCCAGTTAGGATTTGACGTAACATTCAGGTCGCGAAGCGGAAGGGGCCCCCGATTCTCCACAGTGAGGTCAAGCCTAACCTTTTCTCCGGCAGGAAATACAGTGGGTTGAGGATCAATAATTAACTCCACCCTTTCAATCAAGGCAGCACAGCCCCTATTAATCCAAGTGACCACCCCCTTTGTAAGATCTCTGGCTGCGCTCTCATTTGGAAGGTGCCCTTTAATCAGCGAAACGGAATCGTTCAAATTCCGGGCTGATTCCTGAAGTACGCTCAATAATCCGGGCCCCGCGGGAAAATTGTTGAGCCCTCGTAGACCAGCCAACGCTTGGCCAAAGGCAAGCAACCAGGATGCAAGGATACTCTCCCCATACCTTTGGTGCGCTACCATATTCCGGATCTCACGAACTTCTACCGCAAGACGATCAAGTAGTGTGAGATCCAGAGGATCGTCTGCCGTTTCCATGTCAACATTAAAATTATTGTTTGCTTTGTACACCCACTCGTCTATAGGATCCCGTTCCCCTTTAGTTAAGAGCTGGGTCAGGAAGACCACTGCGTCAACGCCATTCTCACGAAATGCTATTCCAACCCGTTGTTGAATTTGAAAGGGCGGGATCGGTACCGGCAAATCTTCCAGAGATCGGATGGAAAGATGCCGAATGGTGCCCCCTCGCGCCCGGTCGTCCATCCAAGCCTTGACATCCTTACTATTTAGGTAGGCTAGTAAGAAATGGGGATCAAGGCGATCTTGATCAGGACGTAAAACGAATAAGCCGGAGGCAGCGATGGCCCCTACTCCACCGTTGCGGACCACTCCAACCTTCCCGATGGTGCCGGACTTAGATAGCAGTAAATCTCCCGCTTTAAGTTTCCATCGAGAATCTGCCGAAGCCGCAGCATCCGGAGAAAGCCAGGATGACCCGCTATTAACCTGGCCTCGCTGCACATCCTTGATGCGCAAGAAGGGAATCACCGGGGCATCCAGAAGGGATAACTGCTTGGACCGATCCGGCTCGCTAAATAGTCTTTGTTGCTCAGGCACTCTTCCCCTGAATAGTGGAGAATCAAGAAGTTGTTCGCGGTTAAATGTTCTCCCAATTGATATGTCGCAGCATTCCTTGAGCGGATGGAATTCGATATTGGCGCCCAGCTCAACAAGTAAGCCTGTAAGGCTGCTCTGCTCACGTTGTTTGGGGGTAAAATCCCAATCCACCTCGGTCAGGGATTCCGGGTCGATATCCCAGCCGTGATTTCCAGGATTGGGGCTTTGGACTTGTTTAATCAAATCGTCGAGCCGTTCCTGGGAGATCGTTTCCGGCCGGGGGGCCTTCCCTTTTGAGAAAAAGGGCTCGGCATCCACCATTCGGATACTTTTTGTCGGACCTCCCCGACGGAGCACCAGCACACCGGCTTTAATACCGGTATAAGGTAAAAATATTCCTGGCGGCAGGGAGATAACCGCTTCGACCGTATGCTGCTCCAGCAGCAGGCGACGCAAACGCTGTTCCGGCCCGCCGCGGAACAGGAAACCCTGGGGGACGACTATTACGGCCCGTCCGTTCGGTCTTAAATGCGATAATATATGTTGGATGAAAAGACTGGTGGCGTCACTTGATCGTACGGGGAAGTGATCCAGTCCGGCAGGGTCTACCCGAATACCCCAGGGGGGATCAGCTATGGCAATATCAAAACCATTCGTCTGAGGTTGATTCGAAAATGCCCGCTCCAGGGCGTTGCCCAGTTCGAGTTGAGGGTCATCGATCCCGATTAGGGCAAGCCGGACTAAGCCGATCAGGTAGGCGGTCGGGTTGATTTCTATGCCGAAAATATCGAGCGGGGGATGCCCGTTGCGTTTCAGCCCTTCTCCACACTTTCCGACCACATATTCAGAGGAGGCCGTAAGTAGGCCGGCAAACCCGAAGCATGGATCGTATAGACGTTCACCAGGTGAAGGATCTGCCAGCGCCACCAGGAGCCGGACCACGGTGTCGGGTGTTCGAAATTCCCCAAATTGCGGACCCTTTGTGGCATTCAATACCCCGTCGAATCGGTCGAGCAGTATCCGACGATCCCGGGGGGTTTCAAACGGTTGGTCCGCAAGCCAGCGGGTCATGCCGAACAGGACTTGCGGGGGGAGTTTTCTCAGATCTTTCACGGCCGGCGCCAGGCGATGCAAGTGGGTTGCCAGCGGGCTATGACGGGAATTGTTCAGCCCTTCTAAATTGTGGGCAAGGCGTTCGGATAATATTCTTCTAAGCTCATCCGCTGGAAAGGATTGCCAGGTCCGCCAATGGAGCGAAGAATGCAATACGGCGCGGTATTCGGTCTCGTCGAAAGCCGCCATGGCCTCCTGTTCGGCCTCCTGGAAATCGGCCCAGCGGAGGTAGATCAAGGCAGCCATAGAAACCGCTAAATCTTGGTTTGGGTGACCCGAATTAGCCCTGAGGCGATCGAGAACTTCCCAGGTTTCGGGCTGTGAAGAGAACCTGGTCGCCATTATCACAACTCCCCGGCAAAGGCTTTGCGGAGAATAGATTCACGAAGAAGTAATTCGGCATTCTGTGCAGATCGGAGTTCTTCTTGAAGATGAATAACCTGTTTTTGACGCACACTTAAGAAAGCCGCAACCTTTTCCTGGGTATCGATAGGAGGTAACGGGATTTTAATATTGCGAAGGTTCTCAGAGTTGATGTTGAACTGGCCTGCGGATGTTCTTCTTCGCTTATCGAGTTCTAACCTCCCCTGCGAACTATTCAGGAAAAAAGCAAGAAAATGAGGCCTTATCTTTTTTTGGTTCAAACGTACCCGGATTAGATATGACGCAAATCCGTAATCCTGGTCGTCATCGTTACCTTCATAGATAGCACAACGCCCGACCAATTCACGGCTTCCATTTGTCCGTACGAAAAGTAGATCCCCTGCTTTTAACCCGATTTTCTCTCGCTCATTACTATCCATCTCGCAATACTTAAGATTGCTGAAGTTGACAAATCCATCTACCACATTAGGAATACGAAGTATCGCTGTGCCTTTTGGAGTTGATGAACATTTTCTTGAAGTGCCGTATCGGGTTTCTAAAGCCACATCAGCGACTTCAACCTTCCCATGATTTTTACCTAAATCAATGAAAGCCTCATTAAGCATAGATGGAAGAGCAGCAACGCCTTCCGAAACTGTCTCCGCGCGTAGTCTCTCAATCTCCTCCACCCGTCCCATGCACTCCTTGATGTGGGCGACGATGCGGTGCTGTTCGTTGAGCGGTGGAATGGAAACTGCCAGAGCCTCAAACTTTTTCTTTGTAATATGCTTCATGGCCAAACCATGAGAATGCTTGGCCATTTCATCAAGCGTTGTCAGCACCAAATAATGTAGAAATTCCTTGTCGACCAAATAACCATGTGGGATTACCTTAAAGATGTGTTGATTTAAAACTGCAGGCCCACTATTCCAAATAAAAGATCCCAAGGTGGCAGACCAGGAAATCAGCAAGTCCCCGGAATCAATGAGATACCGGTTTTCGATGTCACCATCAAAATAGTTGAAGGCCTTGGATGGATCGGTGAGGTTCTGAATCCGAATTATGGGTAGCCCAAATTTTCCCCAATGCTCAGGTTTAAATGCCTTTCCATTGATATACTGGGCTAATTCACCGAGCGGATATTCTTTCCAGTTCGAGACAGCCTTCATGCGTCTGCCTCCAAAATCTCTTCCAACTCCCCCAAAAGCTCCATGATCCGCTCTTCCTTGGCCCTTATGGACTGAACCAGTTCCAGAGCCGGGTGGTGTTCATAGTCGTCCTTGCGATTAGGGTTCTTGGCCGAAAGGTCGTAATCACGTTTAACGATCTCATCGGTCAAAACGGTCCAAGAGTTGTCTCCGTCCATTCGGCCTTTCCATTTGGCGAGGAAATCGGGAAGCTGGCCGCCATCGATGGGTTTGCGGGTCTGTTTCAGCTCGAAGCCGTCGTTGGTCAGTTCATAATACCAGACGGTTTCAGTGGCCATGGTTCCGCTGGGGGGCTGGGTCTTGGGACGGTTGAAAAAAATGACGTTAGTTTTGACCCCGGTGTAGGGCAGAAAACAGCCTGCCGGCAGGGAAAGGATGGTGTGAACGTTAAAATGTTCAAGAAGCTCCTGTCGGACTTTCAGGTCCGACCCACCGCGGAACAGGACCCCTTCGGGGATAACTACCCCTGCGCGGCCGCCTCTGGCCAGATTGGCCATGATGTGCTGGACAAAGAGGCATTCCGTGGCGCTGGAGTGGACCCGGAAGTTGGTTTGTATGGTCTGGTCCATCTTGCCCCCATAGGGCGGATTGGAGAGGATTACATTGTATTTGGACTTCTCGTCGACGTTCTGAGTATGGACCTCCAGGGTGTTGGCCAGTTCAAGGTTGGCCCCCTCGATCCCGTGAAGGATCATGTTCATGGTGCCCAAGAGGTAGGTAAGCGGCTTGTTTTCCAGACCATAGAAGGTGTGTTTCTGGAAGATATCGAGCTGTTTGCCGCTGAACGATTTGTCCCGGCGGATATAATCGGCTGCCTCACCCAAAAACCCGGCAGTACCGAAGCAGGGGTCATACACCCGATCACCCGGTTTTGGCCGGACCACCTCCACCATAGCCCGAATGATGTGGCGTTGGGTGTAGAATTCGCCGGCGTAACCGGCGGAATCGGCGGCGACGCGCTTGAGCAGGTCTTCGTAGATCTCCGAAAGCACGTGCACGTCGGTTTCTTCGGAGAAATGCAGTTTGTCTACCTGCTGCACCACCCGGGCGAAGGAGACGCCGCGACGGCAGTGGTTGCGTACATTATCGAAGATACGTCGGAAGCGTTGGGCGAGGAGGTCATCGCCCAGACCCTTCTTGGGATCGGGATTAGTGAGCTTGTCCCAAAGCTTGTCGTTGACGAAGGCGAGCATCCGGTCGGGGTGATCGGTATCCCTGGCCCAGGAAGACCAGGCGTAGGGGCCGGAAAGACGGCGCTCGTAGGGGGTATCGTCGAAGGCGCCCTCCTCCTCACGGCGAGTCTCGGCTTCATCGAAGGCCTTCAGGAAAAAGAGCCAGGCGAGCTGTTCCACATAATTGCGGGCGTCCACACCCTCGGCGTTGAGCTGATCACAGGCATTTTTCACGATTTGTTGGACTTCCTGCCTGCGGTGATCAATGTTAAAATTCATGTTTACGATCTTCCTTGCTGTTTAGGCCGTCATCGGCACATAGAGGTGCTGTTTCACTAGTTCCAGGTCGTCCTTCAAGACCGTAGCCCCACCGTAGATGCGGGTCAGTGTCTGGAAACTGCCGAACTGATCCACAAATTGTGGCGCCCCGTAGGTTCGGGCCTGCTCCAGATCGTCGATACCGAAGAGGGCGTAGTGGTCCAGGGCTGTCTCCCAGAAGCGGATTTTGAGATCATCCGTCTTGGTATATGGCCTTTGGTTTTGGGCAGCCTTTAACGCCGGTTCCCGCGTCGGAAAAGGAATGACCTGAGCCGGTTGTCGCGCGGCGTTATTCAAATGCGCGTTTAGCCACCCCTGATCGACTTCCCAGAAGCGGCCCACACGCTGAGGGCGTGTGGGGACCCGGACCAAATCGAACCCGATCTTGGCCAGGATATCCACGTCATCCGTCTGGGGCAGATCCAGATAATGGCGGAACGCGGCGGGGTAGATATCATGATCCCGTAACTCTTCCCGCAGTTCCTGCCGGCTCTTCTTGCCGATCCAGAGGGCCAGCAGTTCGTCGAGATTTCTTGTGGATACGCTCAAAATGAATTCCCGGGATTGTTCGGTATATTCCTCGAAAGGTATCTTTCGCCCGTCCGCCAGGCAAACGTAGCGATGGGTCGCCGAGATGATAACGGAGACGCCCTCTTCCACCGGTTTGGCTGTTGTCTCATCATCCCTTTTCCGGGGCTTGGACTTGGGCAAGGCGCCCTTTTGCCGGTTGGCAGGGTGCCCATCAAACTCGGCGTCCTCGAGCTGGCTGGCGCCTGAATAATCGAAGATGGTGAAGTAGCGCTTGTTGATGTCCTCGCAGAGACGAGTGCCGCGCCCCTTCATCTGTTTATAAAGGATGGCGCTTCGCAACGGCCGGACAAAGACGATGTTCTTGACGTCGGGGGCATCGTACCCGGTAGTCATCAGATCGACGGTGATCGCCATCCGCGGTTTGCCTGGGCCGACGACGGCAAAATTACGCTCCAGTTGGTGGCTGTTGCGTTCGGCCCGGGTAATCCGGGCGGCGTAATCGTTGTCGCCGGAGAGGCGGCGAAGTTCCTGAGCCAGGAAGGCGGCGTGGGTGTCGTCCACGCAAAAGACGATGGTTTTTTCATCGCGCAGGCCGTATTTACCGGAAATCTCCCAGAGATCTTCGGCGATGGCCCGGGTCCGATCGGGCAGTCGGATGTCGCGCTCGAAATTAGAAGTGGTGTAGCGTCTGCCGTCCGGCCCGGTATAGCCGTTCTCATCGACATTGGTGATCCGTTCTTCCAGAAGATACGGAACCAGGTAGCCGTCTTCAATGGCCTGCCGGAGGCTATAAATATATAGGGGATCGCCAAAATACTGATAAGTGTCCCGGCGTTTCTCTTCCTCGGTGAGCGGCCGGCCGCCTTCTTCGAGCTCCCGCGGCGTGGCCGTCAAGCCGAGTTGCAGCGCCCCGGTGAAGTGTTCCAGTACTCCATACCAGTCACCGAACCCGGATCGATGGCATTCGTCAATTACCACCAGATCAAAAAAATCCGGATCATAATGGGCATAGAGTTTCTTCCCATTAAGCTCCTCATCGAGGGTTTGGTAATTGGCGAAAAAAATCTTGCCGACCAGGTGCCGCCCCTGGGCGATGGTTTCTTTATCGATCGGAACGCGCTCATTGGCCGAAAAAGCGGAAAAGGCCCGATAGGCCTGGTCCTTGAGGCTGTTGCGATCGGTCAGAAAAAGCACGTGCTCACGCCGGAGCGCCTGGCCGTTTAACATTTTCCAGATTAATTGGAAGACGGTGAAGGTCTTACCGGTGCCCGTGGCCATGAGCAGCAAGGCGCGAGGATGGCCCTGGGCGAAGTGCCAAAGGGTCTTGGCAATGGCCATATCCTGATAGGGACGGACCTTTTTACGGGTCACCTGATCGATATGAAATCCCGCCGTAAAAGTGCCTTCCCAACGATCCCAGTCGATGTGGACCCCCAGACGGGTAAGGATGCCTTCCGGGGTAGGAGGCGTTATATCCGTTTCAAAAACCCCGGAGTCGTTGTCCGTGAGGATCCAGTCCCGTCCGTTGGAGGCCAGGGAAAACCGAATCTGCAGGCGGCGGGCATACCTGGAGGCCTGCTGCATGCCGTCGGCGGCGCTATCGGTTTCCGCCTTGGCTTCGAGAATGGCCAGGGGCAGTCCGCGGTATCGCAGCATGTAGTCGGCAACGATCGCCTGGGTCTCGTCATACATCGATTCGGGAGTATCCCCGGTGAGGTTGACGCGGCCTGGTCCGATACGAAGTTGTTCTTCCCAGTCCCACCCGGCATTAGCCAGGGCTGGTTCGATCAGCTCTTTACAGGTTGTCCGTTCGTTTCGGGCCGTCATAGGTTTATTCTGTTACCGGTATTCCGGGAAATAGTCGGCAAGATTTCAGCTCCTGTGCCAAGTAAAAAGCAAGGTCCATGCCATAGTGGCGATAAGTAAAAATATACAAATTTAACAATAGGTTACCTTTTCATTGCTGGCGTTATCCTTTACAGCAATTTCAACCTTGGTTGAAACTGTTGTAACCTTGGTTTACGTCTCCCTATCCGACTGCTTGAGGAACTTATGGACCGCCTGGGGCGTAATCCCCAGCATGCGAGCCGCCAGGCTTCGATTTCCTTTCCCTATTTCCAATGCCCGCAGCATCATCTGTTTCCGGGCGCTGCCAAGAAACCCATCCAAGGAGAAACCTTCATGAGGATCGGGAAGGGTGTCCAGCGGATCGGAAGTATGCACCGGCTCGGTGATCAGGAGATCGTCCGCATCCAATGCATCCTGGCGACATAGCCAGACAGATCGTTCCAGGACGTTCTCCAGATCGCGAACGTTTCCCGGCCAGTTATGGGATTGCAGTCTGGACAAGGCCCCGGCCGATAACCGCTTAGGACGGCGCAGCGAACGGTTTAACCGGTCGAGAATATGGAGGGCCAAGGGAGGTATATCGGATCGTCTTTCCCGCAGCGGGGGAAGTATGATTTCCCCGACGTTGAGCCGATAGAATAGATCCTCCCTGAATTTCCCCTGCCGTACGAGCTTTCGCAAATCCCGGTTGGTTGCCCCGATTACCCGCGCATCTACCTTATGTGCCTTGGCTTGGCCGAGAGGTTCCACCAGTCCATCCTGCAGCACTCGCAGCAATTTGGCCTGGGCCGGCAAGGGGAGTTCCCCCAGTTCATCCAAAAAAAGAGTCCCCTTATCCGCCAGGTCAAACTTTCCGATCTGGTCTTGGAGCGCCCCGGTAAAGGCACCTTTTTTATGACCGAACAGCAGGCTTTCGACAAGGTCATGGGGAATGGCCGCGCAATTCACCGGGACAAAAATTTCAGAGAGGCGACCGCTGAGACTGTGGATGTACCGGGCAAATAGCTCCTTGCCGGTCCCTGTTTCACCCAGGATCAGGATCGGAGCTTGCGAAGGGGCCAGCAGCGCACCCATTTCCAGGGAACGCCTTATAGCAGGGTGATCTCCCACAATGCCAAGTTGGTCTCGCACGGCATTGGCATCAATTTCTTTTTCTTGAATTGGAAGCGGTTCAGTCAGGGACCGGACAGTGGGGAACTCCTTAGAGGATAAATCCACCTCATTCACCAGAGGATGGTCCTTGGTCACAAAACGGGGCGGCCGCGAATGGAGGATAAGAGCCGGCATCTCCCCGGAGGCTGCGAGAAGAACCCAACAGGCATGCATTTGAGGGGTTCCCGAAGCGACGGCAATAAAGAAGCGCGCCGAATTAAACTCCTCTATGATATGAGGAATTTGTGCCCTAAGTCCTATAAATATCTTTTTGTAATTTGTTGGATCGTCGATGGCGAGTTCGACGATCCGAACCTTGCTTCCGGGATAAAGAAGATTAATCGAATCCCTGGTTTCCAACGTTATTTTTTTGGTGCCGGGCGTATCGAAAAGGAAAATATGATCGAAGGATCGTGTGGTCAGCAGGGAAAGGATAGGGCCGGGTTGCTCTTCCTGGTCAACTAGACCCTTAAAATAGGGGTCATGAAACCCGGTAAACGTTAAGAGGACATTCATCATTTTTTACCCGAGGCAGAATTCCTAAATGAGAGGTTTTTCATGATCAGAATTTTCTCCGAACCTTACTCCAAACTTTTCTCCGAACTTCAAGAAAGCATCGGTGTCAACAACAAGTTACAAACAATTTTAATAAATCGGCTCCTTTATCACCCATCGTGCGCAGCAGATCCTCGATCCTCTGCATGGCCAGCGGCGAGGGTTTGGCGCGGCCATTCTCCCAACGGTTGATGGTCGGGAAGGTCACGCCGAGCTTGGCGGCGAATTTCTCCTGGGTGAGCCCCGTCCGGTTTCGGAGCTCACGGACTAATCGGGGTATGTCTACCGTGACACTCAAAGCCATTCTCCTTTCAGATCCTTGAGGGATCTGATCCAATCAATATTCATAACAAGCTACGCATCGGATGATATATCATATAAAAAGAAAAAGCGATGTCAAGGGGGATTTCCGTCCAGGGGGCTTTGTGAAATTCGGATTGCGCAATGGAGAAAATAATTGGCTACCGGAAAAGAAATAAGCTATTATTAGGCTACTGATAAAGGGGGGTGGTCGTCCTTGCTGTCGTTAGACCCG
>Ga0209048_10004278_pt1 | contig 13677 bp, 9 predicted proteins | sample FrelakmetCRP12CR_FD_187146 | JGI IMG/M metagenome (GOLD analysis project Ga0209048, IMG submission 187146) | Freshwater lake sediment microbial communities from the University of Notre Dame, USA, for methane emissions studies - CRP12 CR (SPAdes)... | ecosystem: Environmental > Aquatic >... | reverse complement strand
ACAACGGCAGACGCAGGGGGACGGTACCTTTTTAATCGGCCTATCACCGGTGCCTATGAGATCACCACCAATTACCTGATGATATCTGCCGTCTTTCTGGCAGTGTGCTACGGCTATCGATCAGGGGCTTACATCCGGGTCACCTTTCTCGCAGACCGCCTGCCTCGAAAGGTGAAACTCTGCGTGGATTACTTCGTTCAAGTCGTTTCCATGCTTTACGGTGTATTGCTTGTCGTTGCGACATACCAGCAGGCCCTACGGGTTATCGCCAGTCACACAAACCTGAGCACTTTAGAATCCGTCCCCCTGGGGCCAGCCTACGTGATTGTGCCCGTGGGCTTATTCTTCATGTCTTTGATGATGTTGCTTGACATTCGTAAGGTGAGAAAAGGAGAGTCCTCACTCTTTAGTGAAGAATCCCCTACTACTACCTGATCCAGGCCGGAAGCATTCACTCAACGGAGGTCAAAGGAAATGGTTGCTCTACCTTTTTTGGTTATGACGATAGCTCTTGCCCTCGGGGTGCCTATTGCCTTTTGTCTGGCCGGTTCAGGTATTCTGGGTATCTATCTCATGACGGGCAAGTGGACCATAGTGGTGGGTATCCTGGGGATGACATCCTTCAGTACGGTTGCCGACTACGCCCTGATGACCGTACCGATGTTTATTCTTATGGCTTATTTTTCGTCTTCAAGTGGTCTTGCCAGGGACCTCTACAAAGCCGGGGCGAGCTGGCTATCACACTTGCGTGGCGGCCTCGGGATTGCGACGGTGTTCGCCTGCGGAATGTTTGGGGCCTTGTGTGGGTCAAGCATCGCCGCGGCCTCCGTGATGTCAGCGATTGCCGCGCCAGAAATGCGCCAACACGGTTATTCGGAGGAACTGGCTGCTGGTACCATTAGTGTTGGGGCGACCCTTGACATTTTGATCCCCCCCAGCATCCCGATGGTGATCTATGGCATCGCGACGCAAAATTCGATCGCGAAATTGCTTATCGCAGGCATCGTGCCGGGGATTATTGTCGGCATTTTTCTGGCCGCAATCGTTTACATTTGGGCGACCATCAGGCCAAAGGATGCTCCCAGGACTCCTCCGGTGCCATGGCCCGAACGCTGGTTAAGCCTACGCGCTGTCTGGGCAAGCCTTGTCCTGATCGTCATTGTGATCGTCTTTTTGTATGGAGGCTTCTGCACCCCATCCGAAATCGCTGCCCTCGGTGCCTTTTTCGCTGGGTTGATCGGGGTGGTCACGGGACGCCTTAAATGGCCTGGTATTTGGGAGGCTCTGAAAGCGACCATACGCACTTCGGCCATGATCTTTATGATACTGATTGGCGCCAACATCTTTGGCTATTACATGGCCTTGAGCCGAGTCCCTCAGCACGTTGTTGAGATTGTCAGCGTGATGCACCTCAGTCGCTATATGGTTATTATCGGCATCGTCGTGGTTTACTTTGTTATTAGTATGTTTATGGATGAGATCCCGCTCATGCTTCTCATCTTGCAGTTGACCTACCCACTGATCACTTCCATGGGTTTCGACCCGATTTGGTACGGGGTCCTGATGGTGATGATGATCTGCATGGGGCTCGTTTTTCCCCCTGTGGCCGTAGTCGCTATTGTCGTCAGCGCAACAGCGAAAATCAGTCTTTTGAAGGTGTACACGGGTTGCTGCATCATGGTCATCGCGATTGTCCTTGGCACGATTATACTAATCATCTTTCCAGAAACTGCCACCTGGCTCCCATCAATGATGCGTTAACCCGCCAGTTACATAAAAACATTTCAAAAGGCGGGTGGAAGTGTTGAAAAAAGGTTTCATGGGGTCCACGCTCAGATCTTTTTTCCTTGACACACGACTCTGTTTTTCATATATTCGATTCACTCAAAAGCAAGTTCTTATCATTCCTTACAGCTAAGGAAATATGGTAAAGGAGGGAAAGTATGAAGAAGTCATTGTCTGTCACGTTAGGAATTTTATTGGTAGCTGGTTTCGTCCTTATCGGATTCGGTTCACCATCTCAGAGCCTTGCGGCCGCTGACAAGCCTGGTCAGGTGATTAAGATTACCTGGGCGGAGCAGAACTTCGAGCAAGGTTACGGACCCAAGTACTCTGAATATCCTTACCTCAAGAGGTTGGAGGAAGCGACCCAGGGTAGAATAAAATTCGAGATTTACTGGGGGCAGACCCTGGTCAAAGGTCCTGATATCTGGAATGCTGTCAAAACGGGTGTGGTGGATGCTGGTTGGTGCTTTCACAACTACTGGCCTGGCATGACCGAGCTGGCTAACGCCATCAGCTTGCCGGGGCTTCGTTTCAAAGACACCGAGCATGCGAGTGCTGTGATGTACCAGATCTATCATGAGTTTCCATCCATACAGGCGGAGTTCAAAGATGTGCATGTACTTACGACGTGGTGTGATGGCCATCAGGTCGCTCTCACTCGATCCAAACAGATAAAGACCCTGGATGATTTGAAGGGCCTAAAAATGAGGGCTACCGGCCAGAACCTCACCAACATGATGATCGCTCTGGGTGTTACCCCGGTAACGTTCCCCATGCCGGATGCGTACCTGTCTCTGGAGAAAGGTGTCATCGATGGGATGACAGCTCCCTTCGAGGCTGCATTGTCCTTCAAACTTCTTGAGGTGTCGAAGTACATGGCCGTTGGTCCTTGGAGCTTTTTCCACTTCACCTACTCCATGAACAAAGCCAAGTGGGATAGCCTGCCCAAGGATATCCAGCAGGCGATCACAAAGGTCAATACCCTGGAGAATGCCAGAATGCTCGGCCGCCACTGGGAAGAGAAGGCAACACAGGACTTCTTCCAGCTTGCCAAGGGCAAGGTGGAACCCTATGAACTTCCCGAATCGGAACTGAAGAAGTTAAATGATATTAGCAAACCTTTGCGCGAGGAATGGGTCAAGAAGATGACCGCCGCTGGCAAGCTGGACGCCGCCAAGATTCTGCGCAGAATCGAGGAGTTGATTCCGCTGACTGCCAAATAGTTTTGGCTACTGCTCTTCTCGTATTCATCTTATCCCTTTGGCAGGAGGATCCCTCCTACCAAAGGGATAACCGGATCATTTCCTATCGCAAACGCTGCTCGTTTGCAGAGGACGAGGCCCGTCATTCGCGACAACTCAATAAATTTCTCCCCCGTCCAAACGCTTCCTCCCGAAGGGTAACCCTTTCGTGTGCGAGAGGTCGGTCCCTGGTGGTAATTCGGCAAAGATGCTTCGCGTATCCGCGTTGATTTTGAATGGGCCTTATGGATATAAGACCATCATAACCAATGACTTGAAGTCAGTTGAAAAATAGGATAAAAAGAAGTTCATATATTATCCTATAAGGAGAGAATGAGATGAGCGAAAATCGGGAAGATGAAAAGGTCGTCCGGACCACGGTCTGGTCTCCTGGAGCGGGCTGCCATGGTGGATGCGGTGTCAAGCTCCATGTGAAGAACGGAAGACTGGTCAAGGTGGAGGGTGATGAAAATCACCCCTGGAACCAGGGAAGGCTTTGCCCCCGGGTTCTGGCTTTAACCCAGTATGTCTATCATCCGGATCGACTCCTCTATCCCATGAAACGAGCAGGAGAAAGGGGAGAAGGGAAATGGACCCGAATCTCGTGGAATGAGGCCTTTAACACGATTGAGAAGAAACTCAAAGAGATTCGAGATCAATACGGTGCCGAATCCGTCCTCTTCTGCCAGGGAACAGGAAGAGACATCGGCGGCCCTATCTCCTTTCTGGCTTATGCCTATGGAAGCCCTAACTGGGTTCAGCTCGGACTGGCAGGGCAATCGTGCTATACGCCGCGGCTGGGCGCAATGTTTTCGACGATGGGGGATTACGCCGTTTTAGACGCGGGACAATTTTATGAGAAACGGTATGATGCTCCGGAATGGACTCCGCCGAAATGCATCATCGTTTGGGCAAACAACCCTGTACCCACCTGCCCGGATGCTTTTCATGGCCACTGGATCGTGGAATGCATGAAGCGGGGCGCCAAGATCATTACCGTCGATACCCGTACGACCTGGATTGCTTCAAGGTCTGAAATCCATCTCCAGATCCGCCCGGGAACGGATGGAGCCTTAGCTTTAGCTATGGCTCATGTCATTATCAATGATAAACTCTATGACAAGCAGTTTGTGGAGAACTGGACCTATGGTTTTGAAGAATTGAAACAGCGGGTTCAGGAATATACTCCGGAGAGGGTAGCCAGTATTACCTGGGCACCCAAAGAAGCGATCATCAAGGCAGCTCGACTCTATGCCACAAGCAAACCAGCCTCGATTCACTGGGGCCTTCCGATTGATATGGCTCCTGAGGGAACAACGGTCGCCCAAACCATCGCGCATCTTTGGTGTCTGACCGGAAATCTGGATATTCCTGGTGGAGAGGTAATTGCCCGACCCGCCTTTGGGGTCACCACCTATCCTTTTTCCTCTCATGAACTCACAAGCCTTTATGGTGCGGAATTTGTAAAGAAACTGACGGGCAAAAGGATCGGAGCCAACGTCTACCCGATGGTGGCTAACTTCAGGGGTTGGGCACAGCCCGATATGGCAGTGGATCAAATCTTAACGGAGGATCCTTACCCCATCAAGGCAGCATGGATCCAGACCACAAACATGTTGGGCGGGCAGGCAGCCGACACTCGTAAACACTATACGGCTTTGAAGAAACTTGAATTCAACGTGGTGGTGGATACCTTCCACAACCCCACGAGCATGGCTGTGGCGGATATCGTCCTCCCGGCGGCTGCCTTTCCTGAAAAAGAGAGCTTCCGCTCCTGGTGGGCTCCCTTGAGTGTAGTGGTTCCGGCCATCAAGGTAGGAGAATGCAAATCCGATTGGGAGATCAACTTGGAACTGGCCCGGCGCTTCAACCCCGAAGCGATCAAGTATCAGAGCGTGAAGGAATTGATTGACGATCGGCTCAAGCCCGCCGGAGTCACTTTTGATGAACTGGCTGCCGAGGGGAGCTGGAGGATGCCTCCGGAAGGCCATCCTTCAAAACCCTACCGGCGGCATGAAAAGGGATTGCTCCGTGCGGATGGAAAGCCCGGATTCAATACCCCTACAGGAAAGGTAGAATTCTGGTCAAAGAGATATGAAGAGTGGGATCTGGACCCCCTTCCCTACTATGAGGAACCTCCGGAAAGTGAAGTGAGAACGCCTCAACTCTTCCAGGAATATCCCTTGGTGATGGCTACCGGCAGAAGGTCGTCGGTTTACTTCCATTCGGAGCATCGGATGATCCCTTGGATGAGAGAGATTGATCCCTACCCGATCATCGAGATCAACACGAAGACAGCGGCCGACCTGGGGATTGAAAATGGGGAATGGGTGTATGTCGAAAACCGAAGAGGAAGGATTAAGAGGAAAGCCGTGGTAACACCGACAATCCATCCCAAGGTGGTCATGGTTCCCCATGGATGGTGGCTGCCGGAAACCGATGGTCGGGAGCCGAATCTCTTCGGCATTTGGGATATCAACTGCAATCAGCTCATCCCCACCGGAACCCAGGGGCGCTCCGGATTTGGCGGAGGGGCTTATAAGACGACACTCTGTCGAGTTTGCAAGATAGAAAAATAGTCCCGCAAGGCGGGGTTCCGCGGAAGCAGGTAAAATTCTAAGTAGGGAACGGTTTCAAACCGTTCCCTACCGGGGTAAGCCGCAATAAGCCTGCCCCGTGCTTGACACCGGGGAGGATGAAGGGTGGCGTCGCGACGAATAAGGAGCGACTTCTTGCCACGCCGCCGAGATGGTGAGGCGGCCGGATAACGGGTCAAATGCCTGCCCCGCCCTCGGTCGGGACCGGGGCCGGTAGGCGGGTCGTTTTTCAGCAGCCTGAAAGAGAGGGGAGAGAAATGGCGAGACACGGATTGCTCATCGACTATGAATACTGTACAGGATGCCATACCTGTGAGGTGGCCTGTAAACAGGAGCACAACTATCCTGTTGGAAAGTGGGGCATCAAGGTGAACGAGATCGTTCTGGAAACCTTTGAGAAGATTGCCATTGACTATATTCCATTTCCGACGGATCTTTGTAATTTATGTGTGGAGAGGACGAAGGAAGGGATACCGCCGGCGTGCGTGAAGCATTGTCAGGCAGGTTGTATGATGTACGGGCCCGTGAAGGAGTTGGCCAAAGTGATGGATAAGAAACCAAAAACTGTTCTCTTTGCACCGAAGTAACCGCCCAGAACTGTCCCACTGATTTGGACGAAGATGTTCTGTCTTTTTCTCGGTGCAAAGAGGAGAGGATCCATCAAAGTGGAGCCCCACGGGCATAGCCCGTGGCACCCAACTTCACGCCCCAGCGGGGCGACATCTCCCGACAAAAGTCGGGACGCATTCATCCACGGGCAAAGCCCGTGGCCTTCTGCTGCCGGGGTAAAGACCACGGCAACGGATAAGTCCATCGAGTTGTTCTTCAGAATTTTTCCAGCAGAATTGAAAATTGTAAGACTCGGTCAAGGTCTTCGGCCTTATTGAGTTCAGCTTAACCGTTTTACTCATTCTCTGAGTTTCTACAAAAACTTGAAAGCATGAGAAATGGCTGGGGGAGGTTGAGTTATGTCTAACGTAGAAAGGAGACTGGAAATGGAAAAAAGAGGGGGATTATCAACTCTGGTCGGAATGGCCTGCCTGATTACCCTATTGGTGACTTCAGCAGGGGCTCAGGGTGTCAAGCTCACTTTGGCTGACCAAAACCCTCAAACCGGATGGGGCGGAGTGGAGACCCTTCAACCGTGGGTCAAGAAGGTTGAGGAAGCTACAAAAGGCAAAGTTAAAATAGATGTGTATTACTCCCAGACACTGGCCAAAGCGCCGGATATCTGGAATGCCGTAAAGACGGGCGTTGCGGATATGGGCTGGTGTTTCCACGGATATTGGCCCGATATGACGCCTCTGGCCGACGTGATTACTCTTCCTTCCTTGCCGATCAAAACCGCGGAGAAGGGCAGTGAAGCGCTATGGAAGCTTTATGAAAGGTACCCGACCCTTCAGAATCATTTCAAAGACGTTCATGTCCTTATGCTTTGGACCAGCCATCCCTATATCTTAATCACCACGAAGAAACAGGTGAAAACCATGGAGGACATAAAAGGCCTGAAGATTAGAGTGACGGGCGGACCTCCGACGGAGCAGATGAAGGCATTAGGAGCAGTTCCCGTCCTCATGCCCATGCCTGACACCTATCTAGCCTTGGACAAGGGAGTCATCGATGGTATGGGGGCACCCTGGGAGCCGATCCTCGCGCATAGGCTTTACGAGGTTGTAAAATACTATACGATTGTGCCTCTTTCTGCAGTCTATTTCTCGATGCCCATCAATAAACAGAAATGGGAGAGCTTACCCAAAGATGTTCAAGATGGAATCACGAGCGTCAGCGGTTTAGAGGGTGCTAAGTTTTGGGGTCGAAATTTCTTTGACAGGGTAGAGGCAGCCGTTGATGAGACAGTGAAAAAGGGCGGGTACACCATGGTCAAATATACCGTTCCTCCGGAAGAGGTTGAAAGGTGGACCAAAGTGGCAGGGACGCCGATTTGGAAGGAATGGGTAAAGAAGATGGAAAGTAAGGGGTATCCCGAGGCTCAACAAATCCTCAACACGACCCTCGATATGCTTAAGAAATAAGAGAGCCCGGATCCTGACATTTGGGAGGCAACGGGAGGTAAAACAGAAATGCATGAGAAGAAAGAAGATAAGACGGTACAAATCGTAAAGATGGGCGCCTGGTCTGGAGGGCCGGGCTGTCATGGGGGATGCGGAGTTGAGGTTTATATCAGGGACGGTCGGGTCATTAAAGTTGAAGGAGACCCTGACCATCCTTTTTTGCAAGGAAGAACCTGCCCCCGAGTTTTAGCGACGACTCAGGTGATGTATCACCCGGATCGTCTAAAGTATCCCCTGAAGAGACTAGGACAAAGGGGGGAAGGGAAATGGGCGCGCATCTCCTGGGAAGAGGCCTATGACACCATCTTCGCCCGGATGATGGAGATCAAAGAGAAATATGGCCCGGAGGCTATGGTCTTCGGACAGGGGACGGGAAGGGATGCTGGCGGACCTATCTTGCTTCTAGCCTATGCTTATGGGAGTCCAAACTGGACCCTTCTTGGGCTTTCCGGTATCTCCTGTTTTACTCCCCGATTAGCCGGGATGTATGTCATCGAAGGGGACTTTACTTTTATGGATGCAGCTCAGTTTTCCCCCCTTCGATATAAAGACCCGGAGTGGACCCCTCCCAAATGCCTGATTGTCTGGGGAAGGGAGCCCGTCGGAGGATGTTCTGACCATTATGCCACGGGCCATTGGATGATCGATTGCATGAAGCGCGGGACAGAAGTCATCGTCGTTGATCCAAGATGTACCTGGATCGCTTCCAGGGCGAAGCTCTGGCTGCAAATACGTCCAGCAACAGATGGGGCTTTGGCACTTGGGATGCTGAATATTATCATCAACGAGGGACTTTACGACAAGCCATTTGTTGAGAAATGGGTCTACGGCTTTGAAGAGCTGAAGAGGAGAGTTCAAGAGTATTCGCCGGACCGGGTCTCCCACATCACCTGGATTCCTAAAGAAAAAATCATAGAAGCCGCAAGGCTCTATGCTCGGAGCAAGCCCGCAGCCATTCAGTGGGGTGTACCCATTGATATGAATGCGGAAGCAACCTCAGTGGTCCAGGCCATTACTTCGCTCTGGTGCGTCACGGGAAATCTTGACATTCCCGGCGGAAATGTGATCTGCAGGGGCCCTTTCGGAGTCTCGATTTATCCCTATTCTTCGGAAGAACTCACCGCGATTTATGGAAAAGCCTTTGTCCAGAAGCTTTCGGAGAAACGGATTGGAGCGGATCGGTATCCCTTGGTGAAAAATTTTAGAGGATGGGCCTTATCCGATATTGTCCTTGAACAGATGGAGACGGGTCAACCCTATCCTGTCAAGGGGATGTGGATCCAGACGAACAATTTCCTCGCGTGCGCCGCCGGAGAACCACGGCGTCATTACGAGGCCATCCGGAAGCTCGATTTTAATGTCGTGGTGGATCTCTTCATGACCCCAACGGCCCAGGCCGTAGCAGATATTGTCCTTCCGGCAGCAACCTTCCCTGAAAAAGATTCCGTCTTCTCCACTGGAATCCCCCTCAATGCCATACAAAAAGTGGTGGAAGTGGAAGAATGTAAATCGGACTGGGAGATCAACTTTGAATTAGCCAAGAGATTCAATCCGGAGATTGTCCATTGGAATAATGTGAGAGAGATGTTTACGGAAAGGATCAGTCCCTCCGGACTCACCTTTGATGAACTCCGCAAACAGGTCTGGGCCCTTCCCCCCAAGGGGCATCCCTCCGGAACCGCTCCTTACCGGAGGTACGAAGAAGGCCTACTGCGTCCGGATAAAAAGCCTGGGTTCCGAACCCCAACCGGCAAAATCGAGGTCTACTCCACAACCTTAGAATCATACGGTCTTGATCCCCTTCCCTATTTCGAGGAACCTCCCGAAAGCCCTTTACGCACCCCGGAACTATGGAAGGTGTTTCCTCTTATTATGATGACCGGGAGACGGTCCCCGGTCTTGTTCCACAGTGAACATCGCCAGATCCCTTGGTTGCGCGAAATAGATCCTGACCCCATTGTGGAAATCCATCCGGAAACAGCCCGAGCCCTCGGTATAGAGGATGGCAACTGGGTATGGATCGAAGGAAAGCGCGGTCGGGCAAAGAGAAAGGCCAAGCTCACTCCTATCGTTCACCCGCAAATGGTTATGGTCCCCCACGGATGGTGGTTACCTGAAAAGGAAGGAACAGATCATTTGTATGGGGTGTGGGATATCAATATCAACCAGCTCATTCCAATGGGATATCAGAGTAAGTCAGGCTTTGGGGGTGGCCCCTACAAATCGATGCTCTGCAAGATCTACAAAGTCTAATCAGCTCGCTGAGTGCAGAAATATCTTAATGAACCGGGTTAAGACAGTAAGGGGTCCGGATCCTCGTACGTAGAGACGGGGTGCCCGGCGCGTTTTTAGTTTTGAAAGCTCTTTTATATAGCCTGCTCATCCTGCATAAATCTTGAAACAGAGGATGTCTGAAAGGAGGAGAAACATGAGGTATTTTATCTTGGCTATCGGCTTGTTCTCAGTGGTCTATGGCTTAAGCATTGGAGCGACAACGCTTCAAGCCCAGCCCTACCCGAGTTATCCCATCCAGATCGTTGTCCCCAATGACCCAGGATCAGCAGGAGACATGGCTGCGAGGTCCTTTGCGGAGGAGCTGGCGAAGACTGTAAAAGTGCCCGCCGTCGTGCTAAATAAACCAGGTGCGTCCTCTACCTTGGGGGCAGATTTTGTAGTAAAGAGTAAGAAGGACGGTTACACGATTCTCTATGCAAACACCTCAGCCGTTGTCTATGCCAGGGCAACGAATCCAGAAATCGTACCCTACGATCCTGCCAAGGATCTCGAACCTTTAGGTTTACACTGTCTCTTAACACTGACAGTCACTGTCCGAGAAGACGCTCCTTGGAAAACCTTTAACGAGATGATTGATTATGCGAAGAAAAACCCGGGAAGTGTCCGTTTTGGAATTCACGGCCAGGGGACGATCGATCACTTTAACCTGGAGCTTATAAAGGCATGGACAGGTGCCCAGTTCAACGTCATTCCCTTCAAAGGAACCGCTGCAACCACAACGGCTTTATTGGGGGGCCATGTCGATGCTACTGTAATCGTCAATAGCCTCGCCGGTCCTCATGTGAACGCTGGCAAATTGAGAATACTCCTCCTCACCAATAAAATGCGTGAATATCCTAATGTTCCAATAATTACTGAATTGGGATACAGCCGAAACCTGCTCTCGGCGTGGTTTGCATGGTTTGGCCCTGCTGGAATATCCGAGGAGGCGAAGAAGGTTCTCATCCCAGCCATTGAGAAAACCACAAAAATTCCTGAATTAATACAAAAAAATGAGAAGCTCGGACTGATCGTTGATTATAAATCTCCCGAAGAACTCAAAAAGACCATGATGAGCGATTACGAGACCGCCCGTGCTTTAGCTTTAAAACTGGGTTTAAGCAAATGATGAAAGGGAATCAACCGGGTAAAAAGAATTGACAGAAGGGCTGAGGCGATCTCGCCTCCCGGGGAAAACATCGGTTATCGTAGTCTTTAAGATATGAAATGAGATTCAAAGAGTTACGGTTTTCCAGGTTTCCGTAATGGTGGAATCATCGGCTTCACGGTCATTTTAGTAATCTGATCCTCATTCAGTTTAAATTCGGGAGGATAGAGATGCCTGTTTGTAATCTCTTCCTTCTCCGTGTTTCTCCATACGAAATCACAATGTTGACACCGATACAGTTCCCATGATCTGTCCTTGGGAGCTTCAAAGAACTTCATTCCTTCATCCTGATCACATCTCGGACAAAACACGTGTGCCTCCTTATTTTCCTATCATCAGGTTTAGCAGCTCAACCCATTCAGGTGCTTCCTTCGGAGGTATCAGTAATGAGAACCCTTCCAGTGGAAGATCCGGCGGAACAGGTTTCGTCGCATCCAATATCATCCGTGTCACCAAGCCTCGCGGGTAGCCCGTAGGATCCAAAGTGGATCCTGGGGCATTCGGGATTAAGATGAGATCTCTGTCAGGTCTGAATCGGGTTACCAAGGCCCACATGACTTCGTTCAGGTTGAAGGGATCGATATCCTCGTCCACAATCACGATAAATTTTGGATAGACTAATCCATGGGGGGTCGCCAAAAGTTTTGCTGCAATAATCTTCGCGTACCCACCCATCCTTGAATTCGTTGAGACAATGGTGCCATACCCATGACAATACATGGCGTTCACTGAAACGACTTCAGGGGCCATGGCTTTCAATTGTCTATAGAGGGTAACGCTTGTGATGGGGCCAATCAGGTAATCATGCTCACTCCAGGGTTTCCCAATATACAAATTTTCAAAAATAATGGGATCTTTTCTTAGAGTGATTGCCTTAATTTTGATTTCTGCTTGTTTCATCGTGGGAGAATAAAAGCCGGGATATTCTCCAAACGGTCCTTCGATGGTCCTTTTTCTGGGAACAATTTCCCCTTCCAGCACGACTTCAGCGCCAGCAGGCACCATCAAATCAACTGTTTCCGCTCGGATGATCTCTGCTGGCTCCCCTCGCAACGCTCCAGCCATCTCGTACTCGTTCTCATCATATTGCAGGGGCATTCCCGCTGCCAGGGTGACGACTGGATCGTTTCCTACCGCAATGGCCACAGGGAGGGGTTGATTCAACTCTTCCGCCTTCCTAAGATTGACCGCAATATCGTGCTGAGGTGAAGTCTGAATGCCAAGCCGGTCTTTGTCCTTCACTTGAAGCCGATAAATCCCCAGATTTTGGTTCTTAGGATCCTCAGGGTCTTTACTGACCACCACAGCTTTTGACAGATAAGGTCCCCCGTCATAGTCGTTGACCCGAAAAACAGGGAGGACATCAAAGATATTAATATTCTCTGTAAAAATCGTTTCTTTCAAAGGAGCGCGATCGACCACCTTAGGGGAGAGGGGGAAACGGTTAGATTTCTTGACCAGTTCATGAAACAGCTGCCGTAGAGGAGTGTCGATGGGGAGATCCAGCATCAATGCATAATTCCTCCAGGACCCATGGACATTCATCACCACCTTTTTCCGGTCATAGCCTCTTATTTTTTCAAACAAGACAGCCGGTCCACCGGGAATTTGTCCTGCCGCGTAGGCTGCAGCCCCTATATCTGGCTCTGGAAGCACCTCTTTTTGAACCTTCAGTAGCTGTCCCTCTGATTCTAATCTTTCTAAAAAATCCCTGAGATCCTTATAAGGCATAGAATTCCTCTTCTTTTGAACATTTAGATTGCGTAGAAAACACATTCCCCCCAACTCCCCTTTATTGAAGAGGCGCGACGGGGGATTTATGATTCGGGTGGTTTGAGGGTAATCAGCTGAACATTGGAAAATTGTTTCATTTACTTTTTCTTGAAGTATTTAAGCTCCCTCATTCGTGCCCCTGTTCGGGTCCCAATGGCGTGAGTTGTAGCCGGAAGCAAACCCTTTCCCTCTGGAGATATACTGTTACAGTGCGACCACTCTTTTGTCAAGACATTTTAAATAAAAGAGCTTCCTTGACCGTTTTCTGTTGGGCTCGATCGGAAGAACGATTGAGATTGGAGAAGGCTCATGCCTTTGGCAACTGCAGGGTATACCGCTCTTTCTTTGTTTCCAGATCCGATTATCCTAGTGATCCCCATCCCCATCAAGCTTTTTAGAAATAAGGATTGAAGTTAATCGGTGAATTTCAGATATCGGATGAGGATGAGGCCTCCGAGAATGAGTCCCCCTAAAAGCGTAAACCCGAGAGAAAGGGATCCTATTTCTCCAATAAGTCCGATCCCACCTGGAATGGTTCCTCCTAAGAGAGAGGCCACCGGGAGGGTAAGAGAGAGGACCACATTTTTGATATTTGGGGAACCCACCCTGGAGAGGGCTGCGAAACCCACAGGCCAGAAGCAGGTGGCAAGCATCGCTTGAATAAACACAATCAGTATGACCCATGATCCAGGGGCTACGCCAAGCATGCATGTGAATAAACCGGCCGTCAGAAAGACCGCGTTCAGGGTTTTTTTCAGACCCAGCCG
>Ga0209048_10004277_pt1 | contig 13678 bp, 17 predicted proteins | sample FrelakmetCRP12CR_FD_187146 | JGI IMG/M metagenome (GOLD analysis project Ga0209048, IMG submission 187146) | Freshwater lake sediment microbial communities from the University of Notre Dame, USA, for methane emissions studies - CRP12 CR (SPAdes)... | ecosystem: Environmental > Aquatic >... | reverse complement strand
TCTTTAATGATCTGAGAACTTGTAAAAAACCACTCGTTACTGGTCATAAGGAAAACAGTCTCGACATCCTTATTGAGTCTCCGATTTATGAGAGTAAGCTGAAATTCGTATTCAAAATCAGAAAGGGCTCGGAGTCCCCTCAATATAATATTTGCGCCGGTTTTCTTGACATAATCCACGAGCAGTCCTTCGAAGCTGGCAACCTCCACCCCTTTGCAGTCTTTTGCAGCCTCTTTGACCAATTCAACCCTCTCCTCAACAGAGAAGAGATAGGATGCTTTATTCGGGTTATGAGCTACAAGAACAATAATCCCATCAAAAATCTTCAACCCCCTTTTTATGAGGTCAAGATGACCGTTTGTGATGGGATCAAATGAACCAGGATAGACAGCTATTTTCCCCATATCTGTTCCTTTATTCCTTTTCCCTTATTTTAAAAAAAGACAGATGTGTATCACCATATCTTCTCCGGTCTGTCAATATGAAATCACCTGTATAATGCCCATCCTCATTTTCCCTTACTGAATGCTGGATTATGAGGACACCATCTTCACTGAGAATATTCCCGCCACTGAGACTATGGAAAATATCCCTGACGAAACCTCTTTCATATGGTGGATCGGCAAACAGAAAATCAAGACTCTCACCCCTATTTTGAAGTTTCCGTATGCTTTTTGCAGCCTCCACTGCCAGGATTTCATACTCTCCACCGAAGGATAATTCACGGAGGTTCCTCTTAATGGCATTAACCATGACAGCATTCTTTTCCACAAAAATCACTTTCGCGGCTCCTCGGCTTAATGCCTCCAGCCCCACATTCCCGCTGCCTGCAAAAAGATCAACGAAAGACTTCCCGGGTAGTGCATGAAGAATATTGAAAAGTGATTCCTTGATACCGTCGGAGGTAGGCCTCATTTGGCTTTGCTTTGGTGAATAGATGGTTCTTCCCTTTGCATCGCCTCCGATTATTCTCATAGGTAGTCTCTGACAAGAAGCTCTGCTATCTGCACAGCATTCAATGCGGCACCCTTCCTCAAATTGTCGGATACAATCCACATATTGATGCCGTTTTCTATGGACTCGTCTTCCCTGATCCTGCCGACAAACGTATCATCTTTGCCTGCCGCATCTATCGGGAGCGGATATTTATTCCTCTTGAGGTCATCTACCACTTTGACGCCAGGCGCATGCGAGAGTATTCTCCTCACCTCTCTTGCGCTAATTTTTTTCTCGGTTTCGATATTGACAGACTCTGAATGTCCGAAAAGGACTGGAACTCGCACTGTCGTAGCCGTCACGGCAATTGTCTGATCGCCGAGAATTTTCTTGGTTTCATTCACCATCTTCATCTCCTCTTTCGAATAGCCGTTATCCAGAAAGACATCGATGTGTGGAAGACAGTTAAATGCTATTCTATGAGGATACACCTTAACCGCGGGCTTACGGCCGCTCAAAAGAGCTTTTGTCTGCTTGAGCAATTCTTCTATGGCTTCCTTGCCTGTTCCGGAGACGGCCTGATACGTAGAAACCACAACTCTCCTGACCCTTACAGCATCGTGAATCGGCTTTAGGACCAGAACCATTTGGATGGTTGAACAGTTTGGATTAGCGATTATCCCCTTATTCTTATACATGCCGATTGCTTTCCGATTTACTTCCGGAACTACCAAAGGAATATCAGGCACCATCCTGAATGCGCTTGTATTGTCAATTACTACACATCCTGATGCAGCGGCTATGGGGGCAAAGCGCTCAGAGATGCTCCCGCCAGCTGAAAAAAGCCCAATGTCAATTCCCGAGAATGATTTTTCATTCAACACATAAACGGGAACTGACTTCCCTCTAAATTTCAGCTTCTTCCCAGCTGAACGCTCTGACGCCAGCAGTGTCAAATTACGGACGGGAAATTTCCGTTCTTCCAGGATCCTGATCATCTCATTGCCGACAACACCCGTAGCACCAACGACTGCAACATTATAAGACTTCACAAATTTGTCCTTCTTCATAGATTGTCTCAAACACCAGACTGTAAAAAGGACGCTCTCTCTAAACGATTCATTCTAATAGAGGCAGAGCGTCTTATAGTTTTCATATCTTTTATTGCTGCCTTTTCATCGCGCGCTTTGTATGAATGCGCACAGCTCTGGCCTTCCATTCCGTGTATACCTTTTTGCCAATCTTATAAAGCGCCCACGTCGGACCGGATAGACTGTAACCGAAGGCAAAGGTAAACAGCATGATCTGCGGCTCTGCGATGACTATAATTAGAATAAATACGATTAAAACAAAGGACATGAAAGGTTTTCTGGAAAAGAAGTTAAGGTCTTTAAAGCTGTAATACTTTATACTGCTCACCATCAGTAGTGATAGAGCTATGACGCCTATCAAAATGCTCAGATCATTAAATCTCCCTTCCCCCCCCAGGTAGTAATAAAGCAACACCCCCGTTGCAACAACGGCCGCAGCTCCCGGTATCGGCAGCCCATTGAAAACCTTGCTTTCAATCAAGCCTATCTGAATGTTGAATCTTGCCAGCCGCAATGCGCCGCAAACAACAAAGAGGAATGATGCAAGCCATCCCCATTTCCCGTATATCGAAAGTGCCCATGTATAGGCGAGAATCGATGGAGCAACACCGAAGGCTACCAGATCCGACAGAGAGTCGTATTCAGAACCGAATTTGCTTGTCGTATTTGTCATCCTCGCTATTCTGCCATCTAGGCCGTCCAAGACAAAGGCCAATAAGATGGGTGCAGCAGCAAGCCAAAAATCGCCTTTCATGGACGCGACGATAGAATAGAATCCACAAAAAAGGCTTCCCGTCGTAAAAAGGTTGGGCAATAAATATATACCCTTTCTTACACGCTCTCTCTTAAATGTGGCATCTTTTTTCATTTTAGCCATCCTATAAGTGTCTCTCCCGCCTTTACTTTATCACCAACTCTAATGGATATTATCGCATCGGGAGGCAGAAAGACTTCAATACGTGAGCCAAATCGTATTAGGCCGAATCGCTCACCCTTGCGTACATGCATTCCTTCCTTAACCCAACACTCTATCCTTCTTGCAATCAATCCGGCTATCTGTACGGTTAAAATTTTTCCCCCATCATCCGTTTTGATAAGAACCGAATTTCTTTCATTAAGCTCTGATGCCTTGTCCAGATTTGCCGAAAAAAATTTTCCTTTGTTATATTCTATGGTGCCCACTGTCCCGGTATACGGTATGCGGTTAACATGAACGTTAAATACGTTCATAAATACACTTATCTTCTGTGCCGGACCTTCGAGAAAATCGTTCTCTACGACGTTTTCTATCTTTATGATCTCACCGTCTGCCGGAGATATTACAGCTTTCGCGCCATCAGCAAACTCACGCTCCGGATTCCTAAAGAACCAGGCAACGAAGCACGTGACGATAAAGAATATCGCCGCTGCCCAGACAATACCGAAAAGGGAAAAAACTAAAGTGAAAATACCAAGTGGTATGATGAATGGAAGACCCTCACGGACTATGATGCTGTTATGATTCATTTATTATTGCACAATATTAATAATCCCATGAATGGTCGTCTCATGCTTCTTGCGCCTGTCAACGGTACTTTGCAAGGATTCTGTAAATCTGCTCCTTCCCCCGCAGTTTTCTTTTCTGCAGGTTCTTCTTCTCAATTTCCTCTTCTGCCGTCAAATAGATACGTTTATTAAAATTTTCAAGATCTGCTTCGAGTTTTATGTGATCCTCAACGTAGCGCTTCAGTTCCTCATCCTGATTAATATATTTCTTGATCAAAAGCTCATCGGCCTTTTCCATGCACGGTACCCCCTATGCAGTATTTTTATATTAATCAACAATCTTTGTCAATATTTCATATTCGGGAATTAGGTAACATCTTCCCTTAGGCTTGTAAGATTTTACCTTAAGAAACGTTTCATTTCTGCTTCCGACGCGCGGAGATATACAGGCGCAAAAGTAACGGAATCCAGAACATCTCCCTCAGAATATTTTTTCTTACCCAGGACACCTACGACCGCTGCTCTCACATACTGATGGCAACCGGATGCAAAATAACACTTTCCCGGCAACATGTCACTGATGAGCCCTGCGTATTTTACAGATCCATCACCCACGAATATAACCTCTTCGTCAATGCACTGTAAGAACCCCCGGACGTCGGTCACCCTCTCGCTTTTTATTTCCTCCAATGTATAATCCTGTGCGGTCCTGTAGAGAGCCGTATATACCTGGTCCTTCTTTGCGTCGAGCATAGGACAGACTGTGATTTTCGAGCATGTGGTATTGAATGCCAGGGCTTCCAATGTTGATACACCCGCAATCGGCTTTTCCGTCGCCAGGGCAAGTCCTTTTATGGTGCTTGCGCCAACGCGAAGCCCCGTAAATGAACCCGGGCCTATTGTGCACGCAAAGAGATCTATCTCGTTCAGTTCTATGCGTGAAAGTCTCAATAAGTGATGCAAGGCGGGCAACAAGACCACGGAGTGATTCATATCGAGATTAAAGAAGATCTCGGAAAGGACATCGTCATCCCGGAGAAGCGCAATACTGGCGCTTTTTGAAGAGGTGTCAACTGCTAAAATCAACATGTCTAACGTGTGAAAAATCTGTTAAAGTCGTCGAACCACTTAATGTTAAGTCTTTCTATGTCCATGATAAAAACGAATATCATGAGGGCAATAAGAATGACCAGGCCGATCTGCTGGGCCATCTCTCTCCACTTAATATTGATTTCTCGACCTGTTAAGGCTTCCACGAGATAGAAGAGGAGATGACCGCCATCAAGAATGGGAATGGGCAAGAGGTTTAGGATAGCAAGGTTTATACTTAGCAGGGCCATAAACAACACGAATGGTATTATGCCCTCCTTGACCTGGGCCCCTGCAATCTGCGCAATCATAATGGGGCCGCCAAGGGTTCTTGGAGATACGACACCTTCAAAAATCTTAATAATACTTAGCACTGTCAATTTACTTACAAACCATGTCTGTTTGAGACTGGTCCAAAAGGCCAGAAATGGGTTCAGCCTCTCAACAACGGCGTGTTCCGGTGAAGGACTTACACCTATTTTATAAGACTCAATATCTTCACCGAAAATATTCTTTGCCTTGTACAGCCTCGGCTTTAAGAGAACGTCCCTAAATTGTTCGCCTCTTGCTATTGTCATACGCAATTCCCTGCCATCGCTTTTACTGATAATTTCAGCAAGACTTTCCCACCGCGTGATTTCTTTACCATCGATGGTGGCAATTACGTCACCTTCCTTGATGCCGGCTTCAAAGGCCGGAGACCCCTCCTGCACACCGCTTATATAAGTAGTCAGAGTTGGGACTCCAACCATGTAAACAATCGTGAAAATCAGTATGGCAAGCAGAAAATTGAAGATTGGCCCGGCGGCAACAATTGCCGCTCTTTTCAAAACCGATTGATTGAAAAAAGATCTTTTTTCGTCTTCCTCCGGGAGCTTCTCATTCTCCGACTCTCCCAAAAGCTTTACGTAACCTCCCAGCGGTATCAATGAAATGCGATACTCTGTCTCCCCTATCTTCTTCCCTACTAACTTGGGCCCGAATCCGAGAGAAAATTTCAATACACCTACACCGGAATATTTAGCCGCCAGAAAATGGCCAAACTCATGGGCAAATATTAGAATGCCCAGAAGAATAATAACGGATACAATGCTTATACCTAACACGATAGAACTTTTATCCTCTCAATGGTTTTTTTTGCAATATCCCTTGCCCAAAGATCCGCTTCCATTATCTCTTTCAATTCGGGATGCTCTTTCCGCTTATGACAGGAAAGCGCCTCTTTCACCACATTCGCTATGTCGGGAAACCTAAGGGCATTCTCCAAGAACGCCTGCACGGCTACCTCGTTGGCAGCATTCAGGACAGCAGGCGCAGTGCCCCCTGCCTTTCCCGCTTCATAGGCAAGCCTCAAGCTTGGAAATTTTTCCATGTCGGGTCTGAAGAATTCAAAGACGCCAACCTTCAATAAATCAAGAAAAGGCTCCATGCGGGCAAGTCTTTTGGGAAAAGACAGGGCATAGGCTATGGGAATGCGCATATCCGGCACGCTTAGTTGTGCTATTACAGATCCGTCGCAGTATTCTACCATGGAATGGATGACGCTCTGAGGATGAATGTGCACCTCAATACGGTCAATGTCAACGGAAAAAAACCACCGCGCCTCAATGACCTCAAGACCCTTGTTCATCATGGAAGCCGAATCCACTGTGATCTTTCGTCCCATCTGCCAGGACGGATGTTTCAAAGCATCCACAGGTTTCACGTCTGCAAGTTTTTCCTTCGGTAGATGGAAAAACGGACCGCCCGACGCAGTCAGAATGATTCGTCTGATATCAGATCCTCTGTGGCCCATGATGCATTGAAAGATTGCGCTATGCTCGCTATCTACGGGCACAATCTTTACGCCCTTCTCACGTGCCCTTTCAATAACAAGGGAACCTGCCATCACCATTACTTCCTTATTGGCCAGCGCGATGTCCTTTCCCGCCTCGATGGCTTCCATAGTGGGAATGAGACCTGCGGAGCCCACCATAGCGGATACAACCATGTCTGCTTCGCTTACGCATGCGACATCACGGTAACCGCCTGCTCCGTGCACGATCTCGATTCCTCTCGCAGGCTTTATGATATTTTTAAGTTTTTTGGCATGCTTCTCATCAATTACCGAGACAACCTTTGGTTTGAATCTCGCAATTTGTTCCGCCAAAAGGCTGACATTTTTGTATGCCGTAAGGCCAACAACTTTGAATCGATCAGGGTTGTTCGCTATGACGTCTAAGGCACTAACTCCGATGGAACCTGTCGAACCCAGTATAGATATATTCTTCATGTCTTCAAAACCCATGAATTTAAAAACAGTGCTTTGCCCTGCAAAAGGAAAGAGTACTTCCTTATGATGCAGTCAAAAATAACCTATAGTAGTAAACGTATGGCGCAATAAAAATTAAACAATCCAGCCGATCCAGTAAGCCCCCGTGTCCAAGAACAAGGGAACCCGAATCTTTTACCCCCGAAGCTCTCTTGATAACGGATTCGCAAAGGTCGCCCAGTTGTCCCATTACGCCTCCCGAAAGTCCCAGCGCTGCGGCATGGAAGACCGGAAGCCGCGGGAGAAAAAAATGCTGGAACAATACGCAGCCTACAATGCTTCCTATCAGCAATCCCGCCGTTCCCTCCACGGTCTTGCCCGGACTTACCAGAGGCATCAGCTTTCTCTTCCCTACACTTCTGCCCACGTAAAATGCCGCTATATCTCCTGAAAAAGCCAAAACCAGAATAAAAAATATCCACATAATCCCGTCTTCGGAATGCCTCAGGAGAATGAAATGCGATAGCATGAAAGGTATATAGATAAAGCCAAATACAAGCTTACCGACTGAAACTGTATCAATGGATTGACCGTTCATGCCGAGGAGGGACACAGAAAAGACGGCTATCATCGAAAATGCTATGACAGCCAGTACAATACGCAAATCACCTGAAAAAGCGGCAAGAGGAATTAATGTGGCAATAATCAATGCCTGCAATTTCTCCGGGAAGAATCCCCCATTAAACACCATCCTGTTATACTCGATTACGGCCCCGAGAATAACAATTATGATGAATGCGGAAAACACGACCTCCGAACCATAGAATATAACGGCAAAGAGTATGGGTACTGCTATAACCCCGGATATCCATCTTTTTATATGGGGAGTCATCCTGTATATGTTCCATCCCTGTATAACTGGCTACTCGTCATTCCGAATCTCCTCTCCCTCCGCTGAAACTCGGCAATTGCCTCGATGAGATGCTTTCTCCGAAAATCAGGCCAAAGAACGTCAGAAAAATAAAATTCGGTATAAGCAGACTGCCACAATAAGAAATTGCTCAACCTGTATTCGCCGCTCGTTCTTATCAGCAGGTCCGGATCGGGAATATCAGCCGTATATAGATACGTCGCAAATAATTCTTTCGTCAGACCCTGAGGAGTGATCTTGCCGTTCTGGCAGTCTCTTAATATACCTTTCGCAGCCGCAACGATTTCGTCTCGTCCACCGTAGCTCAGGGCAAGATTAAGAACCATCCCGTCGTTATGAGACGACTTATCCATTGCCTCCTGAAGCATATTTCTTAAAGGTGCTCTCAATGATCCGATATCCCCGATAGTTACCAACCTGATGCCGTTGCGCAACATCTCGTCAAATTCCGACCGCAGGTATTTATCCAATAAGTCCATCAGAGCATCAACCTCTTCCCGGGGACGAAGCCAATTTTCAACAGAAAATGCATACAAGGTGAGATATTTTATACCGATCTCCCGGCAAGCCTTTACTACGACCTTTACTGACTTGGCGCCTCTCTTATGACCCGTTATCCTTCCGAAGGCATGCTTTTCCGCCCACCTGCCGTTACCGTCCATGATTATGGCGATATGTTGGGGCAATTTCTTATAGTCAATTTTTTTCATCGGACGAAATACCTTTTTTGGATATCTTCGGATAGTTAATATTTAGTTCAAGTAGCACAATCGACGATAAAGTTCAAGACATGCAAGAAAAAGAGGCTGTTAGAAAGTCTTCAAAAACAGCAGTGACCGCCAGGCAAGTATAATTTACATAACTCCTAAAACAAAGAAGGAGCCATAAGGCTCCCCCGCATCCGTTGTTCGCAGGATAGAATTCATATTTCCATGATTTCCTTTTCCTTGGCAGCAAGAATACCGTCGGTTTTCTTAATGTATTTATCCGTCATCTCCTGAACTTCTTCCTGGTACTGATAAAATTCATCTTCCGAGATGTCATTGTCCTTCTTCAGGGTCTTGAACTGGTCATTTGCATCCCTTCTGACATTTCTCAAATTTATCTTGCACTCCTCGGCGATCCTCTTTACTACCTTTGCCAGTTCCTTTCTACGCTCTTCTGTTAGCGGTGGAATAGAAAGGCGTATCACTTTCCCGTCATTCGCCGGCATCAAACCAAGATCAGATTTCTGTATAGCCTTTTCTATATTTCCTATATTGCTGTTGTCCCAGGGTGATATAAGTATTAGGCGGCTCTCTGGTATGGAAAGTGTAGCCACCTGGTTGAGTGGCGTGGGAACGCCGTAATAGTCCACTTTAATACCATCCAACAGTGACAGTGACGCCCTCCCCGTCCGCACTTTACTCAGGGACTTTTCGTAAGCATGGATTGTTTTTTCCATATTATCCTTTAATTCGTCAAAGACAAGATCCTTCATGTCAACCTCTAACTCTCGTTCCCATATCTTTGCCGCAAATCACGCGTTTGATATTGCCCTTCTTCTGCAAGTTAAAGACGACGATAGGAAGACTGTTCTCTCTGCATAGAGAAATAGCAGTTGCATCCATAACCTTCAAGTGTCGCGTCAATATATCATTATAAGAAATTTCCGTGAACATCTTCGCATCACTGAACGTAATGGGATCTTTATCATAGACCCCTTCCACTTTGGTTGCCTTCAGAATAACATCGGCCTTTATCTCTACGGCCCTTAAGGAAGCGGCAGTATCCGTAGTGAAATAAGGTTTTCCTGTGCCGCCTGCAAATATAACAACCCTCCCCTTTTCCAGATGACGCACAGCCCTTCTTTGGATAAATGGTTCCGCAACTTCTTTCATTTCAATTGCGGTTTGAACTCTCGTGACTATACCAAGTTGTTCAAGGGCGCTCTGCAATGCAAGGCTGTTTATTACTGTCGCGAGCATACCCATATAATCCGCGGAAGTTCGATCCATTCCTCTCTCGTTAGCTTCAAACCCGCGAAATATATTGCCACCGCCGACCACGACGCCTATCTGGACACCAAGCTTTGCAACATCCCTAATTTCTCCTGCAATGCTCGCTACGGCATCGAGGTCTATTCCATAAGAGCCCTTTCCCATAAGGACTTCGCCACTCAATTTCAGAAGGACTCTCTTATATACAGGTTTATCCATCATCTCTTTTTCAATCGGCACCTAGCTGGTACCTCATGAACCTTCTAATTACAATATTTTCTCCGGTCTTGGCGATCATGTTATTAACCAGCGTGGCAACGGTAATGGCCGTATCTTTTATGAATTTCTGATCGATGAGACAGACATCTTCATAATACTTCTTCAGCTTACCTTCTATGATCTTGTCCCATATCTTCTCAGGCTTTTTTTCCGCCAAAGCCTGGCTTCTGTAAATCTCCTTCTCCCGTTCCAGGACATCGGGAGGTATATCTTCAGACTTCAGATACCTGGGGTTCGCCGCAGCTATATGCATGGTCAGTTCTTTCGCCAGGAGTCGGAAATCATCCGTTTTGGCAACGAAATCGGTTTCGCAATTAAGCTCTACCATGACACCTATTTTCCCCCGCATATGGATATATGAGGCAATGACCCCATCTTTTGCCGCCTTTGATGATCTCTTCGTCGCGGCAGACATGCCCTTCTTACGCAAAAAGTCGATTGCCTTTTCGAAATCTCCGCCAGACGTAGTCAGAGCTTCCTTGCAATCCATCATGCCGGCGCCTGTTTTATCTCTCAGCTCTTTAACCATTGATGATGTAATGCTCAATTTATTTTACCTCCCGCCAAAATTATCACTTTGATTGATGCTTTTTATCTGCTTCAAAATCTTCTTCAATCTCAGTTATTCCACCCTTTGTTTCCACAGACTCAGGAACATCCGCTTCCACCTCTTCGCCTCTGTCAGAGGCTAGGAAACCTGCTTCCTTGTCGGTATCGGCCTGCACATGCTCCTCGAACTTCTTCTTACCTTCGATCACGGCCTCTGAAATCCTCGAAGAAAAAAGCTTGATTGCCCTGATCGCGTCGTCGTTACCGGGAATAATATAGTCTATGTCGTCGGGATCGCAGTTTGTATCAACTATAGCCACAATAGGAATCTTCAATTTTTGTGCCTCTTTCACGGCAATACTCTCGCGCTTGGGATCAACGACGAACAAACCACCGGGAAGACGTTTAATTATTTTTATCCCGCCCAAGACTTTTTCAAGCTTGTTCATTTCTTTCTGAAGCTTCATTATCTCCTTCTTCGGAAACGCCTTGATGCTGTCATTAGAAAACATCTTCTCCAGAAAATTCAACCTCTCAATTCTCTTATTGATGGTATTAAAATTGGTCAGCATCCCGCCCAGCCATCTCTGATTGACGTAAGGCATCCCGCACCGCTCCGACTCTTCCTTAACTGCTTCCTGCGATTGCTTCTTGGTTCCTACAAAGAGAAGTTCTCCGCCTGCTGCCACCATATCGACTACGAAATCATATGCGGCCTGGAACATCCCCACTGTCTGTTGGAGGTCTATGATATAAATTCCGTTTCTCGCTCCAAATATGTAAGGCTTCATTTTCGGATTCCACTTGTTAGTCTGATGACCGAAGTGAACACCCGCTTCAAGTAACAACTTCATTGATATACTTGCCATATTCCAACTCCTTGTGTTTTTTTACCGCCATCCCTATCTCTTTGTACGGGGGACTCTTCGCTCTGAAAAGCAACGCCCCGCCAATCAAAGGATGTGTGAAATCCGCTGGCAGATAGCACATAGATTTTAAATTAGCAAGAGAAAAAAGGCAAATGCAAAAGCAGGTCAACGCGCGTCGGGATATTTTTTGCGATTATCGGGCTTTTACAATTTCATAGAATTAGGTGCGATAGTGGGCATTGATTTTGATGTAGTCAAAGGTCAAATCAGAAGTGCATATTCTGTGCGATTTATTCCCCATACCCAGTCTTAAAAACACCTTAACATTTGTCCTGGACATGATTTCTAAAAGCTCCTTTTCATGGCCATCTATACCTTTTCCATTAGCAAATACCGGAATTTCTTCAAAGTATAGTCTAACAGCATCAACAGGAATATTAATGCCACTCGAGCCGGCAGCCGCTATTATTCTGCCCCAGTTGGGATCGCCACCGTAAAAAGCGGTTTTGACCAGATTTGAGTTAGCTACGGCATAGGCAACTTTTTTTGCATCTGCTATCGAACCTGCCTCTTCAACGATTACTTCGATAAATTTTGTCGCCCCCTCACCATCCCTTACGATAGCATCTGAGAGATCAGACATTACACCGAAAAGCATTTCTCTAAACAAAGATAAACCATTGGAAGCCCCTTTCAGCTGCTTGTTACCGGCCATACCATTCGCCAGAATTATCGCTGTATCGTTCGTGCTCATGCACCCATCCACCGTTATTGCATTAAAACTCCTGTCTACGGCCTGTTTAAAGACCTCATTCAGGATATGAGCATCGATGTCTAGGTCGGTCATGGCAAAGGCAAGCATGGTCGCCATATTAGGCTCTATCATACCCGCTCCCTTCGCAATCCCGCATACAGAAACTTCTTTAGAACCGATCACGCTCTTCCGGCAAGACATCTTGGGAAATTTATCTGTTGTCATGATTGCCTCTGCAGCCAAGGGAATGCCATTTGGATGCAGGCCCCCAACTAGCCCTTCCATGCCTTCTTTGATATTTCTTACAGGAGGCCTGTGTCCAATTATTCCGGTAGATGCCACTAAAACGAGTTCATCGGCGATATTCAGGTTGTCAGAAGCGCATCTAGACATGTCCACGGCGTCGGCGTATCCATCTTCGCCCGTCGCCGCATTGGCATTACCGCTATTTGCCAGGATCGCCTGAGCCACGCCCGATTTTATCCTTTCCATATCGAGGATAACCGGCGCTGCCTTAAAGCAATTTCTCGTAAACACTGCCGATGCCCTTGCCGGTACCACGGAAAAAATCAGCGCGATGTCCTTAATGCCATTTTCCTTAATGCCTGCATGAATGCCATTTGCCAGAAAACCCGGAACGGCGCATGTATCCGACTCTTTAGAGATCATAAAGCACCTTATTTTAGAGGTCTATCAAAAAAATTCTCACGTCTGTTGCATGTCTTTTCACTGTCCGCAGCACTTCTTATATTTCTTCCTGCTGCCGCACGGACAGGGATCATTTCTCCCCACCTTTTTCGTGTCCCTCTTCACGGTAGATGTCTCCGTCGTCTGCTCCCCACGACTCATGATATAATCCTGGCTGGCCTCTTCCCGCATTTCTTCGATCTCTTCTTGCCTCTGGATTCTGACGATGCAGAGTTTTTCGATTGTATCCTCCTTAATGCGGTGGATCATTTCCATGAACATTTCATAACCCTCTTTCTGGTATTCCCGGACAGGATCCTTCTGACCGTACCCCCTGAGGCCAATTCCCTCCTTTAAATGATCCATGCTCAGGAGATGATCTTTCCAGTGAAAATCAATAGCCTGCAACATGATTATCTTCATGAGATAATCCATTACGGGTTTGCCGTATTCCTCCTCCTTTTTTCTCAGCAGGCTCTTTGCAGCGTCAATCAAATTATCTTCAATGGCGTCCCTGCTGAGATTTCTCCCCGTCTCGCTGAGATTCAATCGCAAAGAAAATTGCTTGAAAACAATATCGTCCAATCCTCTCAGGTTCCATTCCTCCGGATGGGACTTCTCATCTACGTACTCAGAGACTGTTTGTTCGACGAGTTCTTCAAGCATCTCTTCCACATCCGACCACAGATCCTCTCCCTTAAGCGCTCTCTTGCGCTGTTCGTAAATCACCTGTCTCTGCCTGTTCATTACATCGTCAAATTCCAGCAGGTGCTTGCGG
>Ga0209048_10004276_pt1 | contig 13679 bp, 12 predicted proteins | sample FrelakmetCRP12CR_FD_187146 | JGI IMG/M metagenome (GOLD analysis project Ga0209048, IMG submission 187146) | Freshwater lake sediment microbial communities from the University of Notre Dame, USA, for methane emissions studies - CRP12 CR (SPAdes)... | ecosystem: Environmental > Aquatic >... | reverse complement strand
GGTCCGCCAGGCGCTCGACCAGTCTATCGAGCGCCTGCTCGCCGTCCGGATGCCCGCCGTACGGCGCTGCCCAGCCATCGAGCAGGTCGGGCCACCACCGCTCCAGACGCGAAACGAAGATGTCGATGTCGCGAACGGGCATCGCGGCAAGCCGGCTTCGGGCAACCCTCATGGCGCGGCCCGCTGCCGCCCCCGGTCGAGCGACCAGGGACGGCAGCGGGTGCGATTCGGACGAGCCGGGGGAGGAGCCCCGGGTCGTCGCTGGAGTTCGGGCCATCGCCTTCGACCGTGCCGCGGCGATCAGCCCTTCACGGAGCCGGCCATCATGCCGCGCACGAAGAAGCGTTGCAGGGCCAGGAAGACCGCGACCGGCACGAGCATGGAGACGAACGCGCCGGCAGTCAGGAGCTGCCAGTCCTGGCCGCGCGACCCGACGATGTTCAGGAGGCGCGACGTCATGACCGCGACGTCCTTGTTCGTGCCCAGGAAGGTCTGGGCCACGAGGAGGTCGTTCCACACCCACAGGAACTGGAAGATCGCGAACGAGGCAAGGGCCGGGGTGGACAGCGGCAGGATCAGCCGCGTGAACGTCTGGAAATGGGACGCGCCGTCGATGTAGGCCGATTCCAGGATGTCCTTTGGCAGCTGGCTGATGTAGTTGTAGAGCAGGTAGGTGGCCAGGGCGAGTCCGAAACCCGCGTGGGCGAGCCAGATCGCGAGGAACGTCCCGTTCAGGTTCACCGCGAGGTACGCCTTCAGGATCGGGATCAGCGAGATCTGGAGCGGCACCACGAGGAGCGCCACCACGGTGATGAAGAGGATTCGCTTGCCGGGGAACGACATCCAGGCGAAGCCGTACGCGGCGAAGGCCGCGATCAGGATCGGGATGACCACGGCCGGGATGGTGACCGCCAGTGTGTTCAGGAATGCGGTGCCCAGGCCGTCGCCGCCGAAGATCACGTTCTGGTAGTTGTCCAGGCTGAAGCCGCCGTGCGGGTTGGTCAGGACGGTCCACCAGCCCGACTCCGTGATTGCGGCCTTTGTCCGGAATGAGGTGATGAACAGGCCGAGGGTCGGGATTGTCCAGATCGCGGCCAGCAGGATGACGGTCCCGTTGACGAGGACGAGCGACGTCCGAGAGGTCTTCATCGCATCGCCCTCACATGCCCCGGGATCGGAATTGGCGCAGGTTGTACCACATGACTGGTGTCACGGCGATCAGCAGGATCACCGCGAGGGCAGAGCCGCGTCCGTAGTCGAAGAACGTGAACATCTGCTTGTACTGGAGCGTCGCGATCACGTTCGTGCCAAAGTTGCCTCCGGTCATCGTCTGGACGATGTCGAAGATCTTGAGGGTGAGGATCGCGATCGTGGTGGCCACCGTCACGACGGTCGGCCAGACGGTTGGGAGGATGATTCGCCGGAAGATCTGCCACTCGGTGGCGCCATCGATCCTGCCGGCCTCCAGCATCTCGTCGGGGACCCCCTTGAGGGCCGCCGACAGGATGACCATCGCGAACCCGGCCTGCCCCCACACCAGGATGATGATGATGAAGAGCGTGTTGAACGGCTCCACCGTCAGCCATGACTGGGGCGCGATGCCGAACGTGCTGAGGATCCCGTTCAGCAGGCCGATCTGCGGCTGGCCTTCGGGCTGGTAGGAGAAGACGAAGCGCCAGATGATGGCCGCCCCGACGAACGAGATGGCCATCGGCAGGAAGATGAGAGTCTTGACCACCCGGTCCAGTTTCGATCGATCGGCCAGCACGGCGATCGCGAGGCCCAAGCCGGTCGAGAACACCGTTCCCAGTACCAGCCACAGGACGTTGTTCCTGATGGCCGTGAGCATGTCCGGGTTGGTGAACGCGTAGGCGTAGTTGTCCAGGCCGATCCATTGCGACGAGGTGGCGTCGCGGAAGCTGTTGATGATGGTCAGGATCGCCGGCACGAGCAGGTAGAAGGTCAGGATCGCGAAGGCCGGCCCGACGAAGACGAACGGGAGGACCCGGTTGCGCCAGGTCGCGGGGAGCTTCTCGACGAGCCAGTTGGAGACGACGTAGAGGAGCGCCGTCCCGCCGACGCCCCACACGATGGCGACGACGACGATCACGACCTTCGGGGCCTGCGCATCCCTGAGGAACAGGAACCCGGCCCACAGGACCAGGAACGCCACTATTGGGACGACGAGGGAGATGAAGACCCTTCCGATCCCCGTCGCAAGCACCTGGACGATGCCGCGCGGCGTATCGTCGGTCACCAGCCTTGCCCCAGCCATGTCTACTCCTACGTTACGAGCGGATCACGGACCGGTCGACGGCCCAGGGCCCGCACGGGTCGCCCGACGCACGGCCGGGCGACCCGTGCGCGCTCCTATTTCGGCCAGCTGGCCTCGATGTTGTTCAGCGTCGTGTCGATGTTCTGCGTACCGTTGACGAGCTTGACCATCTCAGACCAGAAGGTGCCCGTGCCCACGGCCGCCGGCATCTGGTCCGAACCGTCAAATCGAACAAACGGGGCGGTGGTCAGAGTCGTGACGAAAGCCTGGTCGAGCTTGGACGAGTAGTTCTTGAGGTCCTGGCCCTTGTAGGGGAACAGGGCCCCACCGGTCTTCGACCACGACACGCCTGCCTCCGGCGTGGTCAGGTACTTGAGGAATGCCCAGACCTCGGGACGGTCCACGAACGCGACGGCCTGGTCGCCGCCGACCTCGGCCGGCGTCCCGTACTGTGCATCGATGGACGGCAGGTTGAAAACGCCGACCTGGTTGTCGAGATCGGCCTTGACGGCGTCCGGGAAGAACGCGGTGATGAAGTTGCCCTGGTTCGTGAACCAGCACTTCGGCGGCGTGTCGAACGCGGCCTTCGGCGCCTCGCCGAAGTTGGTCTGGACGACATAGGCCGGACCGCCGTAGACGTAGGCCTTGTTGCCCCAGATGTCCATCATGTCCTGCGCGGCCGTCTTCACGGTCGGGTCGTTGAACGGGATTGCGTGGCTGACCCACTTGTCGTAGCCGTCCTTGCCGACCGTCCGGAGCATGATCTGTTCCATCCAGTCGGTGGCAGGCCAACCCGTGGCCGCGCCGCTCTCGATGCCGATGCACCAGGCTGGCGTGCCGTCGGTCGCCATCTTGTCCTGGAGCGTCTTCAGCTCGGCCCAGGTGGTGGGGACGGTGTATCCCTTGGCCTCGAAGGCGGCCTTCGGGTAGAAGACCAGGCCCTTCAGGTTCACGCGATGAAACACCCCGTAGACCTTGCCATCAGCGGCGGTCCCGATGGCCTTCCAGCCCTCGCCGTAGTTGGCGTCGATCGAGGCTACGATGTCGGCCGGGAGCGGGAAAAGCTTGCCCATCTTGGCATAGTTCTTCATCCCGCCGGGCTGAGGCAGCAGCGCCACGTCGGGCGGGTTGCCCGCCTGCACCTGGACGTTCAGATTCTGCTCAAATGACTTGTCGCCGTTGTAGACGACCTTGGCCCCGGTAGCGTCCTCGAACGGCTTGACCGCGGCCTCAAAGGCGGTCGCCTCGGTGTCGACGAAGGCGCCGCCCACGGTGATCGTCTTGCCCTTCAGGTCCCCGCTCCCGGACGACGCGGCGGACGGCGACGCAACACCCCCAGTCGACGGAGCAGCTGAACTGCTCGCTCCGCCGCTACAGGCCGTCAGCGCCAACGCGGCGACCGACAGACCCACGAACAACCGCTGCTTCATGCGCTCCTCCTCCGTCGTCGCCCGATGAGATCGAACGATCCGCGAGATCCGTGGAACCGGTTCCATGGCCTCGTCTGTGCCACAGTAACAGGGCGTGTCAAGTGCCCTGACCGGACCTCTCGGTCGCGGATCAGACCGACGGAGGCGCGGTCGAGCGTCGAACGACGAGACTGATCGGCTGAACCTCGCGGAGGGCGCTCGGCGGCAGGCCATCGACCATTCCGAGAAGACGCTCGACTGCGCGCACGCCTGAATCGAAGAGCGGTTGGCGGACCGTCGTCAGCCCGAGATGGTCGGCCAGCTCGATGTCGTCATACCCGGTAACGGACAAGTCGCCAGGCACGCTCACCCCGATGGCGCGGGCCGCCTCGAGAACGCCCGCCGCTTGTGTGTCACTGGCGCACACGATCGCCGTCGGCGGTAGGCGCTGCGTCAGCATCCGCGTCGCGAGCTCCGTGGAACGCCGTGCCGAGTGGTCCCCGATTGCGACGAGTGACGCCGGCAGGGTCAGGCCCGCGGCCGCGATCTCGCGCCGGACGCCGGTGAGCCGCAGCCGACTCGAGGCGAACGCCAGGGGGGTGCGCGGAATGTCGCCAATGAACGCGATCCGGCGGTGACCAAGCGCGATGAGGTGCCGGCTCGCCAGCCGGCCGCCCAGGACGTCGTCGGCCACGACCCGTGGCAGAGCGCGGTGATGGGCGTCGATGAGCACGACCGGGAGCCCGATCCGATGAATCCGTTCCAGCTCGGATCCGTGGGGCGAGAGCGAGATGATGATCAGCCCGTCAACACGTTCTCGGCGCGGCAGATCACGAAAGACCGCCTCGCGCCGGTCGACTGTCTCGACGTTGAACACGATCATGTCGTATCCACCGCGGACCAGGGCATCCTCGACGCCCCGCAGGCGTTCGACGGCCGACGGGCGGGTCAAGAACGGCAGGATTACCGCGATCGTCTGGGTCCGGCGGAGCGACAGGCGCCGTGCCGTCGGGCTCGGGACAAAGTCGAGGGTCGCGATGGCCTCGAGGACGCGCGCGCGGGTTCGCGGATCGACGTTCGCGCGTTCGTTCAGGACGCGGCTCACCGTGCCGCGGCCGACGCCCGCGAGCCGGGCCACATCGCTGATCGTGACGCCCAACCCATCTCCTCTGCATGGAACCGGTTCCGATTGTAGCCCCGCGTGAGGCTGGGCGATCGGGTCGATCCCGGAGTCGGGCGCCCGGGCGGGCGACGGCGGTTCCGCGTCGGAACGTTCTCGACGATCGCGGCGTGCTCCAGCGGTACGCCTCCAGGAGGCCGAACCGCGCCAGGCCGGTCAGGCGCCCGCTAGGCGGTCTCGCCGCGCTCCGCCAGCCACTCCGCGTAGTTCGTCTCGTCGACGCCGCCGTCGACCTCGGTCTTCGTGAGGAGGAGCGGCGGCCGACCGTCGCGAATCGTCTCCTCCGTGATGATGCACTTCCGGATCTCGGTCCGATCCGGGATGTCGTACATCACCTCGAGGAGCGCCTCCTCGACGATCGTGCGGAGCGCCCGGGCCCCGGTCTTGCGGGACAGCGCCGCGTCCGCGGCAGCCGTGAGCGCACCGTCCGTGAACACGAGCTCTACCTTGTCGAGGCCCAGGAAGCGCTTGAACTGGCGGGTGATGGCGTTCTTCGGCTCCGTGAGCACCCGGACCAGGTCTTCCGCCGTCAGCGCCGATAGCGTGACGACCACCGGAAGGCGGCCCACGAACTCCGGGATGAGCCCGTACTTGAGGAGATCCTCCGGCATCAGCCGGTCCAGGATCTTCTGGCGGTCCGCCCTGGTGCCCGTGGCGTCGCTTCCGAAACCGAGGGCTCGCTTCCCGACCCGCTCCTCGATGATCCTCTCCAGGCCGTCGAAGGCCCCGCCGCAGATGAAGAGGATGTTCGTGGTGTCGATCTGGATGAAATCCTGGTGCGGGTGTTTCCGGCCGCCCTGCGGAGGCACGTTTGCGGTCGTGCCTTCCAGGATCTTGAGGAGCGCCTGCTGGACTCCCTCGCCCGATACGTCCCGGGTGATCGACGGGTTGTCGGCCTTGCGGGCGATCTTGTCGATCTCGTCGATGTAGATGATGCCGCGCTGGGCCCGGGCCACGTCAAAGTCGGCGGCCTGGATCAGGCGGAGGAGGATGTTCTCGACGTCCTCGCCGACGTAACCGGCCTCGGTGAGCGAGGTCGCGTCGGCGATGCAGAACGGCACGTCAAGGACGCGGGCGAGCGTCTGCGCCAGGAGGGTCTTCCCCGAGCCCGTGGGGCCGACCAGGAGGACGTTCGACTTCTGGAGTTCCACGTCGTCGGCAGAACCGCCAGCGTTGACCCGCTTGTAATGGTTGTAGACGGCAACCGCGAGGACCTTCTTGGCGCGTTCCTGGCTGATCACGTACCCATCGAGGGCATCCTTGATGTGCCGCGGCGACGGGAGCTTCTCGACGGCCGGTTTCTGGCGCGGTTTCTCGAGGAGCTCCTCCTCGATGATCTCCTGGCACAGGTTGATGCACTCATCGCAGATGTAGACGCCCTGGCCCGCGATCAGCTTGCGAACCTGCTCCTGGCTCTTCCCGCAGAACGAGCAGCGGTACGGCACCTTGGGCGTCTTGCTGGTCGTCATCTGCGCCTGATCTCCGCTTCGTCCGTCCTGCGCCGCGCCGCCCGGATCATGCCGATGCGCCCGCCGGCGCCGGACCGTCCGGGGCTGCGTCCTTCGCCGCCGATGGCTCGCCGCCCGGGCTGCTGGAAGCGGACGAGCCTCCCGACGCGACGGACTTCGGGACGGGAGCATAGACCGCGTCGATGATGCCATACGTCTGGGCCTGTTCGGGACTCATGAAGTAGTCCCGCTCGGTGTCCCGGACGATCTTCTCCACCGTCTGGCCCGTGTGGCGCGCCAGCAGCTCGTGATTCGCGTTGACCAGTGTCTCCATCTCCCGCACCTGGATGAAGACGTCCGGGGTGTTGCCGCGGAACCCGCCCGACCCCTGGTGGATCATGATCCGGCTGTGCGCCAACGCGTAGCGCTTCCCGGGCTGGCCCGCCGCAAGAAGCACCGCCGCCATGCTGGCCGCCATCCCGACGCAGATCGTGCTGACCGGCGCACGGACCAGCTGCATCGTGTCGTAGATCGCCAGCCCTGCCGTGATCACGCCGCCCGGCGAGTTGATGTACAGGTTGATGTCCTTCTCCGGGTCCTCGGAATCAAGGAAGAGGAGCTGGGCGATGATCAGGTTCGCGACGTTGTCCTCGATCGCATCGCCGAGGAAGACGATCCGCTCCTTGAGGAGCCGGGAGTAGATGTCGTACGCCCGCTCTCCGCGGCTCGACGTTTCGATGACCATCGGTACAAGCATCTGGGACCCTCCTGGAGCGGCGCCCTCGGCGCGACCGCGAGCCGCTGTCGTTCGCGGCGATTGACCGAACGGGGAATGGATCACGCGCGGGCGCTCCCCGCCTCCTCGACCGCCGCCGCACCGGCGGCGGCGTCCGCGTCCTCGATATGGGGGATCGCGGGGTGCTCCGGATGCGCTGCCAGCCACTCGTCGATGAGCTTCTCGATCACCCGCGACCGGCGCAGTGAGCTGCGGATCGCAGCCCGGGCACGCGGCGTGTCGAAGTAGGTGGCGAGCTTCGGGTCGTTCGCGTAGCGCTGCCGCGCGCGGGACGCCTCGGCTGCCACGTCGGCGTCCGTGACCTCCATCCCTTCGGCCTCCGCGACCTTGCCGAGCACGAGGAGCGTCTTCGCGCGCTCCTCGGCACCGGGGCGGAAGTCGGCATGGAGCTGTTCGGGGGTCTTGTCGGTCGCCTTGAGGTAGGCCTCCTCCGTGATCCCCTGCCGCGCCAGCGCCCCGCGCAGCTCGTCGTGCATCACCTCGATCTCCTCGTCAACGAGGAGGTCCGGGACCTCGACGGTGGCGTTCTTCATCGCGTAGTCGATGATGCGGTCCGCAAAGCCGTGACGGGCCCGGTCCACCGCGTTGCGCTCGAGGCGCGCCCGGACCTCCGACCGCAGGGTGGCGAGGTCCGCGAACTCGCCAAGCGAGGCGGCGAACGCGTCATCGGCCACCGGGAGGACCTTCTCGCGGAGCTCCCGGAGCGTGACCGTGAAGTGGGCGGTCGCGCCCTGGAGGGAGACCTCGTGGTAGTCGAGCGGGAACGTGATGTCGAACTCGGTCGAGTCTCCTGCATGCAGGCCAACGAGGTGCTCCTCGAAGCCCGGGATGAAGCGCTCTTGCCCGATCACGATCGGCATCCGCTCCACCGTGCCGCCCTCGAAGGGCCCGCCGTCGCGCGTCCCGACGAAGCCGATGATGGCCCAGTCATCGTCCTTCGCGCCGCGGTCCTCCACCGGCACGAGCGTCGCCTGCTGATCGCGAAGCTCGTCCACGACGCGATCCACCTTCGGATCATCGACCGTGTCGATCTCGGGCGCGAATGGAAACGCCCGGTAGTCGCCCAGAAGGACCTCCGGGCGGACCGGGATCGTGGCCGTGTAGCGGAACGGCTGCCCCTCCTCGGCCTGGACCACGTCGATCGCGGGACGTCCGATCGCGAAGAGCTCTGTCTGCTCGGTCATCGCCTCGCGATACGAGCGCTCCACGAGCTGCTCGACGGCCTCGTCGAGGACCGCCCCGGGACCGAGCTCTCGCTCGACCATGGACCGGGGCGCCTTGCCGGGCCGGAACCCGGGGATTCGGGTCCGCTGGCTCAGGCGGCGCGTGGCGTCGACGACGGCTCGGGCGAGGTCGGCGGCGGGCAACTCGACCTCGAGGAGGACGGTGCTCTTCTCGGCGGGGGTCGTGGTGACGTGCATGGTCGGAAAGTATACGGGCGGCCTCCGGGGCGCGCCCCCGCGGCGCTGTGGGCGAGGAGGGGGTCGAACCCTCACGTCACTCGCGTGACACCGGCTCCTAAGGCCGGCGCGTCTGCCATTCCGCCACTCGCCCGTGGGGCGCGAGTCTAGCGCGGGGGCCCCTCGTCGCCCGGGCGGTCCGACTTCGCGAGAACCCGCTTCAGGGCCTGCTGGGCTGCCTGCGTCGCGACCGGGGCGGCTACGAGGACCGCGAGCCTGGACAGCGATCCGCCGCGGGCCGTCCCCTTCCTGTCACCGGCGGGCGAATCGAGATAGTCGGCGAAACTCCGCTCCAGCACGCCGCGGACCTTTGCGCCGTCGTCGCCAAGCGCACGAACCGCGCGATCCACCTCGGCGGGGAGGAGGCTCGCCGGCAGCGGTTCCGGCGCCCCGACAACGCGCCGTTTCACGGCACGGAAGACCCGTCGCGGGCCGCCCGCGACCACGAACGCCGTGCCCGCCACGACACCCGCGGTTTTGCCGGCGTTCCGCTTCACCTTCGCCCTGACGTCCACGGCATCCCGCGCGGACGACTTCAGCCGCTCGACCTCCACATCGAGGCCGACGCGTGCCGCTACGGCTTCCTGCCGAGCGGCGTCCGTGCGCGCACCCACTCGATCGTCTCCTTCGTCGTCTCGATGGTCGTGCCGGGCCAGTAGCGGGCCTTGAGGGCCTCCCGGTCGAAGGACCGCAGCGCGCTCGCGGCGAGCGCCGGCCAGGCGATGAACGTGACGCAGATGCCGAGAGCGATCCCGACGTGCCGGCTGAACGAGATCGCGAGGAAGGCGCCGCCCAGCGCCCCGAGCACGGCCCCGCCGACGAGTCCGGCGACGAGGCCACCCGGACCGCCGGCCCGGGCCCCGGCCAGGAGCCCCAGGACGCCGAAGACCAGCGCACCCAGCGCGAGGCCCGCGACGAGTGGTCGAACGCCTGCGTCCACGCCCGGGATGATGGAATCGCCGACGCTCGCGAAGAGCTGGTGGGGCCACGCCAACCCGAGTACGACCGCCACCCCGATCCCCAGCACGAACGCTCCCCCGAAGGTGACGGCGAGGTGGCGTCGGGGGATCCCGGCGGCGCCGAGGAGGAGCACGACGACCAGCGCAACACAGCCGAGCGTCCCCTGAAGCACGCCCCAGCCGATGCTCCCGAACAGCCACTCCCCGAGGAACAGCGTGGTCCCGACGGGCGCGAGGATGGCCACGAAGAGGAGGAGAGCGATCGCGATCGAGACAAGGAGCGCTGCCGCCTTGGCACGCTCGGCGATCTCCGAGAACTCCGCCCGCGCCAACTCCACGTGTGTCGTCACGAGGCGCCGAGCGGCGTTCATGGTCAGCCGGGCCTGCGCGAACAGGCCGGCGGCCGGCTCCGCGGGTTTGGACGGCACTACCGGGTCCGGGTCCGGCACCGCGGCCCAAGCCGGAGGCGTGGCCGACGCCGCGTCCGACGCGGGCGCCGCGGCGGGGTCAGGCGCCGCAACGGACGCCGGCGCAGCGGCGGGGTCCGGCGCAGCGCCCGAGGCGTCAGGAACGGGCTGGTCCGGCATGTCGGTCGGCGGTGCGCTCTCGCCGCCGGTCGTGTTCTGGCTCAGGTGTCACCTCCGGCCACGTGAATCGTGTACGGGGATGATACCCCGGACCCAGCCGCCCGACGAACCGTTGGGCCGCAGGCTGTCGCCGCCGCAATGGCACGTCGCGGTGTACGCTCCGGATCTTGTCACTCCCGTCCGCTCCAGGCGGCCCGACGCACGTCGACACCGTGCGGCACCGGTTCGGTTCGACCGAGATCCGCATGGTCATCAATCCCCCACCTTCACACGGAGGATCCCGATGAGCTCGCACGTGGTCACCGCCGCTGAAGTCGGCGGGTTCGCCCTCTTCCGTGGCGTTCCCGAAGGCGAGCTGGCGACGCTGGCGGCCGCGGCGAGCCGGCGCGAGCCGGCCGATGGCGAGATCGTCTACGCGGAGGGCGCGCCCGCCACAGAGGTGTTCCTGGTCGAACACGGCCAGGTCACGTTGCGCGTGCTCCGGGACGACCGCCTCGTTATGGTCGGCACCCTTGGTCCCGGCGAGGTGCTGGGCTGGGCGTGCCTGCGCGACGAGCCCGTGTCGCTCGCGACCGCACGCGCGTCGGGGCCAGTGCGACTGGTGGCGATCCCCGCCGAGGCGCTCCTGGCGCTCATGGCAGGTGGCACCCCGGCAGGCCGGGACACCATGCGGCGCCTGTTCGGCGTCGCCTCGCTCCACCTCGCCGCGGCGCGCGAGCAGATGATCCGCCAGGGGCGCGAGGGCGTGATCACGGCCGGCTAACTGACCGGGCGACGCTCAGCTGATCGTCAGCACAGGCTGCTGCCGGGCGGCACGTACGCTCACCCGCGCGGCAATCGTCCTGGCGAGCGCGGTCAGCGCCTGTGCCGCGGCGCCCGGCTCGCGCTGGGCGACTGCGGGGATGCCGGCGTCGCCGCCCTGGCGGACGGTGACGTCAAGCGGAACGCCGCCCAGGAACTCGATGTCGTGCTCGCGCGCGAACCGCTCGCCGCCGCCGCGCCCGAAGATCTCGGTCGCCTCGCCGCAGTGCGGGCAGATGAACGCGCTCATGTTCTCCACGAGGCCGATCACCGGGACGCTCATCCGGGCGAACATCGCGAGTGCCTTGTGCACGTCGGCAATGGCCACCTGCTGGGGGGTCGTCACGAGCACCGCCCCGGAGATCGGGACGGCCTGGGCCAGGGTCAGCTGCGCGTCGGAGGTGCCGGGCGGCAGGTCTACGACCAGGTAGTCCAGGTCGCCCCACGCCACGTCGCGGAGGAACTGCTGGATCGCGCCGCCGACGAGCGGTCCGCGCCAGACGATCGGCTGACCGTCCGGGACGAAGAAGGCGATCGAGATGACCTTCACGCCGTACCGCTCGAGCGGCACGATCCTGTTGTCGGCGTTCGCCTTCGGGACCCCCTCCAGCCCCATCATCATCGGGATGTTCGGGCCGGTGATGTCGGCGTCGAGGAGGCCCACCGACGCCCCAGCCTGGGCCAGCGCGACCGCGAGATTCACGCTCACCGTGCTCTTCCCGACACCGCCCTTGCCGGACGCGACGGCCAGGATGTTCTTGACGCCCTCGAGCAGCTGCGGGCCGCCGGCGGGCGCCGCCCGCCGGACCATCGCGCCCCACGTGATGCGGGCCTCGCGGACGCCGATCGCGGCGAGCGCGGTGCGGGCATTCCGGTCAATCTCATCCTTGAGCGGGCAGGCCGGCGTGGTCAGCTCGATCGTGAAGGCCACGTCGGCGCCCTCGATCGTGATCCCCTTCACCATGTTGAGGGTCACGAGGTCGCGGCCGAGCTCGGGCTCCTGGACGGTGCGCAGGGCGTCGAAGATCGCCCCTTCGGTGAGCGTGGTCATATGGCGAATCAGTCCTTCATGGAGTGCGGGCCGGCGAGGTTCCAGGCCACGGAGCAGGGCGCCGGGCAATCGCATCGTACCCTGCCCCCCGGGACCTTGCCCCCGGCACCTCGCCCCCGGCACCTCGCGCGCGCCAGCCGGCCGGACGATCCTCGTCGACTGCGGCGGCGCGGTAGCATTCGCGCCATGCGCGCTCAGGATCGCCGCGGTGCGATTCCGGGCTCGCCCGATCCTGGGCCCGCGCAGCGCCCATCTGGCACGGGGAGCGACGGGTCCGGTCCTTCCGCCGAGCGCAAGGAGCCCGCGCCATGGTCGATATCGCAGCTGCCCCGACGCCGGCGGCGCTCCCGGACCGCGGGGTCGTGCCCGGCGTCTGGTCCCGCATCACGAACCTGACCGTCGACCGCGGCGAGGGCAGCTGGCTCGTCACGACCGAGGGCGAGCGGTACCTCGACTACAGCTCCGGGATCGGGGTCACGAACACCGGGCATGCCCATCCGCGCGTGGTCGCGGCGGTGCAGGCCCAGGCGGCGAAGCTGCTCCACGGCCAGCAGAACATCGTCTACCACGAGCCCGGGCTTCGCCTCCACGACCGGCTTCGGACGCTCCTGCCGGGCGGGCCGTGGCAGGCGTTCCTGTCGAACTCCGGTGCGGAGGCCGTCGAGGCGTCGGTCAAGCTGGCGCGTGCCGCCACGGGCCGGCCGGTCGTGCTCGTGTTCCGGGGCGGCTACCACGGCCGCACAGCCCAGACCATGGCGCTGACGACGGCCAAGAACGTCTATCGCGCGGACTTCGAGCCGCTTCCGGGATCCGTGTACGCGACCGCCTACCCGTACTGCTATCGGGCGCCGGGCGGCGGGCACGTGCCGGACGCCGATTGCACCTGCGACTGGGAGGCGGAGCTGGACCTCACGCTCCACACCCTGACCTACCCGGAGCACGTGGCGGCGATCATCGTCGAGCCGGTCCTCGGCGAGGGCGGCTACATCGTGCCACCCCCGGGCTTCCTGCCGCGCCTGCGAGAGATCACCCGGCAGCACGGGATCCTTCTGATCGCGGACGAGGTCCAGACGGGCTTCGGCCGAACGGGCGAGCTGTTCGCGGTGCGCCACTGGAACGTGGAACCGGACGTCCTCGTTTTCGCGAAGGGCGTCGCGTCCGGGCTCCCGCTGTCCGGGATCATCGCCCGGGCGGACCTCATGGCGAGGTGGCGGCCGGGCGCCCACGGCGGCACGTTTGGCGGCAACGTCGTCGCGTGCGCGGCCGCGAACGCGACCCTCGACGTGATCGAGGACGAGGGACTCGTGGCCAACGCGCGGGAGCGCGGAACGCAGCTCCTCGAGGGGCTCCGGCGCCTGGCCGCCGGGCGTCCCGCGATCGGTGACGTCCGCGGGCTCGGGTGCATGGTCGCGATGGAGTTCGTGAAGCCGGGCCAGGGCGACGGGCGGGTCCCGGACCCGGAGCTGACCCGACGGGTGATCGCCGAAGCGCTGGACCGACGACTCATCATCCTGTCGGCGGGCTCGTATGCGCAGGTGACGCGGATCATCCCGCCGCTCGTGACGACGGCCCCGGAGGCTGATCTCGCCCTGCGCATCCTCGCGGACGCGCTCACGGCGGCAGGCGCGTGACGGTCGACAAGGCGCTCAGCCCGCGGAGCCGGGTGCGACGCCTCCCTGGACGGGCCGCGTACGACGCGGCCACGATCGCGGC
>Ga0209048_10004275_pt1 | contig 13680 bp, 4 predicted proteins | sample FrelakmetCRP12CR_FD_187146 | JGI IMG/M metagenome (GOLD analysis project Ga0209048, IMG submission 187146) | Freshwater lake sediment microbial communities from the University of Notre Dame, USA, for methane emissions studies - CRP12 CR (SPAdes)... | ecosystem: Environmental > Aquatic >... | reverse complement strand
TCAAACTCCGCGACTACCCCACCCTCAACCACGTCATCGGCTTCGTCCACACCCACACACCCCAACTCGCACCAGCCACACCCGACGTACCGGCAACCCCGACTACAACCCCCGGGCCGCAGGGAGCGAGTTCCGTGACGCGTCGCGTACCGATCGCGGTGTTGCGACCGCCGCTCGACGTCTGCACGACCACCGGCGTGGAGCTCGGTGCGAACGCTCGCGTCGTGGTGACGCTCGACGCCGGTGGTGTCGGCGCCGCTCTGGTGGGACGGCTCGAGAAGCTCGGCGTCGACGTGCTCGCGATCGACGATGCGCCCACAGCCGAAGAGCTCGAGGGTCGTCTCGCGGCCTGGCTCGACGCGGGACCGATCCACGGCGTGTATTGGCTGCCGGCGCTGGACGATGAAGGGCAACTTTCGGGGCTCGACCCCGCGTCGTGGCACGAAGGACTCCACGTCCGGGTGAAGCTGCTCGCCACGACGATGCGCGCGCTCACCGAATCGGTGGCGGGCCCCGGCACGTTCCTCGTGAGCGCCACGAGACTCGGTGGTCGCCACGGCTACGACGACGCCGGCGCGGTCCAACCGATGGGCGGTGCGGTCACCGGCTTCACGAAGGCCCTGGCCCGCGAGCGACCCGACGCGCTCGTGAAGGCGGTCGACTTCGAACCGAGCCGCAAGACCGCGACGCTCGCCGACCTGCTCGTGGACGAGACGCTGCGCGATCCCGGTGCGGTCGAGATAGGGTACGCCGACGGTCTCCGGTGGACGGTCTCCGTCGACGAACGGCCCGCGGGTGAGCCCGACCCGGCGCGGGCACTCACGGCAGATTCCGTCTTCCTCGTGACCGGCGCCGCCGGCAGCATCGTCTCCGCAATCACGGCCGACCTCGCCGCCCACTCGGGTGGGACGTTCCACCTCATGGATCTCGTGGCCGCACCCGACCCCGCCGATCCTGACCTGGCCCGCTTCGACACCGATCGCGATGGCCTCAAGCGTGACCTCGCGGCGCGCATCACCGAACGCGGCGATCGCGCCACGCCGGCGCTCGTCGAGCGCGAGCTGGCCGGACTCGAACGGCGGCGCGCCGCCGCAAGCGCGATGGAGGCGGTGCGTGCGGCCGGTGGTGTTCCGTACTGGCACCAGGTCGACCTCACCGATCCCGTCGCAGTGGCCCACGCCGTGGCCGAGGTGCGCGAAGCGAGCCCTCGCGTCGACGTCCTGTTGCACTGCGCCGGCCTCGAGATCAGTCACTTCCTCGCCGACAAGCCGCAACGCGAATACGACCTCGTCTTCGACGTCAAGAGCGATGGCTGGTTCCACCTCCTCCACGCGCTCGGCGATACGGAGATCGGCACGGCCGTGGTGTTCAGCTCGATCGCGGGCCGCTTCGGCAACGGGGGACAGACCGATTACAGCGCGGCGAACGACCTGCTCTGCAAGTACGTGTCGAGCTTCCGTTCACTTCGGCCCACAACTCGCGGGATCGCCGTCGACTGGACCGCGTGGAGTGGCATCGGCATGGCGAGCCGCGGCTCGATCCCGAAGATGATGGAGATGGCGGGCATCGACATGCTCCCGCCCGAGATCGGAGTACCGATCGTGCGGCGCGAGGTCACGGCGTCGGGACCGGGAACGGAGCTCGTCGTCGCGGGCCGGCTCGGGATCTTGATGGACGAACGCCACGCCACCGGCGGACTCGATCCGGTCGCATTCGCGGGACGTGCCGGCGCCGAGCGCGGACCGATGATCGGCCGGGTCACGGCCATGACCGTCCACGACGGCGTGTCGGTCACGACCGACCTCGACCCGTCAACGCAGGGCTTCCTGCGCGATCACCAGATCGACGGCACGCCCGTGCTCCCCGGCGTGATGGGGATCGAGGCGTTCGCCGAGCTCGCCACCTTGCTCGCGCCCGACTGGCACGTCGCCGCCATCGAGGACGTCGAGTTCCTGGCTCCGTTCAAGTGTTATCGAGGCGAACCGCGCGCGGTCGAGCTTCGCGCTCGCGTACGGTCCGACCACGACGGCCTCGTCGCCGACTGCGCGCTCGTCGGGCGGCGCACGTTGCCCGGGCAGGAGAGCCCGCAACTCACGACCCATTTCACCGGCACCGTGCATCTGACGCGCGACGCACCCGACCTCGGCCGCCTCTCCGTGCCCGACGCGCCGTCGGGACCGACCGCGGCATCGAGTGACATCTACCGCGTCTACTTCCACGGGCCCACGTACCAGGTACTCGATCAAGCGTGGCACCGCGAAGGCCAACCGATCGGGCTCTTTGCGACCGGACTCCCGGACAACCACTCCCCCGCCGATCTGCCGACGCTCATGCATCCTCGGCTCGTCGAACTGTGCTTCCAGACGGCCGGCGTGTGGGAGCTCGGCATCACGGGCCGCATGGCGCTGCCCACCCACATCGATCGCGTCCTGACGAGTCCCGGGTCGAGCAACGACGCCCGTTGCTACGCCGTCGTGACCCCGCGAGGCGACGACGCGTTCGACGCCGCGGTGGTCGACGAGACCGGCGCGGTACGCGTGCGGCTCGACGGGTACCGCACGATCGCGGTGCCCGGAGGCGTCGACAACGAGTTGTTGCCGCCGCTCCACACCGCGATGAGCTGATCCTGCATGGCTGAGGTGGCTGACGTGGGTGACCGAGCGAGCGACGACCTCGCGCCTGCGTTCACGCGGATCGCGATCGTCAATCGCGACGAAGCCGCGATGCGATGCATACGCGCCGTACGCGAGCTGAACGATCGGCGCTCGGAGCCGCTGCGAACCCTTGCGCTCTACACCGACGTGGACCGCACCGCGATGTTCGTGCGCGAGGCCGACGAGGCGTACTTCCTGGGCCCGGCCACGTTCGTCGATCCTCACGACGGCGAACGCAAGAACGGCTATCTCGATGACGCCGCGCTCGAACACGCCCTGCGAGCCGCACGCGCCGACGCCGTCTGGGTCGGTTGGGGCTTCGTGGCCGAACATCCCGAAATCGCCGACCTCTGCGCACGGCTCGGCATGGTGTTCATCGGCCCGGACGCCGACACGATGCGCCGGCTCGGCGACGAGAGCAGCGCCGCGCGTCTGGCCGAGCAGTCCGGCATCCCCCCGGCGCCGAAGGGCCCTCAACCGCCCGGCGCCCGCCGCATCGACGTCGAGGTCATTGTCGATGCACACGGCAACGCGTGGGCGGTCGGGCTGCGCGATACCAGTCTGCAACGCCACCGCAGCACGGTCATGGAGGAATCGGCATCTACCGCCCTCACCCCCGAACTGGACCGCGAGCTCCGCGAAGCGGCCGTGCGACTTGCGCTCCTCGCGGGGTACCGCAACGCGGGAACGGTGAGGTTCCGGTTCCACCCTGACCGCGCGACCTGCTTCTTCCTCGAGTTCATTCCTCGCCTCCAGGCCGCGCATCTCGTGACCGAAGCCGCCACCGGCGTCGATCTCGTGAAGCTCCAGCTCCGCGTGGCGGCGGGTGGTCGGCTCGAAGGCGCACCCCCCGCACCTCGTGGTCACGTCATCGAAGTGCGACTCAACGCCGAGGATCCCGAACGCGGCTTCCTGCCCGCGCCCGGCCCGCTGGAGCTGCTGCACCTCTCCGGCGGCCCCGGCGTGCGCGTCGACACCGGCGTGGCCGAGGGCGACACGATTCCGGCCGAGTTCGATCCGTTGATCGCCAAGGTCGTCGCGTGGGGACGCGATCGTGGCGAGGCGCTGGCGCGGTTGCGCCGCGCACTCGCCGAAACCGCAATCGTGATTCGTGGCGGCACCACGAACAAGGGGTTCCTCCTCGATCTCCTCGACCGCCCGGAGGTACGCGCCGGTACGTACGACACCACGCGGATCGACCGGATCGTGGGAGCCGGCATCGTGACCAGCGCGCGCCTCGCCGAGGTCGCGCTGGTACAGGCTGCCGTGGACGCGTACGAGGCCGAGCTCGCGCTCGAGCAGGCCCGCTTCTACGCATCGGCGCGCCGGGGCCGGCCGCGCGCGGAGCCCGGCACGGGCCGTGCGATCGAGCTACGCCACCGCGGCCACAGCTACTCCCTCCGCGTCGCTCGCGTCGGCGCGGGTCGCTACCGCATCGAGCTCGATGGGACGCGCGTCCACGCCGACGTGGTCCGTCTGAATCAGTTCGAAGCGAGGCTGCGGTGCGATGGCGTCGCGCATCGCGTTCTCTCCGCGAGCCACGGGACAGATCACCTCGTGGAGGTCGACGGTGTCCCCCATCGCTTCGCGCGTGACGAAGGCGGCTTTGTGTGCTCCGAGGCTCCGGCCGTCGTCGTAGCGATCATGGTCGAGCCCGGGCAGGAAGTCGCCGCCGGCGCGACGGTTGCCGTGGTCGAAAGCATGAAGATGGAGCTCGCGGTGCCGGCACCGTTCGCCGGCCGGGTACGCGACATCCTCGTCGGCAGCAATGTCCAGGTCGACGCGGGCACGCCACTGCTTTCGCTCGAGCCGCTCGAGATCGACTCGGAGATTCCGGTTGCGAAGCGCTTGACCCTCCCGTCCGTTCCTGTGACCCGCTCGGCACCCGACGCGAACGAGCGCTGCCGCACGAACCTCGGCACGCTCGCCGGCGTCATGCTCGGCTTCGACGTCGACCCGACCGAAGCCCGGCGAATCGTGAATGATCAGCACGCCGTGTGTGAACAGCTCGAACCCACCGATCACGACCTCCTGGTGGGCGAGCACCGCGTGCTCCGCCGGTTTGCCGACATCCGCGCGCTCTTCCGCCCGCAGCGTGACGACTCGTCCGACGAGCAGGTGCGAAGCGCGCAGGAGTACCTGTACGCGTACCTCCGCTCACTCGATACGGACGCCGAGGGCATTCCCGCCCGTTTCGTCGAGCAGCTCCGAGCTGCACTCGCGCACTATGGCGTCGTCACGCTGGACGGCGGTCCCGCCCTGCGTGACGCGTGCTACTGGATCTTCCAGTCCCACCAGCGGATCGACTCGCAGCTCCCGGCGGTGATCGCCATCCTCGAGCATCGCCTCGCGATGGCCGATGCGCTTGCGGGTATCGCCGACAACGAGTTCCACGATGTGCTCAACCGGCTGGTGGCCGCCACACGAGGCCGGCACGCGGTCATTGCGGACCTCGCCCGCGAGGTTCGCTACCGCCTGTTCGATCTGCCGTTGCTCGATGCGGCGCGCGACGCGAGCTACCGCGAAGCCGAGGCGCACCTCGCGACGCTCGCGGACCATCCCGACGCGGGCGATCGCGAAGATCACGTGCTCGCGCTCGTCGACTGCCCGCAACCGCTCGCACCGATCCTCACCGTGCGCATCGACGCCGCTCCACCCCCGCTGCGCCGTGTGATGCTCGAGGTGATGACCCGGCGGTACTACCGAACGCGGGGCCTCGAGCACTTCGCAACCCTCACCGACGGCGACCGCGACCTCTTCACCGCCGACTACGCGCTCGACGGCGGTCGTGTCCACGTCGTCACCACCCACCTCGCCCTCGGGGATCTGCCGCGCGCCGCCGAAGTCGTCGCCACCCACACGGCAGCGACTTCCCCGGACGACGGGATCGTCGTCGACTTCTACGCCCGGGCCGATGCGCTGGGTGATCCGGAGACGACGGCCCGGGAGATCCGCACCACATTGGAACACACGGTGTTCCCTCATGCGGTGCGGCGCTTCGTCGTTGCGGTCAGCGCTCCCGGTCGCGGCATCGGCATGGACGCGGTGCAGCACTTCACGTTCCGGCCATTCGAAGGTGCGCTCGTCGAGGACGAAACGCTGCGCGGTCTGCATCCGCTCATGGCCAAGCGACTCCACCTCTGGCGCCTCGCGAACTTTCGAATCGAGCGGCTGCCGTCGGCGCAGGACGTGTACTTGTTTCACGGCGTCGGGCGCGACAATCCGAAGGACGAGCGCCTGTTCGCGGTGGCCGAGGTACGTGATCTCACGCCCGAGCGCGACCAGACCGGACGCCTCGTCGCACTGCCGCAACTCGAACGCGCGTTGCTCGAGACGCTCGAAGGAATCCGGCGGTTCCAGGCGCCCCGCCCTCCGAACCAGCGACTCCAATGGAACCGCGTGCGCCTCTACGTCTGGCCGCCACTCGACCTGCCGCTCGACGAGATCTTCGACGTGGCCCGCAAGCTCGCGCCCGCGACCGCGGGGCTGGGCATCGAGCGGGTGCTGGTCACCTGCCGTATGCCGGAGGGACCTTCCGGTGAGCTGCGAGAGCGCGTGATCCGGATCTCGAACCCGACCGGCAGCGGGTTCGTGATGCGCATCGACGATCCGCCGACCGAACCGATGCAGCCGCTCGACGAATACACCCAGAAGGTCGTACAGGCCCGCCGGCGCGGCGCCGTGTATCCCTACGAGCTCGTCCAGATGCTGGCCCCCGCCGATACGCGAGCAGGTCTGCCGCGCGGCGAGTTCATCGAGCACGATCTCGACGGCTCCGGTGCGCACCTCGTACCCGTCGATCGGCCCTACGGCGGCAACCAGGCCGGGATCGTCGTGGGGATCACACGCAGCTTCACCGATCGGTACCCCGAGGGCATGACCCGCGTGGCGCTCTTCGGCGACCCGAATCGTGCCCTCGGCTCGATCGCGGAGCCCGAATGCCGTCGCATCCTTGCCGCGCTCGACCTCGCAACGGAACTGCGCGTCCCCGTGGAGTGGTTCGCGCTCTCCGCCGGCGCCAAGATCGCGATGGACAGCGGGACCGAGAACATGGACTGGGTCGCCGCGGTGCTTCGGCGGCTCATCGAGTTCACCCAGGCCGGAAACGAAGTGAACGTCGTCGTGACCGGTATCAACGTGGGCGCCCAGCCGTATTGGAACGCCGAGGCGACGATGCTCATGCACACGAAGGGCATCCTCGTGATGACGCCCGAGAGCGCCATGGTGCTCACCGGCAAGCAGGCGCTCGACTTCTCGGGCGGCGTGTCGGCGGACGACAACCATGGGATCGGCGGCTACGAGCGGATCATGGGACCCAATGGACAAGCGCAGTATTGGGCCCGCGATCTCAGCGGCGCGTTGCGGGTACTGCTCGCTCACTACGAGCACAGCTACGTCGCGTCGGGCGAACGCTTCCCGCGCCGCGCCATCACAACCGACCCGTCGGATCGCGATCCCGGGCGGCAACCGCACGGGCCCGATACGTCGACGTTCACACGAATCGGCGAGGTGTTTTCCGACGCCGCCAATCCGGGACGGAAGAAGCCCTTCGACATTCGCAGCGTGATGCGCGCCACCGTCGACCAGGATCACCCGCCACTGGAGCGATGGGTCGACATGCGTAACGCCGACACGGCCGTGGTTTGGGACGCGCACCTCGGTGGCTATCCCGTCGCGCTCCTCGGGATCGAGTCTCACCCGCTGCCGCGGCGCGGACCGATCCCGGCCGACGGGCCGGAGCAGTGGACGTCGGGCACGCTGTTCCCGCTCTCGTCGAAGAAGCTCGCGAGGGCGATCAACGCGGCGAGCGGCGCACGACCCCTCGTGGTGCTCGCCAACCTCTCCGGATTCGACGGGTCGCCCGAATCGATGCGCTCGTTACAGCTCGAATACGGCGCCGAGATCGGCCGGGCCGTCGTCAACTTCGACGGACCCATCGTGTTCTGCGTCATCTCCCGTTTCCACGGCGGGGCGTTCGTCGTGTTCTCGCAACGCCTGAACGACAACCTGGAAACCGCGGCGCTCGTCGGCTCCCATGCCTCGGTGATCGGCGGCGCACCGGCTGCCGCGGTGGTTTTCGCTCACGAGGTGGACGTGCGCACCCGTGCGGACGCTCGGGTGCAGGAGCTCGAGTCGCGTATCGCGGAGAGCGAAGGCGGCGAACGAGCTCGACTCCGCTCCGAGCTCGACGACCTGATCGCAACCGTGCATTCGGAGAAGCTGGGCGAGCTGGCGGCCGAGTTCGACGCGATCCACAGCGTGGAGCGCGCGCAACAGATGGGTTCGGTCCATCACATCATCCCCGCCGAATCTCTCCGCAGCTACCTCATCGACGCTGTGGAGCGAGGCATCAAGCGCACGCTCGACCGCCACGACGGTCCGGGAGCGGCGTGACGGCAGTCGCCTGCTTCGCCGCGCGCGGAGAGGACGTCCCGGTGGACGACGGATGGCTCTCGCAAGCCGAGCGCACCGTGCTCGCGTCGCTCGGGGTGCCGAAGCGACACGACGATTGGCGTCTCGGTCGGTGGGTCGCGAAACAGGCCATCGCCCGAACGCTCGGTCGTCCTCTGGATGGGCCGGCCGGCCTCGCCCGGATCGCTGTGGTTGCGGCCGACGACGGTGCGCCCGAAGCGTGGATCAACGGAGCGCGCGTGCCCTGGGAGCTCTCCATCAGTCACCGCGCCGGTCGAGCCCTCGCGGCCGTCGCGCCGTCCCGGTCCTCCATCGGTTGCGACCTCGAGCTGATCGAACCGCGCAGCGACGCGTTCATCCGCGAGTGGTTCGCGGCCGAAGAGCAGGGACTCGTCGACCAGGCCGGGCCCGAGGAACGATCGGTCATCGCGAACGTGATCTGGGTGGCCAAGGAGAGCGCAGCCAAGGCGCAGCGCGAGGGCTTGCGCCTCGCCGTCCGTCACGCCGTCGTCGACCCCGATGTCGGCTCGGTCGTCGACGGCTGGCATCCGTGTCGCGTCGAGTGCCGCGACGACCGCGTCACCTACGCGGGCTGGTGGTGCGAGCATGACGGCTTCGTCGCCGCGGTGGTGGCCGCACCCCCTCCGGCTGTCCCTACCTGGCAGGATCTGCCATGACCGATCTCCGTGTGGACCGACCTCACCCGACCTCACCCGACCACCGTGAACGGTTGCACGCAGCCGAGCCGCCACGGCGTTCGCCCCCTCAAGTCACAGCTCTGCGGTGTCGAACACCTCGAGGTGGCAACGGTCAGGGTCTCGCGCGGGTTGCGGTCGGGTGGGCAACAGAACTCCCGGCGGTTCCGCATGTTCGAGGTGCCCCACCGCCAGGTCGCGTTGGGTGCGGCGGTCTCGATCGGGGCGCTGCTCGTGGTTTCCGTCCTGGCGTTCGGTCAAGCGACGCTCGCCGGCCGCGGCCTCGGCTCGGCGGAGTCCCGGCTGGCTCCCGCGGATCAGCGCGTTGCGGACGTGCAGTCGACGTACGACGCGGAGCTCGAAGATACCCAGGCGTTGGAGGCCAAGACGGGGACGATGGCCGCAACGGTGCAGAGCTTCAGCCTCAACCAGGAGGCCTGGACGGCATACAAGCGTGTAGCGGTCGGCCTGCCGGGTGAATCGAAGCTCCAAACGGTCTTCGACAAGAACCAGACTGAGCTGACGGCGGCCCTCGCGGGCTTCGTGACCGGCAACGGGGCCGATATGTCCGGCATCACGAGGCTCTTTGCGGACGGCCGCGCGGCACTCGCGCAGATTTCACACATCTACGACGCCGCGCTCCACCGGGCCTTTCGCGACGCGAAACAACATGTTGTCGCCATCCAACACGACGTGCTGCTGGCGTCGAGCGCGTTCCTCGCGTTGCTGTGCGTCGGCTCCGTGCTCGTCTTCCGCTCGACACGGTCCCGGGAGCGAACCAGCGCAGCCGGCAAGGCCGAACGAGCTCGCGCCCTTCGACGGAGCGAGCTCGAAACCGAGCTCCAGCGGGGCTTGGAACTGATATCGACCGAAGAAGCTTGTTACCGCGTCGTCGAGAAGGCCCTGCGCAGTACTGTCGAGGCCGCCGACGTCGAGCTCCTCGTCGCCGACTCGAGCCGGGCTCACTTCCAACAGGTCAGCCGCAACGGAGTCGGCGGATCCGGCTGTCCGGTCGTGTCGCCGACGGAATGCCCCGCCGCGCGCCGCGGCCAGACCGAGACCTTTGCCAGCAGCACCGCCATCTCCGCGTGTCCCCACTTGCAGGAACGCCCGGCCGGCGAATGCTCCGCGGTGTGCGTACCGGTGAGCATCGCGGGCAAGACCATCGGCGTCCTCCACGCCACCGGGGCCGACGGCGAGCCACCGTCCCGGGATACCGCGGCAGACATCGAGCTCATCGCCCGCAAGACCGGCGAACGCCTCGGCGTGCTGCGCGCATTCTCACGTTCGGAATCCCAGGCCCACACCGATCCACTCACCGGGCTCCTCAACCGTCGAAGCCTCGAAATGCGGGTCCGCGACGTCATCCAAGAAGACCTGCCGTACGTGGTCGCCTACGGCGACCTCGACCATTTCAAACAGCTCAACGACGTCTACGGTCACGATACCGGCGACCGCGCGCTTCGGCTCTTCGCTCGCGTCCTGCGCGACAACCTCCGCCCCAACGACATTCCCGCCCGTTACGGGGGCGAGGAATTCGTCATCGTCTTCCCCACGTGCCCGATCGACGAGGCCGAGAAGGTCGTGGAACGGATACGGGAGCGCCTCGCCGCCTCCTTGCTCGGCGGCACCGTGCCCCCGTTCACGGCGAGCTTCGGCCTCGCGGTGTCCGATCCCGTCATGACCTTCGGCGAAGCCGTCGAATCCGCCGATGCCGCGTTGCTCCAGGCCAAGATCCAGGGACGGGACCGGGTCATCGTCGCCGGAGCTGACACCAACTACCCGGCGCCCGGCACGACGGAAATGCTCAGCCCCGCTTCCTCATAGCCGCCGGCGAACCCGACAGACCCGATCGCGCCGACAGGGCCGAACCACCCGTGGTGCTCAACCCGAGCGCCGAATGGCCGAATGTGTGGCAGTGGGACGAACACAACGGAGATCCTTCTGGGCCCGGCATGACCGCGCGATCCAGGCCGTCTCCATCCTCGCGTTGGCCTGGGGCGCCGCGTACCTGACGTGGCGGATCATCGCCACCGCGACCGGGGCCAACCCCGTGACGTTCCTGGTCCTGCTCGCGGCGGAGATCTTCGGGTGGGTGAGCCTGGCGGGATACACGTTCATGGCCTGGCGGGTACCGCCCTCCGTCCGGCCGCCGTTGCGTCGGCGCCCGGCCGTCGACGTCTACGTCTGTACGTACGACGAGCCGGTCGCGGTGCTCGAGGCCACGCTCGCCGGCTGCCGGTCCATCACCTACCCCCATACGACCTGGCTGCTCGACGACGGGCGACGAGCGGAGATGGCTGCGTTGGCTTCGGAATGGGGAGCTCGCTACCTGACTCGACCGGACAACGCGCACGCCAAGGCCGGCAACATCAACCATGCGCTGCGGTGCACATCAGGTGAGCTCGTGCTCATGCTCGACGCGGACCATGTGCCCTTGCCGGACATCCTGGATGCGACGCTTGGATATTTCGATGATCCCGACCTCGCGCTCGTGCAGACCCCGCACGACTTCTTCAACCGTGATTCGGTGCAGCACACGCGCCTCGACCGACACGAGCAGACGCTGTTCTACGAGGTGATCGCGCCCGGGAAGGATCGACACGGCGCCGCGTTCTGGTGCGGCTCGGCCACCGTCGTACGCCGCGCCGCGCTGCTCGCCGTCGGCGGCGTCCTCACCGACACCGTCGCCGAGGACTTCCACACGACCATCGCGATGCATGCGCGAGGGATGCACACCAAGTACCACCACGAGACCGTCGTGCAGGGCCTCGCACCGCACGACCTCGATTCCTTCCTCTTGCAGCGCGATCGCTGGGCCCGCGGGAACCTGCGCGTCTTTCGCACCAAGGAGAACCCGCTCTGGTGCCGCGGTCTCACGCCCCGACAACGAATCAGTTACTTCCTCTCCCTGCTGAGCTACTTCAGCGGCCTGCAACGCCTCGCGATGCTCTCCGTACTCGCGGCGACCCTGCTCACGGGGAAACTGCCGCTCACGGCCTCGGCCACGGGGCTCCTCCTCGCATGGCTGCCGTGGACCGCGCTCTCGCTGACCGCGACGATCGCGCTCGCCCGCGGCACGCTCGGGCCCGCCGACTCCACTCGGTACGGCCTCATGACCATGGGCATCTTCTGCCGCGCCGCGATCTCCTCGTGGTTCGGAGGCACGGGCCGGTTCAAGGTGACGCCGAAGGAAGGGATCGATCCCGGCGGCTTCCACGTGTTGCGTTCACTTGCTCTGCTGACCACGGTGGGCGTGGTGCTCCTCCTCGCGGAGTCATCGCAACTCCTCGCGGCATCGGGCGTAGCCCCGCTCCCGCGTCTGCACGGTGCCGCCCTGGTCATCACCCTCGTGCTCGGCGTCTACGAGCTCGGGTTCATCACGGGGGTTCTCCTGCCGCTCGTACGCCGTCATCAGTTACGAGCGCACTACCGCTTCCCCGCCGAGCTGAGCGGAACCGTCGCCGCCGCAGTGGTCCGCGTCCTCGACCTCTCCCCCGAAGGCTTCGGGGTCGAAGTTCCGTTCGCGCGCGGTCCGGGAGATCAACTGACGCTCGTCGTGCGTCTTCCGTCGACCGACGGGACCGCACTCGAGCTGGCGCTTCCCGCCGAGGTCCGTTCCGCTGCGCCGGGGGCCGGGCCCGGCAGCTGGCGCCTCGGCTGCCGGGTCACGGGCCTCGACGCCCGGAGCCACGACCGTCTCGTCGAGTATTGCTATGTGTTTCAGCCGTCCCGGCTCCTGCGAACCGGCCCTCAGCCCCGCACCCGTCCGGCCCCGGCTCAACCGGGCGCCCTCGCGTCCTGACGACGCCGCGTGTTGCCGATCCCTTCGGGATGGCGCCGACGGTCCCCGGCTCCTTGCTGGCATGCTGTGCCGCACCCGTGCGGGGATGTCCTTGCGGTCCGGGCTTGCGGCAGCGTGGCGCGATACCGGCGACGAGTTCCCATCGTGCACGATCGAAATTGGGAGGCCCATCGATGAGGACGGTCCGGCGAGGGACGTGGATACCTCGTGCGCATCTGCGCTCGGCGATGGCCGTCATCGGTGCCGCATCGCTCGGTGTGGTGGCGTGCTCGCCCGGCAACGGCAGTGTGACGGAGCACTCGACGACGAGCATCCGCGCCACCGACGTGGCGTCGCGCCAGTCGACGACGACACGACCCCGCCCGTCCGGGCACATTGCGGATCTCTCCACCAAGCTCACCGGCGGACACGGTGCCTATATGGGCGAGGCCAGCGCGCCCGATCTGCGACGCGTCCACTACGTCCAGCACGAGTTCGCCGCCGCCGGGACGGCGACGTCGTACCAGGCCGCCGGCGCACTGACACACGACGGCCGCTGGACCTTCGCGCCCGACACCAACGCGCCGTACCGCACGCGAGTGCTCGTCCGCGCGCCGGCCACGGCCTCGAAGTTCAGCGGCACGGTGATCGTCGAGTGGCTGAACGTCAGCGCCGGCGTCGACGCCGATCCCGACTGGGTGAACATCCAAGAAGAGATCGTGCGGGCCGGCGATGCGTGGGTCGGCGTGTCGGCCCAGCGGATCGGCGTGCAGGGCGGCCCGGTCATCGTGAAGGTGCCCGCATTCCCGGGCTCCGAAGCCGCGGGCAAAGGCCTCACGAACATCGATCCCGAACGATACGGATCGCTCGCACATCCCGGCGATGGCTACTCGTTCGACATCTTCACCCAGGCCGCTCGCGCGATCCGGACCGGCGCCGGCTTGAGCGGGCTGCGCCCGAGGCGTCTGATCGCAGCGGGCCAGTCGCAATCCGCGTTCGCGCTCGTCTCGTACTACAACGGCGTGCAACCGCTCGCGCACGAGTTCGACGGCTTCTTCGTGCACAGCCGCGGCGGGACCGCCCTGCCACTGGTCGGAGCGGACCAGGAGGCGGACATCGCCGGCGCGATGCGCGG
>Ga0209048_10004274_pt1 | contig 13681 bp, 19 predicted proteins | sample FrelakmetCRP12CR_FD_187146 | JGI IMG/M metagenome (GOLD analysis project Ga0209048, IMG submission 187146) | Freshwater lake sediment microbial communities from the University of Notre Dame, USA, for methane emissions studies - CRP12 CR (SPAdes)... | ecosystem: Environmental > Aquatic >... | reverse complement strand
GATAATCCTCCCAAAGGTTTGGCGGGAGACGTTCATCTTTTCCGCTGCCTGCTCTTGGTACAGACCCTCAAGGTCGGCAAGGCGGACGGCTTCAAACTCGTCAACCGTTAGAATGACTTCTTCCAACATAGAAAGAGGGATCCCTCTTGGTTTAAAGTAATTACTTTCAGGCATGGAACCAACTCGCCTGCAATTTCTTGGCCTCGCCATGCGAAAACTCCTCCTTCAATTAAGACAAACTAATTATAAGCATATGCTCATTATTTGTCAAGGGGGTACACCCCTTACCAAGCCCGCTCCTTTTCACCCATATTGATCTTAAGACATTGATGGGCACGAAAAATCTGGATCTTCCCTCAGGTTAAAGAATTTAGAACAGGAAGCCATAAATGAGGATGGAAAGAATTCCACCTGTTAAAAGGACGTATGGAAGGCCAATTTTCTTACAAATGACAAAGAAAGCTGCCGCTGCTATGAGAATCCTTGGAATATCTACAAGGGAGGCTCTTCCGAAATTATAAAGGACTAAAGCGAGCATTCCAATGAATGATCCGAGGACACCTTGCTCCATGGTCTTTACAATTTTCACTCACCTCAGTCGATCGTAATGAGGGATGAGAAGGACGAGAATGGAAAAAGGGGGCAAATTCTTCTATTGTTTTTGCCATAGTTTTTTCTGGAGATACCCAACTATTTGTAATCTTATGGTTTTTTAGAAAATTATTTCCCCTCTTGACAAACCATTGGTTTGTTGTCATAATTGCCAACAAGGAAACAGATTATGTTGATTACCTTCGAAGAAGCGGAAATAAGATCAAAAATCATAAAGGCAATGGCCCATCCCGTCCGTTTGATGATGGTCGAGATGTTAAAAACCGGTGAACATTCCTTCTCGCAGATATTCGATGTGTTTAAGCTTGATAAATCGACCGTATCGAAGCATCTGCTTGTCCTGAAAGAATCGGGAATAATTTCATCAAGAAAAACCGGAACCGATATGATCTATAGGCTTGATGTACCATGTATAACCGATTTTTTCAGTTGCGTGACAGCGGTAATCGAAAGCAATGTGAAGAAACAGCAAGCGTGTTTGTGCAAGTAATTTTTTTTAAGGCAATTGTTGGTAATTTTGCCAATTCACCACCGAGCAAAGACCAAGCTGATCTTTAGAAACGAATATGGAAGACGAGATTTTTGAATTAAAGGCGGAAATTCTAAAGGTCTTGGCCCAACCCACCCGCATGAAAATCCTGGAGTGCTTGAGAAAAGGGGAGAGAAGCATTCACGAAATTATCCCTGACATTCATGCTGAACAGTCGAATGTCTCTCGGCATATCTTTTTAATGCAGAAGAACCACATCGTCACGACTCGAAAGGATGGAGTGAGGCTCATGGTGAAGGTGAAGGATCCGGAGGTTTTTAATATTCTGGACAGGGTGAGAGAGATTTTGAAGAACCAGATGAAAGAGCAAGAGAAACTGTTTTTAAAAATTTGACCTCAAACAAATTAATTTATTTTATCTTGGAGGGTATGTTTTATGTTCAAGTATTTGGCTGATAATTTAGTATACCAATTGATGGGAATTAGACCCGGGACCATGTTAGGAGAAGCTCTTGACTTCTTCTTTTACGATACCATGAAGGTTTTTTTCCTTCTATTCATTATTATATTTGGAGTGGCAGTCCTCCGGAGTTTTTTCCCGCCGGAACGGTCACGCAAGTTACTGGGGCATCGGCGGGAATATGTGGGAAATTTCCTGGCTGCATTGTTAGGCATTGTCACGCCATTCTGTTCTTGCTCAGCAGTACCTATGTTCATCGGCTTTGTAGAATCCGGACTACCGTTAGGGGTCACTTTTTCTTTTCTGATTTCTTCGCCAACCGTGAATGAGGTGGCCTTAGTCATGCTTTGGGGTCTCTTTGGATGGAAGATTGCTTTTATCTATACTGCCACTGGAGTCATCCTTGCCTTTTTCGGTGGCATCATTATTGGGAAATTAAAGCTGGAACATCTGGTCGAAGACTATGTATACCGGATTAAGATGGGCGAAAGCGCAATGGCTGCCCCCACCTGGATGGAACGATTTGCGTATGCTCGGGACTACACCAAAGATATTATTGGGCGAGTATGGTTGTTCGTTCTTATCGGGATCGGACTCGGGGCAGGGATTCACGGTTATGTCCCCATGGATTTTGTGTTGAAGTACGCCGGGCCGGGCAATCCCTTTGCTGTGCTTATTGCTGTTTTGATTGGTATCCCTCTATACTCCAACGCTGCAGGCACCATCCCCATTATTCAAGCTTTGGTAGAAAAAGGGTTGCCTATGGGTACGGCGCTTGCCTTCATGATGTCAATCGTAGCGATATCTACGCCGGAGATGATTATTCTTCGCAAGGTCATAAAACCGAAACTCATCGCTATCTTTGCAGGCATTGTGACTGTGGCTATTATCATCGTGGGCTACCTCTTCAATGCCATTTTATAATTCCAATTATGAGGAAGATTTAAAAATCAAGGCGAAAGGAGAATATGAAATGAAAATCGAAATCTTAGGGATGGGTTGTTCAAACTGTAATAGACTATATCAAAATGTCCTTGAAGCAGTGAAACTGAGTGGTAAAGAGGCCGAAGTGACTAAGGTCGAGGACATAAAAAAAATCATGAGCTATGGGGTGATGTCCACACCTGCATTAGTCATCGACGGGATAGTGAAGACAGCTGGAAAAGTTCCGAAAGTGGAGGACATCAAGGAATTGATTAAATGAAGAAGGGGGGAGAGAACATGGAAGAAAAATGCTTGTGCGAACCCACTGAGATATTGATTTTCCCTTGCTACGGTGGATCTAATGTCGGACAGATCGCCAATGAGGCAGGTGTAAAATTAACTCAAGAGGGCATGGGTAAGTTTTTCTGCCTGGCTGGAATCGGAGGCCATGTGAGCGGAATGATCGAATCTCTATAAAAGAAGAATAGAAACGAAAGAAAGGAGGGGTATTGTGGAAGTCATGTAAGTGGAGTGATTCAATCGACGAAGGCGGGTAAGTTAATTGGGGCCATTGTTAGGCGACATTTTGTTAAAAGTAAAAAGGAGGTAAAAAGATATGGCAACAACATACGTTCCACCTGATTGGGCATTTGAGTTCCATGGTCATCGCTGTCCTTTCATGCCGATTGGCTATCGGATGGGCAGACTGGCAATGGAATACCTTAAAGTAGAGCGCGAGAAGGATCACGGCTTCTTTGTGTTTCCTGAAATTGGTGAGGGGCATCCACAGACCTGTATGGTTGATGGTATGCAGGCAGCAACCGGAGCAACCTATGGCAAGGTGTTGATAGCAAAGACCTTCTATGGCAAGCTTGCTGCTACCTTCTTTCATCCCCAGAAGGGTGCCGTGCGCTATTCACTTCGACCTGAGTTTATTGATGGCTTTGGTAAATTTGAGTTCTTTGCATATCGCAAAAAGGGAATTGAGCCATCCCAGATCCCTCAGAAGTTATCAGATGAGGTCATCAACTGGGTATACGAACAATCAGATGACTTTATGTTCAAGATTGAGCCAAGGCCTGATTTTAAGTTCACTCCTGTGAAAGGCTCGTTCAACAAAATAATGTGTTCCATCTGCGGTGAGTATGTATTCGAGCGATATGTGCATATGAAAGATGGACAACCAGTATGCATACCATGTTCCGGTCATGAGAAATAAGGTAACGGGAGGAGGATTTTAATTTCCTCCTCCTATTTGTCTCCATACCATGTTCCGGTCACGAAAGATAGGGGCCCAGAAATATATGCTAACTTATCTTATTGCGGGGATAATTACCTTTGTCTTTACAACAATTTTAACCATAGCAGGAGTTGGCGCTGCGTTTATTTTAATTCCTGTATTCTTAACCTTAGGCATTCCGCTTTTAACCGCTATGTCAACAGCCCTTCTTTTGAATTCAGTTGCAATGACTTTTGGCTCAATAAGTTACGCCAGGGAAAAATTGATCGTTTTTAAGACCGCTTTTCCTATTTTGATTGTCGCTACAGCCCTTTCTCCTTTAGGTGCAAGGACGGCAGAGCATTTGCCGAGAAATGTGCTGTTATGGTTGTTTGTTGGATTTTTAGTATTTGCCGGGTCAATGATGTCATTCTATAAAGCGAAGGAAAGGCAGATTGAGGCCAATACAAAGCAATTAGTTGGCTACGGGATAGGGGTTGGTTCTGTCGCAGGATATTTAGGGGGGCTTTTAGGTGTAGGAGGGGGAAATTTCATTGTGCCGGTTTTAGTCTGGTTGGGATTTAATCCTAAGAAGGCATCAGCAACCACGGCATTTATTGTGATCTTCTCGTCGTTTTCTGGTTTCTTAGGCCATATTGCTCTAGGAAACATAGATTTGAAACTTCTATCTCTATGTGCAATAGGTTCAATTTCAGGAGCGTTGTTGGGAGCATACCTGATGAAAAGAAAGTTAAGCGGAAAGCAGGTTAAAACTGTTATTGGTATAATTCTTTATCTCATTGCAGCTAAAATGATCTGGGATTTATTGAAATGATTTACCCGGACCCCGTATCTCCCGATGCTGAAAAGGTAATCGCATATCTAACGCCTCGGATTCTAAAAAAGAGAGGGGAGACATAATTGGAGAAGACTTATGGAAGAAAAGGATTATCGCCTCGTTTTCATTGGAGACACACAGGTTGGTCTCATGGGACTGAAGGGAATCTTTGAGGAGTTGAAGGCTCAAAAAGGAATGACTGAGTCTGATTTAAAGCAGATGCTGGTCGAAATGGCAGGGAAGAAGAATTATATCCCGCAATCCGTTAAGGAAGAATATGCCAAAGCCCTTTTTAGGGAATTTAAAAAGTCTTTGGGAGAGAAAGTGGAAGACAAAAAAGGTGAGTTCCTTGAAGTGGCTATCCTCGGGCCTGGTTGTTATTCCTGCAACAAGCTGGAGCAGGATGTGATGGCTATTCTCTCTGAAACTGGGACTCAGGTAAGCCTTAATCACATTACTGATCCCACAATAATGGCTCAATATGGAATCCTGCCCACACCTGCTCTTATTATTAATGGAAAGATCAAATCTGCGGGGAGAGTGCCTGGCAAGTCGCTGATTAAGAAGTGGCTGGAGGAGGAGCAAGGATGAAGATAAAGAACGTAGTCCTTAACTTTAACCCTGAGGAAAACCTTAGACTCACGAGAATCCTTCTTGATGACGACAAAGAAGAGGCTCTTCTCTTTCTTAAGGAGTGTCTTAAACCTCAATTGGATCAGGCGACCCGGGACCATTGAGTGCCGGTCTTTGAGGCTTCGTATAAGCCTTCTCAAAAAGATGCCTTTGGTAAAAATAGTGGATAAATATGTCTAAAATTAATGGGGGGAATGAAACTCTTTCTACTGGTAATCGAGAAGTGGGTGAAGGAGGTAAAAGAATGACGATCGATTCAATATTACTGAAACTGACCCCAGAGGAGACACTGAGACTAACGAGAATCCTTCTCGACCAAGACAAAGAGGAAGCTCTCTTGTTTCTAAAGGAATGTCTCAAACCACAACTGGACCAGGCGGGCCGTGGCCATATGGTCCGGGCTTTCGAGGAGAGATAATTCATGAGCAAAAAAAGGCGGAGTTTCCTTCTCATTTCATTGATCAAATTATTGATCCTCTTCATACTTTTATTCTCACATCAAGCGTGTTTAGCGCAATCTTCAACGGATCGAAAGATTCCAAAAGAGATTGCCAAAATTACCCTCCCCAAACTCCTCGACTTCGGAGCGGGTACGTGCATCCCTTGTAAGAAGATGGCTCCCATTCTTCAAGAGCTATCAGAGGAATACAAAGGGCGCGTGGTAATTAAGATAATCGAGATTTATCAAGAACGAGAGCTTACCAGGGCTAACGGAATTCAGCTCATCCCGACACAGATCTTCTTCGATGCAAAGAACAAGGAAGTTTACCGACATATAGGATTTATGGACAAAGAGCAGATCAGGAACGTATTCAAAACGATGGGGATAAAATAGACGATGGAAACTTTTCTCAATTATCTCTCACAATCTCTTTCTGGAAACCCGTTTCTTGCCTATTTTGGCGTTTTCATAGGAGGCATCCTCTCTTCTTCGAGTCCTTGCGTTTTAGCTACCATTCCTCTGGTGATCGGATATGTGGGCGGATATTCGGAAGGAGACCGACGGAAGGCAGTTCTCTACTCACTTACGTTTATCCTCGGTCTTTCGCTCACGTTTACTGTTCTTGGAGCCATCGCTTCCGTTATCGGGGGCCTGTTTGGTATCATCAGCCGGACCTGGTACTTCGTGGTCGGAGGAATCGCCGTTGCTATTGGTCTCAATTTGATTGGACTCTTTGAGTGGAATTTGCCCATTCCTATTCATCTTCAGCCAAAGAAGAGAGGAATCCTGGGGGCTTTGCTTCTTGGTCTTTTCTTTGGCATTGTTTCTTCCCCATGCGCTACTCCTGTACTTGCCCTCATTTTGACTTTTGTTGCCTCAAAAGGAGAAGTTGCCTATGGGACTTCTTTATTATTTGTTTACGCTCTTGGACACTGCGCCCTCATCTTTCTGGCAGGGACGGCAACCGGATTTGCTGAAAGCTTCATCAAGTCTAAGGGGATTTCCAACATGACCGCATGGGGCAAACGCATTGGAGGATCGATCGTCGTCTTTGCGGGAATCTACCTGATTTACCTGGGAATCACGCTATAGGAGAAGATGCCTCTATGAAAAAGCTGAAGGTTATCCTATGTACTATCGGTCTTCTCTTCTTATTCGTCCGTGGAGAAGCGCAACAACCTCCTACAACGATCCCAATGTACATTTTTTTTGCTGACGATTGTCCTAACTGCCAGGCCATTCTTCAAAGCTATGTCCCCACACTTAAATCAATGTATCCATTCCTTGAAATCAAGACCTTTGATTTGGCGAATCCGACCTATTATGAAGCTCTTGCAAAGATCGAGAAAAAGTTCAATCGCAGGGGGAACGAACTCCCGGTCATCTTTATTGGAGATCAAATGCTCTCCGGAGAACGGGAGGTTATGGAAAGATTGGACCCTCTTATTCTGGAATATCAAATAAGAGGAGAGTCCCGGCCTTCCCTGCCCCCCCTTGAAATCGCTTCGGCGTCGAAAGTTTCCGAGAAAACCTTTTCGGTGGATATGGCCTATTTTTATCAGAAGGGATGCCCGAAATGTGATCGGGCAAGTTATTTGCTTAAGTATATAATGAGAAAATATCCTCATCTCAACGTCAAGCAAATCGACTTGAATACGGCTGATGGTAAGCGTCTGAATGAAACATTATCGAACCGACTTCATCTCCCCTCGGAGAAACGTCTGATCGTCCCAACCATCTTCGTTGGTGATGATTATCTCTCTCCCGAAGAGATCACGGAGTCCAGGGTGGAGGGCCTGATTGGGAAATATGAAAAAGGGGAGACAAAGTCGGCTATAAAAGTAGAAAAAGGGGAGATCAAAAAAGCAGAGGAATCCATTGTAGAACGGTTTAAGTCGCTTGGACTTTTAACCATTCTCTCCGCAGGGTTTATTGATGGACTCAATCCCTGTGCCTTTGCCACGCTGATCTTTTTCATCTCCTATCTCACCTTTGTCGGCCGGAAACGAAAGGAAATCCTTTATGTGGGTCTCGGATTCTCAGGAGCCGTCTTCGGGACCTATTTGCTTATCGGTTTTGGAATTCTCTCTTTCATCCAGCATCTATCATTTCTACCGGTATTCTCCCGAATTGTCTACCTCATCACGATCGGCATTGCTCTCGTCCTGGGTATCTATAGTCTTTATGACTACATTCAGTTGAAGCGTGGAAGGCCCTCAGAGATGAAATTGCAACTTCCGGATTTTCTCAAAAAACGGATTCATAAGACGATCAGAGAAGGAAGTCAGTCTCCTCGTTATTTTATTGCTGCGGTGACTGCCGGGTTTATCGTCTCCCTTTTAGAATTTACCTGCACTGGTCAGGTTTACCTTCCCACGATCCTATTTGTGACAAACATTCCCTCTCTTAGGACGAGCGCCCTTTCCTATCTCCTCCTCTATAATATGATGTTTATCGTCCCCTTGTTGATCATCTTTGGAATTGTCTATTGGGGGGTCACTTCAGAGCAATTGAGCTTTTTCCTCAAAAAGAGAGCCACGACGATTAAACTCATTACCTCGCTGCTCTTTTTTGCGTTGGCAGGGATATTGGTCGCCAGTTTTTTATGAGGGGAAGAAATGCTACTCGATTCATATAAAATTACCCGCATTCTTCCTTGTCTTGCCGATCCGGAGAAGATCCGGGTGATCGCTGAAGTATCGGGTGAGATTTACGAAGCCTTCCCTTATCTGAATGCTCTCCTGAAAGGGTGTATTTATAATCATCCGGCTTTGACATTAACCATCAAAAAGGACGGAAAATTATTCACCTTGCATGCACACCATATTACCTTGGCCAAAATTGAAGATGAGAAAGAGGCCGAAGATATTCTCATATGGTTGAAGAACCTGATCAATGAAACTTATGAGAAACGGGACAAAATTGAACCGAACTATTCAAAGGGTGCGGATCTCAAGGCATTGGATATTTTCAGACTCCTTCCCGGGACGAATTGTAGAAAATGTGGTGAACTGACTTGCCTTGCCTTCGCTGTTAAGCTTGTGGGGCGGGAGATAGAAATTACAAAATGTGATCCGTTGTTTTCGGAAAAGTTTCAGGAGAAACGAAAAGTGTTGCTTGAACTGCTGCAAGCCGCCGGGTATGAGGCCCCCACGTCAGGCAGTTTGGCTGATTGAGTGCGATTCAAAGGGATTTCTGATGAAAAATATTTTTGAAACCATCGCAGATCTTATAAAGGCCGGAGAACCTCTTGCCCTTGCTACAATAATTAGGACTAAAGGTTCCACACCGAGGAAGGTTGGAACAAAGGTGGTGATTTTAAAAGAAGGAAACATCTTCGGAACGATGGGAGAAGGAGATTTGGAGAAGAAGGTCATAGAGGAAGCCATAGATGCCATTAGGAAGGGTGAACCGGGGACGATCTCATTCACATTGGATATTGAGAAAGGAAAACTCGATATGATGTGTGGAGGTGAACTCGATGCCTTCAAGCCTCCTCAGATCTGAACGTAGAAATTCAAACAGGGGAGAAAAAGTTCGATTAGGCTAAGTGGTGAAAGTATTTATATGGGAGGTGTCTTATGGAGATCAGAATTTTGGGACCCGCCTGTGTTAATTGCCTGAAGCTTGAACTTCTGGTTGCCCAGGCCTTAAAAGAGACCGGATGTGAGGCGACAATAGTAAAGATAGTTGAGGATAAAGAAATATCAAAATACAGAGGGGATCCACCTATTTTGTTGATCGAAGGCCAGGTGGCTCACAGTGGACTCCCCCTCCCTCCATTAGATGAAATTAAGAAGTTTATCTTGTGACCCGATAGAGGGAATTTCTTTATGGCTAAGATCCTGATCATAGAAGACGATGAGTCCCAGCGGTTCCTCTATCAGGAAGAACTTCAAGAGGAAGGTTATGAGGTCGTTTTAGCAAAGAATGGAAGGGAGGCTTTGAAATCTCTGGAGGAATCGTTATTTGACCTGATTATATTGGATATTCGTATGCCGGAGATGGATGGCATTGAAGCATTAGGGAAGATTGTGAGCCGATATAAGAAAATCCCGGTTATCCTTCATACGGCCTATCCGGAATACAGGAATCAATTTATTGCACTGTTAGCAGACGCTTTTGTAGCAAAGTCATCCGATCTTTCTCTATTGAAGCAAACCGTCAAAGAATTACTTGAAAAGAAAAATAAGCAGATTGGAAGGAGAACTGACATGGCAGAAGAACAAAAACATTGGCAGGAAGGAATGAAGACCCATGAGAACATTATCTTTTCATGTTTCGGCGGTCTGTCCAATACGGGCATTACCAGCGCCCTGGCAAGCCTCGAAGCAGTCAAAGAATTAGGACTGGAAAAGGTGGCCATCGGCTGTCTGGGAGCACTTCCACTGAAGGTGGCTCCGGTGATGGGGAAGACAAAGGCAGCCAAAAAGGTCGTAACCGTGGATGGCTGCCCGTTTGAATGCAGCCGTAAGATTACGGAACAAGCTGGATTCAAGGTGACAAAGAACATTGTGCTTGTGAGAGAGATCGCTATTAAAAAGAAAGCTCTTCATGAAGATATTGGTCAAAATATGAAGGGGCTTATGGAGTACGTGTCTCAGGATGATATAAAGCGCGCAAAAGAACTAATCGTTAAGGCCGTTTTGGAGGATTAGATCACATTTGGCCCGTTCTATTGAATATAAGCGATGGCAGGTGGCTACAAAAAACGGCGATAAGTCTTTCTACGGTGGATGAGATCCATCGACTTGTGGAAGCGGAGCATGATCGGACTGGGCTGAGTTTCAAGGCTGAGCAGAATTCAGAAAGGAATCTGGATGTGAGAATAAGAAACGCAGTTTAGGGGGGAGGAGAAAATGAGAAGTAAAACATTTCTGAGGGGTACTCTGTTTTTATTTCTCGTATTTTTTCTCTCCATTTCCTCAAGCCATGGGGAGGAAAGTTCTCTCACGCTGATCTATACTTCGAACACTTTAGGAGAAGTAGAACCCTGCGGCACTTGTCCTGAAACGGGAGATAATGGAGGGCTGGCGAGAAGGTCTTTTTACATCAATACGGTCAGAAAGGAGGCCAAAAACCTCCTTATCCTTGATGGAGGGGATACGTTGGTGCTCAGTTTTTTTGATAGAGAGAGCGAGAGGGAAAAGGCAAGGAGGAGAGCAGGGGTCGTTCTGAAGATTTATGAAAAATTAGGATATGATGCTTTAAATATCGGGGATACCGATCTCGGATTAGGAGTAGAATATCTGAAGACCCTTCAAAAAAAATCGAAGATCCCTTTTCTCTCTGCAAATCTGAAAGAAAAAAAGACAGGAAGGCCCATTTTTAAATCCCACCTGGTTAAGGATGTGGACGGGATGAGAATAGGGATCATCGGCCTTCTGACTCCTGATATTCACCCCTTTATTCAGAAAGAATTAAAGAGCTATTTTATTGAAGATCCAATCAAAGCCTCGCTGGAAACAATCAATCGTTACCTGGCCGACTGCGACCACATCATCGCTCTTGCCCATCTCACCCCCATAGAGATTCAAACTTTTTCCAAAAGGATTCCCAAAATATCCATTATCATCGGAGGAAATGATCGCTCTTTCATTTTTCCGAAGCAGTTCCACCATTCCATCTATGTTCAGACGGATGCTTTTGGGGCTCATATTGGGAGGATGAATTTAAGGCTATTAAAGGGATCTAACGAATTTGTGGATGTCCTGCCACGAACAATGATCCAAAAAAACATTAAAGAAGTCCAGAAAAAGGTGGAGGATCCTCAATATTCCAAAGAAATCGAAAAACTCCAAGAGATGCAGAAACAATTTTATGAACAATTGAAGAAAATGCCAAATACAGAGGGCAAAAATACTTTTGAGAACCATCTCCCCCTGATGCACTCCGGAATGGAATCTGATAAAGAAATTGAAAAGCTAATCGACTCGTCGAGGGATCAATTAAAACGCCCCTTACCCTGAAACGATTTGTTAAAGACGGGGCCACGGATTTTAGAAAGAGGGATTTGATTTGAAATCTATAGAAGAAATTCAAAGTCTCACCCATATTGAACGAGATGACAAAAAGATTTCTTGCTCACCCCTTATTAGCATAATAAGAGCACCCCCTGAGGAAGCGATGAATTTTCTTATTTCGTCAACAAACCACATTACACAAAAAGGAGAAAGGCATGAATAAGGAACGAAGAAATTTACTAAAGATGGTTGCAGCAACTGCAGGTACAGCTGCCTTAACCCCTTTTCTTGCGAAAAATATCTATGCTGCAAAAGAGCAAGAGAAAATTCCTGAGGTCCCGTGGGCTTATAAGAAGCTGGACCCTGTTGCTGTCGCTGAAAGGGCTTACCCGGGTTACTACAAAGGGGGCTGTTCTTATGGTGTCTTTGAGGGGATCATCGGGGAACTCAAAAAGGAGGCAGGTTATCCCTATGTCCTGATACCCACCGAAATGTTTATCTTCGGAGAGGGAGGTGTGGCTGGACAATCTACTCTGTGTGGCGCATTAAATGGCGCTGCTGCAGCCATGTTTCTTGTCACAGGGGCAGTGGATTTGAAAAAAAGAGGAGAGGCTTTTGACATGATTCGTGAACTTTTCAACTGGTACGAACAGGAGGCCCTCCCCAATTACAGACCGAAGAATCCCAAATTTGAAATAAAGTCATCTGTTTCTAAGTCGCCCCTCTGTCATGTCTCCGTTACCAAGTGGTGTAAGGTTAATGGGTTCAAGTCGTATTCGAAGGAACGGGATGAGAGATGCGGATGGGTTACGGCCTCTACAGCAAAATATGCGGTGGAGTTGTTAAACAAGAAGGCTGATATGGCCTTTAATCTCGCTCACCCCCTCTCCGCCCAAGTAAAAACATGTCGAAGCTGCCACGATAAGGGAGGCGAGCTTGAGAATAGCCGTACCATGATGGATTGCAGTGGATGCCATTTCACAGGGAAAACGAAACATCCTTAATCGAATCGCCGCCGGGTAAGGGCAGGTTTTTCGACCTGCCCTTACCAGTGTAATTTATTGATTGCCCATCTGCTTAAGAGGGCTATGTCAATAAATTCGGGCAAAGGCAATCTTGAAAGGAAATCGATAGGAGAGGAGGATATTAAAGATGGCTGAAGAACAGATAAAGAGACTTTCCTTCCTGGATCGTTTTTTGACATTGTGGATTTTTCTTGCGATGTTTGTCGGAGTGGGCTGGGGATACCTTTTCCCTGGAGTGGTCAACTTCTGGAATAAATTCCAGGTTGGGACGACCAATATTCCTATTGCCATTGGGCTCATTCTAATGATGTACCCTCCCCTGGCCAAGGTCAAATACGAAGAGCTCGGCGGAGTCTTTCGAAATTATAAAGTCCTTGGTCTTTCTCTCATTCAGAACTGGGTAATTGGTCCCATCCTCATGTTCATTCTGGCTGTCCTCCTCTTGGGGGGTTATCCCGACTACATGGTGGGTCTCATCATGATCGGTTTGGCTCGTTGCATTGCCATGGTCATTGTATGGAATGATCTGGCATCAGGAGACCGGGAGTATTGTGCGGGCCTTGTGGCCTTCAATTCGATCTTCCAGGTTCTTTTCTTTTCGATTTACGCTTACATCTTTATCACGGTCCTCCCCCCGATGCTCGGTTTGAAAGGGGTCGTTGTCAATATCACCATCGGCCAAATTGCGGAGAGTGTTTTCATTTACCTCGGAATTCCCTTTATTGCCGGTGTTCTTTCCAGGCTGATCGGCCTAAAAACGCTGGGACGAGAATGGTACGAGGAAAAATTCGTCCCGAAAATCAGTCCCATCACGCTGATTGCCCTTCTTTTTACCATCCTAGTCATGTTTTCCCTCAAAGGGGAATACATTGTTCGGTTACCGCTCGATGTGGTCCGCGTGGCGATTCCACTGTGTATCTATTTCGTGGCCATGTTCTTTGTTTCTTTTTATCTCTCGATGAAGGTGGGGGCAACGTATGAACAATCCACCACTTTGAGCTTTACGGCCGCATCAAACAATTTCGAACTGGCCATCGCCGTAGCCGTTGCGGTGTTTGGAATCAATTCAGGCCAA
>Ga0209048_10004273_pt1 | contig 13683 bp, 12 predicted proteins | sample FrelakmetCRP12CR_FD_187146 | JGI IMG/M metagenome (GOLD analysis project Ga0209048, IMG submission 187146) | Freshwater lake sediment microbial communities from the University of Notre Dame, USA, for methane emissions studies - CRP12 CR (SPAdes)... | ecosystem: Environmental > Aquatic >... | reverse complement strand
CTAAGCTGGAGCGACCTCGACCTCGATGGGAGCTTGCTGTGGGATACGTCGCCTTGGGGATCCTCTACGTCTTTCTGCTGATCTTCTTCGGCGTCAAGACGTTCCGTAACCGCCGCTGGATCATGTTCGTCATCGGGTTCCTCGTCCCGGTGCTGTGGATCATCGGCGGCGTGCTTCCGCCGAAGGGACGATCGCGTGTGGATGCTCTCTATGAGCAACGCGACCGCGCGCGTTAGAGAACGCGGTCGGCTGCCCCGGGAGCGCGGGCCGGCCATCGCGTGCAGCGGATCCGTACTTCATCGCAGCTGGGCCGGTGACTTCCACCGATGCGAGCAGCGCCCGTCGCTGGAAGGCTCCTCCCAGAGGGGCCGACGGCAACCAGCGAAGGAGGCGACGTGACGACCGATGACGTCGAACCTGATGAGCCAAGCTCCGATCAGACCGCAGGTCGGACGCCTGGACAGCGAGCCGGGTTAGAGCCGCCGGCCTCACAACTGGCACGCGTGCTGATCGTGGCTCACCGCACGGCACCGACCCCGCGACTGCTCGCCGCCGTCAGCGATCGCGCCCGCCGCGGACCATGTGTGTTTGCGCTGCTCCTGCCGAGGCCCTACTGGGACCCGGACACCGAGGAGGCTGCGGCGATGCTCGAGCTTGCGGCTCCCCTCCTGGAGCAGGCTGCCGGCAGTCAGGTGGAGGGGATCATCGGCGACAGCGACCCCTTGGTGGCGGTGCGGGAAGCCTTGGAGCGGGCGCAGTTCGACGAGGTGATCATCTCGACGCTGCCCGTGCACGTCTCGCGGTGGCTGCGACTCGATCTTCCCCATCGCGTCGAGCAGCTGGGGCTGCCGGTGACCGTCGTCACGGCCGAGCAATCGCAACGAGCGCGGTCGGGCAAGATCGGATGACCGTGGGCTCCTGGCCGTTGCCGAGCGACGGCCCGACTGGCGCGGCAGGCGGCGCGAGGACCGTGTGAGCGCACCGATCATCTTCGCCCTGGCTGACCATCGCCCCCTGCTGGCGCCGCAGCTGACCGAGCGCTCGACGCCCGCCCTCGGGCGCTGCAGGTTCGCCCAGTTCACAAACGGAGAGCTGTACGTGCGCATCGCGGACCCGGTCGCGGGCCGCGTATGTGCGGTGCTTGGTTCGCTGGCGCCGCCCGCCGAGCAGATGCTGTCGGTTCTGCTGCTTGCCCACACGCTCAGGCGTGAGGGCGCCCGCCGAGTGGTGGCGCTGCTGCCCTATCTCGGCTATGCCCGCCAGGACCGTGCCGACCCCGGTCAAAGCCTGGGCGTCGCCTGGGCAGGGGAGCTGGTCCGAGCGGCGGGCGTCGATCAGGTGTTGACGCTCGACGTGCACAGCCGCCGGGCGGTTGCATGCTTTCCGCTACCGCTCGACTCCGTCTCACCCGCCGCGCTGTTCGCAGAGGTGCTCATCAAGCGCGGACTGAGCGACCTCAGCGTCGTGGCACCGGACGAGGGCGCGCTGGAGAGGTGTGAGGCGGTCATCCGCGCGACGGGAATCCTCACGCCGCCGGCATTCCTGCGCAAGCGCCGTGGCGGGGATGGTGTCACGCACAGCGCTCTCGTCGGCAGCATCAGGCCGCGCGTGGCAGTAGTGGACGACATCCTCGACACTGGCGGCACACTGGTTTCGGCGTGCGCCGAGCTCCGGCGGGCCGGGGCGCGGGAGATCACCGTGTTCGCCACGCATGGGCTGTTCACCGGAGAGAGCTGGCGCGAGCTGCCGGCCCTAGGCGTTCAGCGCATCTACACCACCGACAGCATCCCGGCGGCCCGCGAGCGCGGCGGGGAGCTTGTCGAGGTGCTCCCCGTCGCAAGCCTGATCCTCGATGCCTTCGCAACGATCGCCGAGAGCAAGCCCCTGCGCAGCCTCGCCCGGGCGCGAACGGCGCGACGCTCTTCGGTCATCGAGCAGATCGAGGGTCCGGCCCCGGCCGAAGACTCGAGCGTGCCCGGCGAGCCGGGCTGACGGTTGGCGGGCGCACAGCGATGGTCGCGGCGAAGGTAGCTGAAGCGCCGCCAGGCGCGAGCGCCGGCGCGCGAAGCCGTTGTGTGTGGCGATGCCGAATGGGCCCCCGGCAGCTGCGCCGCGGCCTCTGCGGCTCCGACCCTGCCATGGCGCGGCGGGAAGCGACGCGGGCAATGACGCGACGTCACGGGGGTCCTCCTGGACCTTGCATGAGGAAACGGGGTGGCCATTCCCATGGTCCCGCTGCGCCCGGCTCTGAGCGTATTGCCGAGTGGGGCCGCTGAGTTCGGTCGTGTGATGAGCTACCACTGGGTTGAGCACACCTCCGAGTTAGAGCTGCACATCGAAGCCGCCAGCGAGGCGGCGGTGTTCGAGCAGGCGCTTGAGGCACTCCGCGAGCTGATCGAGGACGGTTGCGCCGGCGAGAGTGAGCGTGAGAGCGTCTCGCGCGAGGTCGCAGTCGCGGCTGGCGACCGTCCCGCGCTGCTTGCCGTCTGGCTTGACGCGCTGGTCTATCTCGTCGAGACCGAGGATCTCGTGCCGGAGGACGTGGAGCGCCTGCAGCTCGTCGGCGAGCACCTCACGGCGACGGTCCGCGCGCATCGTGGCCAGCCTCGACATGTGGTCAAGGGCGTGACCTACCACGAGCTGACGTTCTCGCCCGACGGCGATGGGTTCTCGGCGACGGTCGTGCTCGATGTCTGACTCGCTTCGCACGGCGGGTGGCGAGCTGCGCCGGATCGGCGAGATGCTGTGGGAGATCCCGGCGGCCGCGCGGGCGGACATGCGGGTGCCGGCGCGGGTGTTCGCCGATCGCAAGCTGCTGACCGAGATCGCCACGGATAGTTCGCTCGAGCAGCTGCAGAACGTGGCGACGCTTCCGGGCATCGTCGATGCGGCACTGGCGATGCCCGACATCCATCAGGGGTACGGATTCCCGGTCGGCGGCGTCGCCGCGACCGCGCCGCCCGATGGCGTCGTCTCCCCCGGCGGGGTGGGCTACGACATCAACTGCGGCGTGCGGCTGCTGGCGCTGCCAATGAGCTCATCCGAGCTCGGCGCACGCGGCGCGGCCCTTGTGCACGAGATCTACCGGCGCGTGCCGGTCGGCACCGGTCGCGGCGGGGCGCTGCGGCTCGTCGGTGGCGGCCTCGATGACGTGCTCGAGCGAGGCTCGCGGGCGCTGCTCGAGCGGCACGGGATCGGCACCGAGCACGACCTTGAGCACACCGAGTCGAATGGCTGCCTGGCCGGTGCCGACCCGGCGCTGGTGTCCGAGCGCGCCCGGGCGCGGGGCGCCGATCAGCTCGGCACGCTCGGGTCCGGCAATCACTTCCTCGAGCTGCAGCGGGTGGCGGCGATCCTCGACCCGGTTGCGGGTGCCTCGTTCGGGCTGCGCGAGGATCAGCTCGCGGTGTTGATCCATTCGGGCTCGCGCGGGCTCGGTCACCAGGTCTGCACCGACTACGTGCACCGCATGGACTCGGCCCTGAGCCGACACCACATCACGCTTCCCGACCGCCAGCTCGCGTGTGCACCTCTCTCCTCCCCGGAGGGTCAGAGCTACATGGGCGCGATGGCCGCGGCGGCGAACTTCGCATGGGCGAATCGTGCGACGCTCGCCCACCGTGTGCGCGAGGCGCTAACGCAGGTCCTGGGGGCGCAGGTCGCCCACGACACCAGCCAGGTCTACGACGTGGCGCACAACGTCGCCAAGCTCGAGCTTCACGGTGGCCGTACCCTGTGCGTGCACCGTAAGGGGGCAACACGGGCCTTCCCGCCCGGGTCGCCCGAGATCCCGGCGGCCTACCGAGCGGTCGGACAGCCCGTCTTCATCCCGGGAAGCATGGGAACCTCGAGCTTCGTGCTCGCGGGTCAGCCCGCCGCGATGGAGCTCTCGTTCGGCACGGCCTGCCACGGTGCCGGGCGGCGGATGAGCCGCACCGGCGCGCGGCGGAAGATCGGCGGTCGCGAGCTGCGGCGCCAGCTTGAAGACCAAGGGATCGTCGTGCGCTGTCCCTCCAATCGTGGGCTGGCCGAGGAGGCGCCGTTCGCCTACAAGGACATCGAGCGCGTCGTAGCGGTGGTGGAGCGCGCGCGCCTGGCCCGGCGTGTGGCCCAGCTGACCCCGCTGGGTGTCGTGAAGGGTTGACACGGCCGCCAGGCTCCCGGCCGCGGACCGCGCCTGCGCGGCACCGCAGCATGCTCGGCCGCTCAGTATTAGACCACCCCCTGATCAGCACCATATGCTGATGCGCGCACCTCGTCGGTGCCCGATGATCGGCGCATCCGTCCCAACTGCCGAGGAGTCAGATGAGCGAGGAGCCGAACGAGCGCCCGACGGGCGCCATCACGTCCCCTGAGGACCCGCCCTCGTTCGTGCCGAGCGCGGTCCGCTTCAAGGACCGCCACGACGCCGGGCGCCAGCTCGCCGCACTGCTGGAGCCGTTTCGCGAGGAGCGGCCGATCGTGGTAGGTATACCCCGCGGCGGGGTGCCGGTAGCCGCCGAGGTGGCCCGCGCGCTGGGTGCGCCGCTCGACGTGGCGGTCGTACGCAAGATCGGCGCACCGCAGAACCCCGAGTACGCGATCGGAGCGCTCGCCGAGGGTGGCGTGCACGTTCTCAGCAGCGGAGCGGTGCGCGCGGTCGGTCTCTCCGAGGCTGAGCTGCAGGGGCTCCTCGCGCAGGTCGAGGGCGAGCTCTCAGAGCGCCTGCGCCGCTACCGCGGCGTCCATACGCCGACCGAGCTCACCGGGCGCACGGTGATCCTCGTCGACGATGGTCTCGCGACGGGGCGCTCGGCGCTGGCCGCGGTGCGCTCGCTGCGCAAGCGCGGCGCCGCCCGCGTGATCCTCGCCGTACCGGTCGCGGCGCCAGAGTCGGCGCACGCGCTCGGTGATGAGACCGACGAGATCGTCTGCGTCGAGATGCCTGAGGATCTCTGGGCCGTCGGCTTCTGGTATGAGGACTTCCGCCCGACCAGCGACGAGGAGGTGGCGGCGCTGCTCGCAGAAGGCGCCGAGGCCACCCGGCGACCGCCCGGCACGCAGGACGGAGTCTCGCATCAGGTCACGATCCCGATCCGACCAGAGCTTGCGCTGAGCGGCGACTTGACCGTACCGCCGGGGGCGCGGGGCATCGTCGCCTTCGCTCATGGCAGCGGCTCCGGTCGCCTCAGCCCACGCAATCGCGCCGTCGCCCAGACGCTCGTCGACGCGGGCTTCGCGACACTGCTGTTCGACCTGCTCACCCCGCACGAGGAGATCGACCGGGCCAACGTCTTCGATATCCCGCTGCTCGCGTCGCGGCTCGTTGGCGCGAGCGCGTGGCTGCGTGGGCGCAGCGACGTCGGACACCTCCCGCTCGGCTACTTCGGCGCGAGCACCGGCGCCGCAGCCGCGCTGAGCGCCGCCGCTGAGCTGGGTGACGAGGTGGCCGCCGTGGTATCGCGCGGCGGGCGTCCCGACCTCGCCCCGAACCTGGGCGCGGTACGCGCGCCGACGCTCCTGATCGTCGGCGGAGCCGACCATCAGGTGCTCGAGCTCAACCGCGAGGCCCAGCAGCAGCTTCACTGCACAAGCGAACTCGCGGTCGTGCCCGGCGCCACGCATCTCTTCGAGGAGCCGGGGGCACTCGAGCAGGTCAGTCGCCTGGCGATCGACTGGCTCGGCCGCCACCTCGCATCATCGCGTGCGGCTTAGGTGCGTGCGGCAGACCGCTAGCGAGCCGGCCGACCAGATGGCACGCAGTGGGGTCTGCGACAACGACTACGACAGGCCCATCGGGGCCACGCTCCACGCTCCATGCCCGGGCGCCCTTTAGTCGCGACGAGGGCAAGGGGCCGGATGCACCCGTTCATCGACCGTTTGGGACCGCTCGCGATCGCGCACCGCGGGGGTGGGGATGATGCACCCGAGAACACGATGCCAGCTTTCCAGGCCGCGGTGGACTTGGGCTACAGCCATCTGGAGACCGACGTTCATGTCACCCGCGACGGGTTCGTGGCCGCCTTCCACGACGATCGCCTGGACCGCGTCACCGATCGCCAGGGGGCGATCTGCGAGCTGGATCTGGCTGAGGTGCAAGCGGCCGACGCGGCGTACTGCTACTCGCCCGACGGCGGGCGCAGCTTTCCGTCTCGCGGCCACGGCATCCGCGTACCGCTGCTCGAGGAGATCCTGGAGCGCTGGCCGGGCGCCTGCCTGAACGTCGACCCCAAGTCCGACGCGTGCGTGCAGCCGCTCGTGGCTGTGATCGATCGCCTCGAAGCCTGGGATCGTGTGTGTTTCGGCTCGTTCTCCGATCGGCGCCTGCGCCGCATCCGGGCGCTGAGCCGCGGCCGAGCCTGCACGTCGATGGGGCCGCGGGCGGTCGCTGTGGCACGAGTCACGGGAGCGTTCGGGCTGATGCTCCGCCAAGGCGCGGACTGCATCCAGGTCCCGCTACGGCGAGGGCCGATACCGATCGTCACCGCCCGCTTCGTGCGCGTTGCCTACCGCAGCGGGCTCCCCGTCCATGTGTGGACGATCAACGACCGGGCGACCATGGAGCGTCTCCTGGACCTCGGCGTGGCCGGCATCGTGACCGACCGTCCGCGGCTGCTGCTCGAGGTGTTCGCCGCCCGTGGCTTGGACGTGGCCGGCGGCGGCGAACGCCTCGAGCGAGATCTCGGCCGACCGCACAGATGACAGCCCAGCGGAGCCCGACGAGCCCGTCCGCCAACGGCAGACTCGGGGGCAAGGCCTACGGGCTCTACTGCGGTGGCACGCTGAAGCCGGCATGATCGTGAGCACCTAGCGGGGGCGGGCCAGCTCGGCGCGAGCATCGCCGTAGCGGCTTGCGGCGGCGATGGTCAACTCGCCCCAACCCGCTTCGGACCCTCGGTCCAGGTGAGGGACCGGTGACGCAGTAGCGCAGCGAGGCAGTGCCCGAAGCTGAGCTAGCCGCCCAGCGCGCGTGCGGCGGCCGTGGGCGGCGCGTCCGTGCGAACCTCCCGACGGGCGAGCTCCTCGCGAACCAGCGGCGCAACCTGTGTTCCGAACAGCTCCATCGAGCGCAGCACGTCTCGATGAGCGACCGCACCCACGCTCATCTGCCCGATGTAGCGATCGTGCCCGAACAACTCGTGCTCGAAGAGAATCTTCTCTGCGACCTGCTCGGGCGAGCCGACGGCGAGCGCTCCGTTCGGCGCACGCAGGGCTTCGTACTGCCGCTGTCCGGCCGGCGGCCAGCCACGCTCGCGCCCGATGCGGTTCATCATTGCCAGGTACGGTGCCGCGAAGGCCGCGTCTGCCTCGGAGGAGCTTGCCGCGACGAACGCGTGGGTGTTGATCGCAAGCTTCGTCCTGGAGGGATCGTGGCCGCCTCGCTGTGCGGCCTCGCGATACAGCTCGACGAGCGGGGCAAAGCGCGCGGGCTCGCCGCCGATGATCGCGATCGTCAGCGGCAGTCCCAGCGTTCCTGCCCTCACGACCGACTGGGGAGAGCCGCCGACCGCCACCCACACCGGCAGGCGCTCCTGCACCGGGCGAGGCCACACGCCCGCGTGATCCAGTGCCGAGCGATGCCGGCCCGACCATGACACGTAGGCCTGCTCGCGCAGCTCGAGCAGGAGCTCGAGCTTCTCGGCATAGAGCTCGTCGTAGTCGTCGAGGTCGTAGCCGAACAAAGGAAAGGACTCGATGAAGGACCCGCGCCCGGCCATGATCTCCGCTCGCCCGTCAGAGAGCAGGTCGACCTCGGCGAAGTCCTGAAAGACGCGGACCGGATCGTCGGAGCTGAGCACGGTCACCGCGCTGGACAGGCGGATCCGCTCGGTCCTCACGGCGACCGCCGCGAGCACGACCGCCGGTGAGGACACGAGGAAGTCCGGCCGGTGGTGCTCGCCGACCGCAAACACGTCGAGGCCGAGCTGGTCGGCGAGTTCAGCCTCCTCCATCAGGTCCCGCATGCGCTGGCGGGGGCTTGTGCCGCCGGCGAGATCCGCGAACGTGGCGAGGCCGAGCTCCATGGCCTCAGCATATCGTAATAGTTGCGCGGGCAACTAATGGCCATCCTGCCCGCATCGGCGCCTCGAGCGCTGCGCGGACCGGCCCGCTTTCCGGGCATCGGTGTCGCCATGCGGCCGCGCATGCCGGGGAGTCACGAGATGTCGGGTGCGCCAGCCGAATCGTGACCGCCCTGCGGAGGGCGGCCGAATTCGCTCACGGCGCGCGCCATCGCGGACAGGCGGTCTTGGACACGCCGGTGCAAAGTGCCTGCGGGGTAGGCACCGTCTGAACCGCGCTCACCGGCTGGGACGCCCGTGATGATCTCGATCCCCTGATCGATGCTCTCCACCGCCCACACGTGAAAGCGCCCCTCTCTGACGGCCTCCACTACGTGCTCGTCAAGCATCAGGTGGCGGCGGTTGGTCGCCGGGACAACAACGCCCTGCTCGCCGGTCAGCCCGGCACGCTCGCAGGCGGCGAAGAAGCCCTCGACCTTCTCGGTCACTCCCCCGACGGCCTGGATGCGGCCGTACTGGTCGACCGAGCCCGTGACCGCGATGCCCTGGTCAATCGGCGCTTCGGCGAGGCTTGAGAGCAGCGTGTAGAGCTCACCGCTCGACGCCGAGTCGCCCTCCAGGCCGGCGTAGGACTGCTCGAAGGTGAGGCTTGCCGACAGCGACAGCGGCAGGCTGTCCCCGTAGCGCTGCTCCAGGTAGCCGCGCAGGGTGAGGAACCCCTTGTCGTGGATCTTCCCGCTGAGCTTGCTCTCACGGTCGATGCTCACCAGCTCGCCGCTGCCCGTGGCCGTGGTCGCCGTGATGCGGGTCGGGTGTCCGAAAGCGTAGTCGCCCAGGGCGACGACGGCCAGGCCGTTGAGCTGTCCGATCGCACTGCCCTCGAGCGCGATGTGCAGCGTACCTTCATCGATCATTTCGGCAAGGCGCTGCTCGAGCAGGTCCGAGCGGGTGCGCCGTTCGCGGATCGCCTGCTCGACATGCTCGGCCTCCACGAGGTCGGCGCCGCCGCGAGCCGCCCAGTGGCTTGCCTCGGTAAGGAGCTCGGCGGTCTCCTGAAAGCGAGTCGAGAGCTTTCCCTGGTGGGCAGCACGGCGCGCACCGTGCTCGACGACGCGGGCGACCGCGCCGGCGTCGAAGTGGCGCAGCCCCTGGTGTGCGACCTGGGCGCTGATGAAGGCCGCGTAGCTCGCCGGCTCCTCCTCGCCCCAGGGCATCTGCACGTCGAAGTCGGCCCTGACGCGGAAGAGCTCAGCCACGTCCTCGTCGAGCGCGTGCATCAGCTCATACAGCTCGCCCGACCCCACGAGGACGACCTTCACGTCGACCGGCACCGGGTCGGGGCTGAGCGTGGCCGTCGGAAACAGCGTGAACTGCTCGCCGAGGTTCTCGACCTGCGCGCGACCGGAGCGCAGAATCTCCTTGAGCCTGTCCCAGACGAACGGCTGGCGCAGCACCTCGTCCGCGCGCAGGACCATGTAGCCCCCGCTGGCGGCGTGAATCGCGCCCGCCTTGATGTGCCGGTGATCGGTCACCGCCGCGCCGAGCGCCGTCTCGAACTCGATGCGGCCAAAGAGCCGAGTGAACGTCGGGTTGCGCTCCACGACCACGGGTGCGCCCTGCTCGTCGCTGGCCACGAACAGGTTGACTTCGTAGCGCGCACGAAACGCGTCAACGCCGCGGCCGAGCATCGCCCTCATGGGCGGCATGAGCTGAGTCTGCTGGGCTTCCGCGAGGAAGCCTCCGTAATTGTCGACCACGTCCTCGCGAGCACGCTCCAGCCACGCGGTGACGGCCTCCGAGTCGGCGTGCTCGTGCTTGACGTCGTCGATCAGGTGCCCGACCGCGAACAGGACCACATCGCGGTCCAGTGCGCGCACGCGGTCGCGTACGCGCGAGTCGATCTCACGCAGCTGGGGAATGACGCTGTTCATCCGCTGTTCGAGCTCATGGCTCGCGGCGTCGAGCTCGCGCCGGGTCTGCTCGGGCAGCTGCTCGAACTCCTGCGGCGTCACCGGTCGGCCGTGCACGAGCGGGATCGACACGACCCCGGCCGGTGTGATCTCCAGGTCCAGGCCGCGCGAGCGCGCGAACTTGCGCACCTGCTCGAGCATCTCCTGGCGCTCGCGCTCGAACGGCTCGACGACCTCGGCCCGGCGGCGGCGGTAGCTCTCGCTCTCGAAGGCGTGCGGAATCTCCCTGCCCGCCTGCTGCACGAATGCAGCCATCGTCCGCGACAGGCGCCGCCCCTGGCCGGGCGCAAGCGTCGCGCACAGCGGCTTGCTGGGCTCCTCGAAGTTGAACAGGAACACAACGTCGTGCGGCGCCGGGCGCGCGCGCGCGTGCGTGCGCAGTCGCGCCTCGACCGTGTCTCGCTTGCCCGTGCCGTCGGGCCCGGTGGCGAACACGTTGTAGCCCAGCTGTGAGACCTCGACCGCGAAGTCGATCGCGCGGACCGCGCGCTGCTGTCCGGCGGCGCCGTCGGCCGGCTCGACGTCCGCCGTGGTTCGAAAGGCCAGTGTGGACGGGTCGCAGCGCCGACGCAGCTCCTCGGGCGCGAGGCGCAGATCGCCCCGCGGGCTCACCTCGCCCACGACGCTGGGTGCTCGTGCAGACGGCAGGCCGGAATCGATGGGCACATCATCGTTGGCTTCAGTCAATCAGGCCGGCATGCACACTGCATTGAGCGCGCGGTCGGGATCGCGGCGGACGAGCCAGCGACCTCCCGGTCGGCCCGCGCCGGCGCGAGGGCGAGCTGAGCTGCACCAGTGCGACCACTTATAGACTCTCCGGCGGATCCGGACATCGAGAGGAGCATTGGATGACAGCGAAGGCCGACTTCACGCCGCAGGAGTGGGAGCTCGTGTTGGAGGGGCCGCCGAGCGCCGGCTTGATGGTGATTACCGCCGAGCGCGGCGGATCATTCCGCGAGACCTTCGCGATGAGCAAGGCATATGCGGAGGCGCGCGAGCACCACGGCCAAAGCGAGCTTCTCGACGAGGTCGTCGCCGCGAAGCCGGCGGTCGACCACACGCGCTACAGCTCGCCGGAGGAGCTCAGGGATGGCTGTCTGGGTCACATACGCGATGCGGTGGCGCTGCTCTCGGCCAAGGCGCAGCCCCAGGAGCTCGACGATTACAAGGGCTTCATCGTGAGTCTCGCCGAGAGGGTGGCCCGCGCGCACTCCGAGGGCGGTCATAAGGACAGCCCCGAAAGCGACGCAGAGCGAGAGGCGATCACCGCCATCACCCAGGCCCTCGGTTAGCGTCAGCGGCCGCTTCGTTTCGAGCGGGTAGCAGGAGTGGGCGGCTGCGCGGGCGCAGCCGACCGGGGTCAGGCGGTGAGGTAGACCTCCGGTTGCCAGAGGATGTCGACGGCCGGCAGTCCGAAGGCGGCTGCCGCTGCGCTGGCTCCGGCCAGGAGTCCTTCGCGAACCGCCTGACGCGACCACTCGAGCTGACCGATCTTGGGCGTGTCGAGCGGCGGCGTGATCTGGACGAGGGCCGGCTCGTCTGATCCGATCCTCGCCAGGTGCTCGGCTTCTTGGTTGTAGCGGTCCGGACGGTCCTGCATGAGCGGCGCCACGGCCGGATGGGCTGCTCTGTGCGCGAGCTCGATCAGCGCGCGCGGGTACTGACCCATGCGGTAGCCCGCGGGGCGTGATCGGAGGACCAGCACGTGGGTGGCCTGCCTCGATGCGGTCGAGTACGGAAGTGATTCGATCAGGCTGCCGTCGCCCATCGGTCTGCCCCGAAACGAGACGGGAGCGCCGGAGAACAGCGGCAGGGAGCAGCTGGCGCGGACGGCCGTCGTGAGCTCCTCGACCGTGGAGAAGTCCTCGAACAGCTGGAGCTCCGAGCTCGTCAGGTCCACGGCGAGCGCCCCGAAGGAGGGGCCTGCGGCAAGGCCCTCCGGATCGTAGGGCTTGCGGCGGGAGATCAGCTCTTCAAAGAGGAAGTCGAAGTTCATGACGGCACGACCCTTCAGCATGCGCAGCGGGTTGGCAAACTGCGGGTTTGCCGTGTCCAGGTAGTTGGTCGAGCCCAGCGCCGCCTGGCCCGCGGCGGTGAACGACCCGTTCAGCGCACCCGAGGATGTGCCGTAGATCAGGTCAACGGCATCGATCAGGCCGGCCCTCTCCAGCAGCACACACATGCCTGCCGAGACGACGCCATGCCATCCGCCTCCCTCGATTGCCAGGGCGATGACGGCCTGGTCGGTCCGCGCACCCCGCCGGCTGCCCGCGGTGCAGCGAGCCAGCATCAGCTCTACCAGCGGATGTCCGTCCCCCCGCAGAGGCCTCAGGCCGTTTCGAGCAACTGTCCGTTGAAGCGCCATGCGGTGGTCTCTCTCCGTCGCGTCTGAGGAGAAGCTGCGGTTCGCGACACGACCCAGCGTAGCCGCGGTCTCTCGGGGAAGCCGGGGATCCCTCGTCCATCCCGGCCACGCGCGGCCAGGCTTCGCTCCGCTGCGTCGAGGGCGTCAGCGTCGAGAGTACGATCGCTGGCGATGCAAGCGCTCGCTCCGCTGATCCCTGACGAGAGTCCGCGCACCTCTCGCGTGTGGCGTCGCGTTCGTGGCATCACCGTCGAGCTGATCACCCTGGTGCTGGTCACCCTGCTCTCACCTGTTCTCGTGCTCTGCGCGGTCGCGGTCGACGCGGTGCTCTGGTTGCGGCACCGCAAGCCCTGGATGGCGGTTCGTCTACTCGCCATGCTGTGGTGGTTCCTGGTGGGCGAGCTCTACGGCCTCATCGGCCTGCTCGGGATCTGGGCCCTGTCGGCCGGTCGTGACGGCGCTCGCCGACGGGATCGCGTGTATCGCCTCAGGCGAAGTTGGCTTGCGAGCCACCTCGCAGGTCTCCGCGCGCTGTTCGGTCTGCGGTTCGAGTCCGAGGGGCTCGAGCTCGCCGGGCCGGGACCCGTACTCGTGATCATGCGCCACGCGAGCATCATCGACAACGCGCTCCCGGACGCGATCGTCGGCCGCGCCCACGGCCTCGGCTTCCGGTTCGTCATCAAGCGCGAGCTGCAGATGCTTCCGACGATCGACATCGGTGGCCGCTGGGTGCCCACGCTGTTCGTGCGCCGCGCGTCGGGCGACACGACGACCGAGCTCGATCGGATACATGCCCTGACCGTCAACATGTCCTCGCACGAGGGCCTGCTGATCTACCCCGAGGGCACGCGCTGGACCGCCGCGAAGCTCGCCCGCGCCAAGGAGATCGTCGCAGAGCGCCAGCCGGAGATAGCGCCCCTTGCCGTTCGCCTGCAGTACGTACTGCCGCCTCGGCTGGGCGGCACTCTCGCGTTGCTGGAATCGGCGCGCCAGGCCGACGTGGTGATGTTCGGCCACGTCGGCCTCGAAGGCTTTCAGTACGTCAGCGACATCTGGTCCGGCGGCCTGGTGGGAACGACCATCCTGCTCAAGTTCTGGCGGTTCCCCGCCGCCGAGGTGCCGAGCGGCCGCGATGAGCTGATCGTGTGGCTGTACGAGCGCTGGCAGGAGCTCGACGACTGGATCGGCGAGATGCGCGCAGGCGGCCCCGCGACCCTCCGGCCGACAACCGCAGCATGAGCTCGCCCCGGTGCTCGGGGATGCCCGCACCATTCCCGCACCGGCGCGGTGAGACTGCGCGCCCACAGCGGGCGCGAGCGGATGGGGGCTACCGGCTGGCGCCCGCCCC
>Ga0209048_10004272_pt1 | contig 13684 bp, 12 predicted proteins | sample FrelakmetCRP12CR_FD_187146 | JGI IMG/M metagenome (GOLD analysis project Ga0209048, IMG submission 187146) | Freshwater lake sediment microbial communities from the University of Notre Dame, USA, for methane emissions studies - CRP12 CR (SPAdes)... | ecosystem: Environmental > Aquatic >... | reverse complement strand
CGGCGTAGCAGAGCTGCGCCGCCTGGTGACGGATGGCCGGGTCAGCGATGTACGGCACCAAGTCGAGCTCGATCTGAGCCAGATTGGCGCCGACGGCGCGAACCGCGGCCTCGGCCAGTGCGGGATTGATCGCTCCGAGAGCGATCAGGATCTGCAGGATCGTCATGGCTGTCTCCTTGTTAGTTATCTTCTGGAACTGGTATCGGCAACCCCATCCGCACCATGCGAACGGAATACCTGTGCACGAAGCGAATCAATATTTATTAGTGATCCACTTCGCACACAGGTTTAGTACCACTCATTTGTAAGGAACTTTCAGAATGTTGCCATTCTGAGTGAAGCGACGAAATATTCATCGGCTTCGCTCGGATTGGCATTCAGAGGGAATAAAAAGCAAAAATCTCCCTTTTTGAGAGAGATTCATGCCTTAATTATATAATTAATTGTACAGGCCCAATAAGACACCCTATTCGGCCTGTTGTTTTGGCTCGCACTCTCTCTCAAAATGCTTGCCAAAGTTCGTATTTTTTAAAATTGCTACGGTGCGCCTACTTTCTAGTTTTGTCAGCTTAACGGATTAGTATAACACATATTAGTAATCTTGTCAAGGGGTGCCCGGCCTTTTATTTATTTCATGGCTAATTATAGCAAAAGACGGCCGTTTGACCGTCTTTGTTTTTGCCGGTTATTTTTAAATTCTACCCACCCGTCCATCCGGCATGACGCCATATAAATATCCGTTCCTGCCGGTGGATAAAAACGTAAAATTACCGCTCTCGAGGTCTTCCACCTTCATCGCATGGCTGCCATTCTTGGCAATGGTGTACCGGAACCCTTCCTGTATGACTTCCGTAAATAATTTATCGTTTCTGACATAATCCGCTCCCAGGAAAATACGCTCTTCCGTGCCCAGCGCGCCGGGCGGCAATAATCCAATCAACTGGTCCATTTTTTGCTGCTGGGTCAGGTTATCATTGTTCACAATCTGGTCGAACCTGGCCTGAAGATCCGGCCGGTCGCTGATGGCAAGATCCACTTTCTGCCTTAAACCCTCAATAACTCCGCCATGATCCTCGGCAAGGTTCCCGCCAAACCAATCATTCCAATCAGTATGTAATATATTAAGATTCTTTTGCACACGGTCAATATTTAGTGCTGCGGCTTTCGCTTTTCCCGGCTCAACAATTTCCACTTTTGCACGGGCCCCGCGCGGCTTGCGCACGACTTCGTCCGCCGCGCTTGGCTTTGCCTTGGCGCCGGCCAATTCTTTATCCAGGGCCGCATGCGCTTTTTCATGCCTGATTATTTCTTCTCCGGCCACGCCCGCGGCGCCGGCTTTGGGCAATTCTTCCACGCGCGTATAAATCTGGCCCGCTGCTTTTATTTCCTCAGCTGTTGGCTGCGGTCCGTAGCCCTTGCCCGTATCAAATTCTTCTCCCCGCAATTCAGCGGCGGTCTCTTCCTGAACATTTGTATACCTCGGCATCTTGTGATAAACATCTTCGCCCGGAACTTTTTCTGCCGGTGCCGCCTCTTTCCACTGCACATATTTATGTTCGGTGATATGCTCCGTGCCCAGTTCCAAATGCGGTTTCCCTTGCGCATCTACCATCAGATTCACTTTCGCGCCCTCATGCACGGTTACCGGATAACCCCACTTGCCGCCTCTGAATTTGAAACCCATATCGCGCAATTCCTGCACTTTCCAATCGTGCACCTGCTGTTTTGACCAGCCTTTGAAATAGTCCGGCTGATCATGCATCAATTTATCCGTAGCATGCAAAATTCCCTGGCCTTTGGAAATGGTAGCCGTGCCCTGGATAGTTTCCGCCATCTGCGCTGTTTCGGTCCCGGCAGCGCCCCGCGCCGCACTCGCAGCCGTGACTTCAGCCGCACCGGCAGCCGCTTTGCCGCCAAAGGCCGCTTTATCGGTCGGGGCTTGCTCAATTCCCAATTTTCTTCCCAGCGAACCGGGCCCGATTCCAAAATGCTCACGCACTTCCTTAATTCCCTCGCCCGCGGCAATTGCCAGGGCAGCGCCGGCTACCGCGCCGCCAAATGCCCAGATGGTTCGCTCTCCATTTTTCTTTATCCATTTTTTAAACCTGTCGCCCCCGGTCATTTTTCCCTCTGCAGCCGCCTCTACGCTCCGCTTCTGCATTTCAAGGATGGCAAGATGCGCGAATAATCCACGTCGGTAAGATTCGTAAACCAGATTTTCCATTTGCTTGCGCAAAACCGCGCGTTCCGGACTTTGCAGAAGCGCTACGATATTTTCTTCCGCTTCCGAATCGGCAATGCCTTTCAGATAACGGTTAAATTTTGATATTTCGTCGCAAAGTGCCGCCGTATCTTCCGGGGTTATCATTCCTTTTTCAAAATCTTTTCTCCATCTGTCCGCCTTTATCAACCTGTCCGTAACCTGCGACTCGGCCGCTTTTTCCAATCTTCCCAGTCTTTTGCCTTCGCCATAATGATACCCGGCGGCCGCACCTCCCAGCGCCCCCATAGCTCCGCGTGCATACCATTGGCTGGAAAAAAATGCCACACCCGCGGCCGCACCCAGCGCAGTTGTAGTCACCGCGCCTTTCAATCCGTATTTTTCTTTGCTGGCGGCACTGCCGCTATAACCGGCCATAATACCGTCAAGCATCCGCACCACCAGCGGATCGGCGTTTCGTACCGCTTCCTGCGTGGCCGCCTGCCCTTTTTCCATTAAGATATTTATAGCAATGGCAAACTGGCGCTTTTGTTCATCGGTCGGCTCCTCCCCTTCCCATTTGAATTCCTTAAGATGCTGGATATATATGGCTTTGGCTTTGCCGGCCAGTTCCGGCCCGCCCGTAACCGTTTCTTTTTTGCCGATCTCCGCATTCACTTCCCTGATAGCTTCCGCCACCAGCGTGGCAAACATATTTTCCGTGCCGGCTTCAAATTTGTCTTCGTTCGCTCCGAATCTTTTCTGCATCAATTCGGCGATGGCTTCCTGTTTTTTCCTGTTGGCCAATTCCAAAAGCTTTTTTTGTTTTCTATCTTCAAAGCCGCGGCGGCCGAATAAAAATTTCTGCAAAGCCGCACGCACGCCTCCGCCGGCCGCCCCGCCCGCTGCCGCCAAACCAACGCCTGCCAAACCGCCGCTGGCAAAAAGCGCCGTGGCCGCAATCGCTCCGCCGCCCACCAGGGCAATATTGGTGGCGATTCTGCCGGCCAGCTGCCACTTGATTGCTTTTATTCTGTCCCAGCTCGTAGTCCGGCGCGCCACATCCCCGCGCAAATCATCCTGCGCCCAGGCATGCAAAATTCTGGCCGAATCCTGCGCGTATTTTTTATCCCACAATTTTTTAAACTGGTCCCAGCTGCGGATGCCGCATTGCCTTAATTTTTCCAGCACGGCCGGATCCGGTTTGGCTCCGAATAAATTTTTCATCTTTTCCAGGACGCGGTCCGTGGTTTTCTTACCGCCGCCCTCGGCCGCACCCAGCTCGTCTTCATAAATCGCGCGCATAGCCGCGGCCACTTCCTTGGGATGGCCCTTAAAAATTTCCGCCAGCACATGGTCGGGAATATCAATTTCCTTTTCCGGCTTTTTTTCCACAACTGCTTTTCTTTTCTCCTTAAAAATTTCCATTTCCAGCTCGCCGATCTCTTCCCATATTTGCACCATGTCTTTTTCCGCTTCAGCCCCTTCCTTCAGCTTTCCGATTTTTTCTTTTAACTCCTTGCACTTCTTAACCAGCGCTTCTATATTGATGCCCTGCGCCTCGGCCGTAAGGGCTCCAATCTTGGTGTCCAGCTCGACTTTGTCTTTTTTAAAATCAAAAACATCTTCCTTTTTAGCTTCGCCTTTTTCTTTTTTATGCTTCTCCAATATTTCCGCCATGGCCTTGCCGATGATTTCTTTGAGCTGATCCTCTTTGCCCGGGGCAATATGTTCCATATCCGTTCCCAAGCCGCTGCTTCTTATTTTACGGTCGCTGCGCTCTTTCACTTCTTTTAATATTTCCTGGAAACCGGGCGCCAAAAGATTGGCGCCTAGCTGCGCCTTTAAATCCTCATATATATGGAAAAGCATTTCCTCGCCTTCCGGCTTCTTCGGCTCATTGCCGGCTTCGGCCGGAGCAGCACCCGGATCCTCAGGGTCATCTTTTATTTTCCGCTTCTTTTTCCATTTGTCTTTATCATCCTGATCCGGATTGCCGGCTAAATACAACCGCCATTCATCCCAGTTTTTCTTGCTTTTTTCCCATTTCTCTTTCGCATCTTTCTTTCCTGCCCATTCCTGATGCTTGGTTTCCCAATCTCTGGTCAGCGGGCTATTCTTCATTTCCCGGTCGCGCCTTTCCAAAAGTGCATCCGAAATTTCCGGCAAACTCCCTTCTTTGCCTATTACGGTGCCAGTTATGCGCTCCACTTCCTTGCTCAACTCCTCCACCCCGTCACTGAGCTCTTTCTGCATCTTACCGATCTCCTGGGAAATATTTTTTATTTGTTCTTCTTCCACTTCTTCCATGCCTTCTTTTGTCCCCAGCAGGGAAACCAGCTGGTCAAGTTTTTTTTGCAGCCCGTTAAACTTACTGGTTAATTCTTTCTTTTTTATGGTCGACACTTTCGCAATCTCTTTTTTTATATCTTCAAATTTTTTATCAACTTCGGCTTCAATGGTTTCCACTTGCTGGACATTTTTTATCATTTCCACGTCCACATGCTCAAGTTTTTCCTTGCCGTCGTCTGAAACCAGGTTGCATAAAATTTCTCCCTCCGGTCCCACCCGCAAATCAGCCACGGTTCCCTCAGCTTTATACTTTATACCGTTAATCGTCACCTCGCCGGCGGGCATTTCCAGCTTTTTTAAAACCGGCCCGGCTTTAATTTCCGCGCCTCCAACTTTGATTTTTATTTGTTTGCCTGCCTGCGCCGGCGCTTCATCAAGCACTCCTTTTTTCCAGGCGTGTCTGCCGGCATCATAATAAACAATCTGCTCGCCGGCTTGAAACGCGCTCAAATTGATTTTTGTTTCAACAGCCTGTCCCGCTTCCGGCGCCGGCACATTTCTTTTGGGCATATATTTTTATTGTTAATCGTTTTTATCAATTATATTTTTTATTTTACGCATTTTTATACTCTGCTCCAGCCGGCGCAGATCTTCTTCCAGAATTTTTTCCTTCTTTTCCAATAAATTAGTTTCCGCCAAAAATTTTCTCAATACAAAATTAGCCGCTTCTATCAGCTTTCGCTTCTCCTCAATGTTATTTTGGATAACCTCCATAAGGGCGGGCGCTTACATGGTAAAGGCCTGCTTTATTTCTTTGGTAAATTCATCCAGTGTTTTTTTCACTACTCCGGCAAAATCAGGAATGTTTTCATTCCAAAACTTCCACCAGTCATCGGCAGTAACATTATTTTTTTTGGACAATTCCATGAAAGCGTTGGCCGCTTCCTCATTGAGCATGGGCAAAAGCACCGCCCCTATCCGCTGTTCGGCCTGCGCCACGAACTGGGGAAGGTATTCTTTTTGCGCTTCCGGAGCCAGCTTGTCAAATCCGTTTTCATTCAGGGCCTTCACCACATATTCATGAATAAAATTTTGACTTGATTCTTGCGCCATAATATTTTATTTATTTTTTATAAATACTTATTAACCGCCGAACAGATGCCGCTTATATCTGACCACCCACAGGCCGGAAATCAGAAGCCCGATCAGAAACCCGATGCCGGCATTCAGGAAATAATTGGGACGCGCCGGAAACCGCGACACCAGTGGCGAGCTCACCACCTTGATGGCCACATCCCCGCCCAGATATTCCCAGCCCTGGCTGGCGATGGTTTGCGTGATGGCGGTGGAGAGGTTGGTTACCTCGTCCTGATTGTAGCTGAAGACTTTGATATTCATTATGCCGGTGCCGTATACCATGGTGGCCTGCACGTCTTGGGCCCATTTTTTTCTCTGCTGGCGGTCGGCGAGATTCTGCCAGACCCCGCGGTCAAAATTATAGGAGGCGGCGGCCATCACTTTGTCGTAAAAATCTTTGGTCTTCATCACCTGCGCCAGATTGCCGCCGATCTGCTGGGCCGATTTTGCCTGGGTGTAAGGATCAACGCCGGTGCGGTCGCGGGAAATAATCAGCACCTGGCTGTCGGCGCTGTACTGGATGGGAAAGAAAAAACTGACGCCGGCGGAAACGATGGCCAAAATAACCCCCCAGACAATAATTAATTTTATATGTTTCTGCAAAGCATGGTACATAAAATATTTAATAAATAATTATTTAGTTGTTTCCGTTATTTTGGTTTCTATTTCCAAATTTTTTCCGTTGCGCAAAATTTTCAGGCGCACTGTCTGTTTGCCGCTTATAATATACCATAAATTATCCGCACTCACAACGCGGCCGTCGATTTCTTCAATCACATCGCCATGGCGCAGCAAGCTGCCCGCGGCCCAGACGCGCGACACCAAGAAACCGGCGACAGTTTGCTTGCTGGAAATAAGCGGCTGTTCGTCGCTGAACCAGCCGTCCACTCCCAGCGAGGGATAAACAACCGTCTGCTGGCTCAAAACATTCGGCATGATGCGGGTGATATAGTCTCCGGGGACGAGCAGATTCCCCTCTTTCAATATTCCCACTACCCTGCCCTGGCTGTTAATCGCCACCGCGCCTGTTGAAAAAGATCCGTCCACCGGGTAAAAAATCGCCGGCGCCGAATCCATATGGGGCAAAGCCGCGCCAAAAACCGGATACTGCACCTGGTTATGATGCCAGTTTGAGCCCTGATAAATAAAAATGTCATCCAGCGCGCTCAAACTGTCTCCAAAACTGACCACCTTAAACGGACCGCCTTTGATTTTCAGATAAAGCAGTCCGGAATATTTATCAAATAATCCGGCCTCCGGCTGATAAACGGCGCCGTCCGGCGTGATAACATATAATGATTTGAAACTGCCGTCATAATCCGGCTTATACAAAACCATCCAGCCGTCCGAGCCGACCACCGCGGCATCGCCGATTTTCTGCCTGAAGTAATTTGCCGAACCGGCATTTACCAGGCCGGAATACACGGAAAAAATGCGCGCGGAAATTTCCTCCCTGACCCGGTCTTCCAGCTGCACCTTGGAAAGAGCCGGCCGGCTGTATGACGCGATCCAGGTGTCGCCCTCGGCATAACGCGGCCAGATCCAGCCGATGACCATGGCGGCGCCGCACATGCCGACAATCAATGAAAAAGCGGCAACGGCAAAAATAATTTTCAGGCGCTGCCAGATGCGGTGGGTTTTGATGCTGCAAGTTTTGGGGGGAAGATGCGGAGGATGCATATTATTATTTCCATCTGACTACCAAAGCCATAAATATAATATATAAAATCAGATTGATTATTAAAAATACAGACTGCTTTTTCCAATACACTCCTTCCGGCATCATCCAGAACCGCACCATCAGCCACAGCACATACCAGGCCCATATCAAAGCCAACCCGCTTGCCAGATATCCCAGAGGCAGCAGCCCGACCACCCAGGCATATTCCAGTATTAATAAAAACCAGATGCCCAGCCATATCCAAAAACGCTTTCCCGTTTCAATTTTGTACTCTGTCCACCACCAGCCGGCCATGATTGTGGAGATAACCGCCATGATCAGATACCAGTAAAACGAATCCAGGTTGAATATCTGAAAAGATATCACCGCCCATATACCTATATATATGCCGGCCAGGCCGAGCACGGACATCATGAAGCGCCAGCGCAGATGCGGCTTATAAAATGAAACCAGGCTGACCGCCGACTCCGGCAGCATCCAGACGCTGAAAGCCGGAAAAAAAATAAAAACCGCTGCGGCCGCAAACCAGGCCGGCTGCCATTCCATAAACAAAAACAGAGATGTCATGCCCAGACAGAAAATTGCCAAAGATAGAATATGCCGGCCGCGGCTCAGCTCTTTCGGATAATACACCAGCCGGATGACGAGGGCCCATAAAATCAGGCGCGCCAAAAACCAGCCGACAACAAACCACCAGGAGCCGGCTTTTGTAAGGGCCCACAAAAAAACAACGCTGATTGCCGCGTCCAGAACCGCCGCGAGCTTGGGATGTATGGAAATATTCTTCGCCATATCTCAGCTACTTCAAAAATATTTGCGCTTGGCGCATAATTCTTTTATCCATTATATAAAAAATATGGCAAAAAATCAACTGGTTGCCTCCCTTGCTTTTTTATGTTATAATTAAGCCAAATTTTTGCAATATGATTTTAGCCGAAAATAAAAAAGCGCTTTTCGATTATGAAATCCTGGAAAGATACGAGGCCGGTTTGGTATTGTCCGGACAGGAAACAAAATCGGCTAAAAACGGGCAAATTAATTTAAAAGGCTCGTTTATTACTTTCTACGGTGGAAAACCGATGGCCACCAATCTGCACATCAGCAAATACAAGCCGGCCGGTGCTTTGCCCGACTACGACCCCACGCGCCCGCGGGAAATACTTCTGCGGAAAAGAGAAATCGCTTATCTGCAAGGAAAATCCATGGAAAAAGGCTTGACAATAGTGCCTATCCGGGTGTATACTAAGGGTCGGCTTATAAAAATGGAAGTCGCTCTGGCGCGCGGAAAGCGCGAATTCGACAAAAGAGAAACGATTAAAAAACGGGATTTAAAAAAGGAAATCGACCGGGCGATGAAAAGTTTATAAACGGGGGTGTCGGGCTTCGATAGAAGCTTCCGGCTACTACCGGCATACCGAGGCGGCTTTTGGCCTCGTAAATAGCAGGAGCAAACAAATAAGTGCCAACTTATTTTCAAAAGCGAAAGTTGCTTTAGCCGACATGTTTGGCTCTCGCAATTTCGCTCCGGCAATGGCCTAAGTAAGCCCGACGCAAGTCGGCATTGCCAATGCCCATCGCCTTGGTAATACTCGGTAGCCAAGCAGCGGTGTCACTCACCGAGCGTAACTTTAATGCGGTGCCGCCCGCATTATGGCGAAGTTCCAGCGGCTAGCCGGTATAATTTTCGTGCCCTTATACATACCGGTGAAATACCAAGGGACACTATGTATGTAGATGGTTTAGCCATGGTTATCTAGACGCGAGTTCAACTCTCGCCACCTCCACCAAAATATGCGCATTTCGCACAAGAAACACAAGCCCGAACCAAAAAAGATATTTTTTCACAATGAGGGAATCGCCGCCCCCGAAGTTTTGGTTTTGGCCTACGACGGACATAATCTGGGCGTCCTCAAAACCGCGGAAGCAGTCCGGCTGGCGCGCGAAGCGGAAATGGATCTGGTGCTCATCAATCCCAAAACCGTTCCCCCGGTGGCCAAAATCACCGACTTCGGCCAGTTCAAATACCAGCAGGAAAAAGAAGACCGTATCCGGCAGGCGCACGCGCATGTCACGGAAGTCAAAGGCATCCGCCTGTCCCTGCGCATCGGCGCGCACGATCTGGAAATCCGCAAAAACCAGGCCATTAAATTTTTAAATGAAGGCGACAAAGTAAAGATTGAAATCATTCTGCGCGGCCGCGAAATATCGCAGAAACCGCTGGCGCGCACCGTGGTTGACAATTTTATGAAAGAAATAAACGCCATGCTCCCCGTACGCATGGACCAGGAAATAGAAGCGCAGTTCAATAAAGTGACGGCTATAATCGCCAAAAAGTAAACCCGATAAAATAAATATTATGCCCAAATTAAAAACGCACAAGGCTACGGCCAAAAGGTACCGGGTCACCAGGACCGGAAAAATCATAAAGCGCACCGCTGGCCAGGATCATTTTAATGCGCGCGAAGGCGGCAAAGTCCGCCGCGCCAAAAGGTCCGACGTGGTAGTCAGCCAGACCCTGCGCAAAGTGATGGAAAGAAATCTTCCGAACGGTTAAACTATTGACCATCTCGGACTAATTAAAAATATTTATGACCAGAGTTAAAGGCGGCATGCTCCATGCCAAACGCAGGCGCGGGATACTCAAACACACCAAGGGATTCCGCTGGGGCAGAAAATCAAAAATCAAACTGGCCAAGGTGGCCAAAATGAAAGCCGGCCAGTATGCTTTTGCGGACCGCAAAGTGAAAAAACGCATCAACCGCGGCTTATGGAACATCAGGATTAACGCCGCTGTGCGCGAATACGGCCTGAGTTTTTCGAAACTGATGGGCGCTTTGAAGAAAAAGAACATCGCGCTTGACAGGAAAATATTGTCCCAGCTTGCTGAAAAACATAAAGCAATATTTGCCAAGGTGGTGGAAGCGGTAAAATAATTTTTGTGGATAACTTGCTCCGGACTGATAAAAAAACGGCTAAAATAAAACCAAAATTTATCATGCCGGCGACAGGCACTTATTCACAATTGAATCCCTTGACAAAATCCCAAAATCTGCTATAATACCCCCATTAAAATTGAACAGGCCCTGATAACGTTTGGTATCAGGAGAAAATGTTCCCTCCTTCATTTTCTTCCTCTTACCAAGCATCATCAGGGTCTTTTCATTTCAACCAGCAAACGGCTTTTTGCCGGGAGGGATATAATGGTGATGCGCCTCAAACCCAGTACGCAGTGGTTCGTGGAACCGCACGATAAATACACCAACGATGTCATCGCCGGCTACCTCGTTGACCAGCCCGACACAGGCGAAGCGTCCATCGCCGGCCTCAAGGACGACCAGGGAGTTCCCCACAATGTGTGGCAGGTGTCCCACGCCACCATTACCCGGCTGGAGGCGTCCAAAAGCACTATGCCCCTCGCCTTCCGCGTCTACCTCCGCCACGGCCCCCGCGGCCCCATAAGCCTGTGGAAGTTTACCAGGAAGCTCCCCAAGCTGACCCGGGCCAGCGAGCTGGCGCCCGCCAAAAAACAGCCGTAGTCCCCCGCCGCTCATTCCCGCCTGCCTCCGCGCGCTTTGCGCCCGGAGGTTTTTTTTAAATACAAAAAAACCCGCAGTGTGTAAACACGGCGGGCAAAGGTGCGAAACCTGGCAGAACCTGGCGGTCCCGTCAAACCATCCGGGAAAGCCGCGGCGCGCGAATCCGTGCGGCTACGACAGCATCTCCCTGATGGCGAGCGTTTCCTGCAGAGTCATCCGCCGTCCGTACACCTTGCTGATCTCTCCCTGCAGTTCCTCGATGGTCATATCCAGGTGCTGGCTGACGACGAGGCGCAGCTGCTCCATTTTGTCCGGATGCATGCTGACTTCCCGAAGCAGGTCGCTGTGAACCGGCCTGGTCAGCAATGCGGAGTGATCCACCACCGGTTCGGGAACCCCCTGCTGGGGATGCCCATCCCCTTCCCGCGCACTGTCTGCCATATCCCTTTTCCTCCTTATCTTGTTATCTTGGCTGCGGTCTGCGACCGCAATTAGTATTGGGAATTTTTAATATTACCATCAAAGAGATATTCTGTCAATATAACTAAAACACCCCCGCTTGCGCGGGGGTGTTTTTTGTCGATTTATGCTATCGAGAAACTAAGCAACTTGCTTACTTAATCTGCGCGCTCGTGCCAGCCACTTCATAAGAATCCGAATGATAGGTCGGACCAAACTCAGTGCCGCCGGCCGGGGTGTAGAAATACTGCAAGTTACCATTGTTCCAGGCAGTACCGCTCCAGCCTGTGCTGCCGCCGATCTTGCCAGAAATATAAACCGCACCGCCGGAGGTAACTCCGTTTAATGCGTTCTGGGTATCGCCGGTCACTATGAATGTTCTGGATGAACCCGGAGAGACAACCAAGTTGTCAAACAGGTTATTCAGAGCAACGCTGGAGTTGAAGGAAACTGCACCAGCCGGAGTGCCCGAACTCAATGGCACAGCCACAGCGGATGTAAATTGCGTGCCGAGTCCGCCTGCGCCATTATCTTCCCACAGTTTGAAGTCGGTGATCGAACCACTGACCATTCCGGAAGAGGAAAGGTTGATGGTGGTGGATCCAACTCTCAAGTCACGGGTACCGGAATTGGTAATCGTGAACTTGAAGACCTGGGACTGTGTCCCGGGCGACACTGAGGTGAGATTGATCGGAGACATCGTCGGATACGCATCATGGAACATGAGGTACGAAGACGTGGCAAAACGGGTTTCAGCAGTGCCGGCATTGATATCACCGGTACCGAGCAAGGAACCGGCATCCGAGCGAGCCTCAAGATCAGTTGAGTTGTCGCTCTTTACCGTGAACACCACCGGGGTGTTGTTGGTAAGGACGCCTGAACCGTTGGTTATGCCTTTCAGGGTAAGATTTACATACCCATCCATCGTCACCTTATCGGTCATGCCGGTAAAGACCACGTCGCCGGCCACATAACTGGCATCGGCCAGCTTGGTGGTGCCGTCGTAGAGCGACAGGGTGCCGAAATCACCGAGGGTGGTGGCATCCGATCCGCCTGCTGAAGGATCTCTGGTGGTGAATGTAATCTTGTTCAATGTCACGTTGTCATTGGTGGCCTGGATCTTCCATTTGCCAAGCTGGATGCCGGTGGCGCCCGGTCCGTAGATATGGGCAGCCGTGGAAGCATCAGAGATGGCAGTAAGGGTGATCTTGCCGCTACCAACTTGGACGTTCTGTCCAACAACCGGTACGTTCGTGCCGGAATTGGAGTTGCCACTATCCTTTCCAGTGTAGTTATAGCTGGAGATGGATGAGGAAACTATTCCGGTAGCGCCAGCCGTGATATATGCTTTAAGCATAATCGTCTTGGTCTGGCTCTTGCCGATAGTCACGTCAAAGCTGAAATTGTTGGAACCGCTGGCTACTGTGGACAAGGTAGTGCCCAGCTGGGTCGCTCCATCCCACAACTCCACGTTCTGGTAGGTGTTGGCGGCTGAACCGGTGTTGCCGAAATTGATATTCATTCCGGTTAAGCGCACATCTTCAGAAGTGCCGGCAGTACAAATGTACTGGCCGATAGCGGTTGTTCCGCCACCAGCGCGGGTCACATTGCCCATGGAGGTATCCTTGTTGCAAGTGAGACCGGTCGGGTTGACGGATAACTGATTGCCCGGAGTAGCAGTAGGAGATACGCCGCCCAGGTTATCAGCAAAGTCCAAAGTGGACATTCTCTTGGCATAGAAGTCGCCGACTGCCACTGTATACTTTTCGCCGGATGTGGCGTTGGTATCAATATTACCCACTACTTCCAAGGTCCTGGTCTGATTTGACTTCAGAGTAATATAGGAAGAGAGGTTATATTGAGAACCGGTATACAGGTTGGCATCGGAAGCGGAGATGGTAAAGTAGGTAGTACCATCGGCAGCGTCACGGACTGATACGTTTCCGACCAGTTTGTGAGCACCAACCTGTGCTACGCCAATACCCATCTTGCGGACTTCCATATCTTCACCAACGGACTTGACGTCAAATTTGGCAAGAGAAATGCTCTGGGCTCCGGAAGAAACATTGCCGGACGCAGAGGCAGGATTCTTGTTGACAGTCAGGGAACCGGATTTCATCTGGAAGTAGCCGGTAAGGGCATCCTTCTGATCAGTAAAGCCGGAAGGCAATACATAGAATCCGGTGGAGGCACCCTTTAACATTACATCATAATCGTTCTGAATATGAACGCGGAAGTAATGTGTGGCGCCATCGGCGATATCGGCGCGGACGCTAAGATCGCGGGAGGTGCTCTTCGGCAGGGTGTATGGGTTGGTCAGGTTAACTGTAATATAGCGGTCAACCAGCGCAGAGCCGGTGCCGAGAGTGGTTCCATCCG
>Ga0209048_10004271_pt1 | contig 13687 bp, 16 predicted proteins | sample FrelakmetCRP12CR_FD_187146 | JGI IMG/M metagenome (GOLD analysis project Ga0209048, IMG submission 187146) | Freshwater lake sediment microbial communities from the University of Notre Dame, USA, for methane emissions studies - CRP12 CR (SPAdes)... | ecosystem: Environmental > Aquatic >... | reverse complement strand
GGGCGGCAAGCGCGTCTACGCCGACTACGGCGGTTTCACCATCGAGACCGACCAGCCGGCGCGCGGCGGCGGCGACGGTTCCGCGCCGGCGCCCTTCGACCTCTTCTTGGCCTCCATCGGCACTTGCGCCGGCATCTACGCGCTGGGCTTCATGCAGCAGCGCGGCATCGACCCGGAGGGCTCCAAGATCACGATGCGCACGCACTTCGACCAGGCGGCCGGCCTCATCAGCAAGATCGACCTCGAATTGGAGCTTCCCGCCGCCTTCCCGGAGAAGTACCGAGCCGCCGTGATCAACGCGATGAACCTCTGCGCCGTGAAGAAGCACCTGCATCAGCCGCCGGCGTTCGAGATCACGACGGTGGCCGGCTGATGCCCGACGCAAGCGCTCCCGATCACGCCCCCAGGCTGGAGGACCGGGTGAAGTCATGGCCGGCCTGCGCGACCGACCGCCGAGCCCCGGCGCTCCGGCCGTCAGTCGAGAGCGATCAGTGCTGGCAGGCGCCCTCGAGCCCGACCACCGGCAGGGCACCCCGGACATAGGCCGCCACGGCCGTCTGGACGTCCGGGCCCATCCCGGCGTGCACCGCGATGCCGACCTGGTTGAAGCCCATCAGCGGCCGGCCGCCGATGCCGTCCACGACGATGGCGTCGACGTTGTGCTCGGCCAGGACGAGCACGGGGGCCATGCAGCCGCCCGCGATGTGCGGGGCGTTGTGAAGGACCTCTACTTCGCTGACTTTGCCGTCGACCAGGTCGACCATCGTGAAGCACTCGCAGCGGCCGAAATGGCCGGAGCGACGGGCTTCGAGGCCCCCAGGCGCTTCGGAAGGGATGGCGACGCGCGTCTTCGTGGTGGTCGCGTCAGTCATTGTGTCTCGCTCTCGTCCGTGGATTCGTCGCGTCCGCCGACGCGGCCGCTCACGACGCGGCCGCAGCTGCGGTCTTCTGCGCCTTCGCGGCTTCGGTCTCCTCCACCGCATGCAACTGCACGCGCGCGAAGTAGATCGCCAGCGGCCGGTAGGCGAGGTGCGCCCATTTGCCGAACGGCACTTCGAGCACCAGCATCGGGACGACGCCCATGAGGTGGATGACGTACATCACGTTGGCGGCCGTATCGAGGCCCGCGCGATGCAGCATGTGCTGGAGCACCCCGGTCACCGCGACGGTCAGCAGCAGGATGAGGAACATCCAGTCCGACTCGTGCGAGTGGGCGTGCTGGGGCGAGTCCTTCTTGAGGCGGCCGCGCAGGTTGAGGACGACGGCCACTATCAGCCCGGCCGACGCCAGGTACCCGAACACGTGCACCCGCCAGTCGATGGATGGGCCGCTGGCCATCTCGCGCAAGAAGAACATGATCAGCACCAGCATGGTCACGTAGCTGAGCATGAGCGCCAGGTGCACGGCCCACGGCCGCTGGCGCTCGCACTGCCGGTACTTGAGCTGCGTGAAGAAGTGGAGCGGCACCATGTAGAGGCCGGCGAGATACGAGCCGAGAGGCGCGCCGTCGCCGTCGCCGCCCATGACGAAGCGCCACATGCGGAACGCGTTGATCCCCAGCAGGATGACGAGCACGGTCGCCATCGACCAGTCGAAGATGTGGATCTTGCTGCTCGGAAGGAAGGCGTTCGGTCCATCGTAGCTGTTGATGCTGCCTTGCGACATGCCGAACAGCGTGAAGCCGATGCCGGTCAGGATCGCGGCCAGCAGGATGGCGAAGACCTCCCAGCGCCACGAGCGGTAGAAGAGGCGCGAGATGCCGCTGAAGTCGTACTTCGCCGTGAGCCAGCGTCGCAGGCTCATCATCGTCTCGCCCGGCTCGGCCTCCTTGGGGCACTGCTCCGAGCACTCCCCGCAGTAGTAGCACAGCCACGGCTCGAGAGAGCCCTTGAGCTTGCTCTCGAGCCCCAGCTGGAGGGCGTGCATGGATCGGCGCGGAAGGACGTGGGACGCCTCAGTCTGCACGCACACCGCGGAGCAGGTGCCGCAGTTGTAGCACTTGCTCACGTCTTCGGACCCATACGCCTGAAGCTCGTCGACGAGCCCCGGCTTGATCTGTGTCGCCATCGTCCCCCCGCCTAAATGAACAGGTTGACGTTGGCTTCGTCGGCCTCGCCGAGGTAGGCAGCGACGCCGGCGTACTCGAGGCCGTCGATCATCTCTTCTTCTTTGAAGCCCAGGATGTCCATGGAGAGCGTGCAGGCGATGAACTTGACGCCCTGCTCGAGAGCGCTGTCGAAGAGCTCCTCCAGCGACATGCCGCCGGCGTCCTTTGTGGCCCTCCTCATCATGGGGCTGCCGGCACCGGCGAAGTTCATCTTGGAGAGGCCGAGCTTCTTCGTGCCTTTGGGCATCATCCTGCCGAACATCGATTGCAGGGTGGTCTTCTTGGACTCGGTCGGCACCTTCTCCGTCCTACGCAGGATGTTGAGGCCCCAGAAGGTGCAGAAGATCGTGACGTCGTCGCCCATGGCGGCGGCGCCGTTGGCGATGATCAGGGCCGCCATCACCTTGTCGAAGTCGCCGCTGAACAGGATGATCGTCTTCTTGCCGGTGGTGTCCATCAGGATTCCTCTCGTTCGATCGACTGGTATTGGAAGTAGCCCTCGTCGTCGACCTCTTTGATCTCCGCCAGCCAGCCGTACTTGCGCAGGCCCATCACCCAGAAGACGACCTCGTGGGTGGGCCTGCGGACGGCCGCGGCGATCTGGGGGATCGTCTGGGGCCCGGACTCGAGCACTTTGAGGATCCGGGCCCTCATGAACTGCTCGTCGCGGATGATCTCTCGAACGTCCCGGATGGTTGTGCTCATACGCACACCACCTCCAGCAGGCCGTCGATCATGGCCTTGATCTGCGCGTCGGTGTAGCCCTGCAGGTCGATGGCGTCGGAGGGGCACACGGGCACACAGCCGCCGCAGCCCTTGCAGGACGTCCGTGAGATGACGGCGATGTCCTTGCCGTCGTGGTGTTCGCGCGCGATCGCGTCGTACGGGCAGGTGAACTCACAGGCGCCGCACCAGGTGCAGGCGTCCGTGTCCGCGGTCGCCACCAACGGGTCGAGCTCGGCGTAGCCTCGCTTGAGGATAGCGGCGCTCTGCGTCACGGCCGCCAGCCCCGAAGCGACGGACTCGGACGAGGTCTTCGGCGCCTGGCAGGCGCCGCAGATGTAGACGCCGTCCACGACCGTCTCCACCGGACGGAGCTTCGGGTGGATCTCGTTGAAGAAGCCGCTCTGACCGACCGGGAGCTTGAGCGTCTTGATGAGGCCCTCGTTCTCGCGAGGGACCATGCCGGTGACCAGGACGACGAGGTCGGCGGTGAGCGCGAGCTCCTCGCCTTCGGACAGGAGGTCGCGCGCCGTCAGCGTGATGTGGCCGGACTTCGCGTCCTTCACGACCACCGGCGCCTCGTCGTCGGGGAACTTGATGAACGCCGAGCCTTTTCCGAGGGCCTCGGCGTACAGCAGCTCGAACTTCCCGTAGGTGCGCATGTCACGGTAGAAGTGATACTGGTGCACCTTCGCCGGCAAGTCCGCGACCTGGGTCGCGGCGTGCACCGCGGCCGTGCAGCAGTAGCGTGAGCAGTAGGTGTGGCCGCCCTCGACGTCCTCGCCCTGACGGCTGCCGACGCAGTAGATGTAGGCGACGGTCTTGACCGGCAGGCCGTTGTACTCCAAGGGGCCGGCCGACTCGTCCAGGAGCTTCTTGAACTCGGCGAGCGTGACCACGCCGTCCAGGCCGAAGCCGAGCTCGCCGTCGGCGGGCTGGTAGGCGTCGAAGCCGGTGGCGATGACGATGGAGCCGACGACGAGCTGGATGGTCTCGAGCTGCTCGCCGTGGATGGCGACCGTCACCTCGTAGTTGCCGAAGCTGCCTCCCTTGGCGACCAGCTCGGCGTTCGTGAAGACCGTGACCGCCGGGTGCGAACGTACCTTCTCCTCGAGCCTTGCGATCAGCTCGGCGCCGTTGCGGCCGTGCGGGTACATCTCGCCGAAGCCCGCGACCCAGCCGCCGAGATGCGGCTCCTTCTCCACGAGGAACACCGAGAGCCCGATCTCGGCCAGGCCGAGCGCTGCGCGCAGGCCGGTGATGCCGCCGCCGACGACGAGGCTCTTCGGCGTCGTCTCGACGACGATCGGCTCGAGCGGCTCGGTGAGGCGCGTGCGGTTGATGCCGGCGCGCACCAGGCGGACCGCCTTCTCCGTCGCTCCCTCGTGGTCGTCGGTGTGCGTCCACGAGCACTGCTCGCGGACGTTGACCTGCGTGTACTGGAACGGGTTCATGCCCGCGCGCTTCGCGACGTCGCGGAAGGTGTAGGTGTGCAGCTTGGGCGAGCAGGAGGCGATGACGAGCCCATCGAGGCCCTGCTCCTGTGCGTCCGCCACGATCTCGCTCTGGGTCGAGTCGGAGCAGGTGAACATGGCCGTCTTGGCGACGGTCACTCCTTGCTCCTTCTCCACGGCGGCGATGACGTCGTCGACGTTCACGTAGTCGCCGATGTTGCCGCCGCACTGGCACACGTACACACCGATCTTGCGAGCGCTCATGAAGTCACCTTCACTTTCGCGGCCTCGAGCACGCCGGCTTCACCGGCGACCCTCGCCTTCTCGATGTGCGCGGCCGCCTGGGCGACCGCGGCGCCGGCGTGGAGGATGGAGTCGGGGATGTCCTTGACGCCCGAGGCCGAGCCGGCGACGAAGACGCCCGGCAGGTTGGTGCGGCCGGGGTCGAGGTCCTCGTCGGCCTCGCCGACGTAGAAGTAGTCGTCGAGGCCGAGCGCTCCGTCCTCGAAGAGGCCGGCGGCCTCGGTGTTGGGCTGCACGCCGACGGCCAGCACGACCATGTCGTACTCGGCCTCGACGATGCCGCCGTCGCCCTCGATATCCTCGTAGCGGACGACGAGGTCGCCGTTGTCCTTCTCCGTGATCTTGGCGACGCGGCCCTTGATGAACAGGGAGCCCATGTCTTTGGCCTGCTTGTAGAACTCGTCGTAGCCCTTGCCCACGGCGCGCACGTCCATGTAGTGGACGGTCACGTCGGCGAGCGGCAGGGCGCCCATGATGAGCTGGTTGTGCTTGACGGAGTACATGCAACAGATGCGCGAGCAGAGCGGGTTGCCCACCTGCGCGTCGCGGGAGCCGGTGCACATGATGAAGCCGATGCGGTCAGGGACTTTGCCATCGCCGGGACGCACGACCGCGTTGAACGGCCGCGTCGGGGCGAGCAACCGGTCCATCTGCATGCCGGTGATGACGTTCTTGAACGTGCCGTAGCCGTACTCCGGCTTGGCGTCCGCCGGGAACAGGCGGAAGCCGGTGGCCAGCACCACGGCGTCGACGTCGACCTCGATCTCCTCCTCGCGCATGCTGAAGTCGATGCAGTCGGCCGGGCAGGCGTCGACGCAGGCGTGGCACTCGGAGCACACGCCGCAGTCGAGGCAGCGGGCGGCGCCGAGGAAGGCTTCTTCCTCGGTCATCGGCGCTTCCGTCTCGTCGAAGTCGTCGGGCGCCGCGCGGATCGCGGCGGGCGACTCGAACGGCTCGCGGCGGTCGTAGACGTCCTGGCGCGCGAGCACGTTCGTCTTGTCGGCGATCGGGAGCGTCTCGTCGAAGGCGCTGGGGTCGAGCTGGGCGCCCTGGAGGTAGCGGTCGATCATGAAGGCGGCGCGGCGGCCCTGGCCGACGGCGGTGGTGATCATCGTTGGGCCGGTGACGACGTCGCCGGCGGCGAAGATGTGGGGCACCGCCGTCTGCAGCGTGCCGGGGTCGGCCTTGAGCGTGCGGTCGCCATTGGTCTCGAGACCGAACGACTCGGTGTCGGCGCCCATGCCGGCGGCGACGATGACGACCTCGCACGCGACGGTCTGCTTCTTGCTCTCGTCGTACTCGGGGGCGAACTTGCCCTCGGGGTTGAAGACGCAGGAGCAGACCTTGAGCACCGCGGTCTCCACGCGGCCGTTGCCGGTGAAGTGGTTCACGCCCCAGCCGTCGTGCAGCGTGATGCCTTCTGCCTTGGCCTCCTCGACCTCGAAGTCGTGGGCCGGCATCTCGTCGCAGCACTCGAGGCTGGCCTGGTCGACCGACGCGGCGCCAAGGCGGCGCGCCGTGCGCGCCGCGTCGATGGCGACGTTGCCGCCGCCGACGACGAGGACTTTCTTGCCGGCCAGGTCGACCTGCTTGCCGAGCTTGACGTCGGCGAGGAAGGTGAGGGCGCTCTGGATGCCCTCGAGCTCCTCGCCGGGCACGCGCAGCTGAACGGCCTTGTGCGTGCCCGTCGCGACCAGGACGGCGTCGAAGCCGTCTGCCTTGAGTGCGGCGACGTCGTCGACCCGCGTGTCGGTCGCTATCTCGACGCCTATAGCAGCGACGTTGGCGACGTCGTCGGCGACCACGGCGTTGGGCAAGCGGTACGCCGGGATGCCCATACTGAGCATGCCGCCCGGCGTGGGCGCCGCCTCGAAGATCTTGACGCCGTAGCCTTTGCGCGCGAGCTGCCAGGCGGCGGTGAGGCCGGCGGGGCCCGAGCCCACGACGGCGACCTTCTTGCCGTTCTGCTCGGGCTTCTCCACGGCCTTGGGCTCCGCCTGGCCGTATCGCTCGTCGGCGATGAAGCGCTTGAGGCGGCGAATCGGCAGTGGGCCCTCGAGCTCGCCGCGAGTGCACTCGCCCTCGCAGGGCGCGTAGCAGGCGCGCCCGAGGGAGCCGACGAGCGGCGTCGTCTCGAGTACCAGATCGAAGGCCTGGTCGTACTCGCCGCTGCGCACGCGGGCTACGTAGCCGTGCGCCTTGATGCCGGCAGGGCATTCGTAGGTGCACGGCGAAACGCCCTCGCGGCTGATGATCGCCTTCTTGGGCACCGCCTGCGGGAAGGCGATGAACGCCGCTCGCCGCGACACCATATCGGCGTTGTACTCGTCGGGCACGGCCACGTTGCAGGCCATCTCGCACTGCCGGCAGCCGGTGCAGGCGGCTTCGTCGATGAACTTGGGCTTCTGCTTGATCTTGGCGTGATAGCCGCCGCCGTTGCCGTCGCCGCGTATGCCCTCGACCTCGGCATACGTGAGGACGTCGATGTTGGGGTGGTGGATGGTGGCGGCCATCTTCGGGGTGGAGATGCAGCTGGCGCAGTCGAGCGTGGGGAAGACCTTGCTGAGCAGGATCATCTTGCCGCCGACGCTCGGTTCCTTCTCGACCACAAGGACCTTGTAGCCCATGTCGCCGAGCTTGAGGGCCGATTCCATCCCGCCGATGCCACTGCCGACCACCAGAGCGTCGTACTTCATGCGCTCGCCTTCCGGGCTGGTCCCAGGCCTGACAGGGACGTCGCGTACTCGTGCATGTAGTTGGTGAAGGGCTCCGCGCACACGGAGCAGATCGCGGCCATGCGCACGCGCTGGGGCTCGTAGCCCTTCTCCACCAGCAGGTCCTGTGCGGTCTGCATGATGCCGGAGGTGCGCTGCGCGCAGTCCGGCAGGTAGGCGCACTCCTCGCCGTCCGCGGCGATGAAGACGCCGTCGAAGCCCTGCTCCATCGCATAGACGATCCAGCTGGGCTTGACCGCGCTGGTGCACGGCAGGTTGATCACCATCACCTTGGGCGAGTAGTGCATGTGCGAGCTGCCGGCGAGGTCGATGCCGGGGTCGGAGATGTTGTTGGTGCTGAAGACCAGGATCCGCGGGTCGTACGCCTGGCCCTCTTGTGCCTCGGCCTTGTCCATCGTCACTTCATCTTCTTCACGAAGAGGCGCATGTAGCCGGGCTCCTCGATCACGCCGAGGTACTCGTGACCCATCTTCTTGGACCACGCGGGGAGGTCCTTGGTCGTGCCGGAGTCGGTCGCCTGGACCTCCATGATGCCGCCCACGGAGACGCTTGGGATACCCTTCTTGGCAGCCAGGATGGGGCCGGGGCACGACGTGCCGCGCGCGTCGACGATCTTCTCTGCGTGGATGGAGCTGAGGTCCTCTGACATGGTGGTCTCCTTTGCGCTTGTGTTTGTGTGCCTTTTCGCAAGCTCGGGCCTCAGGAAGGGCCGCTCACTTGGTTCGTACCGCTGGGGTGTCGTCTGTCCCCTGGCTCGGTGACGCTGGTGCCTACGGCGACGCGAGCGCCGTGGTGGTCGATGCCGGCGTAGCCGGCCGCTGCCTTGCCGCGTCGAGGAGCTCGGCCGCCTGCAGCGACTCTCCCTGCGCAAGATGCTGCTCCACCAGCGCCTCACGGATCAGGGCACACGCCTGGATGAACTTCATGTTAGTGACGCGGTAGTACACCGTCTGACCCTCCTTGCGCGACTCGACGAGCCGGCGCTCCTTGAGGACGCGCAGATGCTGAGAGACGTTGTGCACCGAGATGCCGATCTCGGCGGCGAGGTCGCCGACGCACTTTTCGCCGTCGTCGATGGCGTGCAAGATCGCCTGACGATGCTCGTTGGCGAGCGCCTTGCAGAGTTCGGCGTGCATGCGGTAGACGGCCTTGAGGTCGGCAGATGGGGGCGCTGGTATGTTGTTCTGTATTTGCATACTTGCTTAAATACGACATCTGAGCAGCTGGGTCAAGTGCTGGCGTTCACAAGCGACGGCGAGCTGAGGGCATGCGGTAGTGTTGAGGCCATGACCGTCACCAGCTTCGAGGGCAAGACTCCTGTGATCGGCGAGGGCTGCTGGGTGCACCCGTCCGCCGACGTGATCGGCGACGTGCGTCTGGGCGCCCGCTGCTGGATCGGCCCGGGCGCCCGCCTGCGCGGCGACTACGGCACCATCGTCTTGGGCGACTGCTGCGCCGTGGAGGACAACTGCGTCGTCCACGCGCGCCCCGGCGAGACCTGCAGCATCGGCTCGTGGGTGACGCTGGGCCACGGCTGCGTGGTGCATAACGTGGCCCTGCTCGGCGACTACGCCGTGGTCGGCATGGGCGCCGTGGTGAGCGACTGGGCCGAGGTCGGCGAGTGGGGCGTGGTCGCGGAGGGCGCGGTGGTGCCGCAGCGCGCCGTGGTGCCGGCGGCGAGGATCGCCGCCGGCGTGCCGGCGCGCCTCCTCGAGCGCGCTGTCGACGACGACTACCGCGCCGCTTGGCTCGGCTTCAAGCAGATCTACGTCGGTCTCTGCGAACGGTATCGCACCGGTCTGGGCGCGTAGCGCCGCGCAGGTCGCGTCTACGGAAGATAGACCATCCCGTTCTTCATCTTCATCATGTAGTACTTCTCGAAGCCGAGCTTGGCCCAGTGCGCCCAGGGGCCGGGGAGCATCGCCTCGAAGCGTCGCGGCTTGAAGACGTGATCGAGGGCGATGATGACGCCCTGGTTGCCGCCGTCGAGGATGCAGAGGGGCGCGATGTCGCCGATGGCCTTCTCTTCGGGGTCGGCGCCGGTGATGGCCGCGGCGATGTTGTGCGCGGCGACTTTGGCCATGACCTCGGACATCCATCCTGTCTTGGGCACGCCTGTCGGGACCTCCGTGGGCACCGGTGGCTTGAGCTGAACGGCGACGCCGGCGGCGAAGATGGCGGGGTGATCCACGTGCTGGAAACGCGCGTTGACGGGGACGAAACCACGCGCGTCGCCTACACCGGGCGAGTCGAGGACGGCCTGCACTCCGGTGAATGGAGGGATGACGATGGCGTACTTGTGGGGCAGCGTGCGCCCGTTGGACAGCGTGATCGAGTCTTTGGTGACGGCCGTTGTGGAAACATTGGCGATCGGTTCGATGCCGAGCATCCGGAAGTACGCCTTGAGCATCGGCGTGCCGCCGCGCATGCCGTCGATGCCGAAGTGCCCGAGGTAGGGCTCGGCCGTGAAGAACGTGAGACTTACCTTGTCGCGAAGCTTCGCCTGACGCAGGGCGCGGTCGATGTTGAACGCCACCTCATACTCGGCGCCGAAACAGCTGGCCAGCTGAGTAGAGCCGATGACCACGGGACCTGGATCCTCGACGAAGTCCAGCCAGGCACGGGCCGCGTCCATCGCGTGCGGCAGGTTGCACACGGAGTGGGTCGTGCCGTCTGCCGGGCCGAGGCCGGGGACGACGGACCAGTCGTACCTGGGCCCGGTGGCGATCAGCAGGTAGTCATAGGAGATGTCGCCGGCGTCGGTCGCGACCACGGACGTGCTGGGGTCGATCCCTTGAGCCGTCGCGTGGACGAACTTGATGCCGCGACGGCTCAGCGCCGGCTCGAGGTCGAAGGAGATCTGGCCGGGCTTGCGCCAGCCGGGGACGACCCAGATGAGGGACGGGATGAAGACGAAGCGGGGGTCGCGCGCCACGACCGTGATCGCGGCTTGGTCGCCGAGATCGCGTTTCAGCTTGAACGCCGCATTGAGGCCTGCGAAGCTGCCTCCTAGGATGACGATCGACTTCATGGCTTGCTCCTCCCGTGGGAATCTGTCGCGGCTCCCCGCGCCGTGTACCGGTTGTGTCCGTTTTGCGGGCGGTCTATGCCTTCGCTGCGCGGGAGGCTGCTACTTCGCCGCGCCCCAGAGGTGCATCACGATGCACTCGACAGTCCAGGACCCGATGCCGGGGATCTGGAGCAGGCGCCGGCGCGTCTCGTCGTCCTCGCCGAGACCTAGCGCCAGCTCGCCGCCTACTTCGCCGGGGAGCTTCGCGAGTTCGACCTGCCGCTGAGGCCCAGCGGCACGCCGTTCCAGCTCGATGTGTGGCAGGCGTTGCGGGACATCCCCTACGGCGAGACCGTCTCGTACGGCGAGCTGGCGCGGCGGATCGGCCGGCCGGCCGCCGCCCGGGCCGTCGGCCGCGCGAACGGCCAGAACCCCATCGTCTTCGTCGTGCCGTGCCGTCGCGTCGTCGGCGCCCATGGCACGCTGACGGGCTACGCCGGGGGCCTCGACAGAAAAGTAGCGCTTCTGGCCCTCGAGTCGGCAAGCCAATAGGGGCCAGGCCCTCCGCGCGGCTCCTTGGAGCGAACCCCTCTTCCGCGTATCCTTTCCCCAGAGGCTCTGGCAGCGGGCGTCCGCAGGCCAAGACCCACCAGCGCTCGGCCGCCGAGCGCCCGCTGATGTCCGCGGGCTAGCAACAGCACGACGTGAAAAGGGGTCACTCATAGAATGTCCCGCCTGCCACCGCACGCTCACCACGATGACCGTCGGGGAGGTCAGGCTCGACGTCTGCAAGGACGGCTGCGCGGGCATCTGGTTCCATGCTTTCGAGCTCAACAAGTTCGACGAGTCCAACAGATTCGACGGCGATGAGCTGCTCGAGATACGCCCGGCGCCCGGCGTGGTCGTCGACCAGACGGTCCGTTACAAGCGCCCGGAGTGCACTGAGCATCCGCTGATGATGCGGCACTTCTTCCGCGCCAAACGCGGCGCGACGGTGGACGAGTGCCCCGCGTGCGGCGGCGACTGGCTCGACTCCGGGGAACTGCGCACGATCCGCGACGACTTCCCCACCGAGGAGGCCGAGAGCACTGAGCAGCTGGCGAAGGCGCACAAGTTCGCCAACCACTTCCGCATCATCTGCCCGAGCTACTACATCTCCGGCGAGCAGAAGTGGGGGGCGTTCTAGACGATGACGACCTTCGTGGCGCTGCTGCGGGCGGTGAACGTCTCGGGCCAGAACAGGATCCCGATGGCCGAGCTGAGGCGCGCCTTGGACGACTTGCGGCTGACCGCGGTGGAGACGTATCTGCAGAGCGGCAACGCCGTCTTCGACGCAGCCGGGGACGATCCGGCGGAGCACGCCGCGACGATCCGCGGACTGATCGAGCGCGAGTTCGGCTGCGACGTGCGCGTGCTGGTTTTGACAGCGGCGGAGCTGGCGCAGATCGCCGCCGCCGACCCGTTTCTCGCGAGCGGCTCCGACGAGAAGGCGCTACACGTGACGTTTCTGGAACGGCCGCTGCCAGTGGCCGCCTTCGACGACCTCAGCCTGCCGGCCCAGGGCGACGAGCAAGCCGTGTTTGCCGGCCGGGTCGTCTACCTCTATCTGCCGCACGGCTACGGCCGCACCAAGCTCAACAACGCCTACTTCGAGCGCGCGCTCAAGACGCCCGCCACCACCAGGAACTGGCGTTCGGTCGTGGCGCTCGCCCAGATGAGCGCCCGCGGCGCATGACCGACTGGGACGCGCGCGACTACGTCGCCCACTCGGCCGCCCAGCAGGAGTGGGCGCGCGAGCTGATCGCCAAGCTGCAGTTGCGCGGCGACGAGGCGGTGCTCGACATCGGCTGCGGTGACGGTCGGGCCACGGCGTTGATCGCCGAGCGGCTCCCGAAAGGGAGCGTCCTCGGCGTCGACAAGTCGGCGAGCATGATCGCGCTGGCCGCGGAGCAGTTCCCGCCGGCCGCTCATCCGAACCTGACCTTCCGGCAGATGGACGCGACTCGCTTGGATCTGCCGCGCGCCTTCGACGTCGCCTTCTCGAGCGCCGCGCTGCACTGGGTGGAAGACCACGAGGCGATGCTGCGCGGCGTGCACCGGTGCCTGCGCCGGCGCGGCCGCCTCCTGTTTCAGATGGGCGGCCGCGGCAACGCGGCCGAGGTGGCCGCCGTGGTGGAGGAGGTCGCCGCGCGCCCGCGCTGGCGCGGCTCCTTCGACGGCTTCGCGTCTCCGTACCACTTCCACAGCCCCGAGGACTACGAGGCGAGGCTGCCGCGCGCGGGCTTCCGCGCCCGCCGCGCCGAGCTCCTCGCCAAGGACATGCAGCACGCCGACCGCTGGGCCTTCCTCGGCTGGCTGCGCACCACCTGGTTCCCCTACACCGACCGCCTGCCGGCGGAGCTCCGCGACGCTTTCCTCGATGACGCGGCCGCCGCCTACATTGCAGCGCACCCGCCCGACGACCAAGGCGCGGTCCACGTGCAGATGGTGCGGCTGGAGGTGGAGGCAGGCGTCGCCTGACCGTCGCTCAGAAGAGCGTTCCCTGCGCCGCCCCGCCGCCGCTGACCGCCACTGACGGCGAACCCTGCCACTCCCGCCCGTCCAGCAGCCGTCCGCCGTCCGCCTGGGCCCTGCCACCCCAGCCCTTGAAGGTGAAGGCGACGCCGGCGGCGAGGCAGCGGTCGCGCAGGCCGCGCAGCCAGTCCGCCTGCGGGGGCCTGCGCCCCGGACCTGACTCGCCGCCGGCGATCACCAGGCCGATGCCCGCCAGATCGAGCGCGTCCAGCGGGCCGAGCAGCGGCTCGGCCGAGATATGACGGATGGCGGCCGGTACGCGGCGGAGGGCGTCCGCCCGCGCCGCGTACCGGCCGCTCTCGACCGTGACGCCCATCCACACGTTGGCCGGCCACGGCAGCGAGGGCGCCAGGGCGAGCATCCGCTCCGGCCTCTTGGTCAGCACGTGGAAGACGTGCTGCGGCGCGCGCTCCATGACGGCGAACACCGCGCGCACGTAGTCGTCGGGGATGCCCTCGTGGAAGAGGTCGCTCATGGAGTCGACGAACACGCGCCTCGGCTGCCGCCAGTGCAGCGGCAGCTCCAGGCGCTCCGGCCGCAGCTGGAGATCGAAGCCGAGCTCGTAGTGGTGGCCCGCGATGCCGCGCCAGCGCTCTGCGAAGCGCTCGGCGTAGCAGTACCGGCAGCCGTCGGAGACCTTGGTGCACCCCGTCACGGGGTTCCAGGACTCCCAGTGCGCCGGCGCGGTTCGATGGGGCTGAGCGCTCATGAATCTAGCATGAACCCGCTGGCCCCAGACTCATAGTCACGCACGCCGACACGCAGGCTCTGGCTGGCGGCC
>Ga0209048_10004269_pt1 | contig 13693 bp, 9 predicted proteins | sample FrelakmetCRP12CR_FD_187146 | JGI IMG/M metagenome (GOLD analysis project Ga0209048, IMG submission 187146) | Freshwater lake sediment microbial communities from the University of Notre Dame, USA, for methane emissions studies - CRP12 CR (SPAdes)... | ecosystem: Environmental > Aquatic >... | reverse complement strand
AGTCGGCGGATCTTTCTGCCGCTATTCCCCCGTTGGTCGGCTGCCGAAGTGCCGATCGGACACGTGACCAACGGTGTGCACATGCCCAGCTGGGACAGTCCGGAAGCCGACGAGCTGTGGACCAGTTGTTGCGGTAAGGAGCGTTGGTTGGGGTCCCTCGAGTCGACCAAAGAGCGCATTCAAAGTATCCCCGACGCCACGATCTGGCGGTGCCGATCGGTAGCGCGCGTCTCCTTGGTCGCGTACGCGAGGGAGCGGCTGTCCGAACAACTCGCCGCATCCGGCGCGCCGCTCGATCAGATCGCACGCGCTGCGCATCTGTTCAACCCCGACGTGCTGACGCTTGGCTTCGCGCGCCGCTTCGCGACCTACAAGCGCCCCAACTTGCTGCTGCACGATCCGGAGAGACTAACCCGGCTATTGACCAATGCCGAGCGGCCGGTCCAGCTCATTCTCGCCGGCAAGGCTCATCCCGCGGACCTGCCGGCCCAAGCGTTGATTCAAGATTGGGTGCGTTTTGTACGGCGCGCCGACGTGCGCCCGCACGCCATTTTTCTCAGCGACTACGACATGTTCGTGACCGAACGCCTGGTCGAGGGAGTGGACGTCTGGATCAACACACCGCAACGACCCTGGGAGGCGTGCGGAACCAGCGGCATGAAGGTGCTCGTCAACGGCGGCCTCAATTTATCCGAGCTCGATGGTTGGTGGGCCGAGGCCTATTCGCCCAAGGTGGGATGGGCGTTGGGTGACGGCCGCGAGCATGGCGATGATCCGGCACGGGATGCCGCTGAAGCCGCGCAACTGTACGATCTGTTGGAAACCCAAGTGATTCCCGAGTTCTACTGCCGCGATCAGAACAACATTCCCCGTGCCTGGGTGGCGCGCGTGCGCGAAAGCATGGCGAGCCTGACACCCAACTACTCGGCAAATCGCAGCGTTCGCGAGTACGTGGAAGGCGCCTATCTTCCGGCGGCGGCGGCGTACCAACGGCGAGTGCAGAACGGCGGCGCGCTCGGCATCGAAATCAGCGACTGGCGGCGGGCGCTGGAGCAAGGTTGGAGCGGGTTGCGCTTTGGCAGCGTGAAGTTCGATACTCGGGGCGACTGGCATCAGTTCACGGTGGAGGTTGCACTCGGCGCTCTGGATGCGCACGCGGTGCGCGTGGAGATCTGCGCCGACGGGCTTGGCGATGATCGCCCTGCCATTTGCCAGGAGATGACTCGCCTGGAAGGCCCGTCCGACGGCGCCGGGATGGGCCTCTACACCGCCCGCGTGGCGACGACTCGTTCCGCCGCCGACTACACCGCGCGCATCGTGCCGAGCCATCCGGGCGTCAGCGTGCCCTTGGAGGCCCCGTATATTCTTTGGCAGCGCTAGAAATTCCGGCGCCGCGCATGGGCGCGAGGCCGGCGTGTGTCAGTGCCGCGTCCCCATCCGCTGGCGCCTCGCCGCCGGCGCACACCAAACGTCAATGGGTGCGCTGCGACCCCGTAGCCGCAGCGGCGGCAGATGCACGAGAGTCATCGGTTCAACCGCACCGACGGTGCGCCAGGAGCACCGATGAGGCAGGTGCACTGCGGCGGAAAGCAGCACTTCGCCGGCCCGTGCACGCTTGCACAGCTGAGCGGCAACATGGGCGGCATCGCCCACCAAGGTGAAGGCCGTATGCTCGGACGGGCCGAAAGTTCCAACAGCAACTTCCCCGCGGTGGATGCCGACGCCGACGCCGGCATCCACCGCATATTCCTTGCGCCAAGATGATCTGACCGGCGCAAAACGCTGCTGAATCGTGCGCGCGGCGGTCAGGGCTTCGTGGATTTGAGTATGTCGGGTATCGCCGACGCCGAATCCGGCCATCATGTCGGCCTCGGCCAGGTGAAAGACCAGCCCGCCATACTCCAGCACGGTGTCGGTGAGAATGGCGAAATATGCGCCGAGCATTGATGCCACTTGTGACGGCGGCAGCCGCTCGGCAAGAGAGTCGTAGCCATGCAAATCGGCGCACAGCACAGTGGCGCACGTCGTTTTTGCGGCGGCGGAGGGCATCGTCCGCGGGATGAGCGGAATTCCGATGGTCGAATAGGCGGGAATCGAGAGCACGCGGATCACCTCACAGCCGGATAGGCGAATCACGAGAGGATTTGACTCTGCAACCATTCAAAAGGCAAGAGGTCATACAATCTAGTTCTATGACAGTGTCGCGTACATCGTGAGCATCGCCCCCGGCGTGCCGCCTAGCGGCGGACCGGCTCCCGGCGCTCCGGGAATTCCACCGACTTGGTGCAGCAGCGCGAAGGAGATGGTGGGCTGCTCGCTCGGCATGTCCCGCCTGTGGTTCACGATCGGAGGCGGCATCGTGAACGAGGTGTATTACCCGCGCGTCGATATTCCGCAGATCCGCGATTTGGGCTTTCTGGTGGCCGATGGAAAAGGGTTCTGGGTGGAAGTGAAGCGGCTGTGGCAACACACCGTCGAATTGCTCGCGCCGGGCATCCCTGCGGTTCGAGTGGTTCATCGCCATGAACGCTTCGAGCTCAGGCTGCAAGTCGTGCCTTGCGTGGAGCGCGACGCTCTTCTGATCGACGTCGTTCTCACCGGCGATGAGGGTCTGCGGCCCTATGCGCTGCTCGCTCCCCATCTCGGCGGCACGGGCATGGGCAACACTGCCGAGGTTGCCGACCACGGTGGTCGCCGGCTGCTATGGGCCGAGCAGGGTCCGTTCGCGCTGGCGCTCGCCGCGATCGGTGACGGACAGCGCGACGCAATAGGCCGAGCCAGCGCCGGCTATGTCGGTGCGAGCGACGGCTGGCAGGATTTTGCCCGCAACGGTGCGATGACTTGGGAGTACTCCTCCGCGGGTCCCGGTAACGTCGCGCTGATGGGCGAGTTGCCCCGCGCTTCGCTGCTGGCGCTGGCCTTCGGCAGCAGCCCCGAATCCGCCGCGACGCTGGCGTTGACCGCGCTGTTCGAGCCCTTCGAGCGCACCCGCGACCGGCACATCGCCCAATGGACCGAGTGGTACGCGAGATGCGGGACGCCCCCGGAATGTCTCGGTGCCTTGCCCAAAATCTGCGCCGAGCAATTTCACATCTCCTCGATGGTGCTGCGGGCGCATCAGGACAAGACCTACCCGGGCGCGATGGTCGCGAGCCTGAGTATTCCCTGGGGTAACACCAAGGAGGAGCGCGAGGGGTACCACTTGGTGTGGCCGCGCGACCTCGTGGAATGTGCCGGCGCGCTGCTCGCCGTCGGAGCGGTGCGCGAGGCGGGCAATACCTTGCGATACCTCTGCGCCACCCAGCTCGCGGACGGGCATTGGAACCAAAATCAATGGCTGGGCGGGAAACCCTATTGGACCGGAGTTCAGTTGGATGAGACGGCGCTGCCGGTGCTGCTGGCGGCCCGGCTCGCCGAGTGCGATTCGCGCGAGCGGACCGAAGTCGCCGACATGGTTCGGCGTGCGCTGTCGTACATCGTGCGCCATGGGCCGGCGAGCGATCAGGATCGGTGGGAGGAAAGCGCGGGCCTGAATACATTCACCCTGACCGCGTGCATCGCCGCGCTGGTGAGCGGAGCGCAGTACTTGGCGCCGGATGCATGCGAGCTCGCCTTGGATTTCGCGGATTATTGGAACTCACGGCTCGAGGAATGGGTCGCGGTGCGCGATACGCCGCTTGCCCGGCGTTTCGGCATTCCCGGCTACTACGTGCGCGTGTCGCCGCCTCAAGTCATCTCCGATCGCGGCGCGTTCGACCGTGTCCAATCGATAAAGAATCACGCGTTCGACCCTGGGCTGCCCGCGGCCGGGCAGTTCGGCGTCGATTTTCTGCAGCTCGTGCGGTTCGGCCTGCGCCGCTGCGACGACCCGCTGATCGCGGGCAGCGTACTGCTTGCCGACGCCTTCCTCAAAGTCGATACCCCCTACGGACCCTGCTGGCGCCGCTACTATGGCGACGGTTACGGCGAGCACGATGATGGCAGCGCCTATGACGGGACCGGCCGCGGGCGGCCGTGGCCGCTGCTGACCGGGGAACGCGGCCATTATGAAATCGCCTGCGGCAAGGATCCGCTGCCGCTCATGGAGGCCATGGCCCGGATGGCCTCACCGGGCGGTATGCTGCCCGAGCAAGTGTGGGATGCGGCGCCCGTTCCTCACCGCGGCCTCAGTGCCGGCCGGCCAACCGGGTCGGCCATGCCGCTTGCCTGGACCCACGCCGAATACCTCAAACTGGTCGCATCTCACGCGCTGGGTCGGCCGTTCGATCGGCCCGAGCCGGTCTGGCAGCGCTACCACGGCGTGCGCTGCCGAGCGATGCGCGCCATCTGGTGCGAACATGCGCCCATCACGGAGCTTACCGAGGGAATGTCGCTCACGCTCGCGCTGCGGGCGCCGGCGAGCGTACGTTTCGGATTCAACGATTGGCAGGACGTCGTGGAACTGCCGACCGTGCCCAACAGTCTTGGGCTGCACGTGCTGCGCATCGACACCGCGCGTTTGAGCGCCGGGCAGAGAGTTGATTTCACCTTGAGGTACACGGCGCGAGATCGCTGGATCGGGGTGGATTATCATATCGCGGTCAAATCGGCCGGCTGAGCGCAGCCGCCTCGGCGCGGCCGGCTTACGGAGAATCAGCGATTGTTCGATTCACGGATTCTCGAGTGCGCAAAGGACGGGTTGGTCGGTTCGGGTTCCGCGTGCAGCGCACTTTGCAACAGCGCGAGCGCCTGCGCCGGATCGTCGGCATACTGGAATAGCTCGAGGTCCTTGCGGTCGATCATGCCGTGGCGCACCAGGGCCTCGAAATTGATGATCTCTCGCCAGTAGCTGCTGCCATAGACGATCACCGCGATCGGGCGCTCGAGCTTGCGGGTCTGCGCCAGCGTCAAGATTTCCGTGAGTTCGTCCAGAGTGCCGAAGCCTCCGGGAAACACCACCAAGGCGCTCGCCAAGTGGGCGAACCAAAGCTTTCGCATGAAGAAGTAATGAAACTCGAACGACAGTTCGGGAGTTATATAGGAGTTCGGCCGCTGCTCGTGCGGCAAACTGATATTAAGGCCGATCGATCTGCCTCCGGCCTCGGAGGCGCCCCGGTTGGCCGCCTCCATGATGCCGCCGCCGCCTCCGGTACAGACCACGTAGCGGTGCGCGTGCGATGACAGGTTCTTGGACCACTCGGTGAGCAACCGAGCGAGCTCCCGCGCCTCGCGGTAATAACGGCCGAGCGGACCGTCGCACGACAGCTCCGATGATCCAAAGAAGACGATGGTGTCGTGAATATTGGCGGCGCGAAAGCGGTGCAGAGGCCCCAGGTATTCGCTCAGGATGCGCACCGGCCGGCCGTCATCGCCGGCGAGGAATTTTTGGTCCTCGTAGGAAAGCACGGCAGGAGGCGGGTTTTTGGGCGGCATCAGTTTGAGTTTACGCGTTCGTTCCACCACCCGCCGCCGAGCGCGGCGAATAGAGCGACGGTGTCCTGATAGCGCACGGCAATGGCTTGCAAATCGGCGATTTTCGCCTGATGAAATTGCGTATCCGCGAGCAAGACTTCCAGATACGTGTCGATACCCGCCTCATAATTGATTTGCACCAGATGCAATGCCTCGGCGGCGGCGGCGAGCGCTTGATCCTGGGCCAACAGCGCCGTGGCGTCGTGATCGAGCGCATGCAAGGTGTCGGCAACCTGTTCGAATGCGCCGAGAACGGTCTGTCGATAGAGGGCCATTGCCTGATCGTACTGGCTGATCGCCGCTTTGCGCTTGAACCACAGGGTGCCGCCTTCGAACAGCGGCGCGGTGGCCGATGCTCCCACCTCCCAGGTCCTGCCATTGGCGGGAAACAGGCTGGCGGTCGAATTCGTCAAGCCTTCGTAGCTGCCGTTCAGCGTGACCCTGGGCAGCAGCGCGGCGGTCGCGACCCCGATATTCGCGCTGGCGGCGTGCGCGGTCGCTTCGGCCGCCAGGATGTCGGGACGCTGGTGCAACAGATCGGAGGGCAGGCTGACGGGCAGGGCGCCGGGAAGCGTCAGATCCGCCAAACGCACCGGCGGCGCTTGCCATTCGGCCGGCGGATGGCCCGCGAGCGCCGCGAGCAAATCCTCGCTCTGGTCCAACTTCTGCTGGAGCTGCGGGATCGTGGCTTCATAGGATGCCAACTGGCTCTGCAGGCTGAGTACGTTGGCATAGGGCACGGTTCCCGCGTCCGCCTGCACCTTGGCGATTTCGACTTGCTCCTTTTGCAGTTCAATGAGCTGTTGCGTCGCTTCCACCTCGGCGCGATACGCGGCGGCGGCCACCACCGTGTTGACGACATTGGCGGCCAGCGCGAGATAGGTCGCCCGTTCGTTGGCATGCGCCACATCGACCTCGGCGCGCAGGCCCTCGACGAGCCGCCGCTGTCCGCCGAAGACATCGAGGGCGTAGCTGACGGAGGCCGACAGCGTGAATAAGTTGAACACGCTGGACGGCGTCTTTACTCCAATACTGGCGGGGGCGAATCGCTCTCGTGTGGCGTCCGCACCGGCGTTGATGGCCGGATAGAAAATCCCGTAACCGCTGCGCAAATCATTCTGGCTCGCGCGCAGGTTTGCCGCCGCGGCTGCGAGGCCGGGGTTGTTGCCAAGGGCTTCCTTGATCACGGCGTCGAGCTGCGGCGATTGGAACAATGCCCACCAGTCGGCGGCCACGGCGGCGCCGGGATTGAATTGCTGTGCGGTGCCCCGCGCCGATGCGGTCGCGGCGGGATCCTCACCGTGGGAATAATGCGTCGCCGCAGGCGCCTCAGGGCGATGAAAATTGGGTCCCACCGCGCAGCCGCAAAGAACGCTGAGCAGCAAGGTGGCTGCGCGCAACCGCGCCGCCGCGGTGCGCGAAAGCGGCACCGCCGGCGCTCGGCGGCTATTTGGCGCTGACGTAGACATCGACCAGCTCACCCGGGAACACGTTGAGATTCTTGGAGTTGGCAAACGTGAATATGACGGGCAGCACGCGCACGTCGACCCGCTCCTGCCTTTGGTCCGACAGCTCGATCTTCGGCGACACGAACGGCTGCACCCTGACGAAGGTGAGCGGCATGTGCTTGTCGGTACCGCGGATGAACAGCTCCGCGGTGAGCTTGGCCGGATCGGCCAGCCGGTCGATCAATATCTCGTCGATGAAGGCGCGCACCTGCAGGCGATCTTCCGGTGCGCCCATTACGATGAGCGGATTCATCCCATGGGTATAGCTGTCGTAGGCGCCTTGCGGCGACACGTAGCTGCCCACGGCGGCCTGAATCGATCGTACCACCCCGTCGGCCGGGGCCCGGATGGTGTATTTCGCGAGCAGCGCGGCCGAAGCGGCATAGGCTTTCGAGAGGGCGATATATTGTTTTTCCTGGTTTTGAATGTCGTAGGTCCAGGCGCCGGCCTTGGTCAGCGCGTATTGCCGCTCGACGACCTCCAGGTTGGTTGCGGCGATTTTTTGAGCGTTTCTGGCGTTATCCAACGCGTCGCGGCTGATCGCCTTCGGTTCGACGCTGTAGGCGCGCTCCACCTTGGCGAGCTGGTCCCCGGCATTCTTGAGGTTGGCCTTGGCGTTGTCGACTTGAGCGGCGGCGACATCGAGGTTTTCCGGGCGCGGCTCCGCCTTGAGCTCGGCCAGCAATGCGCGTGCCGCCTCAGCTTGCGATTGCTGCTGCTCAGTCGTCCCGCGCTGCACCGAATCATCGATCCGCAGCAGCGCATCGCCCTTGCGGACCTTCGCCCCTTCAGTGACCAGCACTTCGATTATCGGTCCGGAGACCTCCGGATAGATATTGATGTTCTCGCCGTGGGGTTGGGCGCTCTCGATGATCCCCTGGGCGTAAAGGCCCTTGGCATACGGATTGGCGGCGGGATTGAAAGCGGGAGGCTGGGCCTTGGGTTGCTGGCTCGTAAGATAAGCGCTGACGAAGGCCAGCATCAAGCCGATGCCGGAGACGATGAAAATTATCTTATTGCGCAAGCTGAATTTACTGGCCATTGAGATTCTCGCGTTCTATGCCCCTGAGCTTGCCGTCCTCCATCTTCACGATGCGGTCGGCAAATTCATAGATCCGGCTGTCGTGGGTGACGATCACGATGCAGCGCTGATCGGTAAGAATATGTTCCCGCACGAACTTGACGATGTTGCGGCCGGTATCGCCGTCGAGCGAAGCGGTGGGTTCGTCGAGGATCAGAATATCCGGGCGGCTCACGATGGCCCGCGCGATGGCCACCCGCTGCTGTTCGCCGCCGCTGAGCTTAACCGGCGGCAATTGCGCCCGGTCCTTCAGCCCCACGACCTCGAGGTCGATCTCCGCCTCTTTGAGCGCCTCACTCCAGTCGCGCTTTTGCAAAATGAGCGGGATCGCGACATTCTCGGCGGTGGTCAGGCGCGGAAACAGATGATAGTCCTGAAACACGAATCCGATCTTGTGCAGCCGGAATTCGGCCAGCGCATCGTTGCTGAGGCGCCAGATCTCGGTATCCTCGATCTTCACGCTGCCGCTATTGGGTCGCAGAATACCCGAGATGATGCTGAGCATGGTCGTCTTGCCGCTTCCCGACGGCCCGACGACGTAGAGTATCTCGCCGAAATAGGCCTCGAAGGTCACATCCCGCACTGCGTGCGTCTTGGCCTCTCCTTCGCCGAACCATTTATTGAGGCCTGCGGCCTCGATTGCGGTCTTTGCCATAGGCTAGCCTCGGAAGATGTCGAACGGCTCGATCTTCAGGACCTTGCGTATGCCCACGTAACTCGAGATGGCGGCGATGACCACGACCATGAAGAATGCCAAGGCCAGGTTTCCGAATGTCACTATCGCCGCATAGTCCGGCAACCGCAGCTTTGCCAACCCAATGATGATCGTGCACAGGCCGACGCCGATGCCATAGCCGGTCAAGGCGACGAAGGACGCCTGAAACAGGATCATGAAAATGAGCGCTCGCCCCTTGGCGCCTATCGCCTTCAGGGCGCCGAATTTCTCCAGGTTCTCGATCACGAAGGTGTAGAAAGTCTGTCCGGATATAGATAGTCCGATGATGAAGCTGATCACGGTCATGATCAGCATGTTGGTGCCGATTCCGGTCTGGTACTTGTAGAAGTCGGCGATCTTTTGTATGAACTCGTCCTTGGTGAGCGCCAGGTATCCCGCCGCCGCGACCTGCCGCTTGATCGACGCCACATCGGCCGCCGATTTGGGCTCGACCAGAAGATAGGAGATCGTGAAGCGGGTATTCGGTATGTATTGCAAGGCACGGTTGTACGTCGTGTACAAAGTGGGCACGCCGAACAGTCCGCTCGATGCGACGCGCGCAATGCCGACAATCACGCCGCGATGGTCGTTGAGTTCGAACTCAGCGCCGATCTCGGGGTTCTCCAGTTTGTAGAACTCCGAGTCCTTGATGGCGATGAAGGCGTTCTCTCCGTAGATATCCTCAAGTCTTCCGTCGACCAGCGTAGGCCGACCGAACAGGCTGGTGTCGTCGAGGCCGATGACATTTGCAGCTTGATAGGTGCCATCGCGCAGCTTCAACAGCGCCGAGCCCGAATACAAGGGAACCGCATACTTGACTCCCGGCATGCTTCGCACCTCGTCCAGCACATAACTCGGCAGTGGTATGCTGTTGGCGACCGTTTGGATCGCCGGGTCCATCACCCAGATCGATGCGCCGATGTTGATGACGGTCGCGGACGAGCGCGCCAGAATTCCGGCGAACAGCGACGTCATTTCGATCATCAAGAACACGGCAAAAGTGATCCCGACCAGGAGCGCCGCATACTTCGCCCGATCGTTGATCAGAAGCTTGTAGGCAATGTGCAATATTCCACGCATGCGGCCCATGGACCCAGATAACGGATGATGAGGAACAATGGCCTGCGCCGGGAACGCAGACCATCAGGAAATGCCGAAGTCGCAACGCGCGCATTACGCGTAACCCGCAGGACATGGCGGAAACCCCGAACAGGAAACCTCACCGGCAGATGCTATATATATCGCGTAAGTGCTCATTGCCATGCCCTTAGCGTGCCGTGGCGTGCATTAATGTATGTAATGCGGAGGAAGCGCCGTGTATCAAAAAATATTGGTGCCAATTGACGGCAGCGAAACGTCGATGCGCGGATTGAATGAAGCCATCAAGGTCGCCAAGAGCCAGGGGAGCCAGCTGCGGCTGTTCCACGTGGTCAATGAGTTCGTCTTGGATTACTCGTACGGAGCCGGATTGTACGGGACCAATCTGATCGACTCGCTGCGCGAGGCCGGGAAAAACATACTTCAGCAAGCGGAGACGCTGGTACGGCAACAAGGCGTCTCGGTAGAGGGTGTGCTGCTCGAATCCATCGGCGGCCCGGCGGCCGACTTGATCGTTGCGCAAGCGAAAGAGTGGCCGGCGGATCTGATTGTCATGGGGACGCATGGGCGCCGCGGGCTGCGGCGGCTTGCCATGGGCAGCGACGCCGAGGGCGTCATTCGCGGAGCACCCGTACCGGTGCTCTTGGTCCATGATACGGGCAAGCCTGGCGGGAAAGAGGCTCAAGTCAATTCGCTCAAGAAAGCGGCAGGCACTTGAGCCAAGGCCAATTGCCCTAAGATTGGTTGTCGTCGTGCGGCGCCGGCAGAATGAACGGCCAGGGCGAGGTTTCGGCACCTCGCTCCAGGGGAACCTCGATGACCGCGGGGACGTCCGCATCGATTGCCGCCTGCAATTTGGACCTGAGATCGAGCGGGCTGGTGGCGCGAAGAGCCTTTACCCCGAAGCTTTCCACGAATTTAACGAAGTCCGGATTCATCAAGTCGGCCCCGAGCAGGCGGCCTGAGTATTGTTGAATCTGATCTCGCCTCACGTTTCCGTAGCTGCTGTTGTTGAATACGACGGTGACGAGATTGATGCCGTGCTGAACGGCGGTGGCGAGCTCCTGGGCGCCGAACAGGAATCCGCCATCTCCCGTCACCGCCACGACCGCCTTGTCGGGATGCGCCACCTTGACCCCGAGCGCGGTGTTGAAGCCGAAGCCGAGGGTCTCCTGGTAGCCGCACGTCACGTACTGCCGCGGCGCATACACCGGAAAACCGAATCGCGACGTGAAGCCCACTTGTGATATTTCCTCGACAAAAAATCCGCTTCGAGGCAGCGCTTCCCGAATCGCGTTGATATAGCTCATCTGAGGCTGAACGGCTTGAATGGCGAGATGTGCGCGGCCTTTGATCCGGAGAAATTCCGGTTCGCGAGAATCCCTCTTGCCGATCAACGGGCGCAGCGCGTCGAGCAATGCGGTCGTGCCGGCGGCGGAATCCGCGACGATGCCGACATCGGGCCTGATGCGGACCATTTCGGTCGGATCGATGTCGAGGCGCACGATCCTCAAGTCTTTCGGACGCCAGCGCCAACGAAAATGCTGCAACTCCAATCGGCTGCCGATCCCGATGAGCAGATCCGCGTTTTTCCAATAATCGTACGCGGCCACCGAACTCATGCCATAAGGAGAATCGTCGCTGACCACGCCTTTGCCGCTTCGATGTGCGGTTACCGGTGCCTGAAGGAGATCCGCGAGCTGCAAAATTTCTTCAGCCGCATGCAGCGCTCCGGCGCCGACACTGATCAGCGGGCGCTTTGCCGCCGCCATCAGTTTCGCCGCAGCCGCCACCGAATCCGGATCCGGAGCCGGCGCCGCGGGCACGGCGAGCGGCGGGCCCATCGTCACTTCGGCCTTCATGCCGAATACGTCCCATGGGGCTTCGATCGCGACCGGCCGGATGCGCCCGCAAGAGAGCTGTCTGAAGGCTTCGGCCATCACGCCGGGCGCCTCGGTGGGGTGGTTGATGCGTTCGGACCATTTCGTGAGGCCGCGCAGTACGGCGAGCTGATCCGGCAGTTCATGGAGCTGCCCACGGCCCCGCCCGATCAAGTGCGACATGATATTTCCCGTGATGCACAACACCGGCGCGATCGCACCATATGCCGTGCACAGCGCCGCGGACGAATTCAATACCCCGGGACCGGGAACCACCGTGTAAGCGCCCACTCGTCCGGAGGATTTGGCATAGCCGTATGCCATGTACCCCGCACCCTGCTCATGGCGGGTCGTAATGAAGCGAATCTTATCGGACCGGCGAGCGAGCGCATCATTGAAGTCGTACATATGAGCGCCTGGAATGCCGAAAACCGTATCCACACCGTGAGCGATGAGTGATTCGGCGATCACTTGGCCGGTCGTCATTAAAGCCATTCGGGGGTTCCTGCGGCATGCGTCGGTTGTCGGGAGGGCCGCAATTGTAGCGCACTGGGCGAGATCGGCTGACCGCGCCGCCGGCCTTGCGCGGCCGCCGATGCGGGTGCCCCTGGCGTGCGTAGCGAAGAATGCGGGATTAGATCATGCGCGACATGCGGGCCGCCCGCGGGACGGCGGCATACGCGTCGAAAGCCGTGGCGACCGTCCTCATCAACAAGCGTCCCGCCGGCGTGAGTTCGATGCGGCGGTCGCCCAAGTCGACCAGTCCATCGGTCGCCAAGGCCTGAAGGCGTTCTAGTTCAGCGGCGAAATGCTCCTCGAAGCAAAGGTCGTATCGGCGTTCGACGGTTGCCATGTCGATGCCGCCGTAGCACATGATTTGGTGGATGATGTCCTTGCGCAGCCAATCGTCTTGGGTCATGCGCACGCCGCGATGCGACGGAAGCGCGCCGCGCGCAATTGCGCCCTGGTAGTCTTGCAGCGATTTGTGATTTTGGACATACAAGTCGCCGATGTGACCAATGGCGCTCACGCCGAGGTTCACGAGATCGCGGTTCGCGTGAGTCGTATAACCTTGAAAACTGCGATGCAAGGTGCCGTTTTGTTGTGCCAGGGCAAGGCTGTCGGTGGGAAGCGCGAAATGATCCATGCCGATGTAGGTGTAGCCGGCCGCGCCGAGCTTGTCGATCGCCAGCTGCAGCAGCGCGAGTCGCGCTGCCGAGTCCGGCAGTTCTTCGCTGCGTATTTTCCGTTGCGCCTTGAATACGTGCGGCATGTGGGCATAGCCGTAGACAGCCAGGCGGTCGGGACGCATCGCGGCGACCCGGTCCAGGGTCGTGGCAAAACTCGCCACGGTCTGCTTCGGCAACCCGTAAATCAAGTCGAAATTGATGGAGCGAAAGCCCAAATTGCGGGCGGCGTCGTACACCTGCGCCACGGTGTCGGCCGGTTGCAGGCGGTTGACCGCACGCTGCACTGTCTCATCGAAGTCCTGCACGCCCAAGCTGATTCGATTGAATCCGAGCGCCGCCAATAGCTGCAGCATGTCCCTGTTGGCTCCGCGCGGATCGATCTCGATGGAATAGTCCCTGGTGTCGTCGTCGATCAACCGAAACGACTGATCTATCCGGTTGACCAGCTCGATCAACAGTTTCTTCGGCAGGAAAGTCGGCGTGCCTCCGCCGAAATGCATCTGTTCAACGACTCTACCGCGATCGAAAAACGCACTGCGTTGCGATATTTCGTGAAGCAAGCACCGGACATAGGAATCGGCGCGATCAAGCTGACGCGTGACGACCTTGTTGCAGCCGCAGTAGAAACAGGGACTGAAGCAAAAGGGGATGTGCACGTATAAGGACAGCGGATGTCCTTCGAGCGCGCCGTGGCTGCCGGCCGCGGCGCGTTCATAGTCTTCGACTCCGATGCCCTCGTGAAATTGCAGTGCGGTGGGATACGAGGTATA
>Ga0209048_10004268_pt1 | contig 13695 bp, 10 predicted proteins | sample FrelakmetCRP12CR_FD_187146 | JGI IMG/M metagenome (GOLD analysis project Ga0209048, IMG submission 187146) | Freshwater lake sediment microbial communities from the University of Notre Dame, USA, for methane emissions studies - CRP12 CR (SPAdes)... | ecosystem: Environmental > Aquatic >... | reverse complement strand
CGGCGTGTCGAGCCGCACGACCACCCTTCGAACCGCAAGCTCGCGGTCGCCCAGGCGCAGCGTGGCCGGTTGCTCGAACACCTCGCCGCCGTCGACTCGACCGCGACGGCGGAGCGTGCCGGTCGATACGACGGGCATCTGAGCGTGCTGACGGATGACGAAGAAGCCGCGGCGCTCGGCACGGTGGCCGAAGGGCTTCTCTGCCTGGCCCCGGCCACCATGCCCTCGCCGCCCGACGGCTTCTGGCTCGACGCCTCCGCCGCCTCCCTCTTCGGCGGAGAACAGCCGCTGCTGGAGCGCGCGCTCGGCCTTCTGCAGACGCTGGGACTTCGAGGCCGGGGCGCTGTCGCCTCGGAACTCTTCACTGCCCGGGCGCTGGCCCGCTTCGGGGGCAGCCGGCTGCAGGTGGTGCCCCGCGGCGCCTCGGCCGGGGCGCTGGCCCCCTTGCCGCTGCAGGCGCTGGAAGCCCTGGACGCGCCGGTGCGCGACGCCCTCGGCGGCTTCGGGCTGTGCACCCTGGGGGACGTGGCACGCCTGGACGCCGCCCAGCTGGTGGCGCGGCTGGGCGCACGCGGACTGCGTGCCCAGCGCCTCGCCCGGGGCGAGGACGACACGCGCTTCCTGCCCGCGCTGGTCCCGGAGGTGGTGGAGGAATTGCGCGTCCTGGACGCGCCCGCGGAGGCCCTGGAGCCGCTCTTCTTCGTCCTCAAGGGAATGGCGGACGGGCTGTGTGCACGGCTGCGCGGGCGGGGCAGGGCGGCGGTCCGCCTCACGCTGACGCTTCTTCTGGAGCCGGACGGCCCGCGCGCCGTGCCCCTTGTCCTGGCCCGTCCCAGCGCCGAGCCGAGGCTACTGCTGGACTTGCTTCGCCACCGGCTGGAGGACCTCCGGCTGCCGGCGCCGGTGGCCACGGTCGTGCTGACGGTGGATGAGTCGTGCGAGGACCGCGGCCAGCAGCGCGTCCTCGGTGCCCTGCCGGAAGGCGACGCGGGGCTGGACAGCGTGCTGGCGCGCCTGGCGACGGCCCTTGGCCCGGAGGCCCTGTCCTCCCCCAGCGCCGCCGAGGACCATCGACCCGAGACGGCGCGGGCCCGCGCGCCCTTCCGCCCCCCTCCGGCAGAGCAGGGACTGCACGCCGAATTGCGCCGCACGCCGGTGGAGGCACCGGCGGTGGACGCGGTTTCCGTGGAACGCCCGGCACGCCTCTTCCCGCAGCCGGCCCCCTTGCCGGTGGAGTTGGGGCCTGCCGGGGAGTTGCAGGGGGCACGGCTGCTGGGGCGGCGTCGCGCGGTGCTGGGCCTGGCCGGGCCCGAGCGGCTGGGCGGGCAGTGGTGGACGCGGACGCCCTTCGCCCGCGACTACTACCGGGTGCACTTCGAGGGGCTAGGGCCGGCCTGGGTTTTCCGGGATGCGCGCGACGGCCGTTTCTACCTGCACGGCTTCTTCGACTGATGGCCCCACCGCCACCCCGGGGGCCGACATGGCAGCGGCAACCCCGTGCGTTTATGCCTACCGGCGGCACCCCGGCCATGGCCACCACCGCCCCCCTCCCCCCCGCTGCCCTTGTCGTCTCGTCGGACCCGCTGGTGCGGGCCGGGCTGCGCGGCGTGCTGGCGCAAGCGCACTGGGCCGTGGCCGCGGAAGCCGACGGACTGTCGCGCGCGGCCTCCGCCTGGCACGAAGTGCCCTTTGACGCCGTCCTCTGGGACGCGGGCCACGTTTCGGCCCTCGGCCCGCCGGCAGCCGGCACCCCGCCCGTCGTGGCACTGGTGGAGGATGAGCGCGCGGCCCGCGCGGTACTGGCCGCCGGCCTGGCCGGGGCGCTGCTACGTACGGCGGAGCCGGCCACCGTGGGTGCCGCGCTGTGGGCCGCCGCCCGTGGGTTGACGGTGTCCGACGGGCACTTCCTGCATTTGCGTCCGCTTCCGGAGCCGCCAGCCCCGGCCGTGCCGGGGGACTTCACGCCGCGGGAGCGCGAGGTGCTGGCGCTTCTGGCGGAGGGGCTGCCGAATAGCGCCATCGCCCAGCGCCTTTCCATCAGCCGCCACACGGTGAAGTTTCACGTCAACGCGCTTTTGCAGAAGCTCGGCGTCACGCGGCGCACCGAGGCCGTCGTGCGCGCTGCGCGCCTCGGCCTCGTCGTCCTTTAACCAACATCTGTCGCCACCCGGGACGGGTTCCCCCTGGCCAAACGGGCAGGGGCCACGGGCTGCCCATTGGGGCGATGTGGAGCAGTTGCCGGTGCGTTTACCCTGCGCCCCATGACTGACTCCTCCCTTCCTCACTCCGTCGCTGTCTCGCTCTCTACAAGTCTGGCCGACGCCACCGCGTCGGTGGGCCACTCCCTCGTCGGCATCGCCGGGCGGCGCTGGCCCGCAAGCGGTCTCGCCCATGCCCCGGACCTCGTCCTCACCGCCGCACACGCTGTCAACCGCCTGGACCGCCTGGCCGTCACCGTGGACGGCGTGGAGACGCCGGCCGAATTGCTGGGGCAGGACCCGGCGCTGGACCTCGCGCTGCTTCGGGTGAAGGGCGCGGCGCTGCTGCCGGCGCGCTGGCGGCCTTCGGCCACGCTGCGGCCGGGAAGCCTGCTGCTGGCCGTTTCGCGCCCGCGCGGCAGCGTGCGCGTGCGCCTGGGCCTTCTGGGCGGGGTGGGGCCCGCCTACCGGACGGCGTGGGGCGCGCGCGTCGACGCCAGCCTGGACGTGGAACTGTCGGCGCGCCCCGGACTGGCCGGGGCGGCGGTGGCCGACGTCGAGGGGCAGCTGGTGGGCCTGGTGGTGTCTGGCCTTGGACGTTCCCGCCGCCTGGTGCTGCCGTCGGAGACGCTGGCGCGCACCGCGGAGGAACTCCTCACCCAGGGCCGCGTCCGGCGCGGCTACCTCGGCGTCGGGACACAGCCGGTGCGCCTGCCGGCCAGCCTGCACGGCGTGGCTGGGCGCGAACAGGGCCTTCTGGTGGTGGCGGTGGAAGCGGGCAGTCCGGCCGACACCGCCGGCCTCACCTTTGGGGACGTGCTGCTGCAGGTGGGCAGCGCGGCCACCGCGGACGTGTCGGACTTGCTGGGCGCGCTGGCCGAGGCGCCCATCGGCCAGGCGCTTCCCCTGCACGTCCTGCGGGCCGGGGCCGTGCAGCAGCGCACCGTGACGGTGGGCGTGCGCCCGTGAAAGGCCTCGCAGCGCTGTCGGATGAACTGGAGACGCTGGTGGCGCGGGCCAGCCGCGCGGTGGTGGGCGTGGAACAGGGCCGCGGCGCGGGTACCGGCGTGGTGGTGGCGCAGGACGGCTACCTGCTGACCAACCACCACGTCGCCGGCAGCGGGCGAAGCCTGCGCGTGCGGCTGCCAGACGGCGAGGCGGTGGAGGCCCAGCTGGTGGGGACCGACCCGCCGACGGACCTGGCCGTGGTGCGGGTGCGGGGCATGGAACTGGGGCACCTGACACTGGCCCCGCAGGCCCGGGTGGGGCAGCTGGTGGTGGCCATCGGCAACCCCTTTCGTTTCGAACGTTCCGTCAGTGTGGGCATCGTCAGTGCCACCGACCGGAGCCTGCCGGGCCCGGGCGGCACCGTCTTCGAGGGCCTCGTCCAGACGGACGCGGCCATCAACCCCGGCAACTCCGGCGGACCGCTGGTGAATGCGGCCGGGGAAGTGGTGGGCATCAACACGGCCGTCATCCCCTGGGCGCAGGGCATGGGCTTCGCCGTCTCCTCGCGCACGGCCACCTGGGTGACGAGTGTCCTCATCCAGAAGGGGGAGGTGAAGCGGCGCACGCTGGGCGTGGCGGCGCGCTCCGAGTTGCTGCCACGTGCCGCCGCCCAGGCGGCCAAACAGCCGCGCGGCGTGCGCGTGCTGCAGGTGGCCAAGGACTCCTCCGCGGCCGACGCTGGGCTTCGGCCTGAGGACGTCATCCTCGGCGTCCATGGGGAAGAGGTGGCCAACGTGGATGACATCCACCGGCTGATGGTGCTGCGGGGGACGGACACCGTGCCCCTGGCGGTGTGGCGGAGCGGGGCGCGGCTGCACCTGCTGGCAGTGCCCCGGGCACGCCAGGCGGCCTGAGGCGCGCCCGGCCCGGGCAGGGGGGTCGCCGCCGCCCCGGGCGGTGGGGTCGGACACGTCGCGCCCGGCCGTTTCCCTCCATGCTTCCGGGGGGTTGTCGCTTGGCTCGGGCGTTGCTTTGCCTGGCCTTCGTGCCAACGCGCGTGACGGGCGAGGACGAGAAGGCCATCGAATCTGCCGAGCGGCAGAAGGGCATGGTGGGCATCGGACTGGCGGTGGCGTGCTTCCTCCCGGTGGACGCCTTCCTCGTCCGGGGCCTGGATGGCTGGCTGCTGCTGGCGCGCCTTCTGTGGATGGCCCTCCTCTTCGGCGCCGCGGCGCTGACGCGTCTGTGGGGTGCCCGGCACCAGCGCATGGTGGACCTCGTCCTCACCTCCGGTTCGAATCTCTGCCTCGCCTGGCTGGTGCTGCTGACGGGCGGGGCGAGCAGCCTGTATTGGCCCTGGTTCCTCGTCATGCCGGTGGCCCTCACCCCCTTCACGCTGCGGGACCAGCGCAACACCCTGGTGGCGTGGACGCTCTCCAGCACGGCAAGTCTCAGCCTTCTGCTGCACGCCCACCCGGAGCCGCGGGTGGTGCTGGCCTGGGTTGCGCTGCTGGGCGCGTCGGGCTTCATCGGCCTCTTCGGCACCACCTTCCATTCCCGGCTGTCCGCCCGGCTGGTGAGTGTGCGCGCAGCCCGGGAGGCGATGGCGCTGAAGCTTGCCGAGGCGGAGCGCGAGCGCGGACATGCCGAACGCCTGGCGCTGGTGGGCCGGCTGGCGGCCGGCGTGGCGCACGAAATCAACAACCCGCTGGCTTTCGTCAATGCCAACCTGGGCTTCGTCCGCCTGGAAGCGGAGCGCCTGCCGGAAGCCACCCGGACGGAAGTGGTGCTGGCGCTGCACGAGGCCGAGCGCGGCGTGGAGCGCATCCAGGCCATCGTCCGGGACTTGCGGGTGTTTGCCCGGAAGGACCGTGAGGCCCCGGAGTTGTGTGACGTCGGGGAGGTGGTGGCCGACGCGGTGCTGCTGGCGCGCGCCAGTGCGCTGGTGCCGCTGGAGTGCACGGTCGCCCCCGGCCTGCCGCCCGTTCGGGCCGTCGCGCGCCACCTGAGTCAGGTGGTCCTGAATCTGCTAGTGAATGCGGCCGATGCGCTGCAGGCGCTGCCGCCCGGCAGTCCGCGTGCCGTGCACCTGCGGGTGTCGCTGCAGGGCAAGGACGTGTGCGTCTCGGTGGAGGACACCGGCGCGGGGCTGCCGGAGGGCGCGCAGGAACTCATCTTCCAGCCCTTCTTCACCACCAAGCCGGTGGGCAAGGGGACTGGCCTGGGGCTGGCGTTGAGCCGCGAGTACGTGGAGCGCTACGGAGGACGCCTGCTGGCGGAAAACCGCGCCGAGGGTGGCGCCCGCTTCACCATGTCCCTGCCGGCGGTGGACGGGGCGCCCGCGGCGGATGCGCCCTGGGAGAAGGACCCCGTCGGCGACCCGGACTGCACCCCGATGCCACGAAAGCGTTCTGGGCCCCAGCCCTCGGCGTAGAGTCGGCCCCCGGTGCCCCACGGGACTTCCCCCCGGGGCCGGACTGGGGACGCTCTTCATGCTGCGTGGTGATGCTGCGGTGGTGCTGGCCGGCCTGCTGTTGTCCTCCGTCGGGGTGGCGCAGCCGGCGCCGGCGGACCCGCGCCCGGCGCTGTTGAAGCGGGCGGTGGGGGAGACGCCGTTGGCCAAGGACTTGGAAGACTTGACCGACCGTGTCGGTGGCAGGCCGACGGGGACGCCGGCTTGCACGCGGGCAGTGGCGTGGGGGCTGGCCCGCTTCCGGGCCCTGAAGCTGCCGCGCGTGTACACCGAGTCCTTCACGCTGCCCACGCTGTGGCTTCCCGGCACGGTGGACGTGCGCGTCACCGCCCCGGAGTCCTTTCCGGTGCGCTCGGCCGCGGCGCCGGCCTCGCCCAACACTTCGGGGGTGGAGGGCCGGGTGGTGGACGCAGGCGAGGGCAGCGCGGCGGACTTCGCCCGGCTGGGAAAGACGGCCGCCGGCGCCATCCTCCTCGTGCGCCAGAAGGAGATGAAGACGGTCGACCAACTCTTCGAGGAGTACATGAAGTCGCGCCCGCTGCTGGCCACGGCGCGGGCAGCGCGGGCGGTGGCGGTCCTGCTGCAGTCCACGCGGCTCCGGGGACTGCTGTACCGGCACCCGGTAGACTTCGGCGCCCTGGCGCCGCTGCCGGTGGCCGTTGTCTCCCGGGAGAGTGCCGAGCGCATGGCGCGGCTGCTGCAGCACGGGGAGGTGCGCGCGCGGGTGGCCATGCAAAACCAGACCGGGGGCACCAACGTCTCGGAGAACGTCATCGGGGAGATTCCGGGGCGGGAGAAGCCCGATGAAGTGGTGCTGCTGGGCGCGCACCTGGACAGCTGGGACCTCGGCACGGGGGCCGAGGACAACGGCGTCAACGTCGCCCTGGTGCTGGACGTGGCCCGGGCCTTCATGGAACTCGGGCTGGTGCCCCGCCGCACGGTGCGCTTCGTCCTCTTCACCGGCGAGGAGCAGGGGATGTACGGCTCGGCCGGGTACGCCGACCGCCACAAGGCGGAGCTGCGGGACCACGCCGCCGTCGTCGTCTATGACATGGGCTCGGGGAAGACCAACGGCTTCGCGGTGAGTGGACGCCCGGAGTTGCGCGCGGCGGCGGCACGCGCCTTCAGCGGGGTGCCCGGGCTGGCCGAGGAGGGGGCGCACAGCCTGGATGCCTTCGACGGGACGGACAACTTCGACTTCCTGCTGGCCGGCGTCCCCACCTTCGTCGCCGACCAGGACGGGCCGCCGTACCTGCCGGACTACCACGCCGAGTCGGACGTCTTTGAAAGGGTCAACCTCCCCGAGGCACGGCGCAACGCGGGGCTGGCCGCCGTGCTGGTGTGGGCGCTGGCCGAGGCGCCCCAGCCGCCCGGCAAGCACCAGAGCCGGGCCGAGGTGGAGGCGCTCCTCAAGGCCACCAAGCTAGATGAGCAGATGAGGGGCTTCGGGCAGTGGGAGGACTGGGTGGCCGGCAAGCGCGGCTTTCCCAGGCCGCCCTGAGTTCGTCCAGACCAAGGAAATGCCCGGGAAGGGCGGCGTGCGAGGGGCAAGGCGGCCTCGCCCGGAGGCTGTCCCGCAGGGCATTTTTGCGCCGGCAGCCATTCCAGGGAAGGCCCAAAGCCGCACCCTCCGCATCGCGCCGTCCACAAGTCACTGCATTTGCTAGCGGAAGAGCGAGCACCATCCGACGGCATGACGATGGCCCGCGGTTTGCTCGGACAGGACGTGGCCATGCATCCACTCCTCGGCAAAGTGCTTTATGCAGGCCTCTTCGTCCTTGTCCTGCCACTTGCCCTCCTTGCCTGGGCCGCGGCCTCCGCGCCGAACGTTCACCTTCCCGCTGTCCACTCGGTGCCCGTAGGCGCCTCGCTCGCGCTGGGTGGCGCCCTCATCATGGGTTGGGGCCAGGTTTCACTCACCGTGTACGGCGGGGGCCTGCCGATGAACGCTTACCCTCCGCCCCGCTTCGTCTCACGCGGCATCTACGGACTGGTCGGGGACCCCATCTATCTAGGGTTCGGGATGCTCTGCGTCGGGTTGTCCGTGGCGCTGGGGTCGGCGAGCGGCCTGTGGCTGGTCTCGCCCGTGACCATCCTCGCCACTGTCGCGCTCGTCCTTGGTTACGAGCGAATCGACCTCCGCAAGCGCTTCGGCCCGACGCTTCCACAGCCGCTGCTCAGCCTCCCCGCGGACGAGGACGCTGCTGCGTCTGCCTCGGAGCGAGCCGGCATCTACCTGCTCGTCGTGGTCCCCTGGCTTGTCCTGCGCGAGTGGTTGTCGGCACTGGGAACTCCTTCCGACGCAGTCGTCGCTTACTTGCCCTTGGAGCGGAACTGGCCCGTCCTCGGTTGGACGGCGCCGCTCTATGCCAGCATCGGCCTGTGGGTTGTGCTCGCTCCGCTGGTGGCCCCTTCCAGGCGCGTCCTTCGCGAGTTCGCCATCCGCGGCGGCATCGCGACGCTGCTCATGCCACTCCTCGTGGTGACGGTGCCTCTCATCTCGCCGCCCCGGCCACTGGGTGGGGAGGGCGCGTTCGGCAACCTCCTGCTCTTCGAACGAAGCGTTGTTGACCGGTGGGGCACGTTTCCAGCCTGGGGTGTGCTCTGGGTTCTGCTGGCGATGGCGGTCTTCGTTCAGCGCATGCCCCGCGCACGGGCAGCCTGGTGGCTTCTCGGCGGAGCGGTGTCGCTGAGCGCCATCACCACCGGGACGCACGCACTCGTCGACGTCATCGCCGCCGTCGCCCTTGCGGTCGCGCTGATGCAACGCCAGGCCCTCTGGGAATTCCTCCGCCGCTCCTCGGAGTGGTTCGCCAACTCCTGGCAGGAATGGCAATTCGGCCCCATCCGGGTCATCAACCACGGAATCTATGCAGCCCTCGGGGGCGCCGTCGGCCTCCTCATCGCGGGGTCGCTGCTCGGCGAGCGCGCGTTCTGGTCGCTGGCCTTTGTGACGATTTCATTGGTGGCTTGCGCCGCGCTCTGGGCGCAGGTGGTGGAGGGCTCGCCGAGCCTGCTCCGCCCCTATGGCTTCTATGGGGCGCTGCTGGGTGGCATCCTCGGCTGTATCCTCGCGCGGCCGCTCTTTGGCACGGACCCGTGGCTGCTGCTCGGGGCCTGCTCCGTCGCCGCACCCCTGATACAGGCCTTTGGTCGGATCCGCTGCCTGGTGCAGGGCTGTTGTCACGGGCGAGAGGCTCCCGCCTCCATCGGCATCTGCCACCGCCATCCGCGCTCGCGGGTCTGCCGGCTCTCGACGCTGGCAGGCGTTCCGGTGCATCCGACGCCGCTCTACTCCATCCTGTGCAACGTCGCGATCACGCCCGTGCTCGTTCGCCTGTGGTTCGCTGCGGCACCTCTTTCGCTGATTGCCGGCGTCTACTTCATTCTCAACGGTCTTGGGCGGTTCGTCGAAGAGGCATACCGCGGTGAGCCGCAGACGCTCGTGCTGCGCGGGCTCCGTTTCTACCAGTGGATGGCCATCGTCAGCGTGGTCGGCGGGGCGGTGCTGACGTGTGTCCCGTCGCATCCGGCGCCGCCGGACCTTTTTCAGTTGAGCGGGCCGTTGCTCGTGTTGTGCCTCAGCATGGGTGCAGTGCTCTGGCTCGCCTACGGGGTGGATTTCCCTTGGCTCAACCGGAGGTTTGCGAGGCTGGTGTAACATGCGCACTCCAGAGCGCCTTCAGACGACGCAGCCACTGCTCGAGGCACGCGGAATCTCCTTCGCGTTTCTTCGCCGCACTGTCTTGCGCGGAGCCTCGCTCTCCGTCGCTGGCGGCACCATCACTGGCGTGGTGGGCGAGAACGGGTCCGGAAAGACGACGTTGCTTCGCATCCTTGCTGGCCTGACTGCGCCCGACGTCGGCGAGGTCAACGTTGTGGGTCGAATCGGCTACTGCCCGCAGGACACGGAGCTCTTTCAACTGCTCACCGTGCGCGAGCATCTCCGCCTGTTCGCCAGCGCGCTGGAAATCCCCGCGTGGGAAGCAGAGGCAGAGCAGTTGGCGACGCGCCTGGCCCTTCGACCGTACCTCGACACGCTCGTGCGCAACGCCAGTGGGGGCACTCGGCAGAAGCTGAACCTGGCCCTCGCACTGCTGGGCGACCCCGATGTGCTCCTTCTCGACGAGCCGTACGCGGCGTTCGACTGGCAGACCTACGAGGCGTTCTGGGAACTGGCGGCAGAGCTGCGCAAGCGAGGCAAGGCCGTACTGCTCGTCTCCCACCTCGTCCACGACCGAAAGCGGGTCGACCAGCTCTGGGAGCTCTCCGATGGGGTGATCCGGTGCGCCTGAAGCATGTGCGAGCAGAGGCGTGGGCGTCGCTACATCGCCTGGCGCGCAACCGGCTCGCCCTGAGTCTGGTGCTGGTCGTGCCGCTGACCTTTTTCGCGGCGGTCTTGATTACGACGCCCCGACGCCCGACCACGGTCGAGCTCGCTTCGGTGCCGGAGGAGGAGATGGTGATGCCCCCGCGGGTCCCCATCCACCCCGGCCCACGGGGTGCGGTGCTCGATGCCTCGGAAAGAAGCCTGAGCGCGGTGTTCATCGCAGTCGCCGCCGTGGGCGCAGTCGCAGCTCTCCTGGCGCTTGACCTCGCCCAGAAGGACGCCGCCGCGACCCGCCGCCTCGTGCTCTCCGGCCAGCAGCCTGCCGAGATCCTGGCGGGACGTTTCGCCGCGCTGACCTGCGTGGTGATGGCCGCGACCGCCTGTGTCGCGGCGGCGCTGCCGTTGCTCGTCCGGGCGGAACGGTTTGGGCTGATGGTGGTCGGGCTCTGCCTCGGTGCGCTGGTCCATGCCGCCTACGGCTTGCTCGTGGGAGCCATCTTCCGCCGCGACTTGGTGGGCATCCTTCTCGTGGTCCTGCTGGTGAACCTCGATGCCGGCTGGCTCCAGAACCCCCTGTACTACGCGGGCGCACAACACCGGGTCGTCATCCGGGCGCTGCCGGCCCATGGTCCCGCGCAGGTGGCGCTGGTAGCCGCCTTCGGCGACTACCCAGTCGGCCACGCCGCGCTGCTCGGCCTCGGGTACGCGGTCTTGCTACTCGCCGCGGCAGCAGTCGTCTTCACCCTGCGAATCCGGGTGGCGCGCGGGAGCAGGAGATTTGGCCACTAATGCCCCGCGAGGGCAATCGTTAGGGAGGGGACCTCCATGACTCTGAGGAGACCGTCACGTGCAGACCTCGTCGACCTCGGGAGGCGCCATCACCTGCGGCTTACCGAATCGGAGGTCGATGATTACCAGGAGCTCTTCGGCAGCGTGATGGCCGGCTACGATGAGCTCGAGCAGTACCCTGATCCGGTGCGACCGGTGGTCCCGGCGGTCCGCGAGGTCGGACCGCGGCCGGAGCCCTCCGAGGACCCCTGCAACGCCGTCGTGCGCCGCTGCTCGGTGCGGGCCGTCGGAGTGGCGAGCGGGCCGCTGTCGGGGAAGACCATCGGGATGAAGGACACCATCTGCATTGCCGGGATCCCGATGAGCTGCGGCTCCCGACTGCTCTTCGACTACACCCCGGACGTTGACGCGACGGTGGTGCGGCGCGTCCTCCTCGCCGGCGGCCACATCACCATGGTGCTCAACACCGACGACTTCGCCTTCGCCGGCGGCGGGTACACCTCCGCTTATGGCGCGGGGCTGAATCCAGCCGACCACCGGCACGTGGCGGGCGGGTCCTCGTGTGGGTCGGCCATTGCTCCGGCCACCGGGATGGTCGACATGGCCCTTGGCGGCGACCAGGGAGGGTCGATTCGCATCCCGGCGGCGTGGTCCGGTGTCGTCGGCCTCAAGCCCACCCACGGGCTCGTGCCCTACACCGGCATCGTCGGGTTCGACCAGACCATCGACCACGTGGGTCCCATGGCGAGAAACGTCGAGGACTGTGCGCTCCTCCTTGGCGTGATTGCCGGCAAAGACGACACCTGCCTCGACCCGCGCCAGCCCGACGCCGTCCGGGTGCCGGACTACACCCAGGCGCTGACCGGCGACGTGAAAGGCATGCGAATCGCCCTGGTGAAGGAGGGCTTCGGCACCCCAGAGTCGATGCCCGAGGTGGATACGGCGGTGCGACGCGCGGCGCAGACGCTCGAGGCGTTGGGCGCGGTGGTTCGCGAGGTCTCCGTGCCGGAACACCGGCGGGTTGTCCCTATTTGGAACGCCATCGCCATCGAGGGCGGCGTCGATAGCTTCTACCACGGTCACGCGGCGTACCAGACGAAGGGCTGGTACAATCCGCAATTGCTCTCCGCGATGTCACGCGCCATCCAGACGCATGGCGGCGACTTCTCGCCGACGGCCAAGCTCGGAGTGCTCGTCGCCCACTACATGCGCGAGCAGTACCATGGTGTCTTCTACGCGCGGGCCCAGAACCTGTCGCGGGTACTCACCGCGGCGTACGACAGGCTCTTCGCGGACTTCGAACTGGCGCTGATGCCGACGACACCGCAAACGGCGCACCGGCTGCCTCCTGGGCCGGAGGCCAATCGCAAGGAGTACGTGGCCCGCGCCCTCGACATGGTCGGCAATACGGCGGCCTTCGACTTGACCGGTCATCCCTCCATCAGCGTGCCATGTCGTGACGTGCCGGGGCTGCCGGTCGGCGTGATGCTGACCGCAGCACACTTCGGTGAAATGTCCTGTCTGCGTGCCGGCCACGCGTACCTGAAGGCATGACGGAGAATTCCGTGCCCAGTCATCCCCAAAACATGTTCTTCACCTCCGAGTCGGTCACGGAAGGGCATCCGGACAAATTCTGCGACCAGATTTCCGACGCGGTGCTGGACGAGTGTCTCAAGGCCGACCCTGATTCGCGCGTCGCGTGCGAGACGTTCGTGACGATGGGACTCGTTCTTGTCGGCGGGGAGGTGACGACCAACGCACAGCTCGACGTCGACCGGCTCGTGCGCGAGCTTGGAAACGACATCGGCTATACCGCGTCGGTGTTCGGTTTCGATGTCACCACCTGCGCCATTCTCCAGACGCTTCACAAGCAGTCACCGGACATCGGCCTTGGGGTGGCGCAGCCGGGCGGAAGGCTTGGCGCCGGCGATCAGGGTCTGATGTTCGGCTATGCATGCCGACAGACGAAGGAGTTGATGCCGCTGCCCATCAGCCTCGCACACCAGCTGGCTCAGAGGCTGGCGGAGGTGCGAAAGCTCAAGCTGCTGCCGTACCTGGGTCCCGATGGGAAGACCCAGGTGACCGTGCAGTACCGCAACGGCGAGCCGGTGAGGGTGGAACATGTGGTGGTCGCGGCGCAGCACACTGCGGCTGCAACGACCACGGACGGCAAGTTCACGAGCGAGGAGGCCAAACAGGAAATTCTCGCCAAGGTGGTGCTGCCGGTACTGGGCGACCGCATCGACGGCCAGACCAAGTTCACCGTGAACGGGACCGGAAAATTCCTGATCGGGGGACCGCAGGCGGACACCGGGCTGACGGGCCGCAAGAACATTGTGGATACCTACGGTGGCTGGGCGCCGCACGGCGGCGGAGCCTTCAGCGGGAAGGACCCGACGAAGGTGGACCGGTCTGCGGGGTACATGGCGCGCTACGCTGCGAAGAACGTCGTCGCGGCCGGACTGGCGGATCAGTGCCTTATCCAGCTGGCGTACTGCATCGGGCTGGTCGACCCGGTCTCGGTGATGGCGACCACCTATGGGACGGGACGGCTCACCGACGACGCGCTGTCGACGCTGATTCGAGAGGTGTTTCCGCTGTCCCCGAAAGGCATGATCGACCACCTGAAGCTGAGGGAGCCCGTGTACCTCAAGACGGCGGCGTATGGGCACTTCGGTCGCCAGGAGTTTGCGTGGGAGCGCACGGACGCGACCGACGAATTGCTCGCCCGGACCAGGGGGCTGGCAAGCTAGAGCGTGCCCTTCGTCGGTCATCGCCATTGCACGTGCTCATGGATGGCGACGCCCCGGGCCCCGCCAAGGTCCGCTGGACAGGCCCATTTCACCTCGTGTGGATCGCGCGTCAGGCGCCGCAAGATGGGACGGAACACACCGAGTCTGAGCCCTTCCAGGTCGGCAACATCCCCCTCGATGAGGACGCGCCCCTCCGCCAGCGAT
>Ga0209048_10004267_pt1 | contig 13695 bp, 11 predicted proteins | sample FrelakmetCRP12CR_FD_187146 | JGI IMG/M metagenome (GOLD analysis project Ga0209048, IMG submission 187146) | Freshwater lake sediment microbial communities from the University of Notre Dame, USA, for methane emissions studies - CRP12 CR (SPAdes)... | ecosystem: Environmental > Aquatic >... | reverse complement strand
ATCATTGCGGTGTCCGACACCAACACCGGGGCTTGGGTCCAGGCGTCAAAGAAGCTGAATGGTGGAGCCTGGCTCAAGACCAGATTCGAGGCCAGTGCCAACACGATGAGAACCGCGATGGGCAGCGGCGAGGAGTCCTTGGCGATCTCGACAAACGCCAGGGCTCCCGTCGCAAATATGAGGGCATAGCGGCACAGCAGGAAGCTGTTTTTCCGGCCCAATGCGTCCGATTCACGAACCATGCACCGGGCACATGAGCAACACATGTACCCAGCACAGACTACAGCAAGCCTCAGGTCGTTGGGGGCAGGATGCGTGAGGAACAGCGACGACCAGGTGACAGAATAGCCGGTAAATCCGGTCCCCCGCCACAGACGAGCAGGCACGACGATAGCCGGCGGCTGATAGCATATGGCATATGATCCGAGCCACCACATGCCATACGCGTCGCTCCTGAAGCGCCGGAGATTTCGCGCTCAACCGCGCTTGGCGTGGATCGCCTCGGCAGCGGCGTACTCCTTGGCAAGATCAAAGCCAATGTCCTTCTCCGGTGCCACGATCTTGAATCCCACGTACATCAGGCAAACCAGATGTAGTCCACTGAACCCCCCGGCCAGGCTCTTCAGCCGATATTTCTGGGCCGTACCGTTCACATCAAATCCCTTCGTTCCGAGCGTCGCGATCTCGATGGCGATGCGCCGGACCTCGGCACGCGAGATCTTCTCGAACCGCTCGATGGCGCCGAGACAGTACATGACGGCGTCGGGTCGCTCGATCCCGCCCGCTGCCTTATGCGCGATAGCTCGCAAGACGCCGCGCGCCGTTTCGGCGAGCGGGCCACGTTCGTCGATGTCGACCACCTTGCGATACGCCCGGTACGCATCGGCGGTACGGCCCTGCTGCTCCAGCGACTGAGCCAGACCAAACCACGCCTGCTGGTCTCGCGGATTCAGCTCGGTTGCCCGCTGCAGGCAAGCTTGCGCCTCCGCGATCCGACCAGACGCCATCAAACAGGCTCCGAGACTGCGCTGCGCCCATGGATTGGCCGGGTCTCGCCGGATGGCCTCGCGGAACACTTGGATGGCCTCGCTCCTCTTCCCGCTCTGTTGCAGGACGCCGCCGAGTGCAACGCAGGCGTTGGTCATTGCCGGAGCGAGCTCGACGACCCGGCGAAGGTATCTCTCCGCCTCGTCTAACCTGCCCATGTCACTCAGGGCGATGCCAAGGTTGTACAAGAGGCTGACGTCGTTGGGCCGATCACTCAGAAAAAGCCACAACAGTGTGGCGGCGCGGTGAGAGTCGCCATGCCGCAACCGGCGAATGACCGGTTCGAGCGGATCGGCCGCCGCGGCGTCTGGCGCCCAGGTCACCTGAATGTTCCAGTCGTCGACCAGGACGGTGCTCCACCCACCGAAGGACTGAAATTCCCGGCGCAAGTACTCCCGCACGGCTTCTCGAAAAGCAGCCGTGCAACGCCTGCGCGCCTCGGCCGGTAGGAGAGACAGGTCGAAGTCGTCAGCGCTGATGGTGAATTCGAGTTCATCCGGCTGCGGGATCGGCACGCTCATTGCCAGTGCCGTTGCGGTGCTCTCACGTGCCATGCCGGTGCCAACTCCTACTCAAGCTAAACCAAGATGCGTGCCGCGTTCTCCTCGCTCATACGGACGCCAGGCCTGTCGGCAAGGGTGTCGCACTCACGAACGCGAGGAACAAACTTTGACCGCTTGTCGCGGCAGCGCTTCGTGCCCAATGGGGCGATCTTGCTGAGCAGCGACTAGGGAGCTTCTTGCCGCGGCGGGTGGCGGCCCGACCCCATGCGGCTGCCCGTGCGCGAATTCAAAGCAGGCTGCGGCGCAGACGGCGCGGCGTCCAGCCGCGCACTACGCTTCACACTTGGTATGTCGTACGACTGCCTCGCGGAACTCCGGCGGGATGCGTTGCGGGCGGCCGGCGTCGTTCAGCACGGCATGCAGCGTCGTGCCGCTGGCACGCAGGTCGCCATCGAGGGCAGTGATCTCGTAGCTGATCTCGAGGCGCGCGCGGCCCACATCGGTCACGCCGGCGCGGATGATCAGGTCATCGTCATAGCGCGCCGGTTTCACATAGCGACAATGCGTTTCGATGACGCCGAGGTACAAGCCGCGCGCGATGTACTCGGGAAAGGGATGCCCGAGCGCGCGAAACAGCTCGGCACGGCCGATCTCGAAGAGACGGAAGTAGCTGCCGTAGTACATGATGCGCATCGGGTCGCAGTCGGCAAAGATGACCCGATAGCGCGCCACTTCCATCAGATTCGAGTCGTTCATGTGCCCGTGTTAGCAGCAGTGCGGGCTGACGCAACGTCGGGGTCGTCTTGCGACGCGCCGGTCACCATGCAAAGCATGCAGGCTTGTATGGTGGTGATCGTCTACGGCTACGACGGATCGGGACCCGGACACTGGCAGCGCTGGCTGCACACAGAGCTGCTCGGGCGCAAGCTGCCGGTACTGTTTCCGGAGCTGCCGGATCCATCGGCGCCGCAAAAGGACGTGTGGGTGACGGCGCTAGCGGAGACATTGGCGGCAGTGCACGAACCGATCACGCTCGTGTGCCATTCCCTCGGTTGTTGGGTGGCGGACCATCTCGTCGCTGAACGCGGCACGCTCGGAGTACAGGCCGCGTTGCTGGTCTCGCCGCCATCGCCATTCCTCATATTCGAGCCAGTCGACAGCTTCTTCCCGCCGCCACGACAGCGTTCGGCATGGGCACAGATCACCGCACGCACGCTACTGGTGGGCAGCGACAACGACGAGTTCACCTCGGCGGAAGAGTTCGAGGAGATCGCCCTGACGCTCGGAGTGCGGTGTCAGATCATTCCCGGCGCCGGTCACATAAACGTCAATAGCGGGCATGGGCCATGGCCGTTCGCGCTCGAGTGGCTGCGATCGGTCGAGGCCATCTAAGGAAGGCGCACGGCAGGACGCCTTCCCTTCCGTCGTCAGCCAGCGAGCAGTTCTTGGAGCACGGCGGCGACATCGTCGCTTGCGGCGAGCGCCTCGCCGACGACCACCGCGTCGCACGCGCCGCGGAGCCGCGCGCACTCGGCTGAGGATCGAACCTCCGCCAGACAAATGAGCGTGCGCTGCGCCGGCACCTGGTGCGCCAACGAGAGCGTACGCGCTAGGTCGAGTCGCCCGTTGGCGTCGAGGCAGCGTAGGCCGATCAGTGCGTGCGGCAGATCCAACACCGCCGCGAGATCAGCCGCGGTCAGGACCTCGACAACCGACGCCATGTGCAGCGAGCTGGCGACGCTGACGAGTGCGTGCAGCGCCGCGCCGTCAATGTCGGCCGCCGGAAAGGTCGCCGCATCGGCGCCGTGCAAACGAGTGTGATAGAGCTGGCTCGGACTGACTATGAGGTCATCGCGCAAGATCGGCGCGGTGGTGCCGTCTGCCACTGCAGCCAGGTCGGCGAGCGGCCGTCCGGCGGCGCCGGTTACGACCGCCAGAGCAGCCACGTCGGCATCGTCGCAGGCGCGAGCATGTGCGACGAGCTGCGCGATTGACCAACCCGGCAGTGCGCCGATCCGCGCGATGACCGCGAGATCTTGCTTCTGGGTGTCGACGTATTGCGCGAAGTCGCGCCGGCTCGGGGTGACCTCACTGAGTCGTTGCCCAGCCAGCTGCGCTGCTTCAGCGCGGCTCGCGGCGAGAATGCGTTCGCGCTCCATGCGGCGATTGCCGGTTTCAGATTCGAGATTTCGGATGTCGCCAGTTCGCAATCTGAAATCTCCAGCCGACCGAGAGCGCGTGGCGGCTGGCTGTCGACTAGTCCTTCGGCGCGTACTTGATCAGCACGCGCGTCCCGTCCTTGAACCCCGAGCGAAACTTCTCCTCGAATCTCGACCAACCATCTGGATATTTCTTGGCATAGGCTTCGAGCATTGCCTGTTGTACGGCGGGCTCACTGACGATGATTCCGGTGGCCATGAATGATGGGCCGTCCGCCTTTCCGACCCAGATCTTCGCTTGCGCGCGCCCCGCCTTGATACGGCGCGCACGCCATGATGTTGGCTGCGTGCCGACGTAGACGGCGCCCTGGTGGTAGAGGAACCAGATCTCAGCAGGCTTGCCGAGGCTGCCGTTCTTCCGCGTGCTGGCGATGTACACGTACTTGCTGGTGGCCAGGGCGGTCTTGACCTCGGCGGACAGCTCGGCGTGGGCGGGCGACGCGATCAGGGTCGTCGAGAGCAGGGCGAGTGCCAGAACACCGGCAAGTGGCTTTCGTTGCTGCATGCAATTCCTCCGCGGGTGGCTGTCCCGCCTCTAAATCCGAAACGCGCGGGTGCGTCAATGCCCGGCCCTCACGCTTGTGCCGGCGACCGCCACGTCGTTCTTGCCGCGGCGTTTGATCGCATACATCGCCGCATCAGCGGCTCGGAACAGATCCTCCGCCGTGCTCGCATGATCTGGAAAGGTAGCGACACCGACGCTCGCCGTTACCGTCGAGATGTCGATGCCGTTGCCTTCGAGCATGCTGCACGATTCGACGGCGCCGCGAATCGTTTCCGCGATGCCGAGTGCGGTCTCGGTATCGGTGTCGGGAAGGATGATCACGAACTCGTCGCCGCCGAAGCGCGCCGCAACGTCGCCCGGGCGGATGACGTGAGCGATGACTTTGCCGAGGTAGCCGATGGTGCGGCTCCCCACGAGGTGTCCGTACGTGTCGACGACCGCCTTGAAGTTGTCGAGGTCTAGCACGAGCAACGACAGCGGACCACCACGCGCCAGCAACTCCGGCAGCATGTGGTTGAAGTGCCGCGTGTTGCCGAGGCCCGTGAGGTCGTCCGTGATCGAGGCGACGAATGCTTTGCGATACAGCGAAGCGTTCTCGATCGCGATCGCGGCGTGGTCGGCGAGCGACTGCGCCAGGCGCAACTCGTCCTCGGAAAAGCTCGTGCCGTCGATCTTGTTGATCACCTGGATGACGCCGAGCAGCGTGTCCTTACTCACCATCGGCACGCACAGCATGCTGCGCGGCGTGAAGTGTGTCTGCGACTCGATGCCGGCGTAGTAGCGCGGGTCCTTGGTGACGTCATCGAGGCGCACGGGTTCGCGGTGGCGCGCCACCCAACCGGCGATGCCCTGGTCACAGCGTAGGCGGGTGCCGTCGATGACTCCTGCTTGCAGTGTCCGCGACGCGGTGAACACCAACTCGTTGCCTTTGGGGTCGTAGAGCAGTAGCGACGACGCCTCACTCGGCACGGCCGCGGCTACCGCGGCCAGCAGCCGGCGCATCGCCTCGGTATCGTGAGACAGTTGCTCCGCGTCTATCCGCTTGGGCAAGCCTTCCGCCAACCGCTCCAGCGTGCCGAGATCGGCCTCGGTGAACGCTGCGCCGCCGTACCGGTTGGCGACTTCGATCACACCGGCGACGCGGCCGTCCTGCTTGATCGGTACGGCCAGCAAGCTGTGCGTGGCGAAGCGCGACGTCCGATCGATTCCACCGTAGAAGCGCGGGTCGCTCTGTGCGTCGTTGACCAGCGCGCTCCGTCCCGTGCGTGCCACCCAGTTGGCGACCCCTTGTCCCGCCGGCACGCGGAGGCCGGCGACGGCATTCTCACGCAACGTTTCCGTGGCGGCGAAGACCAACTCGTCGCGCTGGCTGTCGTAGAGCAGGAGCGACAATGCCTCGGCGTGGGTCAGAATCTTGATGCGGTCGAGGACGATGCGCAGGATTTCCGACAGCTCCAACGTCGAGGTGAGCGTCTTGATCAACTCGTTGATGGTGGCGAGCTCGCGCAGTCGCTGTGCGAGCTCGCGTTCGGATTCCGTTGCGTTCATGCGTCGTGCAACCAGAGACACAAACACAGAGCACAGACCTGGCGACAAGACAACCAAAAAACCGGGCAAAGAGTCGGAGCAAGTGGGGCTAGCGGCCCCGCTTGAAGCGTGTCGCTGCCGACCAGGCTCCGTGACACGCAGCCGCCCAGTGTGTGGCTCAATCGCCGCCGCCATTGCACCAAAGGCTCGCGTGCGGCAGGCTCGCTCAGCGCTGAGGCGGAGGAGAGAGCCTGATGAAAACCGTGGCGGTCGCTTGCTTGCTGCTGTTGGTCACGGCCGGGGCCACCGCGGCGCGCGTGCGCCGCGTCAGGCCGATCCAGGTGCGCATGGTCGTGTACGTCGGCGAAAAGGTCGAGGGTACGCGGCCAGATTTCAACTGGCTGGTGACCTGCCGCGGCAAGCGTTACGAGTTGCACGTGCTGAAGCTCGATGTTCTGAGCGGCGGCGTCACGCCACTCGACATCGACTCGGCGGTGGCAATGTACACAGTCAAGTTTCAGATCGCCGGCGACAAGCAGGCGCTCGAGCATTTTGCCGCGGCACCTCCGCGCCAGCAGGTGTTGATGACAGGCTTCATGCGTCTCGACGCGGCGGCCCGCTTCATCATGCTGGACACCGTGGACGTTGGGACCATGCCGGCGCCCGCACCGACTGGCTAGCACCTGTCGGACTTGGCAGGGCGGAGCGACCTAACGAAAGCGGACCACGGACCACGCCGGCGGCAGGCTAAGCTGCAAGTAAGGCGCGTGGAATGTCGACGAGCTTCGCGCGCAAGTACTCACCGAAACTCTTTGCTTGCGGATCGCTCCGCGTTGATGCGGCCACGCCGTCGCCGAGCAAACCGGCGACCACGAAGTTGACGCTCAGTAGATTCGGTAAGGGGTGACGCTCGATCTTGAGCGGCGCCGCTTCAGGGATGAGCTGCCGGAACCGGTCGATAGTCAGGTATGCCTCGAGCCACGCGTAGACGGCGCCGTTCTTGGCCCAGACGCCAACGTTGGCGTTGCCGCCCTTGTCGCCGGAGCGCGCCCCACAGATGGTGCCCAGCGGCAAGCGCTCTGTGGGCCCAGCCGGTGCCGCCGCGATTTGTACGGACTGTACCGATGCGTTGTGGGCACCTGTCTGCAGCGTGATCGGTGGGACGCCAATCCGCTCGCTACCAATCACGACCTGGTGCTCAATGAGCTCCGACGGAATGAGAGCGGGCCAGTAGACGCCGTAGGGCACCGCGTCGCCCGGTGGCGCGGTGATGAAGAATCCGGGGTAGTTCGCAAGCGCCATTTCAACGGCTTTGTTGCTGAAGGCACGCCCAACCTTCGCCGCATCCGGGTCCTTCACGACGACCTGCAAATATGCGAATGCGTCGTCATTCGACTGCGGGTCGGCACGATCCGAACGCACGAGGCGGACGCTCACTTCTGCGAAGCGTTCCTTCCCGCCGACCAGCTTCCAAAGAGTTTCCTCAGCCAGCCGGGCCTTCTCTTCGATGTCGAGTCCGGCGAGCACGAAGGTCATCGCGTTCTTGTGGCCGCCGAGGTAGTTGATGCAAACCTTGGTGGTCGGTGGCGGCGGCTCGCCCTTGATGCCGGAGACCCGCACGCGGTCCGGGCTCTCCTGCTGCAAGCGGATCGAGTCGAAGCGCGCGGTGGCATCCGGATTCAAGTAACGCGGTCCTTGAATCTCATACAGCAGTTGCGCCGTTACCGTTCCGGTTGACACCAGGCCGCCGGTCCCGGGATGCTTGGTGATGACGAAGCTGCCATCGCGGTGCATCTCCGCGATCGGGAAGCCAATACGGTCGATAGCTGGCACCTCTCTGAAGAAGGAGTAATTGCCACCGGTGCATTGCGCACCGCATTCAATGATGTGTCCGGCGACGATGCCGGCCGCCAGGCGATCCCAATCGTCGCGGGCCCAGCCGAACTTCCAGGCCGCCGGACCCAATGCCAGCGCGGCATCGGTGACGCGCGGACAGATCACCACGTCGGCGTTGCGCCGCAGTGCCTCGACAATCCCCCAGGCTCCGAGATAGGCGTTGGCAGTAACCACTTGCGCCTTGAGCGATGAGAGGGCGATGCCCTTGTCCAGATGGCGTAGCTCCACCCCCTGACGTTGCAACTCCGGCAGTCTGGGCAGCAGGTCGTCGCCTTCAATGTGTGCGATCGCCGCCTTGACGCCCAAGCGCGTTGCCAGTTTCTGCATTTCGGCGGCCAGGCCGGCCGGGTTCAAGCCGCCGGCGTTGACGACGATCTTGATGCCCTGCTGCACACACGTGCCAAGCACATCCTCCATCTGCCGCAAGAACGTGCGCGCGAAACCGGCCTCTGGGCTCTTCATGCGATCTCTGAAAAGAATCATCATCGTCAGCTCGGCCAGATAGTCGCCGGTGAGCACGTCGATGGGACCACCTTCCACCATCTCGCGCGCCGCACTCAGGCGGTCGCCGTAGAAGCCGCTGCAGTTCGCAATTCGAAGCACGTCATCGCTCATGACCATTTCCTCTTACTCAGCATCCAGCACTCAGGACTGATCCGTCGCCCAACGTGGTTTGCGCTTCTCCAGAAAGGCTTGCATGCCTTCGGCGGCTTCTGCGGACGCGAACAGCTCACCGATCTTTCTGCTCGTGTAGTGGAAGCCTTCGTCCATCGACAGCGTCGGGACTCGCCGCACTAGTTGCTTGGCCTCGCGGATGGCGTTGGGACCGCCGAGACGCACCATCGCGAGGATGTCCTCCACTGCCGCGTCCAGCTCAGCCGTGGGGACCGCTCGGTGGATGAGGCCCAATTCAACGGCGCGCGATGCTGCAAAGCGCTCGCCGGTGAGGAAAAGCCACATCGCATTCTGGATGCCCAGCTTCGGGACCACCACGACCGAGATCATCGCGGGTATCACGCCGACCCGCACCTCACTGAAGCTGAACATCGCGGCGTCGGCGGCCACCGTGAGATCGCATGCCGCTGCGAGACCAACGCCGCCGCCAAATGCATGGCCGTTGATGCGTCCGATCACCGGCTTCGGCGCTTCCCAGATCGTCTTCATCACAGTGACGAACGGGTTCTCGCCTTCGCCCGCGGCAACGCCACCGCTCTTCAGGTCGGCGCCGGCACAGAAGGCGGTTCCGGCGCCTGTGATGACGATGGCGCGCACGTGCGGGTCGGCGAGTGCTGTCTGCAGATGGCCGAGCAACCCGGCCACGATGACCTCGCTCAGGGCGTTGCGTTTTTCGGGCTGGTTGAGGGTGATCCAGCCGATGTCACGTCGCCGATCGTACAGGACAGGTTCGCTCATGCCTTTGCTCCTGCGGCGCTCTGTTCTTCATCCAGCACCACTAGTACCGCCTCCGCATCGACCTGCTGCCCGGTTTCTACCAGCACCTCCCGCACCGTGCCGTCGTGCGGGGCGACGACCTCGTGCTCCATCTTCATGGCTTCGAGGATAACCAGCGTCTCTCCCCGGCGCACCGCTTGTCCAGGTTTGACACGTACCGCGAGGATCTTGCCGGGCATGGGTGCGCGACAGCCGCCGCGGACCTCCTCGCGTGCCGGAGGCGGGAAGCGCGGGACCTCATGTAGCTCTGACGTGCCGAGTGTGCTGTGCACGTGATGCATGCTGTCGTCTGTGATGATCTGGCACGTGCGGCGAACCCCGTCGAGCACGATGGCGATGTGCTCGGCGTCGCAGCTAAGGACGGTCGCCTCATGAGAGGTTCCATTGATTGTGAGCGTGATGTGGCCATGCGAATGCACGCGATACCCCACTTGAATGGTGGCATCGCTAGCCACGAACGCGATCTGCTGCATCTGGGTGGGATTGTTTCGCCAGCCGGAGGGAAGTCCGCGCAGCACAGGGGCACCCGCGTGTCGCTGCGTTTGCTGCCACAGTGCGGTGGCGACCGCGTGCACGCCATCTGCATGCTCCTGCTCGGGTGTGGGCTGGGCGCCGAGTACGACGTGTGTGCCAATGAAGTGGGTATCCAGCTTCCCAGCGAGGAACGCCGGATGGCGGAGCACTTGGATGAGCAGCGGCACGTTCGTGCGCACGCCATGCACACGCATCTCGCCTAGCGCGCGGGCCAGGCGCTGCGCCGCCTCGACGCGTGTCGATGCAGACGCGATGACTTTGGCGAGCATCGGGTCGTAGTGGATGGTGACCTCCGATCCGGTCTCCACGCCGCTCTCGTACCGAACGCCTGCCGCGGGCGGCTCCTGCCAGCAGAGTAGTGTGCCGGTGGAGGGGAGGAAGTCGTTGTGCGGGTCTTCGGCGTAGACCCGGCATTCGATGGCGTGGCCGCGGATGACCAGATCCTCCTGGCGCAACGGCAGCGGTGCCCCCTGCGCGATGAGGATCTGTAGCCGCACGAGGTCGAGTCCGGTGATTTCTTCTGTGACCGGGTGCTCGACTTGGAGACGCGTATTGACCTCGAGGAAGTAGAATGTGCCGTCCGCGTCTACGACGAACTCGACGGTACCGGCGTTCTGGTAGCCAATGGCGCGTCCTGCCGCGATGGCAGCGGCGCCCATGCGCGCACGCAACCGATCGTCGACGGCCGGGGAGGGCGCTTCTTCGATGATCTTCTGATAGCGGCGCTGGATCGAGCACTCGCGCTCGAAGCAGTGGATGAGATTTCCGTGCGCGTCGCCGAGGATCTGGATCTCGATGTGTCGCGCCGAGCCGAAGTAACGTTCGATGAGCAGCGTATCATCACCGAACGCGTGCTTGGACTCGCGGCGCGCCGCTTCCAGCGCGGCGTCGAGCTTGCTTGGCTCGTGGACGCTGCGCATCCCTTTCCCGCCGCCGCCGGCGGAGGCTTTGATCAGAATCGGATAACCGATCTCGTTGGCACGTGCAGCGATGTCGCGATCAGAGAGGCCTTCGGCGCTGAAGCCAGGAATGACCGGAACCCCGGTCGCCGCCATGATCTTCTTTGCCTCGATCTTGCTGCCCATGCGGCGGATGGAGTCGGCTGTCGGGCCGATGAAGGTCAATCCGGCATCAGCACAGGCTTGGGCGAAGTCGGCGTTCTCGGCGAGAAACCCGTAACCGGGGTGTACGGCGTCGGCGCCGACGCGGCGCGCCGCAGCGATGATCTTCTCGATCGCCAGGAAGGACCCGCTGGCGAGCGGCGGGCCAATGTAGACGGCTTCGTCAGCCGCGCGCACAAACGGGGCATGCCGGTCGGGGTCCGAATAGATCGCGGCTGTGCCGATGCCCATTGCGCGGCAGGTGCGCATGATGCGCGCGGCAATCTCGCCGCGATTGGCGACCAGGACTTTACGGAATTGCTTCATCGCTTCATTGAGTCGTTGATTCAATTGGTCAGTCGAGTTTCCTACATTCTGAACACGCCAAAGGTGTCGGCGCCCTTCACCACGTTGTTGAACGCGGCGCTGAGCGCGAGGCCGAGCGCGCTGCGTGTGTCGCGTGGATCGATGACACCGTCGTCCCAGATGCGGCCAGTGGCGTAGAAGGCGTTCGATTCCTTGTCGATCTGCTCGATCACCATCTGCCGCACCATCTTGTCCTGCTCCTCATCGTACGCTTGCCCGGCGCGCTCCGCCGCCTGGCGGCGGACGATCGACATGACCCCGGCAAGTTGCTCCGGGCCCATGACGGCGATCCGGTGATTCGGCCACGTGAACAAGAAGCGCGGATCGTACGCCCGTCCGCACATGCCGTAGTTGCCGGCGCCGTACGAGCTGCCGATCATCACCGTGAACATCGGCACCGTGGAGTTGGAGACGGCGTTGATCATCTTGGCGCCGTCCTTGATGATGCCGCCCTGCTCGTACTGCGTCCCCACCATGTAGCCGGTGATGTTCTGCAGGAACAGCAGCGGCACGTCGATCTTGTTGCACAATTGGATGAACTGCGCCGCTTTCTGCGAAGAGTCGGAGAACAGGATGCCGTTGTTGCCGAGGATGCCGATCGGGTAGCCGTGCAGGTGCGCCCAGCCGGTGATCAGCGTGGTGCCGTAGTGGGTCTTGAACTCCTCGAAGCGCGAGCCGTCGACGATGCGTGCGATGACCTCACGCACCTCGAAGGGTTTGCGGACGTCGATCGAGCCGATGCCGAGCAACTCTTCCGGATCGTAGAGCGGATCCTCCGGTGCCCGCATCTTGGCCGTGCCGCGCTTGCGCCAGTTGAGATGCGCGACGATCTCGCGGCCGAGGCGGATGGCATCGAGCTCATCTTCTGCGAGGTAGTCGGAGACGCCGGAGATGCGGCTGTGCATCTCGGCGCCGCCCAGCGACTCCTCGTCGGCGTCCTCGTTGGTCGCCATCTTCACCAGCGGCGGGCCGCCGAGAAACACCTTGGCGCCGCCCTTCACCATCACGACGTAATCGGACATGCCGGGCACATACGCACCGCCGGCGGTGGAGCTGCCGAAGACGAGGCAGATTGTCGGGATGCGTTCGGCGGAGCGCCTGGTGAGATCACGGAACGACCGCCCGCCGCGCACGAAGATCTTGGCCTGCTCGGGCAAGTCGGCGCCCGCCGATTCCGTCAGATTGATCACCGGCAGACGATTCTGCTCGGCGATGTCCATGGCGCGGAAGCTCTTGTCGAGCGTGATCGGATTACTGGCGCCGCCCTTCATCGTCGGGTCGTTGGCGAAGATCACGCACTCGACGCCGCTGACCACGCCCACGCCGGTCACCACACTGCCGCCGAGCGCGTACTCGGTGCCCCAGCCCGCCAGCGGCGACAGCTCGAGGAACGGCGAGTCGCGATCGAGCAACAGCTCGATGCGCTCGCGCACCATGAGCTTGCCGCGCTCGCGATGGCGCTGCACATACTTCTCACCGCCGCCAGCGCTGGCCAGGGCGAGTTGCTCATTGAGGTAGCGCACCTGCTCGGCCATCGCCGCGTAGTTTGCGCGGTAGGCTTCCGAGCGTGGGTCGATGCGGGTGGGCAGGACGGTCATGAGGTTAGAGAGAAGACAAATGGAAAACAGGAAACCGGAAACAGGAAATGTACAATCGGCAAATTGATTGGCAGCCTTGCTCGGCGTTCCTGGCGTTCGCCAGTTTCCCGTTTCTGATTTCCTGTTTCCGGTTTTCCATTCTCTTGATCCTCAGATCCGCAGTATCTTCGCCACCACCTGCTTCATCACTTCGTCGGCACCGCCGCCGATGCTGATGAGGCGGGTATCGACGAAGGCGCGTGCCGCGGCGTTCTCGTAGATGTAGCCCGCCCCGCCGAACAGCTGCACGCAGGTGGTGGCGACGAACTGTTGCATGCTGGTGCAGAATACCTTGGCCATGGAGATGTCGAGCGTCGCGTCGTCGCCGCGCACCATCTGGCGGATGCAGCGGTACGCCATTTCCTGCGCGGCGGTGATCTGGATGAGCATGTCGACGAACTTGAACTGGTTGACCTGCATCTTCGACAGCGGCTTGCCGAAGGCGATGCGTTCCTGGCAATGCTTCAGCGTAATGTCCCAGAGCTGGCGCGCCGACACCGGGGCGCTCACCACGGGCACCATGCGCTCGTCCTGGAACTGCATCATTTGTTGTTGGAAGCCGCGTTGCGCATCGCCGATCGTGTTGGAGACTGGCACGCGCACATCGTCGAAGAACAACAGCCCGGTGTCGGAGCCTTTGTTGCCGATCTTGTCGAGCAGCTTGTAGCTGAAGCCGGGTGAATCGGTGGGCACGACGATCTGCGAGAAGCCGCCATACCCCGCCTCCGGATCGGTCACTGCGAGCAGACACAGCCAGTCGGCAGTCGCCGCGTTGGTGATGTACATCTTCGAGCCATTGATGACCCAGTGATCGCCATCGCGCACGGCGCGTGTCTTGATATTGGCGACATCCGAACCCGCACTGGGCTCGGTGACCGCGATGGCGGCCACTTGGTCACCGCGGACGGC
>Ga0209048_10004266_pt1 | contig 13697 bp, 15 predicted proteins | sample FrelakmetCRP12CR_FD_187146 | JGI IMG/M metagenome (GOLD analysis project Ga0209048, IMG submission 187146) | Freshwater lake sediment microbial communities from the University of Notre Dame, USA, for methane emissions studies - CRP12 CR (SPAdes)... | ecosystem: Environmental > Aquatic >... | reverse complement strand
CTCAGTCCGACTCGTTCTCGGCCAGTCCTGCCAGCACGCGGCGAAAATCCTCCAGCGCGGTCCGGGCCTCCGGCGGAGACAGGACCGCCAGGGCTTCGCTGTCTCGGCTTCCGAGAAAGTCATCAAGCGTCCCGTCCCGCCCGTACAGCTGCCGGGCGAGCCGGGCCGCCTCGGCGAGTTCCCGCGCGGCGCGTTGGGGGTCGGCCCCGAGCCACTCCTCGGCCTGTTCCAGTCGCACCGCGGTGGCGGCCCAGGCCGCATGGTCATGCTCGACCAGCAGGGCCCGCTGGCTCACGGCGGACAGGCCACGCAGCCAGGTGACGAATTCACCGGCGAAGCTGAGGATGAGGTCGCCGGCTCCGGGGATGTCCGTCTTCATCCCGCGCAGCCGGGCCCGCGCTTCCACCAGGAAGCGTTTGTCCTGCGCCCGCAGCGCCTGGTAGGCGGCGCTCCCACCGAAGGCGTCCAATTCGGTCCCCAGCTGGGTGGCGTGCCACTGGACGTCCTCGAATTTCGCAGTCCGCAGCGCCGCGCACCGTTCCTCGACGGTGCGGCGCAACATCGCCAGCGCCGAGCGGACGGCGAGTGCGGCCTCCAACTCCTCGGCGTGGCCGGGCACCAGCGCCTCCCGGGGGAAGTCTGCGTAGCGGCTGGCAACGTCGAAGACGAGGTCACCCACCTGCGTCCGGAACCGGCTGCGGAAGGACTGCACCTCGGCGAGAAGGTTCCACCGGTCAGACACCACCGACGGCGTCCGGACGCGCTCGCCCAGCTGAGCAACCAGGGCTGCCAACTCGTCGGACTCCCGTCGCAGTGTCCGCTGCACCTCCACGGTGCGTGTGGCGTCGCCGTCCTCGGACACCTCCTCCACGGTGGCGTCGAGCAGCGAGGCGAGGTCCGTCCCATGGGCTTTGGGCTCCAACTCCCCGCGGACGGCCGTCACCAGGGCATTCACGCCCTTCACCGTCTCGGCGATGACGGGCGCCAGTTCCTCCCACAGGGCCAGGTCCCAGGACGCGTCGCTGCCGGGCGCCTCGTAGCGAACCAAGTCAACGTCCGACAGCTGGTGCAGCGTCTGCGCGGCGGCCCGGAAGATGGTGCGCAGCTTAGCCGCGAAGGCCTGGTCCGGAACCTGAAGCAGGGCGCCTTCAAGTTTGGGCGGAAGCGAGGGGGGCTGGGACAAGGAGGGGGGCGCGGGTGCGAGGTGCTTGCGACTGCTGCTAGCTTGCCAGGGAAACCGCCCCTCGGTCCAAGAAGGGAGCGCCTTTCCAGGCATGGCTTTTTTCACCGCGCGAGGCCTCCGGCTGCATTACCAGGACTCGGGCCACGGCGTCCCGGTGCTTCTGCTGCACGCCTTCCCTCTGTCGGGCGCCCTGTTTGACGCTCAGGTGACGGCGCTCGCCCGGCAGGCGCGCTTCGTCGTCCCGGACCTGCGCGGCTTCGGCCTCAGTGCACCGGGGGAAGGGCCCACCACAATGGAGCAGCTTGCCGAGGACGCACTCGCGCTGCTCGACCATCTCGGCATCGGCGCCGCCGTGGTGGGAGGCGTCTCCCTGGGGGGCTACGCCTCCCTGGCGCTGTTGCGACACGACCCGGGCCGGGTCCGGGGGCTCGTCCTGGCCGACACCCAGATGGGGGCGGACGACGACGCCGGCCGCGCCGGGCGCGAAGCGCTGGCCCTGGACGTCCTTGCCCAAGGCACACAAGTGCTGGTCGAGCGGCTGTTGCCGCGACTGCTGGGCCCCTCGGCTCCCGCGTCGCTGCGTCTCTCCGTGGCGGAGTGGATTCGCGCCACCCAGCCGGCCGGCGCCGCGTCGGCCCTCCGCGGTATGGCGCTTCGCCCGGACAGCCGCGACATCCTCGCCCGCTTCTCGGGCCCCGCGCTGGTGGCGGTGGGCATCGAGGACGTCCTCACCCCGCCGGCCAAGGCCCGCGAGATGGCCGCCGTCGCCCCGCAGGCCACCCTGGTCGAGATTCCGGGCGCGGGGCACCTGGCCAACCTCGAGGCGCCCGCGGCCTTCAACGCAGCCCTCGCGCAATTCCTGCAGCGCTGGCCGGCCTGACGGGGGCGCGTGCCGCCCCCCGTCAGCCCAGGGCCTCGGCGAAGAAGCGACGCAGGTTAAGGCCGAGCAGCTTCTCCACCAGGCGCCAGGGGTGCCCCCGGGCCAGCAGCACCTCTGTCAGGCGGGGCAAGTCGCTGACGTCCCGCATGCCGCGGGGCAGCGGGACGAAGCCATCGAAGTCGCTGCCCAGGCACACCGCGTCCTGCCCGGCGACACGGACGGCATGTTCCAGGTGGCGGGCCACGTCGGCCAGCTCGCGCCCGCCCAGGTAGCCCGTCCCGAAGAGGATGCCCACCACGCCGCCCCTGTCCGCGATGGCCCGTAGCGCCGTGTCCGGCAGGTTGCGCCAGTGCGCCGCAGCCCCCTGCACGCCGGTGTGCGAGCAGAAGACGCGGGCCTGCCGCTGCGCCAGAAGCGCCGCCAGCAGCCTGGGGGAGGCGTGGGCCACGTCCACGGCCAGGCCCGCCTCCGCCATGGCCTGCACCACCTCGGCGCCCAGGCCGGACAGCCCCCGGGCGCGCATGCCGGGCGTGGCCGCTCCCCCCAGCGCGTTGGCCGACAGGTGCGTCAGTCCCAGGAAGCGCACGCCCTGTGCGGCGAGTTCCGCCACGCGCTCGACGCGCCCCTCCAGGGCGTGCCCGCCCTCGATGCCAAGGATGCAGGCGAGGCGGCCGTGGCGTTCCGCGGCCTCCAGTTCCGCCCGCGCCGTCACCACTTGGGCCTGCGCCGTCGGGTCCGCGCAGAAGGCGTGCAGCCGGGAAATCTGAAACTGGGCCCGTGCCCACGGGCTTCGGCGCGCCGCTGCCGGCCAGCCGCGCAGCGCCGCGAAGGCGCGGAGGCCATCCACCACCGGGTAGCCGCGCGTGACGACGGTGAAGACTTGTAGGCGGACGCCTGCCTCGCGCAGGCGGACGAAGTCCACGTGCCCCGCCCGGTGCCGGACACGGAGGTCCCGGTTCCACAGCAGGCTGTCTGCGTGTGCGTCTGCGACGTACGCCGTGTGGTGCAGGCCACTCGCTTTCACCGAGGACAGGCTAGGACACTTCCTCCGACGCCGGGGCGCGGTGCCCCACCGTCCGACGCCGCTGGGCCCTCCGCGCCTGGCGCATCCGGGCCAGGGCTTCCCCCCCCAGGAAGCGGGCGCCTGAAACGCAGAGGGCGACTGCAGTCCAGCCCCGGGGGGGACTGCAGTCGCCCTGCCCAAACGGCGGCGCCCCCCGCGTCCAGCCGCGGGCAGCGGCCAGCGGCGGTCAGTCCTCGAAGATGCCCGGGAGCAGCCTGGTGTGCTCCTTGCGCACCGCCTCCAGGCGGTCCCCGTCAATCCCAAGCAACTCCAGGATGGTCGGGGCCACCTGCGTGGTGGTCACCTTCTTGTGCACCCGCTTGCCGTTCCGCTTCCCATCCTCGCACTTGTCGTCGCGCGAGCCTGGCAGCACCACCAGCAGCGCGACGTTGGTGTCGTCCACCGCGCCACCGCCGTGCTCGGCAATCTTCTTGCTGCTCCCCGAGTAGATGACGCCGGCGTTCGGCTGGATGAAGACGTTTGGCGCCCGCGCCTGGGCGACCGGGTCGCATCCCGTCGGGTCGCCGTAAAGTTCGGCGAGCTCCGGGCCGTAGTTGATGTTGGTGTCGAAGATGGTCTCCGGGGGCGTCACGTTGGCGTACATCGAGACCCGGTTCGCCGGAGCCGTCAGCTGCGCAACCACGGCGGCGATGTTGGACGCTGACTGGTTCTGCAGCCAGACAATCCCAACGTCATCCGTCTGCAGGTGTCCGGCGTTCGCGTAGGAGTGGCCGTTGCTGTCCGGATTCGGGTTGGTGAATTGGCTGTTGTCGACGTTCGGGTCGGCGTTGTTGATGTAGCCGAGAGGGTCGGTCACCGTCTGCACCGGGGCGTGCCCACCGCCTTCCATGGCGAGCGTCTGGAAGTTGATGGGCGACTGGCCGTGCTTGGCCGAGATGATGATGGCTGTCGAGTCGAGCAGGTCGTTCTTTGCCAGCGCCGCGACTATCCGGCCGATGGAGGCGTCGGTGTGGGAGATGGCGTCCTCCAGGTTGGCGGACGGCGTGCCCACGGCGTCCACGTACCCGCCCACCGGCAGCTTCTGGCCCACGCTCACGGCCTGGAAATTCATGCCCAGAATGGTGGGCGTGTGGCGCTGGCCGTCCTTGGGCAGCGTGCCGTCCGAGCGGAGGCCTTCAATCTCGTTGATGACCGCCTGCACCTTGACGTCGTCGTAGGCCTTCTGGGTCGGGATGCAGTCGGTGTAGACGGACACCTTCGAGACCGGGAGCGAGTTCTTGCCGTTGCACAGGGCGCCCGACGCCGTCAGGTTCACGCCGTTGACGGTGCCGCCGTTGACGATGAGGGAGTTGATTTCCGGGGTGTATAGGTCGTCGACGCCTTCACCCGACGGACCGTTCACGATGTCGTAGGCCGGGTGCTTGTCGGACCAGGCGGTGTAGCCGCCCGACTTCTTGATGACTTCGAAGATGGTGTTCACTTTGAGGAACTCGTGCGGCTGGACCGGCTTGCAGCCCTTGGCGGTCTTCTCCATCGGAAGATTCAACGGGTTGATGCCACCGCTGAAGAGGTAGTCCTGGTTGAAGTCGATGCTCTCGTCGTACACCACCTCGGTGCCGGGGTAGCCCGTGGTGCTCACGCACTTGCTTCCGGGGGGGTACAGGGTGCGGTCGTAGCTGTCGTCGTAGTAGACGCCGGTGGACTTCGAGGTCCCGCCGGTGACGAAACTCAGCAGGCCGGGGAACGAGTCCGACGGCGTGGTGGTCCGCGCGTTGTCGTACGTCACGCCGCGCCGGCTGAGCTTGGCGAGCGTGGAGCCCGGATGGTCCGCCACCCAGTTCTCCAGGTCAACGGCGTGAAAGCCATCCACGCTCAGGAACAGCACGTGCTTCACGCGGCTCCCCTCGTGCTCCCGGTGGTCGTCGCCCGCGTGGGCCACACCGGAGGATGCGAGCGAGGCAGCCACCAGAGCGAAGCTGAGCCGCTGAAGTCGATGCTTTGCCATGTGTCCATTCCTTGCGCCGGACGGGCGCGGTTGGAGGGAGCAACCCCTTCTCAGATGGGAGCGCCGGCCGGGGTAACAAGCGCCGAACGAGTCGGTGACGCCGCGGCAACCGGGACGCGCAAGCCCTGACGAGTTGCGTCAGGGGCCGGCGCGCAGCGCCACGGCCGCCCTGGCGCCCGGGGCCGTGGCGGCTGGCCGAAAGCCCTACCTCTGTGGTGCCCAGCCCTGCCCGTCCCTACGGCCCAGCGCCTCGGCGTGCCTCACTCCGGCGTGCTCGGCTCGCGGCACGGACCGTCTCGCCTCTAGACTGCGCCTTGCATGAAGGTCGAAGCCACCGCCCTCCCACTCGACACAGCCACACCGGCGCTGGACCGCATGTTGGTCCCACGCGAAGCCCTGCGCTTCGACTTTGACGGCGCGAAATTTCGTTTGCCGCGGGACGCAGCCGTCCTCGGCTGGGTGGTCGACCAGTTTCTCTATGGCGAGGTGACGGGCATCCAGTGTGGCCACTGGCTGTATGCAGCGCCCACCTTGCAGGCAGCTGCCTTCTTCGCGCGCCAGGCGACCGAGGAGTTGGCCCACGTCCGCGTCTTTCTCCGGCTGCACTCCCTGCTGGGCACCCGGCCGGGGCCGGCGCACCCTTTGGTGCGCTGGCTGGCCACCGGCAGCATGGGGCGCGATTTCGCTGAGCACGTGTGCACGGAGATGGCCGTCGGCGAGGGGATGGTGCTGGCCGTCTTCCAGGCGCTCATCGACACGGTGGACGAGCTGGCCGTGGTGCGCCTTCTGGAAGGTGCCGCCCGCCAGGAGGAACGGCACGTCGCCTTCGGCGAGCAGCAGACGCTCGCCCTGGTGCGTCAGGACCCGCGCCTGGCGCCCGTGCTCCTCGGGATGAACCTCCTCACGCTTCTGGCCCTGCCCCGGCTTGCCCGGCACGTGCAGCGGCGCCTGGGCAAGGACCACGAAGTGCTCCGCCAGGCGGAGGCCTTCCTGGCGCACGTCGTTTCACTCACAGAGGTGCGGCTTCAACGGATGGGGCTGCTGGACGGGCGACTCGCTGCACTCGGCGCCCGCACCCGGGCCTGGCTGCTGCTGCAGGCGCAGCTGCACCGGCTGCGGGCCCGCTTCCGGCGGCCACGCCGCCTCACCGACACCTACCTGCAGGACCCCGCACTACTCGGACCGTGAAGCCCGACACACCAAAGACGCTGGGGCTCCTCGTCAATGGCGAGCGGCGGGAGGTGCCCACCGGCGCCACCCTCCCCCAACTGCTGCAAACCCTTGGCTTCCGCGGCCGGGTGGCGGTGGAGCGCAACGGCACCGTGCTCCGCCAGGCGGAGCACGCCCAGACCCAGCTGCAGGACGGCGACGTGCTGGAGGTGGTGACGTTTGTGGGCGGTGGGGCGTAAAACGCCCCTTGCCATGGATGAGTCCCTCGTCATCGCCGGAAAGCGCTTCACCTCGCGTTTGCTCATCGGCACCGGGAAGTACCCGAGCTTCGAGGTGATGAAGCAGTGCCACGAGGCCTCCGGCGCGGAAATCGTCACCGTGGCGGTGCGCCGCCTGGACCTCAAGGCCGTGGGCACGGCGTCGCTCCTCAGCTGGATTGACACCTCGCGCATCACGCTGCTGCCCAACACCGCCCTCTGCTACACGGCGGAGGACGCCGTCCGCACCTGCCGCCTCGCCAGGGAGCTGGGGATGAGTCACTGGGTGAAGCTGGAGGTGCTGGGCGACGAGAAGACCCTCTTCCCCGACGTGGAGGCGACGCTCGCTGCCGCCCGGACGCTGGTCAAGGAGGGCTTCGTCGTCCTGCCCTACACGACGGATGACTTGATTATTGCGCGCAAGCTTGAAGACGCGGGCTGCGCGGCGGTGATGCCCCTGGCCGCGCCCATCGGCTCGGGCCTCGGCATCCGCAACCCGCACAACTTGCGCCTGCTGCGCGAAGGGGTGAAGGTACCGGTCATCGTCGACGCTGGCGTCGGGACGGCATCCGACGTGGCAGTGGCGATGGAGCTTGGCTGTGACGCCGTCCTCCTCAACACCGCGGTGGCCGGCGCGAAGGACCCGGTGCGCATGGCGCGCGCCATGAAGCTGGGGGTCGAGGCGGGCCGCGAGGCCTTCCTCGCCGGACGCATTCCCCGCAAGGCGTACGGCTCGGCCTCGAGTCCCCTGGACGGACTGCTGGCCTGACAGAGGCTGCCCGCCTGCGCCTCCTCCTCGTCACGGACTGGGCCTTGGGGGAGCAGCGCCTGCTGTGGGCCCTGGAGCAGGCGTGCGCACTCGGACCCCGGGTAGGCGTGCAACACCGCCACCCCGGGGCGGCCACCCGCCCCTTCCTCGCCCAGGCGCGGCTGCTGGCGGCCCTGTGCGCGCGCCACGCCAACCCCTTGTTTGTCAGCGCGCGCCTGGATGTCGCGCTCCTCGTCAGCGCACACCTGCACCTGCCGGTGGACGCGCCCACCCCGGCGCAGGTGCGTCCGTTGCTGCCGGCGGGCCGCTGGGTCAGTGCCGCGGTGCACGACGAGGCGGAACTTGCGCGGGCAGCGGGCGCGGACCTGGTGCTGTTGAGTCCCGTCTTCTCGCCAGGCTCCAAGGCCGCGGACACCCGTCCCACCCTTGGCCGGGCGGGCTACGCGCGCCTGCGGGCGCTGGCCGTCTGCCCGGCGTTTGCGCTGGGCGGCGTCCGGGCGGAGCGCCTGGCCTCCCTCGGGGCGGTGGAGGGCGCGGCCGTCCAGAGCGCGGTGCTGGGTGCCGAGGACCCCGCCGCCGCGGCCGCCACGCTGCTGGCTGCACTCAGCGCCCCTGGGGCGCCGCCGGAGGCGCTGCGCGCCGGCTGACGGCAAACATTCTTGAATCTTGCGCAGGAGGGCGAAACGCGACAGACAGGGCTGCCGGTCGCCCGCGCCCTGCCCCTCTCGAACGTGTCCAACGCTCTTGAATGCATTGACGTGAGCAAACGCTACGGGCAGAGGTGGGCCCTGGCTCGTCTCAGCTTCGTCCTCCCCGCGGGCGCTAGCCTGCTGCTCACCGGTCACAACGGTTCCGGCAAGACGACGCTGCTGCGCCTTCTGGCGACGCTGCTTCGCCCGACGACGGGCCGGCTCGTCCTCTTCGGCCAGGATGGCGTCGCCGAGCGCGCCACCCTGCGGCCGCGCATCGCGCTTCTGGGCCACACCAGCTTCCTCTACGAAGACCTCACCGCCCGGGAGAATTGCGTGCTGCTGGCGCGTCTGCTCGGCCGGCCAGCGTCCGAGGTGGACGAACTGCTGGACCGGGCCGGGCTGGCCCAGCGGGCCGACCAGACGGTGCGGACCTTCTCCGCCGGGATGAAGAAGCGTCTCTCCATCGCCGGCCTGCTGCTCAAGCAGCCGCAACTGGCCCTGCTGGATGAGCCCTTCGCGGCACTCGACCCATCCGGCATCGCCGAGATGGAGCAGCACATCCGCAGCCTGTCGCGCGCGGGCACCACGGTGGTGCTCGCGACGCACCAGGTCGAGCACGGCCAAACCCTCTGTACCGAGCGGCTGCACCTGTCGGCAGGACGGGCCACCCTGGCATGAGTGCGGGACGCCCCCCCAACTTGCTCGGCGCGACCTGGGTGCTGGTGCGCAAGGACCTGCTGCTGGAGTGGCGCACTCGCGCGCGCGCCAATGCCTTGGTTTTCTTTTCCCTCGCCACCCTGCTGCTCTTCTCCTTCGCGCTTGGTCCGGACACCACCATCCTCAGGCGGGCGGCCGGCGGCACGCTGTGGCTGGCCATCCTGCTGGCCTCCGTCCTCGCGCTGGGGGAGAGCTTCCGGGTGGAGCAGGAAAACGCAGCCCTGGACGGCCTGCGGCTGGCGCCGGCGGACGCCCGGGCCCTCTTTCTGGCCAAGTCGCTGGCCAACGCGCTGCTTCTGATGCTGCTGGGGACCGTCATCCTGCCGGTGCTGGCGGCGCTGGCGGGCGTGACGCTGGTGCAGGGCCCGGGTCCCATGGCGGTCGTGCTGGTCCTCGGCGCTCTCGCCATTGCCGGGCCGGGAACGCTGTACGCGGCCATCGCCAGCCAGGCCCGCGCCCGGGACGTGCTGTTGCCCCTGTTGCTGTTTCCCCTCCTCATCCCGGCCCTGGTGGCGGCGGCCAAGGCGACATCGCTGGTCTTCGAGGGGGACCCGATGCTTCAGTTCCGGTCCTGGCTTGGGCTTCTAGCCGGCTTCGATTTGGTCTATTGGAGCCTAGGCTTCGTGCTGTTTCCCCGAGTCCTCGAGGATTAGGCCTCACTCCTGACATGACCCACGCACTCTTCACCGTGGTTGGCCTCGTTGTCGTCGGCGGAGGCCTGTACCTACTGGTCCGTGGGCCGGCGTCCCTGCGCGCCGGGGTGGCCGTCCTGGGCCTCGTCCTGCTCATCTCGGGGGCCTGGTACGGGCTGTCCGTTGCCCCCCCGGACCGGGAGATGGGCAACGTGCAGCGGATTATGTACGTGCACGTTCCGGCGCAGTGGATGGCCCTGATGGCCGTCACGCTCAACTTCTTCTGCTCGGTGGCCTACCTCTTCCGGCCGGGCTGGGCGAAGGACGCGCTCGCCGAGGCCTCCGCCGAAGTCGGCCTCTTCTTCGGGGCGGTGGGCCTGGTGCTGGGAAGCATCTGGGGCAAGCCCACCTGGGGCGTGTACTGGAGCTGGGACCCGCGCCTCACCAGCGAGGCCATTCTCCTGGTGGCCTACGCCGGGTACCTGGCGCTGCGGCGCTTCATCGACGACGCCGAGCGGCGCGCGGTGTGGTCGGCGGTGGTGGGCATCATCATCGCGGTCGACATCCCCATCATCTGGTTCAGCGTCCGCTGGTGGCGAAGCCTGCACCAGATGCAGAGCTCTCCCAGCACCGTCGACCCGGACATGGTGCGCGCGCTGCGCTGGAACGCCTTCGCCTTCCTCGCGCTGTGGCTCGTCTTCCTGTCCAGCCGCTACCTCATCGCCCGCGCGCGCACCCAGCGCGAGGTGGCCCCACCCCCCCTGGCGGCGGAGGTGGCGACATGACGCTCCTTCTCGCGGAGGCAGGACGCATCCAGGGCGGGTGGAACTACGTCTGGACAGCCTATGGGCTGACCTGGGGCGCGCTCGCCCTGTACGCCTGGAGCCTCTGGCTTCGCCGCCCGAGGAAGGAGCCCTGACCGACGATGGCCATCAAACGCACCACCTGGCTCGCTCTCGCAGCGCTGCTCATCGCCGGCGGAGCGCTCGCCTTCATCGCCCTGGGCGACCTGGGCAGTAACCTCGTCTACTACTGGACCCCGGCCGAGATGCTGGACGCGGGAAGCAAGGCCTACGGGGCCACCATCCGCCTGGGCGGCGTCGTCCAGCGGGGAACCGTGGCCTGGGACGCGGGCCATACCGAGCTCACCTTCCGCGTCGCCAACGACATGACGCCCACCGCCCGGAGCGTGCTGGTGAAGGTGCGCGAGACGCCTCCGCAGATGTTCCGCGAGGGGATTGGCGTGGTCGTGGAAGGCACCTTCGACAAGGCGCAGGTCTTCACGTCCAACCGCCTGATGGTGAACCACTCCAACGAGTACCGGCCTCCCAAGCCCGGCGAGGGAGACCGCTGGAAGAACACCCTGTCCTCCGACACCACCTCCTCGGCGAGGCCCAAGTGAGAGGCACCCTCGGCTACGCCTTCGTCCTGGGTGGGCTGCTGTGCGCCATCTTCGGCGCCGTCGTGGGCATCGAGGGGGGCTTGCGGCGGCGTCCGTCCACCCGGCTGTGGGTGGAGCGGGCCACCACCGGCTTCTTCCTGTGCATGCTGGGGGCCAACCTCACCATGGTGTGGGCGCTGGTGGCGCACGACTTCAGCGTCCACTACGTGGCCCAGGTGGGAAGCCGCAGCACGCCGCTGGTGTACACCGTGGTGTCGCTGTGGAGTGCGCTGGAAGGCAGCATCCTCTTCTGGGGCGCCATCCTCGGCGTCTACCTGTTTGCCTTTTCCCGGGCGCAGCGCCACTCCCGCGGCCGCCACGTGGAACTGGCGCTCGGGGCCATGCTGGGGGCGGCCACCTTCTTCGCCTTCCTCATCGCCGGCCCCGCCAACCCCTTCGGGCCGGTCTCGCCCGTCCCCCCAGACGGCCCGGGGCCCAACGCGCTTCTGCAGAACCACATCCTGATGGTCATCCACCCGCCGATGCTCTACTGCGGCTACGTGGGCATGACGGTGCCGTTCGGCATCGCCGTCGCGGCGCTGCTGGACGGGCACCTGGGCGAGGCCTGGGTCAACGCGCTTCGCCGCTGGACGCTGGTGGCGTGGACCTTCCTCACCGTCGGCATCATCCTCGGCAGCTGGTGGGCCTACGCGGTCCTTGGCTGGGGCGGTTACTGGGCCTGGGACCCGGTGGAGAACGCCTCGTTCCTCCCCTGGCTGACGGCGACGGCCTTCCTGCACTCCACCATGCTGCAGGAGCGTCGGCGCGTCCTCACGCTGTGGACCATATCGCTGGCGCTGGCCAGCTTCGCGCTCACCGTCCTCGGCACCTTCATGACCCGCAGTGGCATCTTCAACTCCGTCCACTCCTTCACCCAGTCCGACATCGGCCCCACCTTCCTCGTCTTCCTGGGCGTGGTGGTGGCGGTCTCCATCGGACTGCTGGCGGTGCGCGGGCCGATGCTGGCCGCGGAGGACCCACTTCCAGGCCTGGCCTCGCGCGAGACGGCCATCCTGGTGAACAACCTGTTGTTCGCGGCCCTCACCTTCACCATCCTCCTCGGCACGGTGTTCCCGCTGGTGCGGGAGGCCTTCTTCGGCGTGCGCGTCAGCGTCGGCGCCCCCTACTTCAACCGGATGGCCATTCCGCTCGGCATCGCCGTCCTCTTCCTGATGGGCGTCGGCCCCTCGCTACCCTGGGGCCGGGCCGACGCCGGGACCTTTCGTCGCCAGTTCCTCGTCCCGGTGGCAGTGGGCCTGGCCGTGCTGGGCGGGTGCCTGCTGGCCGGCCTGCGCGGCGGGGCGGCCCTCACCACCTTCGCGCTGGCCGGCTTCGTCGCCACGGTGACGCTGCGGGAGTTGTTTCTGCCCGCCTTCATCCGCATGCGCGAGAAGGGCGAGACGCCCTGGACGTCCTTCGCCCGCAGCACGGCGCGCGCCCGACGGCGCACGGGGGGCTACCTGGTGCACCTGGCCGTGGTGCTGGTCTTCGTCGCCATCGCCGCCTCCCAGGCCTACGTCCAGCACACCACCGGCACGCTGACGCCAGGGCAAACCCTCAGCCTCGGGGGCTACACCGTGCGCTTCACGGGCCTCGAGGAGGGGTCGGACCCGCACCGACGCTGGGTCGCGGCGCGCCTGGACGTCACCACACCCCGAGGTGGGCACGGGACGCTGGCGCCCCGGATGAATTTCTATGAAAGAAGCACCGACCCGGTGGGCAGCCCGGCCGTGGCCTCCAGCGCCTTCGACGACCTGTACCTCACGCTGCTCGCCTTCGGGGAAAACGGCCAGGGGGGTTCCGCCAGCTTCAACATGTGGACGTTCCCGCTGGTGGGGTGGATTTGGTGGAGCATCCCCCTCTTCGTCCTCGGGGCCCTGGTGGCCGCCTGGCCCAAGCGCCGCAGCGTGCCGGTGGTGACGGAGGGCAGGCCGGCCACCGCCGACACCGCCCGGGGTACGGCTTGAAGCGGCCCGTGCTGGTGCTGCTGGCCGTGGCGGCGGCCATGGGCCTGTTGCTGTTCGCCTTCGCCACGCTCTTCGGCAAGGACCCGCACCAGGTGCCCTTCGGGCTGAAGGACAAGCCCGCCCCCGACTTCACCCTCACCCGGCTGGATACCGGCGAGACGGTGAAGCTGTCGGACCTGCGCGGCCGGCCGCTCGTCCTCAACTTCTGGGCCAGCTGGTGCGGCCCCTGCCAGGCAGAGCACCCCACCCTCTCCCGCGCCGCCAGGCACTTCGCAGGGGAGGCGCGCTTCTTCGGCGTCGTCTTCGAGGACACGCCGGAGGAGGCGCGCAAATTTGCGCGCCCCATGGACCCGAGCTTTCCGCAGCTCATCGACCCGCAGTCCCGCATGGCGGTGGACTACGGGGTGACGGGCGTCCCGGAGACGTACTTCATCGACGCGCAGGGCATCATCCGCGACAAATTCGTCGGGCCGCTGTTGGACATGCAGGAACTGGCCGCGCGCCTGCGCGCCCTGCAGCCAGCGGGCGGTCCGGTGGGAGTCAGCCGGTGAGCGCTCTCCTTCTGGCGTTGCTGGTGTCTGCCACGCCGCACGCCCCCCAGCAGGCGGGCAGTGCGCTGCTCGACCCACCCCGGGAAGCCCGGGTGCAGGCCCTCGGGAAGATGCTGCGCTGCCCCATGTGCCAGGGGCTTTCCATCGCCGACTCCGGCTCCTCCGCGGCCCGCGCGCAGATGGACCGGGTGCGGGAGTTGGTGGCCGAGGGGAAGACGGACGAGGAAATCCGCGCCTACTTCGTCGCCCGCTACGGCGAATGGGCCCTGCTGGAACCGCCCGCCCACGGGGTCAACTGGTTGGTGTGGCTGTTGCCGGTGGCCCTCGTCCTGCTAGGCGCAGTCCTCATCGGCCGGCTGGTGCGTCGCTCCGCGGCCGTCCAGCCCGCCAGCAGCGCGCCGCCGGCGCG
>Ga0209048_10004265_pt1 | contig 13698 bp, 13 predicted proteins | sample FrelakmetCRP12CR_FD_187146 | JGI IMG/M metagenome (GOLD analysis project Ga0209048, IMG submission 187146) | Freshwater lake sediment microbial communities from the University of Notre Dame, USA, for methane emissions studies - CRP12 CR (SPAdes)... | ecosystem: Environmental > Aquatic >... | reverse complement strand
TTAAGCGGAAGTGAAGAGGAGATCGATATCCTTATTTCCACGGACGTCCTTTCGGAAGGGCAGAATCTTCAGGATTGCGGCCATTTGCTCAATTATGACTTGCATTGGAACCCCACGCGCATGGTGCAAAGAGCGGGGCGGATCGACCGCATCGGAGCCAGGTTTGACACCCTCCAGATACTTAATATGTTTCCAGATGCGGGGCTGGAGAGACTCCTCGGTTTGCTGGAAAGCCTGATGCGCAAGATTGCGGATATTGACCGAACGGGTTTTCTTGACGCCAGCGTTTTGGGAGAAGTCGTCCATCCGCAGAGTTTTAATACCCTTCGGCGCATTAAGGATGAAGATAATTCCGTGATTGAGGAAGAAGAAGGATTCAGTGAACTGGCCAGCAATGAATTCCTTTTGCAGCATCTGCGGCAGCTCCTGGAAGCGGGGGGCTCTCAAATGCTGGAAGAGCTTCCCGATGGAATTCATTCTGGCCTTTGCAAGCCGGGAGCTAAAGGCGTCTTTTTCTATTTCGTGGCGCCTTCTCACGAGGGAGGACGTCTGCATTTTTGGAGATATTATGATCTCCGGGACGGGAAGATATTGGATAACCGCTATTTGATTGCAAATTATATCCACTGCGGGCAGGAAACGCCGAGAGTGATCCCTTCAGGAATTGATATTTTTGACATTCAGGAAAAAGTGATTACCCATGTTTTACGATCGGAGGAAGAAAAAAGGCGATTGAATCGGCTCCCAAGATTGTAGATCCAGCTCAGCAATTGGTGGCTACTGCCCTTCAGGGGTATTTGCACCATCCGGAATTGGATCGAAGGGATCTGGTTGGACTGATCAAATTTCTCTCCCAACCTCTGCCAAGGATTTACGCGAAGAGAATCAAGGATTCATATAAAGTCTTTATAGACGCCAAAGATATCAGAGGGTTGATAGACGAAATTAGGAAAATAAAGATAGATAGTGGAAAAGAGGAAACGAAAATCTCGCAAAAGACTTCTCAACCTCTAAAAAAAGAAGACTTGCACCTTATTTGCTTCGATTATTTATCAGCCTGATTGCTCCATCTTAAAGATTAGAAAGGATTTTATGGCCATTGATGAAAAAAGGCGGCAGAAAAAACTTGCGAGGAAGGCGGCGAAGCGCAAGAAGGCTTTGGCCGCAAGGAAACCTGCCTACTCGGGAGGTGGCGGTTATTCAGCGGAAAGACTGATGGCCCAGGCGGCCGCATCGCCGATCCATAAATGCCTGATGCCCGCAGGCCTTTTCGATTTGGGTATGGGCAGCGGCGTAATCAGCCGGAAAATGCCCGATGGGGAGATCGGCTTCGGAGTCTTCCTGATCGACGTTTTCTGTCTGGGTGTTAAGGATGCCTTCTTCTCGGTGCGTCCGCAGGGAGAATATGAGAGCTTTATAGATCAAATAAGCGAGAGGGAAGGTTTGAAGCCTGTCGAGCCAGCCTGCGCGGTAAAGCTGATTGAAAACGCCGTGGCCTATGCCAGGGGCCTCGGGTTGAATCCGCATCCTGATTACGCCTTTACCAAGAGAATTTTTGGTAGCATTGATTCTGCGGCCTGTTCCCAAGAGTTTACGTTTGGCAAAGACGGCAAACCTCTTTATATGGCCGGCCCTGATGATACGGAGGCTGATTCCCGGAGGATCATGGATATTCTTACTAAGAAATTGGGCCCTGGCGGGTTCCATTACATGCTCCCGGTGGATCTTGAGGACGAGTGACCCCTTACAAAAAGGGGAGTTCTATCCCATGCGGTCCGGGGAAAAGAAGAGAGAAGAACGAAGAGGCGTAGGCCTAAAAGATATCGTTCCGGATTTTGAGCGTTGGCCGCAGTCATGGATGGGAACCAAAGAGGATTTGGAATACGGCAAGAAACTGCTGCCTTTCATGGAGAAGTTCATACATTATCTTATTGGCCAAGACTTATCCCGGAAGACCCTGAAAGAGCATATCGATAATGTATGGGTGTTGGGGGGAACCATAATAAAGGATGTCTCCATTTTAAATGAGCATAAAGAGGATCCTCTTAAGCGAATCATCGAGGCGGTCGAAAACGGGGGCTGTCTGCCAGAGCATTCTTCCCGCATGAGTGAATGGGAGCTGGCTTCTTTTGGAAAAATGTGCAAAAAGTTAGAGGGATTCCTTAAAAAATCGTCGACTGAAGGGGGCATTAATGCGGAAAAAGGCATTAAGCGGAACCTGTGAGATCTGTAAAGCCACGGTAACTCCAAAGGAGGCAAAGAAGCACCTGCAGGCCTGTTTGAAAGGGAGCGCGAAAGAAGCGAAGACTGCCGGAAAGAAAAAGCCTGCGGCCCAATTATTTCACCTGCTGGTGGAAGGATACGGCCTGTCACAAGACCTCTACTGGATGCATCTTAAGGTTTTGGCGGGCGCCAGTTTTCGGGATTTAGACTTATTTCTCAGAAAAACATGGCTGGAATGCTGCGGTCATATGAGCGCCTTTTATCCCGATGGAATTGAGGTGGCCATGACCAAAAAACTTAGAGATGTGCTAAGACCGGGGCAGAAATTGCTTTATGAATATGATTTCGGCACCACGACAGAGCTGCTTCTGACCGTTATTTCCGAATTGGAAGGCAGCATAAAAAAAGGCAAGGTGGAAATTATCGTTAGGAATGATGCTCCCCAGATCAAGTGTATCCATTGCGAAAATGTGGCGACAACCATCTGTACGGAGTGCCTCTGTGATGAAGCCGGGTGGCTTTGCGAGGATTGCGCCTCGGAACATGATTGTGATCCTGAAATGTCCCTCCCCCTGGTCAATTCCCCCCGCACTGGTTTATGTGGGTATGAGGGATAAAGGAAAGAGTAAGAAAAACTTAAGGTTTGGTATCGGTTTGATAAAATCACAGATTATTCACGCCGTTTTCAAATTGGCGCAAAAGCGAAAGGAAGAAGTATATCTTGTCGGTGGGGCGGTGCGGGATTTTCTTTTGGGAAGACCCCTGGGGAAAGATTTTGATTTTGTAGTTCCGGGAGATGCGGCCGGCCTGGCCAAGGAGGTGGCCCGGCAGATGCAAGGGACGGCCTTTCTTTTGGATGACGCCTTCGGAACCTGGCGGGTGGTCATCAAGAAAGCGGAAGGCAAGTCCGAGGCCGATTTTTGCGTCATGCAGGGAGGGGATATCCTTGCGGATCTGAGGCAAAGAGACTTCACGATTAACTCTCTGGCGATTCGGCTGCCGGACATTTTTCAAAATGAAAAACCTTTGGTGATCGACCCCCTTGGCGGAGTTTCCGATCTCCAGCAAGGAATCCTGCGGGCCAACTCCGAAGATTCCCTGCGGCAGGATCCTTTGCGCATGCTGCGGGCCTATCGTTTTGCTTACACCCTCGGATTGAAGATCGACGAAGAAACCGGGAAGGCGATCGGCAGAAATCAAAAGCTGATCCACCGCTCCGCCGGAGAACGGGTGCGGGGAGAATTTTTTGCAGCTCTGCGCGAAAATCAGGCGGCTCATTTCCTCAGGGACCTTTACCAAACTGGACTTCTGCGCGAACTCTTCCCGGAAATTGCCGAATGGGAACAATTGAGGCAAGGGCCTCAATATGATTTTCCCCTCCTGGAGCATGCCTTTCGAACGGTGGAAGCAGGGGAATTCATCTTAGCTCATATCCGGAATTTTTACCTCCCTTATGCCCAATTCCTGGAACAACATTTCGAAGAGGTCTTAGAAGAAGGAATTTCACGAAAAGCCCTTTTCAAATTTGAATGCTTTTTCCATGATTCGGGCAAGCCGCATACCCGGACTCAAGGCCCGGATCCAACTGCTATCCGCTTCCTGGACCATGATCAGGAGGGTCAAAAGATCAACACCATTATTGCCCGCCGCCTAAAACTCAGCCGCAAGTCGATTCGGATCCTTTCCGAGTGGACACGGCAGCATATGCGGATTCAGAGCTTAGCGAAAACAGCAAGCATTACTCCGAGGGCCAAGTATCGATTCTTCCGGGATCTCAGGCAGGAAGGTCTTGATATGGTCTTCTTAGCCATAGCAAACGCGTTGGGTTCCCAGAGACTTGCCCTCCAAATCAATTTGTTCTCAGATCTGCCCGATGGCGTTAGAAGGATCAAGGCAGTTGGTGAGGAGATTTTACATTATTACTTTGAGGAATACTCCCCGAAAGCTCCGGGGTTGCTCCTGAATGGAAAAGAAATCATGAAGACTCTGGACCTGCACCAGAGTCCGCAGGTAGGTCGCCTTCTTGGTCTTCTTAGAGAGGCCGAGATAAATGGGAAAATCCACTCCCGGGAGGAAGCCTTGGAATTTATAAAAAATATTGACATTTCCAAGCCCTTAGGGTAGCATTATAAAGAATTCCTCCCAAGCGGGCGTAATTCAGGGGTAGAATGCAAGCTTCCCAAGCTTGACGTCGCCAGTTCGAATCTGGTCGCCCGCTCCATTAACGAAAAGGATCACCGAACAAAAAATATGACATACAGTTAGCCAACAAGGTTGTTTTTCATGAGGTCTGCTTGCAAAAAGTGGGCTCTTTTGGGCCCACTTTTTTTTCATGAGGGGGAAATTTTCTGAAATTTGATCAGCTTTTAGAGGAAGTGCGCCAAACCGTGGAGCCGATCCTGCAATCTGAGGGCATGGAACTGGTGGATTTGGAATACCAGCGGGAAGCTCAAGGATGGGTTTTGAGGGTGTACATTGACCGCGAAGGGGGCGTCAATATCGATGACTGCGCCCAAATAAGCGCGGAGTTAGGAACGAACCTGGAGGTTCGTGACCTCATTCCCAATAAGTATATCCTGGAGGTGTCTTCTCCGGGACTCACGCGCCCTCTAAAGAAGCCTGAAGATTTTGAAAAATATCGCCAACGGCCGGTGAAGATCAAAACATTCGCGCCGGTGGAAGGGCGAAGAAATTTTAAAGGAACCCTTTTCGGTGTGGAAGGGGATCTTGTACAGGTTGAAGTCGATGGGCGAAGCTACGGAATTCCCCTCAAAAGCATCGCTAAGGCCAATCTGGAGATCGAATTTTAGCAAAGGGGACGGAAAAATGATTTCGGATTTGAACCGCATCATTGAGCAGGTCGGGAAGGACAAGGGGATCGATAAAAGGGTCCTAATTGAAACCTTAGAACAAGCCTTGCTGGCGGCGGCGAGAAAGAAATTCGGCCCGAAGCAAGAAATCGAAGCAAAGTACAACGAGGACGCCGGCGAAATAGAGCTCTTCCAATTCAAGACGGTCGTCAAGGAGGTCAAAAACCCTCCGGCGGAGATTGCCTTGGATGAGGCTCGCGAATTGGATGGGGATGTAGAAGTCGGGGACAGCTTGGGAACCAAAATCGATCTTTCCGAATTCGGCCGAATCGCTGCGCAAACGGCTAAGCAAGTCATCATCCAGAGAGTCAAAGACGCGGAGCGCGAAAACATCTTTGAGGACTTCAAGGATCGAAAGGGGGAAGTCATCTCCGGAACCGTCCAGCGGTTTGAAAGAGGCTCCATCATTGTGAACCTGGGGAGGGCCGAGGCCGTCATTCCGCAGCAGGAACTGGTCCCCCGGGAAACCTATAAACCGGGTGATCGGATTCGAGCCTATGTCCTGGATGTGCGCAAGACTCCGAAGGGCCCGCAGATCATTCTTTCCCGCAGTAATCCGAATTTCCCGATCAAACTCTTTGAAATGGAAGTACCAGAAGTCTCTGAGGGGATCGTCAAAATTATTAGCGCCGCCCGGGAGCCGGGAAGCCGAGCTAAGATCGCGGTTTATTCCCAAGATTCGGATGTCGACCCGGTAGGGGCCTGCGTTGGCATGAAAGGGTCCCGAGTCCAGGCCGTGGTCCAGGAGCTTCGCGGGGAAAAAATCGATATCATCCCCTGGAGCGATGACGCCGCCAGTTTTGTCTGCAACGCCCTGGCTCCGGCCGAGATCTCCAAGGTCATTATCCACCAGGATATAAAAGCCATGGAAGTCATCGTGGAAGATGATCAGCTTTCTTTGGCCATTGGGAGGCGAGGGCAGAATGTCCGTTTGGCTGCGAAGCTTACGGATTGGAAGATCGATATCCGCAGCGAATCGAAGACGGAAAAAGTCATTCCGCAGTTGGATGAAATCGCCTCGCGCGGGATGGACCAGGTGGATAAGATCATCGGCATTGGCGAGAAAACGGCACAACTGCTCAACGCCGCCGGCTACCTCACCGTGGCGGATCTTTGTCAAACTTCGGCTGACCAGCTTTCCAAGATCGAAGGCATCGGTCCCAAGAAGTCCGAGAAATTAATCGAAGCAGCAAAGGCCCATTTCGACTCTCGAGAAGAAAAAGGGAGAGAGAAGGGTTGATGTTCATTTCCGGGGACGCACAGGGTCATCGAAAGGGGAATAACCGGTGACAAAACTCAGGATTCATGAATTCGCAAAAGAATTAAAGATGGAGAATAAAGACCTCCTGAAACTTCTGGAGAAGATGGGGGTAGTTGCCAAAAATGTCCACAGTACGATAGAAGATTCCGATGTGGAGCGGGTCAAAAACCAGCTCAACCTTTCCCGGAAAGAAGGCTTGGTGGAGCAGCGGGTGAAGCCCACGGTCATTCGCCGCCGGGTGAAAAAGGAAGAGGCGCCTGAGCCGGCAGCCCCGGAAGTAACGAAACCCCCTATTGAGAAGCCTTTCGAAAAAAAGATTCCAGCGCCTGAGGTTGCCCGGAAAGAAACCGTTCCCCCGCCGACGGTGAAATCCTTGGAAAAGAAAGGCGTTGAGGAAAAAATAGAAGCCCTACCCAAACGGGGTGAAGAGGCAAAGCTTCCTTCCAAACCGGAGGCAGCTCCTGTTCCCCCTGCGCCACCGGTAGCAGCCGCACCTCCATTTGCCGAAGCGACGCGAGAAGAGAAAAAAATCGAAGAAACAAAATCCAGGGCGGCAGCAGAAGCACCCCGCCTGTCGGAGAAAGCTCTCGAAATCACACCCGAAGCGAAAACCGTTCCGCCTCCCGAAAAGCCCAAAGCACCTCCGGTGGAACGGGCAAAGATTTTGGAAAAGCCAGCTGAAAAACCTCCGGAAAAACAAGGGATAAAGCCCAAGAAGAAACATGAACCGGCAAAAATTCTGGAGCGGCCCGCAGGACCGCCTTCCTCGATCGTGACGGAATACCGCCCAGCACCCTCCAGAACCGCTGTTCCTCCGGGAAGGGCCCCGGGCAGAGTTCCGAGCGGACCTTCCAGAGCTCCCGGCGCTCCTCCTCCGCCCAGGCCGCCGATTATTTTACAACGCCCAGCCCCGGGGACTGCGCCCGCAAAACCTTTTGAAGAGGAGGAACGAGGACGGCGGCGGAAACGACTCAAGAAAGATGTGCAAGTCCTTGAAGAGGGAAAGCCGAATAAGACGCGCATTATAACGACGAAAAAGCGTGCCTTTAAGGAGTTTGATTACATCCGGGAGGAAAAGGATGATCATACGTTTACAGTCGAATTCGAGCCGCGCGTGAAAGCGCCAAAGCCCAGGATGGGCAAAACGGAAATAACCGTTCCCAAGGCGATTAAAAGAAAAATTCGCATCTCCGAAGCCATCTTGGTAGGGGAACTAGCCAAACGAATGGGGATCAAGGGCTCGGAAATCATCAAGAAACTCATGGATTTGGGGATGATGGTGACCATTAACCAGGCCATCGACGTGGAAGCCGCGTCCCTGGTAGCAACAGATTTTGGTTATGAGATCGAAAAAACCGCACTGGAAATCGAGGACCTGATTGAAGAACGGGAAGAAAGTTCCGAAGATTTGACTCCCCGCCCTCCGGTCGTGACCATCATGGGCCACGTGGACCATGGCAAGACTTCGCTTTTGGATGCCATCCGCCAGACGAACGTGACGGCTGGCGAAGCCGGGGGCATCACCCAGCATATCGGAGCGTACGAAGTGGAGGTGGATCATCGGAGAATCGTTTTCTTAGATACCCCCGGCCATGAGGCCTTCACGGCCATGCGTGCTCGGGGAGCAAAGGTAACGGATATCGTCATCCTGGTGGTGGCGGCCGATGACGGGGTGATGACCCAGACGATCGAGGCCATCAACCATGCCAAGGCAGCTCATGTGCCTTTGATCGTGGCCATCAATAAGATCGACAAGCCCAATGCCAACCCGGACCGAGTAAGGCAAGGTCTGGCCGAGCATGGGCTGTTGCCGGAAGCTTGGGGAGGCGATACGATCTTTGCCGAAATTTCCGCCAAGCAGAAAGTCGGCCTGAAAGAACTTCTGGAGATGATCCTTCTCCAGGCCGATGTTCTGGAATTGAAAGCCAATCCCGGGCGGTCCATGACCGGCACCGTGATCGAGTCTAAATTGGATAAAGGGCGCGGACCGGTGGCTACGGTTTTGGTGCAAGACGGGACCATGCATGTAGGCGATCCTTTTGTTTCGGGGATTCATTTCGGCCATGTGCGGGCGATGATCAATGATCGCGACCAGAGAATCGAAAGCGCAGGGCCTTCCACCCCGGTGGAAGTTATTGGCTTTTCCAGCGTTCCCAATGCCGGCGATTCGTTTGTTGTAGTGACCGACGAGAAACGGGCCAAGGATCTGGCCACGCAGAGACTCCAGAAACATCGGGAAATCGAGCTGGCGAAATCCTCCAAAGTAACCCTGGAAGATTTCTACAAAAAAATGCAGAAGGGCGTAGTCAAGGACCTAAACCTGATTTTGAAAGCAGATGTCCAGGGGTCCATGGAAGCTTTGACTGAAGCCTTGAACCGCCAGAGTACCGAGGCAGTGCACGTCAACCTTCTCCATAGCTCGGTAGGGGCCATCAACGAATCCGATTGCATGCTGGCCTCTGCTTCCGAAGCCATCATCCTGGGGTTCAACGTTAAAATCGAACCGAAGGCCCAGGCGTTGGCGGAACAGGAAAAGATCGATATCCGCCTTTACAACATCATCTATGACGCCATTGAAGACGTGCGCAAAGCCATGGAAGGACTTCTGGAACCGATCTACGAGGAGCGACTGGCCGGACGGGCGGAAATCCGTCAGATCTTCAGCATCTCTCGAGTCGGAGTTATTGCTGGCTGTGCGGTTCTGGACGGAAAGATCGTTCGGGGTTCCCATGCTCATTTGGTGCGGGAGGGGAAGATGGTGTATGAAGCCACCATCTCCTCGTTGAAACGGATGAAGGATGATGTCCGCGAAGCGCTGGCAGGATTTGAATGCGGGATTACCCTGGGGGATTTTCGAGATTATCAGGTCAATGATATCATTGAATCTTATGTGATTGAAAAAGTGACGGCTAAGCTGTAGAGACGAGGGGCGGAAAATGGTTGTGGGGATTTGCCATCTGGAGCTTTATCTCCATGATAATTTTTCCTTGAAGGGGAAACGGCAGGTCCTACGCAGCATCGTGCAGCGGGCGCGCCAACGATTCAATATCGCGATTGCCGAAGTGGCGGAGCAGGACCTCTGGCAAAAGGCGGTTCTGGGCATATGTGCCGTGGGCAACGACCGGCAGCGGGTCAATTCCACTCTCGACCAGGTCATTAACTTCATCGAGGAAACGCAGCTGACCGATGTGGCCGATTCCCAGATCGAAATCATGAATTTTTAACCGCAGAGATCGCCGAGAGCGCAGAGAAAAATCAAAAAGTTTTTGAAATTATAAAAGACCGTGTGTTCACTTTTTTATTTTGGTTCTTGGATTTGGATTTTTGCATTTATCATACCTCGGCGTTCTCTGCGCCCTCTGCGGTGAATAAATAGTTATGCAATACAGACGAGCCGATCGCGTGGGCGATTTAATTCGGGAAGTGATCTCCGAAATGATTCTGAGGGACCTGAGCGACCCCCGTTTAGAGACGGTAACCATCACGGAGGTGGAGGTCACGGATGACCTAAAGCAGGCACGAGTGTTTTTCAGCGCCCGCGGCGATCAGACCCGCGAAGAATCGGCTGTTCAGGGGCTGGAAAGCGCATCCGGCCTCATCAAGAAGAAATTGGGCCGGGAACTGCGTCTGCGGTATACTCCGGAGCTGATGTTCAAAGTCGATCATTCCTTCGAATATGGAAGTAAAATTGACCGCCTCATTCAAAACATCAAAGAAGAAAAAGACGGAGATTCTCAAGAAAATCGCTGACCGCATCCGCCAAGAGAAGCGGTTTCTCATTGCGAGCCATGAAAACCCGGAAGGCGATGCGATTGGATCCGTTCTGGCCTTGGGATTGGCTTTGAGGGAACTGGGCAAAAACATTACGATCCTCAACCAGGACCCAATCCCCGAAATTCTATTATTTCTCCCGGGAGCGAAGGAGATCGTCCATCAGGTCCCTGAAAATGAAAGGTTTGACGTCGCTTTGACCCTCGACTGTGGAGATAAAAAGCGCTTAGGGAAAGAGTTCAATAAAGTAGATCAGATCGGGATGCTGATTAATGTGGATCATCACGTTAGCAATACCCAATTTGGGGATCTGAATCTTGTCGACCCCCAGGCCAGCTCTACGGCCGAGATGGTTTATGATTTGTTACGGGAAATTCCCGTGAAAATGAATCCGGCCATTGCAGAAAACGTATACACGGGTATCCTGACGGACACGGGATCTTTTCATTACTCCAATACTACAGCCAAAACTTTTGCCGTAGCCAGAGCCTGCATCCTTGCCGGGGTGGATCCTTGGAAAGTGGCGGAAAATATTTATGAAACTCAGCCCTTAGCCCGGCTGCACCTTCTCCCTCTGGTTCTGGAGACGCTGGAAATTGAAGAAGATGGACGGGTAAGCTCGGTGGTCGTAACCCAGGAGATGTTGGCGAAGACGGGAGCGACTCCGGCGCTGACCGAAGATTTCATAAATTATCCTCGATCGGTGGAGGGGAGCGAGGTAGCGCTGCTCTTTCGGGAGGTCAACCCGGAGAAATATCGAGTCAGCTTCCGTTCCCGAGGAAAAATCGACGTTTCCCATATCAGCCAAGTATTTCAAGGCGGCGGCCATCCGAATGCGGCTGGCTGCACTATTGACGGAACCCTTCAGGAGGTTAAGGCGAAAGTACGGGCGCAGGTGAGGGCCGCCTTTTGAACGGAGTCTTGATTATTGATAAGCCCAAAGGATGGACGTCCCATGACGTCGTTGCCCGGGTACGAAGGACTCTGAAAGTCAGGAAGGCAGGCCATGGAGGAACGTTAGACCCGCTGGCTACCGGGGTTCTGCCCATCTATTTGGATGAGGCCACGAAACTGGTTCCCTTCAATATAGATGGAACAAAGGAATACGTAGCCAAAATCAGATTGGGGCAGGAAACTGATACCCTGGATGCGGATGGAAAGATCATTGCCGAATCGCAAGCTTTTGCTTTTACCGGGCAAGAAATCGAAGAAACGTTAAAGCGGTTCCGGGGAGTGATTCGACAGAAACCGCCCCTTTTCTCGGCGATAAAGAAAGATGGGGTTCCCGTCTACCGGAAGGCGCGGGCGGGAGAAACGCTGGTCCTCCCCGAGCGGGAAGCCGTCATTTTGTCCCTGGAGCTGCAAAGTGTTTCCCTTCCTTATGCAACGTTAGCCGTAACCTGTGGCAGAGGGACGTATATCCGCAGTTTAGTCGCCGATGTTGGCCAAGCCTTAGGGTGCGGGGCGCATGTAACCGAATTGCGACGACTCCGCTCCGGCCTCTTTACCATAGATCAAAGTCTATCGATGGAGGACTTTGCGGATTTTGCCAAAAGAGGTACAATCAAAGAGAGGCTTCTTCTCATGAAGGACTGTGTGGATTTGATCGCCACGGTCCAGGTGGCGCCCAAAACTGCTGAGAATATTAGACAGGGAAGGCGCATCCACATACAGGATCTTTCTCTCGAAAATTGGGGCCCTCTGAAAAGAGGACAGCGAGTGGGGCTTTGCGAAGATCCCCAAAGACTTTTAGCCATTGCCGAGTCGCCGATGGATGGAGGGTCTGGGCTTTCGGCCGAACCGCAAGCCCTGCGGATTCTGAGAGTATTTCATCAGTAGGAAAAACCGAAGGGATTTTGAAATCGCAGAAAGGAGAACGACGTGAGTTTATTACCAGAAAAGAAAAAGGATCTCATTGAGACGTATAAAACCCACCCTACGGACACGGGGTCTCCGGAGGTACAGATTGCCATCCTGAGCGAGCGGATCACCTACCTGACCGAGCATTTTAAAAGCCATATCAAAGACCACCATTCCCGCAGGGGACTGCTGAAGCTGGTGGGCCAACGGCGACATCTTCTCGACTATTTAAAAGGGAAAGATGTGGACCGCTACCGCACCGTCATTCAGCGCCTGGGAATTCGCAAGTAAAAATTTTTCATCGACCCAAAATTCCCGGGGATGCAACCAGGGAAAATCGGTCATCGGGTCGAATTTGATCCGGAGAGAGGATAATATGATGTCAAAATTGGAAGAACGCCTGGAGGTGCGCTGCACTCTCGAGGGCCGGGATTTCGTCCTTGAAACGGGATCCGTGGCCAAGCAAGCCGATGGAGCGGTCCTGGTTTCCTTTGGGGAAAGCATGGTCCTGGTCACGGCCACGGCCTCCCAAACCATCCGGGAAGGAATCGATTTTTTCCCGTTGGTCGTGGATTATCAGGAAATGAGGTACGCCGCCGGGAAAATTCCTGGAGGCTTTTTCAAAAGGGAAGGAAGGCCGAGCGAGAAGGAGATTCTTACGGCCCGGCTGATCGACCGCCCCCTGCGTCCCTTGTTCCCCAAAGGTTTTTATAACGACGTGCAAATTATTGCCACCGTTCTTTCCGCCGACCAGGAAAATGACCCGGATGTCCTGGCCATCTGCGGCGCCTCCGCGGCCCTGGAGATCTCCAACATTCCCTTCCAGGGGCCCATTGCCGGGGTTCGGGTCGGCCGGATCGACGGAAGGCTTGTCTGCAACCCTACGGCGAGCCAGCTCCAGCAGAGCGATATCAATTTAGTGGTGGCGGGGAGCCGGGAAAGCGTGGTGATGGTGGAGGGGGGCGGGAAAGAGCTCTCCGAGGACGAACTCTTGGAAGCGATTTATTTCGGCCACAGATCCCTGCAGGCGATCCTCGATCTCCAGGAGGAAATCAAACGGAAAAAATTCGCGGCCGAAAATGAAAGGCGGAAAAACGAGGGGGAACCGCTCCTTTCGGCTTGGGAAAAACGAACCCCCCCCGAGCTCTTCCTCGATCCGGTGTTAGGGAAGAAAGTCTTTATCGGTGAAGAAGCCCTGCGGGAGAGAATCCGCAGCGGGGCGACCGCCAGAATCCGGCAGGCCTTTTCCATCCGGCGGAAGAAAGCCAGAAATGAGGAGCTGTCGAAAACCCGGAGGGAAGCGCTGGAGGCGATTTGGGAAGAGTTTCCCAAAAAGAAGCGGGAAGTGGAAGACTACTATGAGGCGCTGGAGAAATGGGTCTGCCGCGAACCCATTTTCGCGGAAAACCGGCGCATCGACGGCCGGGCCCTGAACGAAGTCCGCCCCATTCAAATCGAGATCGGCTGGCTCCCCCGCACCCACGGGTCCGCCCTCTTTACCCGGGGGGAGACCCAGGTCTCGGCCGTGGTCACCCTGGGCTCGGCCGACGATGAACAGAAGATCGACGCCCTCACGGGAGAGACTTTCAAATCCTTCATGCTCCATTACAATTTCCCCCCCTACAGCGTAGGCGAAGTGCGAATGATGCGGGGACCCAGCCGTCGGGACATCGGACACGGCGCCCTTGCCGAGCGTTCCATCAGCCGCATTCT
>Ga0209048_10004264_pt1 | contig 13699 bp, 12 predicted proteins | sample FrelakmetCRP12CR_FD_187146 | JGI IMG/M metagenome (GOLD analysis project Ga0209048, IMG submission 187146) | Freshwater lake sediment microbial communities from the University of Notre Dame, USA, for methane emissions studies - CRP12 CR (SPAdes)... | ecosystem: Environmental > Aquatic >... | reverse complement strand
GCCGTGCTCGAAGATCAGCACGGGGTCCGGATCTTCGAGCGCCGTCCACAGCATGCCGCGCGCATCTTCCAGGGTGGCCGGAGTCAGGACCTTGAGGCCGGGGATGTGCGCGTACCAGCCCTCCAGACTGTGGGAGTGCTGTGCCGCCAGTTGCCGGCCTGCTCCGGTCGTCATGCGGATCACCAGCGGAATGTTCAACTGGCCGCCCGACATGTGGAGGATGGTCGCTGCGTTGTTGACGATTTGATCCAGCGCCAAGAGGCTGAAGTTGACGGTCATGATCTCAACGATCGGCCGCGCGCCGCCGAGCGCTGCGCCGATGCCCGCACCGACGAAGGCCGACTCAGAGAGCGGGGTGTCGCGGATGCGCTCGGGACCGAACTCCGCCAGCAAGCCCTTGCTGACGGCGAAGCAGCCGCCGTAGCGGCCGACGTCCTCGCCCATCAGGAAGACGCGCGCATCACGCTGCAACGCCTCTCGCAAGGCGGCGCGGATGGCCTCGCGATACGTCGTCCTAGTGGTCGGCGCGGCGGCCATCCTGCACGCGGCGTCAGCGCGCCGCCTCGGAGTAGACGTAGCGCGTCACATCCTCGACGGGTTCCCATGTGCCGGCTTCAGCAAAGTCGACCGCCTTGGTGACCTCGGTGGCAACCTCCTCTTCGACCTGCCTCACGTCGCTGTCGGTGAGCAACCCCCGCTCCTTCAAGGACGCCGAGAACCCTGGGATGGGATCACGCTTCTTCCACTCTTCCACCTCTTGCTTGTCGCGATACAGCTCCGGATCGAACATCGAATGTGCACGGAAGCGGTACGTACGGAACTCCAGGAAGTGCGGTCCGCCGCCGCCGCGCACAGCGGTGGCGGCGTGCTGCGCCGCTGCTTCGACGGCGAGCACATCCATGCCGTCGACCGGCCACGCTGGGATCTCGAAGCTGGTCGCTTTGAGGCAAAGATCCGTCTCCGATTCCGAGCGCGCCAAGGCGGTGCCCATGGCGTACAAGTTGTTCTCGCAGCAGAAGAGCACCGGCAGATGCCACAGCGCCGCAAGGTTCATCGACTCGTGAAACTCGCCCTCGGCGACAGCGCCCTCGCCGAAGAAACACGCGGTAACGCAATTGCGCCCCTGCAGCTGGTCCGCGAGAGCCAGGCCGACGGCCAGCGGCAGCCCGCCGCCAACGATCGCGTTGCCGCCATAGAATCGGGTCGCGGCGTCGAACAGATGCATCGACCCGCCGCGCCCGTGGCTGCAGCCTTCGACCTTGCCGTACATCTCCGCCATGATCGATGCTGCCGAGACACCGCGTACCAGCGCGTGCCCATGTTCCCGATACGTCGCGACGATGGCGTCCTCGGGCTGCAGGGCCTGCATCGCACCGACGGCGACGGCCTCCTGCCCAATGTACAGATGCACAAACCCGCGGATCTTCCCGGCGCTGTATTGCTCCGCACACTTCTCTTCGAAGCGGCGGATGCGCAGCATCTGACGCAGCAGGTGCAGCGCATGGTCCCGCCCCAACCCGTGTTGCGCCGACTGCGGTGCGTTCATGCGTCGCTCTCCAGCGTGGAGAGATCACCTTCCGGCAAGCCGAGCTCGCGTGCCTTCAGCAGACGGCGCATGATTTTCCCACTGCGCGTCTTTGGTACGCTGTCGCAGAAGTCAATCTCCTTGGGTGCAACCGCCGGCCCAAGGCGCAGGCGCGCGAAACCGAGCAGCTCCTTCCGCAACGCTTCACTGGGCTCGTGCCCCGCTTTGAGCGACACGAACGCTTTGACGACTTCGCCAATCACCGCATCCGGCTTGCCGATGACCCCGGCCTCTGCCACCGCTGCATGCTCCATCAACGCACTCTCCACTTCGAATGGACCAATCAGATGGCCCGCGGACTTGATGACGTCATCGGCACGGCCGACGAACCAGAAGTAGCCGTCGGCGTCACAGGTCGCGAGGTCGCCGGTCAGGTACCACCCGGCCGCGAAGCATTTCTGATAGCGCTCCGGCTCGTGAAGATAGCCGCGGAACATCGACGGCCATCCCGGCCGCAGTGCCAGCTCGCCTTCGATCCCTGGTTGTTCTATCACCGTGACCGTTCCATCTTTGTGCCGTTGCACAAGGGCTGCGTCGATGCCCGGCAGCGGCCGGCCCATCGAGCCGGGGCGAATCTCCAGCGCTGCATAGTTGGCAATCATGATCCCGCCCGTCTCTGTTTGCCACCAGTTGTCGTGGATCGGCAAGCCGAACGCCTGCAGTCCCCACACGACCGCCTCGGGGTTGAGCGGCTCGCCCACGCTGGAGATGAAGCGCAGGCTGCTCAAGTCGTGCTGGCGCACCGCCTCGGTGCCGACTTTCATCATCATGCGCACTGCCGTCGGCGCCGTGTACCAGACGGTCACCTTCTGCGTCTGCAGGATGCTGTACCAGCGCTCAGCGTCGAAGTCGCCCTCGTCGATGATGCTGGTGATGCCGTTGGTAAGGGGGGAGATGATGCCGTACGACGTGCCGGTGACCCAGCCGGGGTCGGCGGTACACCAGAAGACGTCATCAGGGTGGAAATCGAGCGCGTACTGGCCGGTGATGTGATGCGCGACCACTGCTTGATGCACGTGCACCGCTCCCTTGGGCTTGCCGGTCGTCCCACTGGTGAAGTGCAGGAGTGCCATGTCTTCAGGATCCGTGACGCCGATCTCGAAGCGTTCGTCCGCTGCATCCATGAGCGTACGCCAGTCGTGCGTGTCGGGTACGGCAGTCTGTGCCCCGGCGGAACCGATGAGCAGGATGTGCTGCAAATGCGGAAGAGATGGGCGCAACTCGCCCACTTTCCGCTTGCGGTAGAGCGCCTCGGTGGTGACCAACACCTTGGCGTCGCCGATGGCCAGCCGTTGGGCGATGGGCTCCGGACCAAAGGCGGAAAAGAGCGGGCAGAACACGCTGCGGTTCTTGAGCGTTCCGAGGGCCGCGACATACAGCTCGGGGACCCGACCCGCCAGGGCGTACACCCGATCGGCTTTTCCCACGCCAAGCCCCTGCAGCACATTGGCGAAGCGGTTGGAGAGGTCCCGGAGACGCGCGTAGGTGTAGTCGTCGACCTCCCCGCTCTTGCCGAGCCAGCGCAGCGCGAGGTGATCTTTGCGCGGACCGGCCGCGTGTCGATCGACGGCCTCGTGGGCGATGTTCAAGCCATGGCCGGACGGCAGCCCATCCAAGTCGCGGCGCGCCGCGTCCCACGAAAACGCCGCCCGAGTGTGCGCGTAGTCGCGGAGATTGGGCGTAACTCTCCATTCTCCGGGCGGCTTCGTGATTCGCGTCTGGGATTCGTGCATCTGGAGCGCCGTGCTCTCGAGGGGCCGGGAGTCAACGCTGGATGAGGCGCACGGTGCTCGCCTGCGGCCCCTTCTCGCCTTGCTCCTCGACGAATTGCACGGTGCTACCGATCTCCAGGTGCCCGAACGCGTCGTCCAAGACGCTGTTCCTGTGAAAGTAGATCTCGAACCCCTCGGGCGTCTCGATGAAGCCGTACCCCTCTTCCGGAAAGAGCTTGGCAACGCGGGCGGACGCGGGTGGCTCATGGGCCTTGATGTCCCCGCGCTGGCGCCGCGCGTAGTCCGCCAGCTGCCGCTGCGCCGCATCGAAGGCATCCCGAATCGCGACATAGACGTCTTCGTGGGCATGATGCGCGGCGGGCTCACGCCGCACCAGCAATTCCCCACCGGGCACCGTCAAGTCGATACGCACGTGATACAGCTTACCTTGGTGGTGGCGTCCGTGTGGTGCTTCGACCACGACGCGGCAGCTCATGATGCGGTTGTAGTACCGATCCAGCTTTGCGGCGCGCTCGCGGATCTTGGCCTCGACAGCTTCGGATGGTGGCATATCACGAAAAGCGATTTGCAGCGGCAATTGCATACTCAGTCCTCCTCGGAGTCTTGGCGCAACCTGCGGAACGGGATCATCGTCTTCTTCCTCGCTCCTGCCGGCGTTGCCCGTAGCTGCCGACGTAAGCAAGTCTCTCCTCGCAAGGAAGCAACTTGTCCGCCACGGGCCTTGCGTCCGAGCGGCATACGCCTCCGACCTGATTTTCGAGGTCACTTCCGAAACCTGCGAACGCGAGCCCCGCCAAAGCTGCTACGGGAACGGGGGTTGTGCTGGCCAGCGAATTGCTCAGCACAGTCGCCAGGAGGAGCAGGCACATGAGCCAGAAGCAGGAAAAGGCAGCAGCTGCCACGAAAGAGGAGAAAGGGGGGAAGAAGTCCGAGTCTGGCGAGGTTGCGGTGAAGCGGCAGACGCAGCCGCCCGCAGCCATTCGCGCCGCCCAGCATCTATGGCCGGTGAGCGCCTGGGAGCGAGAGATCGATCGGGTGTTCGATGACTTCCGCCGCCTCTTGCCGTGGCCCCGCCTCTGGGGGGCAGCGCGGTGGCCAGCGGAGGTAGAGCTGCGCGTGCCCGCCGTCGACGTGTACGAAGAGGGCGACGAGGTCGTCGTCAAGGCCGAGATTCCGGGAATGTCAAAGGAGGACATCCAAGTAAATCTGAGCGATTCGGTCCTCACGCTCACAGGCGAGAAGAAGAAGGAGGAAGAGATCAAGGAGCACGACTACTACCGCTGCGAGCGCTCGTTCGGCTCCTTCTCCCGAACGATTCAACTGCCGAGCGAAGTCAAGACGGACCAGGCCAAGGCGACGTTCAAGGACGGGGTATTGGAGGTTCATCTTCCGAAGACCGAGGCGGCAAAACAGAAAGCGATCAAGGTGAAGGTTGAATAGGGCCGGGTTCTGCTGTGCGAATGGTTTCGCGACAGGCTCTTAGTGTCAGACGCTAGTTGCCTGCTCGCCGTGGCAGTGGTGCAGGATTCTCGTCCCCGGAGTGGTCGCAATGAAGGAGGCGATGTTCTACGAACCCATCGCCGACGGCCGTGTGCTGTGCACGCTGTGCGCGCTCCGTTGCAAGGTGGCGGCCGGACGCCGCGGCGCGTGCGGCGTGCGAGTGAACGTCGACCAGACACTGTACACGTTGGTCTACGACAAGGTGGTGGCGCGTCATGTCGACCCGATCGAGAAGAAGCCGCTGTTTCACTTCGAGCCGGGCAGCCGCGTCTACTCGATCGCCACGGTGGGCTGCAACTTCCGTTGCCTGCATTGTCAGAACTACGAGATCTCGCAGCAGCCGAAGGCCAAGACGCCCCCGATCCGGGAAAGCGGCGGTGAGCATCGCGACGTCCTCTGCCTCTCGCTGCGCGACCTCGACGCGCGCATTCCCGGCGAACAGATCACGCCGGCGGAGATCGTCGCCGCGGCGCAGCGTAGTGACTGCCGCAGCATTGCCTACACGTACACCGAGCCGACGATCTTCTTCGAGCTGGCGTACGACACCGCCCGCTTGGCAGCGGCAGAAGGGCTCGCCAACATATTTGTTACCAACGGCTACATCACCGAGGAGGCGCTGGCGGTGGTCGCGCCGTATCTCGACGCGGCCAACATCGATCTCAAGAGCTTCAACGACTCGGCGCACAAACGCATGACCGGCGCCGGGCTGCAGCCGGTGTTGGACGCCATCCGTGCTTACCGGCGGCATGGCATCTGGATCGAGGTGACGACGCTGGTCATTCCCGGGCACAACGATTCCGAATCCGAGCTGCGGCAGATCGCCGAGTTCATCTGCAGCGTGGGACCCGACATCCCATGGCACGTCACGCAGTTCTACCCGACGTATCGGCTGCTCGATCGTACGCCGACGCCGGTGAAGATCCTGCGGCGGGCGCGCGAGATCGGCTACGAAGCCGGGCTCCAGTATGTCTACGAGGGCAACGTGCCCGGTGAAGGCGGCGAAAGCACCTACTGCCATCAGTGCAAAAGCCTGCTCGTGCAGCGATACGGCATGCAGCTGCTGGGCAACCGCATCCGCGCTGGACAGTGCCCCGATTGTGACACCGCCGTTCCCGGGGTGTGGAGGTCGTGAGATGGCGGTGTTCGTCGAGGCGTTGCGCGACACGCCAATGGCGGCGCGGCGCATTGAACTGGTTGAACGCAAAGGCATCGGCCATCCCGATACCATCTGCGACTCCGTCGTCGAGGCGGTCTCGCTGGCCCTGAATCAGCTGTACCTCACACGCACCGGCGCGTTGGCGCACTACAACATCGACAAGGCCCTCCTCGCTGCCGGCCAATGCGAAAAAGGATTTGGCCGCGGCGCAGTGACGCGCCCGATGGAGTTGATTGTCGGCGACCGCGCCACCTTCGTGGTCAACGGCGCGACGCTGCCGATTGAAGAAACGGTGCGGACGGCAGTGGATACGTGGGTGCGCACGCATTTGCCGCACGTGCGGGTGGGTGCGGATCTGCACACCCGCCTCGCGCTCGCACCAGGATCGGCGGAGTTACGCCGGATCTTCAAGGACACGGCGGCGATCGCATCGAACGATACGTGCGGCGCCTCCGGCTACGCCCCGCTGAGTCCCACCGAAGAGTTGGTGCTCGCGGTCGAAGGCTTCCTCAACGGATCCGAGTTCAAGAGGGCGTTTCCCGATACGGGCCAGGATGTGAAGCTCTTTGCGGCGCGTCACGACGAACGCATCACGCTGACCGTGGCGATGCCTATCTTCTGCCTTGCAACGCCCTCGGAGCGCGCATATTTCCGGCGCAAGGAAGAGGTGCTCGCGGCGCTGGCGCAGAACTTTCGCGACACACCGTTCTTGATCGATTGGGGATTGAACTGCCTCGATCGGGCCGGGCAGGGCACGGAAGGCGTCTATCTCACACTCACCGGCACGTCGGCCGAAGATGCGGATTCCGGTCAGGTCGGGCGCGGCAACCGCGCCAACGGGCTGATCGCGTTTTCGCGGCCGACCGGTGGCGAAGCGGCGGCCGGAAAGAATCCACTCGCACATGCCGGAAAGATCTACAGTGTGTGGAGCCACCGGATCGCACGGCTGATCCATGAGCGCTGCCCGGTCACGATGGAGGTCTGTGTGCATCTGGCGGTGCGCATCGGGGAGCCGGTCGGCCGGCCATGGACCGGTGTGCAAGTGGTCCTCGCGGACGGCGTCGATCTCGCGGACGTCGCAGGCGATATTCGTGCTGTCATCGAGGCGGAGCTTGAGCGTCTGCCGGAGTTTCAGTCGGAGTTGATGCGGGGAGCGTACGCAGTGTGTTGATGCGCCTGGCCCAGCGACTTTGAATAGCGCGCGCTCGAAACGAACCGCCATGAAACATTTCCGCCACCAACCGTCAGACCGTTGCCGGCGGCTGTTGCAGCAGATCGAGGCGGAAGCTGCCGAGGTCGGCGGCTGGTACGGCCGGCAGTCGCTCGACCCGCGCGTCCTCGACGCCATCGCCAGCGTGCCGCGCGAAGCGTTCGTGCCGCCGGACGAAGAGTCTCACGCGTATGCGAACGTTCCGCTGCCGATCGGTTACGGGCAGACGATCTCGCAGCCGTTCATCGTGGCGATGATGACCGATCTGCTGCGACCGGATGCCGACCACATCGTCTTGGAAGTCGGAACAGGATCGGGCTACCAGGCCGCGGTATTGGGGGAACTGGTGCAGCAGGTGTACAGCATCGAAGTCGTCGAGGTGCTCGCCCAACAGGCTCGTGAACGCCTGGCGCAGCTCGGCTGCACGAACATCGAGGTACGCCACGGCGATGGCTATGAGGGTTGGCCGGAGCATGCGCCGTTCGACGGGATCATCGTCACCGCTGCGGCACCGTTCGTTCCGCCGCCGTTGATTCAACAGCTCAGGCACGGTGGCCGCATGGTCATTCCAGTCGACGAGGGCATGGAGGGGCAGTATCTGATGCTGCTTGAGAAGCATGCGTCCGGTGAGGTGACCTTACGTAACATGCTGCCGGTCGCATTCGTACCGCTGATCCGCAGCGCGAAGACATAGGAGGCCAGCGCGAAGATGATTAAACGGATTCTCGTGCCCGTGGATTTTTCCCAGCCCTCGATCCAGGCGCTCGACTACGCCATCGAGTTCGGCCAGCCATTCAAACCCGAGTTCGTCGTGCTGCATGTCCTGGAGCCCATCTACTATCCGGGGGCGGGAGACATGTACGGTCCTGGCTACGACATGGGCTTGGTGTACCAGGAGATCGAGCGCGCCGCGCACGAGCAACTCTCACGGCTCGCCGTCACACTCCAAAAGAAGCGCCTCACGGTGCGTACGCTGCTGCGCGTCGGCACCGCGTACCACGCCATCGTGGAGACCGCGAAGAAGCTCAAGGCCGACCTCATCATTATGTCGACGCACGGACGCACCGGTCTCTCGCATGTTGTCATGGGCAGCGTGGCTGAAAGAGTCGTCCGCAGCGCGGTCTGTCCAGTGTTGACGGTGCGAGGCCAGAAACCGGGCAGGCGTCGGTCGCCGCGGCGAGGTGGTGGTACGAGGCGACCGCAGCGTCGTAGAGCCGGCAAAGCGGCGGTTTGATCGCGGTCGCGGTAGTCCGAGGGCATCGGAGAATCAGACCCCGATCGTAGCGATGATCCACGTGGACGGTGCGCAGCGGTCGGGAAGCGGCACCATCGTTCGCTTCGCCACGGCTTTCGCCGCTCTGCTCAGACGGCCGCTGCACCTCTCCAATGCTCGGGCCAAACGCGAGAAGCCGGGCCTCCGCCCGCAGCATTTGGCTGCAGTGCGGGCGTGCGCCGAGCTGTGCGGCGCGCAGACCGAGGGGCTGAGTGTTGGCTCGCGTGAGTTTACGTTCCTACCCGGGCCGAGGATTCGGGGAGGGACCTTCGCATGGGACATCGGCACGGCAGGCTCAGCCACCATGCTCGCGCTCGGCATCCTCCCGATCGCATGCTTCGCCGAGGCGCCCGTCACGGCCCGCATCACGGGCGGCGTGTTCCAGGATTTCGCGCCGTCTCCGCACCATATGCAGCACGTGCTGGCGCCGCTACTCGCACGCATGGGTGCGGCGGTCGAGCTAGAGGTGCTGCGCGCCGGCTACGTGCCGAGAGGTGGGGGCACAATTGAGCTTCGCGTACGCCCCGCAGGCCGGTTGGCGCCGCTGCTCGTGACCGAACAGGGCGTCGTCCGCGAGGTATCCGGCATCGCGTTCTCGAGCCACCTTGAGGAGCGCCGTGTTAGCGAGCGCATGGCTCAGGCATGCGAAACACTGCTCGCCACCGCCGACCTGTCTTGTCACATCGAGCGCGTGGTCGACACCCGGGCCCTCCACGCTGGCGCCAGCCTTGCGGTCTGGGCGACGACCTCCACGGGGTGCATTCTGGGTGCGGACTGTGCCGGTGCGCTGCGCCGCAGCTCGGAGACGATCGGACGTGCCGTGGCGAGAGAGCTTCTCGCCGACTTGGCTGCCGACGCCACCACCGATCGGCACGCCGCTGACCAGCTGGTCCTCTTCGCAGCCCTGGCAGGCGGCGCCACGCACTACATCGCGCCTGGCATGACCGATCATCTGGAGACGAATCTTTGGCTGGCCGAGCAGTTCGGCGCGCAAGGTCGCTGCGAGAAGCGGCGGGTAAAGATCGAGGGACTGGCCCTCCGTCGCTAGCCACGGCGGTCGTGTCCAATCTCAGGACAAGCGCCCCGCTTGGCCTTCGCAGCGCTGCGAACCGGCAGTCCCGGGGGTGGCGATCAGCCGGGCGTGATGCGTGGCGCGGCGTATGCAGGCTACCAAACCGGGAGGGGCTGCCATGGCCGCGACGGATCACTTTCACTATCCACTCCAGCTCAACTCGCGCATGCTGCCAACCGACGCACTCTTCTGGTACGTCGAGGAAGCGACGCCGGAGCTGCGTCCGCTGGTGGCGGCGGTCATGATCCTGGACCGGCGCCCCGACCACGATCGCCTGCGTGCTTCCGTGGAACGGTGGGTCGCGCGCCTACCGCGGTTGCGCCAGCGCGTGGTGGAAGCGCCTCTGCGTCTTGCTCTGCCGGAGTGGGAAGACGATCCGCACTTCGAACTCGACTATCATGCCCGCGAGGTGATCCTTCCGGAGCCGGCGACCGAGCGTCACCTCTTCGACTTCGTCGGAGCGGTGTTTGCCACGCCGCTGGATCACCTGCGACCGCTGTGGGAGGCCTACTTGATCGAAGGGCTCGATGGCGGCCGGGCGGCGTGCTTCTTCAAGGTGCACCATTCCGTGATGGACGGCGTGGGTTCTCTGGCTGTGTTCGACGCCCTGACCCAGGCGCACCGCGCCGAACCGGTGCGCGTGCCACGGCACCTACCGGCGCAGCCGCCAAGTTCGCCGCCAGTGCGTCTGGCGCGATTGGTCCGCGATGCGGCTGCGAACGCGGCAAACGGCTTGGGGGCGGCCGCAGCGATTTCGCTGCGGGCGGCGCGTAGACCGGGCGAGGTGATTGACGACATAGGACGCGCAGTGCGAGGCGTCCGCGGCATGATCACCGACCTCACCGCACCGAGCATCCCCGATCCGCTCGCGCAAGCTTCTACGGGAATCGGCCGTCGCCTCGACGCCATGACGCTGTCGCTTCCCCGTCTCCAGCGCATCAAGGACGCTCTGGGTGTCACCCTGAACGATGTCGTGCTCACCGCGGTGTCGGGCGCCGTTGGCCGCTACTACGCGCATCGCAAGATGCACGTCGACGAGTTGCACTGCATGGTGCCGATGAGCTTGCGGCAGAGCGGGGACCGCCAGACTCTCGGCAACCGGGTGGGCGCGTTCAACGTTGCACTGCCGGTTGGTCAGCCGGATCCGTTGCTGCGTCTGTCACGCATCCAACGCCAGACGGGCGCTGCGAAGCACGATCGGCGCGGTGCCGCGTGGCCGCTCATGATGCGGGTCATGGCGTCCATGCCCGGCTTTGCCTATCGGCTGCTCGCGCAGGCGGTTACCGGGCGGGTCAACTTGATCTGCACGAACGTGCCGGGGCCGCCGATGCAGCGCTATCTGGCTGGCGCCAAGATCGAAGCGATGTATCCCTTCGCGCCGGTTGCGCTGGGCACACCCCTGTCGATCGCACTGATGTCCTACGGTGACAGCTACGGTGTCGGTGTCGATACCGATCCAGCCGCGATTCCAGATCCCGAGCTGTTGACCCGCTATCTGGCCGAGGCGGTCGATGAGATCGAGGATTGCGCTGTCCCGCGTCCGACCCGTGCGGAGCAGAAGCGAACGAAGCGGCCGCCCGTCAGAGCATCGGCACGGTGACGCACCGATCGGATTCACGCGGACGGATGGAGTTCGATGAACCTCAAACCCTTGTCGTTCGCATTAGCACTGCTGGGGGCGAGTTTCGGCGCGGGCTTGTGGACCGCAGGTGCCGCCTCTGGGCAGTCGGGAACCTGCGCGGGCGACTGCGGTGGGGACGGCGAGGTGACCATCAATGAGGTCATCATCGGGGTGAACATTGCCATGGGCATCATGCCGATGGGGAACTGCCCCGCATTCGATTCCAGCGGCGAGGGCGAGGTGACCATCGATGAGCTGATCGTCGGGGTGAACAACGCTTTGCAGGGGTGCCGGTTGACCGGCACGCCGACCAGGACGCCGGCGACACCTGCACCCACGCCAACGCGTACGCCGACCATGGTGTCCGAGTTGGAGCTCTTCGACGTCGGCGCCAACTTCTTCAGCATCCGCAAGCCAAAGGGCTGGGACGTCCATATCGGCGGCGTGTGCACCACGCTCGGCATCCGGATCAACGATCCGGCCGTGCCCTTGCGTCAGATCTTCTATTTCGGCCTGATCGGTCCGGTCTATCTGAAGGAACAGCAAAGGCAGATTGACCAGGACTACATTAACCACGGCGGCTACAACCTGATCACTTGGCTCGACGCCCCCGCGGTCGATCCGTTGACCACCGAGAACTTCTTCGTCCACTGGCCCGGCATCGCGGCCATGAAGGCGGCCACCGATTTCATGCCCGAGTTCCCCAAATTGACGGGGCTCACCGCGGTCTCCAACACGCCCCAGTCGTCGATGATCCCCGGCGGCGACTCGGCTCTCATGCGCGGACTGTTCATGGAGAACGGCGTGGTTGGCGAAGGGCAGTTCCTCGGGACGGTCTGGGTGTCCATGCCGTTCATGGGCGTGCCGGGAGCGGGCACAGGCTACGGTGGCATCATCCTCGGTGTCACTGGTCCGAAGCGCGAGTTCAAGGACGTTGAGGCGAGGCTCATCGCCAGCCTCGAAAGCTTCACGGTCACCAAGGGCTACATCGATTGGTGCATGGTGCAGCAGCGTCAGCTCTGGGGCGCCGTTGCCCAACAAGGGCAGACATTACGTGAGACGTCCGACATGATCTTCGACGGCTGGCAGAACCGGTCGCAGGCATCGGACATCCTCGCCGAGAAGGGCTCCGACGCGATACTCGGCGTCGACCGCGTGTACGATCCCTCAACCAACCAAGTCTACGAGGTCCCGGTGGACTGGTACGCGAACTACGACACTCACCGCGGCGAGTACACGATGAACGACTTGCAGCTCCTGCCGCCCGACAACTATGGGCTGTGGACGTCCGCACCCGCAGATGGGAGCGTGATTCACTAGGTCGGGAGCAGGTGAACGCGGTGTCCAAGAATGGGTGTTGCGAGCCCATCGGCCGGAGTGCCAGATTGCAGCAAGCCGGGAAGGAAGCCCGCCTCAACGCATGCCGGCCGTTTCATGTCGAGCGGCACGCTTGCGGTTCCGGGTACGCCGGTAGTACGCTACGGTCAAGCAAGTGGAACCGAGCGAACGGGCGCAGCGTGTCCTGCGGAAGCTGCAGCCGGCGACCGACCTGGCCGGCTCCATCGAGGCGGTCGCGCTGGATGCCCTGCGCATGCGACTGCGCGAGGTGGCCGAGCAGCTCAGCGTGTTTGAAGTGCGTCACGGCCGGACTTTCGAACAGTTCGCCGCCGATTGGAACGCGGGCCGCATTGCCGAGCGTTCCTCGCATCGCGTCGAACGCGACTTCATGGAATGGGGAGCGCTGACCATGGAGCGTCAGGAGGTTCTCGCGCTGATCCGCGAGCTGGCGCCGCCGGTCAATGCCGCTTCCTGATGATCGCGACGCGTTCGAGGCCGCCTTTCGCGCGGCGGTCACGGCGGTTCTTCCGGCCGCGACCGTTCGGTGACCTCCAGCACCAGCACTTCGATTCCTCACTGGGTCGACAGCCGGAACGGCGACAGAAACTCCCAGGCCATCTGGGCGACGTCGATGTCGGGATTGAAGTCGAGAACGTGCCCCGGCGCGGGGCGCGGTGTTTCCGCCCCGAACCGGTGGAGCATTCCCTGAAGATCATGGCGTACCTCCGTTACGTCATCGATTCACCTCGACATCTCCGTCAGCCGCCACCGCAGCCGTTTCGATCACCCTGCTCTCTCTCCTGGTCAGCTCCCGCGAGTGGTTCGGCGTGGGCGGGCGAGCACGAGCGCGCACGCCAGCAGCCACCACCCGGCGCTACCGCTGCCCGTCGGCGTGAGGGTGCAGCCGCCACCACCGCCGCTGGGCTTGAGTGTCGCCGTGGGCGTCCGCGTCAACGGCGGGCGTGGCGTGGCGGATGGTGTTGGAGCCAGCGTTGCCGTCGGTGTCTGCGTCGGTGTTGGTGCGCCGATCTCCGTGAGCGTTGGGCTCGGCGTTGGCGTGGGACCCACTAGACTAGCTCGATGTCAAAAACCCCGAGAGCGGTCCCGGCGTAGAGTGTGCTTGGCCTGTTCGGGTCAAGAGGCAACTGCCGTAGCTCGGCGGCACGAGTACCAGTTCGCCCGCTCCCCATCTCCCAGCGTGCTCTTGCTCG